>ERZ1034920.245-NODE-245-length-44923-cov-26.896541_pt1 | contig 44923 bp, 67 predicted proteins | sample MGYA00520688_ERZ1034920 | MGnify/ENA primary metagenome ERZ1034920 (study PRJEB33766, sample SAMN09781785) | gut metagenome | biome: gut microbiome | host: Homo sapiens | place: Madagascar | study: EMG produced TPA metagenomics assembly of the PRJNA485056 data... | reverse complement strand
GGAACGAAGATCGGAACCTCTGGGGATGGAACGAAGATCGGAACCTCTGGGGATGAAACGCAGATCAACAGTACAGGGAAAAACACAGTTATTGTTTGCGCAGGCCATGGATGCATCGCGAAAGCGAAAAAAGGAAGTTGGATCACGCTTTCTGAGTGGGAGAAAAATTTTGTGGAAAAACGATATATTCCAGTGTGTGTGAAAACTGAGTACGTAGACGGCGAAAAAATCAAAGAGGACACTTATTACACACTGAAAAACGGAGAATTTGTGGAGGTAGAAGAATGAAAAATTATGAATACGTAGGGCTGGATGTAAGCACAGACAAAAGCGCGGAAGATGGTGCAAACTGCTATATCGAAGCAGTACGCCGGTATCTGGAATCTGAAAAATTCCCGCAGGTTGAGACAATCGCGGCGATTCTCGGGCTGAGAGAAGTGGAGGTGCAGCCATGTGGGACAGCGACGAAAACGGAAGAAGAGTGCTGATCTGTGATTTTTGCGGAGGGGTCATTGAGTCTGCGAAGCCTGGATATTACGGCGAGGACTACGTAGAGGTCAATGGCGAGTGCATCCACACAGAAAACTGTATGGACAGATGGATTCATGAGCATAGAAAGGAAGCTACATATGGCGAAAATAGATGAGAAAATCATGCAGATTCAGACACGGATCAAGGTTCCGAAGAACCACGTTAATGAGTTTGGGAATTTCAAATATCGGAGTGCCGAGGATATCATGAAAGCGTTGAAGCCGATGGAAAAAGAGCTGCTAGTGTCAGTGCAGATCACCGACGAAGTGGTAGCGGTAGGAGCGAACGTGTATCTTCGGGCGACAGTGACCGTGTACGACCTGGAAAGCGGAGAAAGCCGCAGTACAAGCGCTTTTGCGCGGGAACCGGAAACACCGAAAGCTAAGATGGATGAAAGCCAGACAACTGGTTCTGCGTCGTCATACGCGCGGAAATACGCGCTCTCGGGTATGTTCCTGCTCGATGACAGCATTGATCCGGATTCCAACCGGGCGATTGACAGCGGGGAGCCTTGCTCGGATGCGCAGGAAAAGACCATCCGGGAGCTGGCGGAAAAACACAATGTCAACCTTGAGGAACTGTATAAGAGACAGAAAGTTAAGAATAACCGCCCGACGGCAATGCAGGCCGGAAAGATTCTTAACATGTTCAAAAAACAGCTCGGGGGCGAGTGATGCACGCGCTGGCTGAAATCGTAAAGTCCGTAGAAAAAGACGGTGATACGTGGCTTGTAGTGCGGCTGCCGAAAAGCAGACTGAAAGAAGAAATTGAGAATAAAACCATCACGAATACAGAAATGCGTTTCGACGATGGGCGGCACATCTCCAATTTGCAGCGGAAGAAAGCATACGCAACCATCCGGGATATAGCTATTGAGTTGGGCTATCTCCCGGAGGAGATGAAAGAGATTATGAAATGCAACTACATGATCGAGACAGGAGAGCCGTATTTCTCCCTTTCAGACTGCTCAATGGGAACAGCTAGGGATTTCATCACGTTTCTGATGGATTTCGTCTTGCAAGAGGGAATACCGCTCTCAGACAGCGGAATAGAACGCGCGGATGATGTCGGGAAGTACCTGTACGCGTGCATCAAGCACAGAAAATGCGCGGTGTGTGGGAAAGATGGTGAAATTCACCATGTTGATACAATCGGCATGGGAAATGACCGGCGGCGGGTGGATGATTCGGGATACCGGAAAATCTGCCTGTGCAGGACACACCACACGATCGCGCATCAACGCGGAATGCCGAGTTTTGAAAAAATGTATCATGTCTACGGAATTGTTGTAGATGATAACCCGGATGGGAAATCATAGAGTCCAGCATGGAACTGTCAACAGAGTATCTTAGTGCGGTTCAAAATTTTATACGTCACAAAAAGGCGGCTGGCTGGAGCCGCCGGAAAGGGGCAGAAATGCCGATTAACAGCAAACAGAAGGGTAAGCGCTTCGAGCTGGAGCTTTCCAGAAAGTTCCGGGAGTATGGCTACACGGAGTCCCACAGGACCGCGCAATACTGCGGAAACACCGGTGACGCATCCGATGTTGTAGGTCTCCCTGGAATCCACGTAGAAGCGAAACATCAAGAGCGAATGCAGCTCTATGATTGGATGGATCAGGCGAAGCGAGACGCAAAAGAAAGCAAAAAAGACGTTTTGCCGGTGGTATTCCATAAGAGAAACAATCATAAGATCCTAGTCACGATGGAGCTTGACGACTGGATGACAATATTCCGCGAATACGAAGCGGGAATGAGTCTGAAAGAAGGTGCGGAAGATGGGCGAGGTTAAGTGGGTTAAGATGTCGATAGACATGTTCGATAATCGGAAAATCAAGTATCTGCGTGGCTTGCCGGAGGGGAACAACATCGTTCTTATCTGGGTCATGCTGCTGACACTGGCTGGGCGGTGTAACTCAAACGGATATATTTTCCTCACTGAAAACATCCCGTACACACCGGCAATGCTCGCGAATGAGCTTGGATTTCCGGAAAGCACTATTCTGGTAGCCATGAAAGCGCTGGAAAGCATGGGAATGATCAGCCGGAACGAGGAAAACACGCTTCTGATCCCTGGATGGGAAGAACATCAGAACGTAGCCGCGTTGGAGCAGATCCGGGAGAGCAACCGGAAGCGGCAGGCGCGGTACAGGGAACAGGCGAAAATAGAAGCTGTGGAGCAGGAAACACCGCCGCCGGTAGAGGAGAAGCAAGAGGAACACGAAGAACCAGAAGAGCCGAAGCCGTCGAAAAAGGCGGAGAAAACCAAAGAAGCAAAGATTCTTTTCGAGCGGCTGTGGAGCCTGTATCCGAACAAAAAAGGCAAGGGGCAGGTAAGTGATACAGCAAAGAAAAAACTGCTTAGAATCGGACAGGAAGAGCTTGAGAGAGCGATTCAGCGGTATAAGACGGAACTGGAAAAAGAAGACTGGAGAAAGCCGCAGTACGGCAGTACCTTTTTCAATTCTGGTTACGTGGATTATCTCGACGAAAATTATGAGCCGGGGAAAAGAGAGCCAACAAAGCAGCAGAAAGAGAACACATTTAACAATTTTCAGCAGCGGGAGTATGATTTCGCGGCGCTGGAGCAGTCATTGATAGGAGGTTAAGGATGGTATCTGTAATCAAAACAGCAATTATCTGCGCTACAGTAGCGTTTTGCTTCTACCAGATGATGAAACGCTAAAAAATAGGGGAGGTGTCTATGAGCAACAAATTAAAGAAAAAGCCGTCAACGCGGTTAAGCCCGGAAGCGATGACGGCCGCAGAGGTAAGCGGGATCACCGGCGTTAAGCTGGAAATTCTGCGGAAGTGGGTGGACAGGATGCAGAAAAGCCTGTCCGAAGCCTACCAGAAAGAAGCACAGGAAAAGCTACTGAAAGCAGAGGATTGCATCAGCGCGGCGAACGTCGTATGCTCGGCACTGGCGATCTATGAGACATGGGGATATAAAAAGGCACTGGATCGGTATATGGATAATTATACGGCCATCGTAAAACAAATGAACGAGGTGGGTATCAAAAAGATGTACGAGGAGTTGCACGCGAAAACGGGAGCAGAACTGGAATTTGAGGATATGGATATCGCTAAAGAATTTGGGTTCGGAGTGAACGAAAATGGCACGAAAAAGTAAATACCAAAAAAACAACTTTCCGCTCCCGCTTTTACGAGAGTGGGACAAGGCAAGAAAAAGAATCGTCGGAGAGGAGGACGGAAATGGAGATAATCGGAATAATTCTGTTTTGCGCTGCGGTTCTGGCGTGCGCAAAAATGGTACTTGATCCGCCGGAACGACCGAAGGATCCGCGGGAGGATGAGGAACAGCTGAAGTATTTGAGAGAGTGGAAGGAAAAACATAAAAAATAACAAAGCAGAAAGGAGCCAGCCTCCGGCCGGGGCAAGGGTATACCGGGCTTCTTGAAATAATGGAAGAATTAAGCACGGAAGAATGGAAAAAACAGAAAAAGGTACAGAGAGCAATCTTCACGGCAAAGCAAAATCTGCCGTATGAAGTGAAAGTTCGTCGTCAGGCCAGAAGAGCATGGGAGTTCTGGACGGAGATGGAAAGCCAAGATAAGAGCTGCCATGTGAGCGTCGGCGGATTGGACAGCATTACGCTGTATATCTGGCTGCATAGCATCGGCATCCATGTTACAGGTATTACGGTGTCATGTATTGAGGATCAGAGTATCCAGAAGGTACATAGAGCACTGGGGCTTGAAATTGTGAAATCGTATAAGAGCAAGGTTACGATCTTGAATGAGCTTGGATTTCCGGTGATCAGCAAAAAAATCGCCGGGCGGATCAATACGCTACAGAACCCGACAGAAAACAATAAAACGGTGCGGCATGCGATCATCACCGGCGAATGCGGTGCACAGGGGCATTATGCCAAGAACAGCCGCATGCAGTTGCCACAGAAATGGCTGAGATTGTTTGGTGGTTATGAAAACGAGAACGAGGGTGTCAACTATGGCAAGCCTGAGCCGGACATTAAAATTTCGAATGAGTGTTGTTACTGGCTAAAAGAGAAACCTTGCGACGACTGGGCGAAGAACCATAACAGCAGTCCTTACCTTGGAATCATGGCAAGCGAAGGGGGACAGCGTGAAGAGGCGCTGATCGATCATGGCTGCAATTATTACGGCAAGACGGTGACACGATCTGCTCCCTTTGCAATCTTCATGCGGCAGGATATCCTGCAATTGGCGCTGGATATGGACCGCTGGTATCATGAGCATCTGGAATTATTTGAGAAACTGTATCATGCGCAGCCGTATGGCCGGAATAAAGACGGGAGCCCGAAAAAATATGTTCCGCTAGAATCCATCGTGCCGGAAATCTATGGAACGATAGCGAAGCGGCAGAATGGAGAACTCTACACAACAGGAGCACAGAGAACCGGCTGCAGCATGTGCGGTTTTGGAATTCATCTAGAGCAGCGGCCGCACAGGTTTGACAAGCTCAGGGAGCGCAACCCGAAAGAATGGGAATTCTGGATGTATCGCTGCTGCACAGATCCAAACACTGGCGAAAAATATGGCTGGGGAAGGGTGCTGGACTATATCGGCGTGGAGTGGGAGGACATTCCGACGGTGCAGATGAGCTTGGAGGATTTTCTGAAATGAAAGAGTTGATTATAGATTGCTTTGCGGGCGGAGGCGGTGCCTCCGTTGGCGTTGAGATGGCACTGGTGCGGCCGGTAGATATAGCGATCAATCACGATCCGGATGCTATCCGGATGCACAAAACCAACCACCCGAACACACCCAGGGACAGTTGAGGTTTGCGTAGGAGATGAAAAAATATGCTGATTCCAACGGTAAAAGCGAAAGAATTTGAAAAATTTGGTTTTAAAAAATGCAAAGGAATATCGAGTGACCTCGAATGCTATTATCTGTGCGTAGCAAGAGGAAAAAAGATGCTTTTTGTGAGTAATGTATACTTTGAGGTAAATGATTGGAGAGATGATGACCCGAGAATTCACGCGAATCCTAATTGCAGGTACAGAAGCAGAAAAACAAGCCTTGATATTATTTACGAGCTGATCAAAGCGGGGATGCTGAAAAGCAGTTTTGAAAAAGAAAGAAGGTGAAACCGATGGAGCAGTACAAAGAAGACAACTGCCCATACCTAAAAGTAGGGGAGTGGGTGCCGAATCTGAATATCGATGACAGCCAGGAACAGTTGAGATTTGCGTGAGGAAAAAGGAGAAGGAATGATAATCAAGAGTCAAAACAAAGATCTTGTGGTAGATACATACGGAAATCATTTCCGTATGTTCTGCGGACCGGACGGCCGGTATGGTATCGAGACAAGAGCAGGTGTAGTAGGAGTATATAAAACAAAAAAGAAAGCAGAAAAGGTTCTTGATGAAATTGCTGAGCAAATTGGATGCTGCAAAGCAGATGAAATCATTTACGCGGGTAGAGGGATCGGCGGACTCCGTGTAACCGAGTATCAAGCGCTTGCACAGGTATATGTGTATCAAATGCCAGCAGAAGAGGAGGAAGAAGATGCTGATTAGAAGACAGGACAAGAAAGCAATCTTCAATATTGATACTTGCAGAGTGCTTTATGTGGCTGAGACGGTTGGAGGTTGTTTTAAAATCTGCGCAGACCAATTCGAACAGCTTGGAACTTACAAAACAGAAGAAAGAGCAATGGAAGTTTTGGACATGATCGCAACGCAGAGTGCGTTATGCAACGCAGGAGTTGCTGTGTATTTAGTGGATGAAATCGAAAAAGCATGGTATGTGGATATGCCGGAGGAGTAAAGATGGGAAGAACGAAAAGACTTACAGAAGATTCTTTTGATGGTACCGCATATTATGCCATAGTTCCGGAAGTGACCAAAGGAATTGTTGATATTGCCTTTGAGCAGTTAGAAAGGAGTAAAAAGAATGAGCAAAGCACTTAAATGTGACAGATGCGGTACGTTTTATGAAATTTATGGATCAGGGAGAAAAGGATTCAATAGTGTAACAATTATATCAAAAAACCAACTGGGGACATATGACGCAGTAGAAAAATACGATTTATGCCCGGAGTGCATGAAAGAATTATTAAAAATCATGAATGAAAAAAAGGAGAAGAAACCAAATGACAAAAGAAGAGCTTGTGATCGGACAGAAATATAAGATCCGCCTCCCGTCAATCGCAGACGGAAACGCAAACTCCTATTAGTGGAGCGATGCAACGCTGGTATCAATCAGCACGCGTCTGGCAGTATTCAGCGTGGGTGCGTATTGCGTAACTTACAAATTCAGCCAGTTAAGAGACGAAGTAAAAGAAGCGTAACAGCAGAAAGGAGCTGCACCATGAGCATCCGGAGCACATTCTTGAAAGATTACGGGATTTCGAAAGAACTTGGGGATAAGATCGTTGCTTACTGCCGAAACGCACACGACTATGATCAGAACCTCATATTGCAAGCCGCACAGAAGACCTGCCCGGAGATAGCAAGTGCCCTGTTCGCGAATCTGACGCTTGGAATTGGGTATGACCGGATCAGCCAGGTGCAGTACATCCCAATGCAGCGGAAAGATTTCCAGGGATACAGGCGGAAGACAATCGAGGAGCTGTATAGATTGCTTCTTCTGCACGGAAAGGAGTTAGAATGATAATCGGAGGAAAAGAAGTAAGCGAAATTTTGGTGAGTACGAAAGAGAATGAGTTGATTGTAAGCATCACAGATAGAAACGTCATTGTAAAAAACGGCTATGATGTGGATATTTGGCCAGTAGCGGAGAAAAAATCCGAAGAAACAGAAAAATAATCTGATATAAGCACAAAAAGGGTACAACGAAAAGCCCCCATACCAGTACACTGAGAATAGAAGTGTATTAGTATGGGGGTGATTTTTATACCTACAAAAAAGACTTACGAAAATCTTGAAAAGATGATGTTTTCCGGCGTTGGAGAGTATGGAATTCCAGAGATTATGCCGGAAGAGTACGAGCCGTGTGAGTGGATCGGGGCAAACCTACAACATACGAAGCATGTTAAAAGAAAAAGGCTTTCGGTGGGACGGAAAGACGAAGAGCTGGGTAAAGAAAGACTGATCGATAGGACGGGGAGGATATTATGGCAAACCTAAACGCGATCATTAAAAAATTGCAACGCGCGCTGGTGAAGAATGGGCAAATCGTGAAGATAGGGACAACACAGTTCTATTCGAAGGAGCAACAGAGAATGATAACCATGTATATACTCTCAACCCCTGTTGATTTCCTCGGGAAAGCTGGCGTGTGGAAACAAATGGACTATCAGATCATCAGGACAGCATCACAGCTTGACTTGCTGAACTGTCTGGTAGATATGTGGAGGGCACTGCAAGAATGGCAATAGACAGAGGTGATTAGATGAGCGTAACGAAAAAACAAAAAGATTTCTGCCATGAGCTGATGGAATGCGGAAACAAGGCGGAAGCGGCAAGAAAAGCGGGGTATTCTGAGAAGACAGCGCCGCAAATGGCAAGTGAGAACTTAAAAAAGCCGAATGTCAGAGAGTATTTACGCCATCTGGAGGAGCAAGTGGAGAGCGAAAAGGTCGCTACTATCAAGGAAATACAGGAATTTTACACTTCGGTTATGAGAGGTGAAATAAAGGATCAGTTTGGACTTGAAGTGTCGATTGATACTAGGATGGCGGCAGGCCGGGAGCTTATGAAACGAATTGAGCTGACGGAGAAAACGAAAGCAAACGGTGATGGCATTACGATCATCAACAATATTCCACGCCCGGAGGGAAAGAATGGAAAGCAGCGTAAACGCAGTAAATCTAACTGACATCATAGCGCCTGCATTCTATTCTGTGCATTGGGATATTCTGGACGGAAACCACACCTATTATGATCTGTACGGCGGGCGTGGATCCACAAAGTCATCATTTGTAGGTGTTGAGATTCCGCTTGGGATGATGATGGATGCGGAAAAAGGAGAGCACACAAACGCTGTAATATTCCGAAAAGTTGGAAATACACTGCGAGAGTCGGTATTTGAGCAGATTGCATGGGGAATTGATGCGCTCGGTGCAAATGATCTCTGGTCTGCGAGTGTAAGTCCTATGCAGTACACTTATAAGCCGACAGGACAGAAGATTATATTTCGCGGACTGGACAAGGCGAAGAAAACGAAGTCGATCAAGGCAAGCCGCGGATGGTTTAAATATTTGTGGTTCGAGGAGCTTGATGAGTTCGCCGGAATCGAAGAAATCCGAACCGTACAGCAGTCCGTACTGCGTGGTGGCGATAAGTTCGTTGTATTCAAAACATTCAACCCACCGATCAGCCGGAGCAACTGGGCGAACGTATACGTTGAAGAGCCGAGAGAGGACAGTTACAGGCACAAGAGCGACTACACAAGCGTTCCTGTTGAATGGCTGGGACAACAGTTCGTTGACGATGCAGAACACCTTAAAAAGACCAATGAGCGTGCGTATAAGCATGAGTATCTCGGTATTCCGGTTGGACTCGGAACGAACATATTTGAGCTTCTGGAAATCCGAACAATCACAGACGAGGAAATACAGAAATTCCAGTCTATCTACCAGGGGCAGGACTGGGGTTGGTATCCGGATCCGAAAGCATTTATTCGTGCCGCTTATGTGCCGAATCAAGAGAAAGTGTATCTGCTTGACGAGCTGGGCGGATGCAAGATCAGAAATGCCGCCATGGCGAAGCAGATCAAAGATAAGAACTATGATGATTATTCCATATATTGTGGTGTGGACGAAGAAGAAAGCATAGTAGACTTCCGAGACGCAGGGCTTCCGGCCAGAAGAGCGCTTGTTACTCCGGGCAGCCGAAAATATACTTTTGAGTGGCTCCAGTGCAGAACGCTTGTTATTGATCCGGCACGGACACCACGAGCATACAAAGAAATCATCAATTACGAGCATGAAATTGATGCAAATGGAGAAGTGATAGCAGATTATCCAGACGGTGACGATCACTGGATAGATTCTCTCAGGTATGCTACATCTCCAATATCAATGCGCAGGGGGTATAGTGCATAATGTGCGAATTTTGCGATGAGTTGAAGAATTGGAAAACCTTAGAAAGATTCGATCAGCGTGCACGGTACGTCTATCAATGCAAGCTGATACGCAAGACGATGGTCGAGACACGGGCGGCGGGGAGTATCGAGGGAACGCCGCATAACGTCAATTATTGCACGATGTGCGGCAGAAAAGTGACAGAGGGCTAAGAAATGGGACTGATAACAACTATTAAGAGGTGGCTAAGCATGTTTTTTCGAAGCGAAGCGGAGCAGGCGTTTAACGTTGACGTGATCGAATCGCCGATCATGGACACAGTTATAAAAAAATGCGCTGCTGTTTACTCAGGGGAGCCGATGTGGAAAGATGCACAGAACGGCATCCGAACAATCAATTTTGCAAAATCGCTAAGCTCCGAAACGGCGCGGCTTGCGACATTAGCAATTAAAATCACAATCGAGGGATCAGCAAGGGCGGAATGGCTGCAGCAGCAGACGGATGCGGTGTTTTTCAGTATCCGAAAATGGGTGGAATATGGCTGTGCGTATGGAACGGTAGTCATTAAGCCGAACGGGAAGACACTGGATGTATTCACGCCGGATGAAGTGCTTATAACCGATTATGATAACCAGAATATCACCGGAATGATATTCAAGGACACGTACACGCAGGGAAAATGGTACTACACGCGGCTGGAATATCACCGATTTGCAGAAGAGAAGCAGGGAGAGGAAACAGTGCGCCCTTACTATATTTCCAATCGAGCGTATCGGTCGAAATCTCCGGATTCGATCGGCGATCCGGTGGCGCTGAAAGATACGAAATGGTCTGAGCTTATGGCAGACTCCCCGCCGATTTTGAAGGCAAACGGAGAAAGCCTGGATGGTCCGATGTTTGGCGTGTTCGTGACACCGCAAGCGAATAATGTGGACAAGTCCACACCGCTCGGCTTGCCAGTATATGCCGAAGCACTGGAAGAGCTGAAAGACCTTGATATTGCATATTCGCGCATGATGGGAGAAATCCACGACAGTGAACGAATCGTTCTGGCAGATGACCGGTTATTATCTCCTGCGGGCACTCCGGTCAATAAGATGACCCCGGGAGCAGCCGCAACATCGAACTTGCCGAAGTACGTTCGAAACGTCTACGGCGAGGGGCCGGATTCTTTCTATCAGGAAATCAACCCGACACTCAACACGGAAGTGAGGGTTAAGGGAATCAATGCGCTATTATCGCAGATCGGCTATAAGGCTGGATTTTCCAACGGTTATTTCGTTTTCGACCAGAAAACCGGCATGGTAACGGCAACACAGGTTGAATCCGATGACCGGCGGACGATCCAGTACATCAAAGACGTTCGGGACCAGCTCGAGAAGTGCATGGATGCCGTCTATTACGCGCTGAGCGTCTATGCGGATCTGTACGGGGAGAGTCCGGCAGGGGAATACGAAGTAACCTATGACTTCGGAGATATTACGTACAACCGCGAGGAGGATCGTGCACGCTGGTGGAGCTACGTTAATGCCGGAAAAGTACCGGCGTGGATGTATTTCGTCAAATTCGAGGGATTCTCGGAGGAAGACGCAAAGGCAATGGTCGAAGAAGCCACCCCGAAAGAGGATGAGCTTTTTGACAGCAAATATAAGGAGGAATGATAATATGGATATGAGTGGAGTAGCAACCGTGGTCTGCATCACAGTAGTCTGCTATCTGGTAGGCATGGTGATGAAAGCAACGGATATTAGCAACAAGTGGATTCCGTGCGCAGTAGGATTGGTGGGAGCGGTGCTTGGCGTTGTTGGCATGTACACAATCCCGGACTTTCCGGCGCATGACGTGCTTAATGCGGTAGCTGTCGGAATCGTCAGCGGCCTAGCGAGCACCGGAGCAAACCAGATCATCAAACAGGCACAGAAAGAGGAATAAGACATGCTTACCCCGGAGTATCTGCAGCACGCGGCAGAGGGCGCGGAAGCCATCACGGAGGATTTGCACAACCGGATCATGCGGAAGATCGTCAAGGCGATTTTAACCCGCATGGAACGCGGCGAGAATTACATGCTGACGGCGGCGGATAAGTGGAGAATTGAAGCACTACAGGAAGCTGGTTATCTACTGGAAGATATACAGAAAGAGATAGCAAAGGCGACCAATCAGCAGCTATCAGAGATCAAATCAGCCTGCATTGACGCGGGAATACAGACGCTCAAGTGGGATGACGCAGTTTACACGGCGGCTGGGCTGGTACCTACGCCGCTTCTTCTTTCCCCAACACTTATGCGTGTTCTTGAAAGGGATTATAAGGCGACTGCGGGCACATGGCGTAACTTCACCCGGACGACCGCGGAAGAAGCGCAGAGACTCTTCATCAACGAGCTTGACAGCGCCTACCACAGGGTTCTGAGCGGCGGAGAGTCTTACGGCGCTGTGGTGGCTGATCTGATCGAGAAAGTGTCCGAGGAGGGGCTTACAGTCAAGTACCCGACCGGATACCGTCAGAGCCTTGAATCTGCGACCATGACCATCGTACGCACCGGCATAGCGCAGGCGGCGTGCGACGTATCAGAAGCGCGGATGGAAGAAATGGATTGGGAGATTATTCTTGTTTCAGCACATGTAGGCGCACGAACGGGAGACGGCGGGCAGAACCCAGGGAATCATCTGTGGTGGCAAGGACGATTCTATTCCCGCACCGGAAAAGACAAGAGATACCCGAATTTCTACGAGGTGACAGGATACGGCACCGGAGAGGGGCTGGGCGGCTGGAATTGCCGCCATAGTTTCGGATCTGGTGATGGCAAGAACAACCCGTTTGACGCTAAGAACATCTCATACGCAGATAATCGTAAGGTGGAAGAAGCGCAGAAGCGGCAACGATTGTTGGAACGCAGAATACGAAACAGCAAAAGGCAAATTCAGACTTTGCAATATGCTATAGACAACGCAAACGATGATGAGACGAAAAGCAAATTGCAAAGTAGAGCAGAGCAAAAAGCTAATTTGCTTAGTAAGCAAAATAAATCATATCGCAAATTTTGTGAAGACAACAACCTACGCCCGTATGATGAGCGATTAAAGATAGCTCATTGGGACAGAAAACAGGCAGCGAGAGCCGCAGCGGATGCACGGCGATACCAAAAACGCAAAAAGGACAATGCAGATGATTGAAACGATTAATCAAATCATGATTCTCTGCGGCTGGATAACTACAGTAGGTGGCGCGATTGTGGTTCTGACCGGAGCATGGAAGAAATTCAAAAAGCCCGAGAGGGATCTGGAAAAGAGGATGCAGACAATAGAGGAGGATATCAAGGATATCAAGTCAAAACTTGAGAAAGATTATACCTCTATCCGCACCCAACGAGACGATATGAATCTGATAATGAGGAGCATGTTCAACCTGATCGAAAATAAGATTACAGGGAACAACATCGAGGGCTTAAAAAAAACGAGGGAAGAACTTGTAAATGCGATGACCGACAAGAAAAATTAAGAGGGCTTATCTTGAAAGTGTATGAATTCACAGTACCGGAGCTGGAATATTTCCGCGCGTATTGTAACTTTACGCGGGATGAACGTACACTTTTTGACTATCGGAGTAGGAATATTCCGCTTGAAAAGTGTGCGGAACTAATGAACATTTCTGTTTCTACGGCAAAACGGATCAGTAGAAACGTAAACACGAAAATCATTAAAGTATGTTGATTGATACTTTTTTGAGTATTTCATGGGACTTTGACGAACTGTCAGAGTCCTTTTTTTACGCCTAAAATAGGGGTAGAAAGAGAACGGAGGGATGAATATGTATCCGTATATTGACCCGCAGGCATTTGCGAACGAACAGGCAATGCTGCAGCAGAGAATTAATCAGTTGGAACAGGCGAGAAGCCAGCAGATGAGCATGTACGCACCACAAAGTCAGCAACAGCCGCAGGCACCGACCAGCAACGTAAATTGGATACAGGTTGCTGGCATCGAGGGCGCAAGAAATCAGATTGTCCAGCCGGGGCATACGGCGTGGATGATGGACAACAACAGCCCTGTATTCTACGTCAAGTCTGTGGATGGCATGGGAAGCGCGACTTTTAAGGTGTTTCAGTTCGCCGAGATCTCGCCAGAAGCCCTAAACCCGGCACAGAACCAGCCGAAAGAAGAAAGACAAGAATACGTTACGCGGCAGGAATTTGACGCTCTGCTGACGCGATTAGGCGAAAAGCCGGAGAATAAGGAGGAATCCGTATGAATCCGTTAATGAGCATGATAGGCAATATGGGCGGCGGCAACAACCCGATGGGTGCGATGATGCAGGCTATGCAGATGGTCAATAAGCTCAAACAGGCGGGCAACCCGCAGGCCGCAGTAGAACAGATGGCGCAGACTAACCCGAACGTCAAAAAAGCTATGGATATGTGCAGGGGTAAGAATCCAAAGCAGGTATTCGAGGACATGTGCAGACAGAACGGGATGGATCCGGGGCAGTTCTCCGGGCTGATGAAATAAGATATTAGGGCGGTGCACAGCCTTAATAAATAGAAGGATAAGGAGAAAGAACCATGACAGATGGAACAATGGGACTTAGCGCGGCTGACGTAGCAGCCGTAACGAGAAACAATGACGACGACTGGGGCGGTGGTTGCTGGTGGATCTGGATTATTCTGCTGGCATTTCTGTTCCCGATGATGGGCGGATGGAACCGCGGCGGCGTTGAAACCGGCGTGCAGGATAATTTCATCTCAGATGAATTTGTGAAACGTGATATTTTCAACACCAATCAGAACGTTTCCAATACCGCTTGCCAGACACAGAGAGACGTTCTGGAAAACCGGTATACCAATCAGCTCGGATTACAGCAGGTACAGGCGGCACAGCAGAATTGTTGCTGTGAAACGCAGAAAGAAATCCTGCAGAGCCGGTATGATGCGGCGCTCATGGCACAGAATATGCAGGCTCAGATGGCACAGTGTTGCTGTGACATCAAAGAGAGCATTCTGGCCGACGGAAACGCAACCAGACAGATGATGCAGGAAAACACCATCCAGGCACTTAGGGATAAGCTGTCAGACCGTGACCGCGATCTGCAGAATGCGTACAATCAGATTTCACAGGTTTCGCAGACCCGTACAATCATTGATGCGGTACGTCCGACACCTACACCGGCTTATCTTACATGCTCCCCGTATTTCGCGTACAACATGACCGGATACGGCGGATGCTGCGGAAATGGCGGTAACGTGCTTTGATGAACACAAGCGAGCTGTCCGCGCTCGATCTTCTGAACCTGTTCGGTGTATTCCTGCAGGCGATGAATTATCAGAGCGACCTATCGCAGGCGAGCAATGCGGATATCGCAAAGCACCTGCAGGAACAGGACAGAAAGTACCTTGACCGGATCATCGAAAACCAAAATAAAATAATCAGCATGTTGGAAGATTCCAAATCTACGAAACAGTAGTTGTGCAAAATTGCAGGGGTAGGCGTGGAGCTTGCCCCTGTTTCATTTCAAAAAGGAGAGAAATTATGTTAAATGTAATTGCAAAAGCAGAACAGACAGTAGCAGCAGGACAGAATGTTGTATTCAACAATACACGCGTAAAATCCCGTCGTTGTGGATGCTCCAGCGGATGGCTGAATCACATCGAGGGAAGCGGAATTTTCACAATCACGAACCGGACGAACCTTCCTATCGCGGTAGAATTACAGTTCAACGGAAACGTAACAGCGGCGGCAGCAGGAGCGACCGTGCTTACACTGGAGCTGAACGGAGAAGCGGTTGGTGGAACAGAAATGGACTATACCGTAGTTACGGCGAACACTTATCAGAACGTGAGCGCAGACACGCTGATCCCTGTTCCGGCAGGAACGAGCCTTACTGTATCAGTCGGAAATATTTCTACAACCGAAGTCCTGGTAAAAGACGCGAACCTTATCATCAAAAAAGTTGCGTAGGGGGTGACGAATCATGATTACTTTCCGAAGCAAAACAGACGTAACCGATGCGGATGCTATCTTTTCGGAAATCAACAGCCGCTTCATCGCGGCTATCATGATGCACGATCAGCTCGCAGATTATTTCGATTTCCTCGGATTGAAGGGATATAAGAGGCTCCATGAGTATCAGCACCTCGCGGAAAGCATCGAGCGAAGAAAAGTATGCAGATATCGCATTGAAAGACACGGAAAACTGATCCAAAATGCGTTTTCTGGTGAAGTGAAGATGATTCCGGATAGCTGGTACTCCGCGAAAAGCATATCTGTCGGAAAAGGAACTAAGCAGAAAGCTGTAGAAGATGGATTCTCAGCGTATCGGGAATGGGAAGAGGAAACAAAAGATGTGTATCAGATCTATGCCGCCACTCTCCTCGAAAAAGGAAACGTGGAAGATTTCGCTCTTGTAGCTTCGCTGGTAGAGGATGTAAGCGATGAGCTGAAAGAAATTGACAAAATTATTCTGGATCTGATCTCGACCGGATATGATATGGTCCATATCACCGAATCACAGGAAGAATTACACGAAAAATACAAAAAACGTATGAAAGGAATCGGTGTTGAATGATGGGAAATGTGAAAGAAGTGCTGGAAAAGCAGTTGGAAAGGGAAAAAGAATCTGCGATGCAGAAGCTCACGACAGATAACCTTGATGCAATGTTCAAAATCACAACTACTCTGTGTAATATGCGGAAAATGGAGTGTGAGAGCATTCCTGCGGCCATGATGGACGCGTCAGAAACGCTGATTAAAAAGTACAGCAACGGAAAATACGATAAGAATATTGACGCGCTGTATGACGAGTACATCGCGGCAAAAATGGCGTACCAGGAGCACGGAGACGCGGCCCATAAAGACAAGCTGATGGATTCCGTCGGCCGTCTTATGGTTGAGGTGTTCGACATGCTGCAGGCTATGATTCTCGATGCGGATTTCCGCGACGAGAGGCAGGCAATCATGCAGCAGATTCGAAAACTCGCTGATTCATGACATCAAGATGGGTACAACGAAAAATACCATATATAGTACGATAAGAGCGTGAAAAGAAGTTGGGATTGGCTTGTAAGTCATTTTGATGTTCAATTCACCTCCTTTCGACGTTCTAGGGGTTCCTGTTAAGAGCCTGCACAAGGCTCGGAACGTGTCGGAAACATGCCGCGTTTTCCTTTCGTCAAGTCTTTCTGAAAACGCGGCGTGTTTCTTATTCTTATGAATTGCGATCGGGAAACAGTAAAGAAGCTCTGGCGCCACCTCCCCAGACTGCCATACGTCGGCTTCTTCGGACTGCTTGATAGGTTCGAGTCCTATTTTCCCATTACCCCGGCAGAGGTTGATCTGCCTTAATCCATTACTGCCGACGGGCAGTTAAAAACAACGTTTAGGAGGATAGAAAATGCAGAATTACGAAGCAATTCTTTCAGAACTCGAAATCGAGATTCCGGAAGACAAAAAAGCGGATCTGAAAAAGAAGATGGAAGAAAACTATCGGACCAAATCAGATTACGACAAGGTGGTAACAAAACGGGATGAATACAAGAACTCGCTGGACGATGTGCAGAAAGAGCTTGAGGGATTCAAAGACGTAAACGTTGAAGAATTACAGTCGAAAGTAACAACCCTCACCACACAGCTCAATGAAGAGAAAGCCGGACGGGCAGCAGATGCCAGAAAGGCAGAGGTCGAAAAACAGGTAAATGATTTCTTGACGGCTACAGATGAAAAGGGAGCGAAGAAATACGAGTTTTTGAACAGCATTACGGCTGATTACTACCGCGCGGAGCTTGCGAAAGCTCTGGACGCTGATTCTGCAAAAGGAAAGTCCATTCCGGACATCTTCTCAGAGATGATTACCGACAAGGACGGAAAACAGAAGACAGGAATTTTCGTAGATCAGCAGCAGAAACAGACACAGCAGAATGCAGCTCGTTTTACAAATCCATCAAGTAAAGTGCATCACCAGGAAGGACAGAAATATACGATGGCTGAGCTGATGAAAATGAAGAACGAAAATCCAGGTCTTGATATTAAACAGTATATGTAACAGAAAAACCGATGGTATGTTTGTAATACCGTTGCTAACCTAATTACCTTTTGAAAGTTATAGGTAGAAAGGATTTTTTATGGCATTATTTGATACCAAAAATTTTAACGGTGAAGTATTCGGTGCGTATGTCGATACTGTACCAAACCTCAACAGAAATGAACTTTTGAAATCCGGCGCTATTGTAGAAAAACCACAGTATGCAACTATGCTTCCAGATCAGACAGGCGGAAACTATATCACAGTTCCAATTAAAGCAAGAATTGGCGGAACTGCAGATAATTATGATGGCAACACGGATATCACTGCTGATTCCCGAGATACTTACACGCACGGAAGAATTGTAGTTGGACGTGCGCACGGATGGACAGAAAAAGATTTCTCCTCCGACATCACCGGAGAAGACTTTATGCCGGCAGCGCAGGAAGTGGCTGAATACTGGGATGACGTAGACCAGGAAACGTTACTCTGCGTACTGAAAGGAATTTTTTCGATGACTGGGCAGGAAAACAAAAAGTTTGTTGATGGCCACACATACGATGCTTCTATGTCTGCGACAGAAACAGGATTTGCGGAAACCACGCTGAACAATGCGATTCAGAAGGCACTTGGCGACAACAAAGGGAAATTCAGTTTGGCAATTATGCATTCTAAGATTGCTACCAATCTTGAAAATCTCAAACTGCTTGCGTACATGAAATACAATGACGGCGAAGGAATCGAAAGAGATTTGACGCTTGCCACATTGAATGGACGCACTGTATTGATTGACGACAACATGCCGACAGCATCTGTGAATGCAAAATATGTCAAAGCAGCAAAAACAGATCCTGGAGCATTAAAGGTTACAACAGACGGATCTGGTGAGGGAGAAGTGGCAAAAACTACTGTGCAGAGCGATGTAACCGGCGTAAGCGAAGGCGATTATGTCGTGTTGCTTCCGGCTGGTACTGCATACACAACGTACGTTCTCGGCAATGGCGCAATCGAGTACACGAACTGCGGTGCCAAGGTTCCGTATGAGATGGATAGAGACCCGAAGGAAAAAGGCGGAGAGGATACGTTATATTCTCGCCAGAGAAAAATTTTTGCTCCATACGGTATCTCTTTCAAAACACCTAGTTTTATTTCTCCAACAAATGCACAGTTAGAGAGTGGCGCAAACTGGGAACTCGCAAATGATAATAGCACCTCTACGAAGAAGTATTTCCCAATCAAAGCAATTCCGATTGCACGCATTATCACCCGATAGGAGGTATCTGGCATGGCATATACAGATTATGATTTTTACAAAACTTCATATTTTGGCGATACCGTGCCAGAATCCGACTTTCCGCGGTACGCCGAGCGGGCAAGTGATCGAATCGACGTTTTGACATTCGACCGGCTTGCAGACGGGCTTCCGGAAAACGAACGGGCACAGAAAAAGATCAAGAAAGCGGTCTGTACACTGGCGGATGCGCTTTTTCAGATCGACACCGTAAAAAATGCCGCGATGGAAACAGTAGGAACCGTAAAGAGAGAAGATGGAACGGTCATCAATAAGGCCGTTTCTTCGATTTCTTCCGGCAGTGAAAGCATTTCCTACGTGACCGGGACCAGCGGCACGAATTCCAGTGTCTACGGACAAGCGGCGATGGACAAAAAGGTAGAAAACGTGCTCGTGACACAGATTATTCTCGAAAATCTACAGGGCGTTATGACGGACGACGGCGTTCCGGTCCTGTATGCAGGTGTGAGGTTGTGATATGGGCGGAAGAGGTAGCAACAGTGGAATGATGAAAACTGTAAATGGTAAGACAGTAAAACGTTTCAACACCCCCCCTAAAGGTTGGAAACCCGTAGAAAATGCTCTTACGAATCCTAAAGGCTATACGTGGTACTCAAATGGAAAATCACGTTTTAGCGGTCAATATGAGACGGCGCTTGTAAAGAATAAGAAGTAGGTGAACCCATGTATGACGAAACCATAACTCTTTTCAATCGGTACGAAGATCAGACCGGGAATGTATTCTGGTATCCGACCGTGCTGCAGCATGTGGATCTTATCACGGATAAGGTCGCAAACATCGTCCGAACGGGCATTGACAGTGCTGATACGGCCAGCCTACATGTGGCATACACGCCATATAACGGCACAATTATGGTGCAGGGAAAGAAATGGTTATCGCCGAAAGCCTGGAAAGCTCAGACGAATGAAGAACTTCCAGGGACACTCACTTTTGCGAACGAAGACTTTTTCGTGCTCGGCGATCATTGCGTCACGAAAGAGCAGGCGTATCTTATCGACCATAACGGAGCATACGTGCAGGATCACGAGAAAATGCCGATTGCCACAATCGTTGAACGGCAGATGTACGGCGTGGTGAAAGACGCGGAATACACAAGCAGAGTAGACCGCGGCTTCTACGACTACATGAACAAGAAATACGACAACGTGTTTTCTATCAGCAATGTAGGCGGTCCGTACAGGCTTATTCCCCATTTTGAGATAGGGGGAAAATAATGAGTAATACAAAGCATTTCCCCAGTTTTTCGGTGGTTAATGGACACGTTAAGGTGCAAGTAGACCTTACGAGATTCGATAAGCAATTCCAGGAAGCCCAGTTCTGGCTTGACGGGCAGGTTATGAACGATATGATTCCATACATGCCGTTCCGTGACGGAATCATGGTAGATGCAACCAGAGTGCGCAGCGCATCCATGCAAGGTACTGGAAAAGTGTGTGCAGGCGCTCCGCCGTATGGTCGCTTTCTGTACGAAGGAAAGCTGATGGTTGATCCGGAGACGCGCTCAGCGTGGGCGAGACCCGGAGCGAAAAAGGTAGTTACTGACACGCCGCTGAAATTTGATAAAACGGCGCATCCGTCCGCAACAGATCACTGGTTTGACGCGGCAAAGGCGGCGCACGGTAAGCAATGGGTGAAAGGAGTGAAGAAACGTGCCGGAGGAGGTTAAAAAACCTGTTACATACGATGTGGACGGATACGACATCGTAACGAAAGCACTGGAAACCGTTCTGAACACTTTCCCCGGACTGCAGCCGACCGAAAAGATCAAGTTTTCGTCACTCAAAGAGGATGACGGGATTGCATTCTATCCGGTGAGTGGAGCTGTGGTTGCTTCTGAAAAGAAATACATCACAGGAATTGTGGATCAGCTTTGCAACTATCCGTTTTACATCGTGTATCGCTCAGCACCTACAACGCCTGGAATTAAGACAGAAATCAAAGAATTTCTTGACACTCTCGGAAAATGGCTGGAAAAACAGCCGGTGCAGGTGGACGGTACTATCTACCAACTTGACGAATATCCGACTCTTACGGAGGGAAGAGTTATCGAATCTATAACCCGTCTGACCCCGTCGTATCTTGATACAGTGTCAGAGAATAAGGTGGAAGATTGGGTTATCAGTATGTCACTGAAATATCGAAATAAATTCAAAAAATAATCATACCGGCACCGATTCGGCAGCCGCTGACCGCGAAAAGTTACGCGGTAGAAAGGAAAAAACATGTCAAAACTTGAACGTGAAGCAATGGCCACTTACCTTGATTCGACATTCAAAAGAGTTGTGGCATCCGCAAGCTGGGTGCTGGTAGGTGACGACATCGAGGATATGTCCGTAGAGCTTAACCCGGACACCGAAACAACTAAAAATATTCTCGGACAGACAAAAACGAGAGATAACGGATATGAGCCGTCTATGGATGCTGACCCGTTCTATGCTGATCCGGACAACAAACTGTATCCGGTACTGCGGGATATCGCTCTCGAGCGTAAAAAAGGCGATGCATGTAAAACACTTATGCTGGAGGTCATCGTGGAGGACACATCGGCGACGAATCATCTTGCGTACGTGCGCGAGGTCATCGTAAAACCGCAGTCTTACGGCGGCGATACTGCAGGTCTCAATATCCCGTTCACTGTCTCTGAGGATGGCAAATTCACAAAAGGATACGTAAGCGCAGCTTCTCTGAAAACCGGAACTCCGGAATTTAGTGAGGGCGCAGTGCCAGCTTCCGGTAAAAGCACATCTCTGGCGTAAGAGTACACACGAATAGAAAGGAGCTTTCCAATGAGTAATAAACTGGTAAAACCGCATAGTAACGACATCATTATTGATGATGGTTTAAAAACTTATTACATCAAAAATAAGCAGGGCCATGTATACGGCAAATTTGATTTTCGACCGTCCGACACCAATCTTATTTCACGATATGATGAGGTTGTGGAGCATCTGAACAGCTTTTCAGTGCCGGAGAACGAACCGGCGGACATCAAAAAAGTTGAAAACATGGTTGCCGATGAACTTTCCTATCTGATCGGATCGGATTCGAAAGAATCATTTTTCAGCATCTTAGGCCCGTTCTCTCCACTTGCTTCTGGAAAGCTGTTTTTCGAAGAGGTTGTTGACGCTATCGGCCGCGTGATCGAGACCGAGACCGAACACCGAGCAAAGAAAGTTCGAACACGTATGAATAAGTACGTTGCAAAATATCGTAAATAATGGACGCGTGGAGCCTTCCGACATCGCTCAACGTTGCAGGAAAAGAATATCCAATACGCTCAGATTACCGAGTGGTATTGGATATTTTGCAATGTATGAACGATCCAGAAATTTTCGAACCAGATATGACCGAGGACGAAAAGAGGGCGGAACAGGTCATAAGCATGTTAGCTATCCTTTATATTGATTTTGACGATATGTCCCCCGGCGAATGGGAAGAAGCAGCGGAAAAAGCATGTGAATTTATTGACTGCGGCTTTTCGGAGGATACAAAGCGGAAAAGGCCAAAATTGATGGACTGGATGCAGGACGCAACTATTATTATTCCGTCTATTAATAAGGTAGCCGGAAAAGATGTGCGCGGTCAGAAATATCTTCATTGGTGGACGTTTTTTTCGTTCTATGTGGAAATCGGGGAAGGCACGTTTGCAACTGTAGTGAGCATCCGGGACAAAAAGTCCAAAGGAAAGAAGCTGGACAAGTGGGAACAGGAATATTACAGGGATAACAAGGCCATCATCGATCTTAAATCGGCAAGCGGGCAGAGAAGCGAAGAGGAAAAAGCAGCTCTTAGAGAGCTTTTTGGAATATCAAAATAACTGCCGGAGCATACGGAGCACCGGCACAAACCGTTAAAAGTTACACGGTAGGAAGGAATACGCATGGCGGGACAGGCTGACGGCTATATCATCATCGATACGGAGATTGACACTAGCGGCGCAAAAGCTGGCAGTAAAGAGCTGGAAGCGAATGTGCGACAGTGTATCTCGTCTATTAATGGCCTTGGAGACAAAGCCAAAGCATCACTCAATAAACAGGCGAATGCGTTCTCAAAACTGAATGATCAGTACAGAGAGCAGGAAAAAAGAGTCGAACAGCTCAAAGAAAAGGTTTCTGAACTCGGTAAACAGCAGATACCGACCGACGAATACAAAGAGATCCAGGCACAGATAGAGTCTGCTAAGACGCAGATGGATAAACTGATCTATGCACAGGAAAAATTTGTGGCATTGGGTGGCAGCGAGGACAGCAAAAAGTATAAAAGCTATCAGTACGATATTGACCAGCTCGCGAAAACAATTGATGACGCAAACAAAGAATTACAAGAGTTGGAACAAAACGGAGAAGCGTTTTCTTCTGCGTTAGGCGGTGAAACTCCGACCTACAAATACAAAGAACTTGAATCTGAGTTTGAGTCATTAAGTCAAGCAATTGATGTGGCAAAAGCAAAATGGGACGAATTGCGCGCGTCAAATACTGGTGGAATTAATGATGAAGAAATTAAAAGCACCTTAGAAAATCTCGATCTTCTGTACGAAAAATATAGTGCAGTAGAAGCAAAAATGCGCGAAAAAGAAAAATTTGGTACTGATGTAATCAAAACCGAGCCAACAAAAGAAGCATCTGCAGCAATGGAAAAGTTGGCGCAGGAAGAAGAAAAGCTGGCAAGTATCAATGACCGGTTAAAAACCTCTTATGATGACGTAAAAGACAGCATTGACAACTACTCAAATTCGGCGAATAATTCAGCGACTAAAAACGCAGCAGACAACGCGTCAAAATTGGCAAAATCCAATGAAAAAATTGCTGACAGTGGGAAAAAAGCCGCAAATTCGCTGAAAGATACCGGAAGTTCTGCAGGAAATGCTAAAAATGGCATCATGACGCTACTAAAATACGGTCTCGGCATACGCTCATTATTCGTGCTTTTCAATAAATTGCGAAGCGCGGTTGTAGCCGGAATGTCAAATTTGGCGCAGGAATCCGGCTCAACCAACTCGGCTATCTCTATGTTGTGGGGCAGCCTGGAACGGCTCAAAAACAGCCTTGCAACAGCCTTTGCGCCAATTCTTACGGCGATTGCACCGATTCTGTCCAAATTTATCGACATGCTTAGCACTGCGGCAACATACGTGAGTATGTTTTTTTCGATGCTTTCCGGGCAGAAAACATACACCCGGGCATTAGCCGTCCAGAAGGACTACGCGGCATCTCTAAGCGATACGGCATCGAGTGCGGAAGATGTGGCGGACGCAACCAACGACGCGGCAGATGCGGCAGATGCGGCCGCAGAAGCAACTAAAAAATACCTTTCCCCTCTCGATGATCTGAACAAGATGGATTCGAAAAGCGACAGCGGTTCCGGCGGCAGCGGGGGCGGCAAATCCCCGGGAGCTGGCGGCGGGGGCGGAGGAACCGGCAGTGCGCCGATGTTCACGGAAGAGCAGATCCCTAACGCTTTTCTGGACAATCTGCAGAAAGTTTTTGATTTACTGAAAAAGATTAAAGACCTGTTTATGTCCGGTTTCTGGGATGGCCTTGGAGATTACAAACCGCAGCTTGCAGAGCTAAAAAAGGATTTTGCATCTATCAAAAAGAATCTTGCGGAGATTTTTACGGACCCGGAAGTAGTAGGAGCCGCAAAACGCTTTGCAGAATCTGTAATCTATAATCTCGGGGTCGTAGCCGGATCAATAGCAAGCGTCGGCCTTACACTGGCTGTTAATCTTGTAGGCGGTTTTGAAAGCTATCTGAGCAGAAATAAAGATAGAATCAAGAAATTTTTGGTTGACGTTTTCAATATCGGAACAGAAATTGCAGATGAATTCGGATTTATAGCAAAAACGATAGCCGAAGTATTTGCAAAAACGTTTGGAACGCAAACAGCGCAGGATTTGACCGGAAATCTTATCGGCATTTTTGCATCTTTAGGTGGCTTGGCTGTAGAAATTTTTGCACGCTATGAGCGCGATAAAATGTATCTCGCATGGCAGCCTTGGATTGACAACAAAGATAAATTGGTCGAAGCAATCAACGAAACAATCGCACCGATTCAGCATCTCGCGCAGGTTATCGAGGACTTTTTAAATGATACGTCTGACAAAATTATTGCATTCTATGACGAAAGCGTTAAGCCATTTATTGATGACATCGAATCAGGCTGTGCGTCTATTTTGGAAACATTGCTTGATCTCTACAATAGTTATGTAGTGCCTATCCTCGATGAATGGGGAACGCGGCTCGAAGATTTGATTAATGGACCGCTTACAGATTTTGTCGATAAATTCCTTGATGTGTGCGCAAAAATCATTGATGCGCTGAAACAAATTTGGAATAACGTTCTTGTTCCTCTTATTAATTGGATCCTTCGAAATGTAATTCCATTATTAGCCCCCGTTGTACAATGGCTTGGCGACGCGGCTATTGATTTATTGGGCGCTGCGGTAAAAATGGCGAACGGAATTCTCGATATGCTCGGCGGGCTGATAGATTTCCTTGTTGGCGTGTTTACGGGTGACTGGAAAAAGGCTTTTTCTGGCGCGGAAAAAATAGCACAGGGATTTGCGGATACATGCGGCGCTGTAATCGAGTGGATTGGCGACTATATCTTAACTCCGTTTATGTCATTAGTGAAAAAATTATTTTCCGTTGACTGGGTAAAATATTTTGGCGTAGCCGGTATTGCTCCGCAGGTGCTTTGCGATTTAATCAAAGCAATTTTCGGAACGATGAAAAATGTATTTGTTGAAATTATGAATTTTATCAAATATGCCTTTACGGGTGATTGGCGGAACGCTTGGCAGAGCGTTAAAAATATTTTTTCCAGCATTATGAGCGGACTTGGCGACGTGCTGCGTGCTCCGATTAATGGAATTATCAGCATGATTAACCAGGCGATTAACGGAATCAACACGTTGATTCGCGGTGCAAACAAAATTCCTGGAGTAAACATTTCAACGATTGGAAAAATTCCTCATCTGGCATCCGGCGCAGTTATTCCGCCGAACCAGGAATTCCTTGCTGTCCTTGGTGATCAGCGGAGCGGAAACAACATCGAAGCACCGGAGGGCCTTATTCGTAAGATTGTCCGGGAGGAGTCCGGCGGAAAGGCATCTACTTATAGATTTGTAGCTCAGCTTGATAGAAAGATTATTTTCGACGAGACGATTTCAGAAGGAAAATTGAGACAGATGCAGACCGGCCAAAACCAGTTCGAATTTTAAAGAAAGGGGATATCATGGCACAAAAACACTTAAAATTTGGCTCTTTTGAAGCTCCGGAAGTGGACGAAGATGGATATTCTCTTTCTTATGCGACCACTTCATCGGATGACTCTGGACGTATTATGAGCGGCGTTATGATGAACACACCGCTCTTTACGGTTGAAGCGTACAAGCTCAAATGGAGCGATATTTCCGCAGCAAATGCAGCTAAAATCCTGCAGGAAATCAAGGGAAAAAAACAGTATGATTTTTTCCATTTCAATGTATATTCTGGCAAATGGGAAACATCACCTTTTTACACCGCGAATATCGAAACAGCCTTTTATTCGCTTGTAGATGGCGAAGAAAAATGCTCAGAGTTAAGCTTTCAAGCAACGGGGGTTAATCCTGTATGAAAAATGTAAGTACGGCGTTTAGGGAACAAGTGAAAAATGGGGCAATAATCTATCCGTATGCAGATGTAACGCTTTCGGATGGCTCTACGCTTACGCTTAGTCCAGAAAAAAACTTTCGCGTGACAGGTAACTCTATCACACAGACGGCCGGAAATAATTCTTTCCCTCTTGGCGCGGCGATTTCGAAAACAATTAAACTTACCATTGATAATAGCGACGGCAGTTTTGATGAAAAAGACTTTCTCGCAGCCAAAATAACGTTAAAAAGTGGCGTTATTTTGGCTGACGGAACCACAGAAAAAATAAAAGAGGGAACATTTTATGTTACGGATCCGGTTGCACCTGGAAGCACGCTTGTTTTAACGGCGGCCGATGCGATTTTTAAAACAAGCGTGTCATATATTCCAGGAGTAACTTATCCAGCTACATTATTTCGGATTTATCAGGACGTTTGCCGTCAATGCAACCTTATTATTGGCAGTGCTTCGTTTTCCAATCAGGATTTTGTAGTAGAAGAAGCTCCGGAGAATGTGACTTGTAGGTCTGTCCTGGCTAATATTGCAATGATCGCTGGTGGAAACGCGCTGTGTGACGAAAATGAACGTGTTGTTATCAAAAGTTACAACATGGACGGTATAAAAAAGGCGGACGGAAGTTATAACACAGATGGGTTCCAGGTTTTTGAAGATTTTAAAAGCACGCCGGAAGTGTCTACAGATCCGATTAAAATAACAGGCGTACGGACTACAGTTGAGACAGATGACAGGAAAGATTTAGAACTTATTATCGGCGATACGCAGTATTGCTTTTCAGTTGACAACCCGTTGATAGGGGGAAAAGAATCTGACGGACTGCAGCTTATCGCGAACAATGTTATCGGGTTGGAGCTGTATTCTTTTAGTGGAAATCACATTGCGTATCCCATGGCGGAAGTCATGGACACCTGTTTTGTCAGAAAAAATAATGGATCCGTTTTTCCAACTGTATTAACATCGGTTGAATTTAATTATCTTGGTTTCACGAATTTAAAGTGCGACTTAGATACCCCGGAAAGAACAGCTTCTTCTTATGGTGGAAAAGCGGCAGAAATCTATCAGAAGATGAAACGCATAACGCATCGGCACTACACAGAATTTGAAAAGCAGATGAATAGTTTAAGCGAACGTTTGGATAATTCTTCCGGCGTGTACATGACGACTGAAGAGCAGTCAGACGGCAGCAACATCTATTATTTGCACGACAAACCTACATTAAAAGAATCACAAATCGTATGGAAAATGACGGCAGAAGCGGTTGCGGTTTCCAGCGATGGCGGAAAAACTTGGAATGCGGGCCTTACAGTCGATGGAACGCTTATTTCTAAAATCATGACGACGATAGGCATCAATTTTGACTGGGGTGTAGGCGGCGAGCTTGTTATCCAGGACGCGTCTGGTACGGAAACACTGTACGTTAATGCGGAAACAGGAGAGGTTAGAATTTCGGCTTCTGCAGTCAGTATCAAAGGTGAAAGCATTGATACCGTTATCTCGAGACTTTCAAAGAAGATTCTTGATGATTTTGTTGACGGGGAATATGCGGACAATATCAAGGATATCGAAAACTCCATAGACAAGAAAGCGGAATCCTGGTACCAGGAAAACGACCCTTCGATCGAATGGACGGCCACGGAAGAAACCTATTTGCTGGACGCTGACGGCGAAAACATCTTAGACGGGAACGGAAATCCTTTTCTGACCGTTTGGGAAAAAGAAAAATCTATCCATGAAGGAGATCTTTGGAAGGTTCCGAGCACTGGCGATGAATTTATTTATATCAGCGGAAACTGGGTAAAATCAAAGGTTCCAGATGATTTGTTTGATTTTATCGACGGCAAAGCGCAAATTTTTGTAAACACGCCGGTTCCTCCGTACAATGTAGGTGATTTGTGGTTTGGCGGCGCAGATGCAGATATTATGACCTGTGTAAGAGACCGACAGGACGGAGAATTTTCTGCGGATGATTGGGAGAAGAAAAATAAATATACCGATGATAGCGCTGTTGATGAGCTTAACAAAGCCCTCGACCAGGAAGAAATTTTTAATCGTTTAACAAATAACGGAGAAGAGCAAGGCGTTTATTTACTGAATGGAAAATTGTATCTCAACTTTTCTTTTGCACGCGGAGGTATATTGAAACTCGGCGGAGAAAATAACGGAAACGGTGAATTCTGTGTATACGACGAAAATAATGAGATAATTGGTTCCTGGAATAACAATGGATTTTCTGTAGGAAAAGTGGGATCGATCAAACTGGGCGATTATTTTCGCTATGATGCTGCAGGAAACATCAATGGGAAAAAAGATGTTTTCTTGGAATTGGGCGGTTGGCAGATCAAGAGGACAGAAGTGTATGGAGAACCAGCAGAATATTGGGAAACATCTGGAACCCAGGAAAATGGCATTGGCGCTATAGGTCCGTGGATAATCTGGGGCGGATGGAACGGAGAAAGTGCATTCAACAAAGATAATTATAACTTTGTTGTCACAGAAGATGGAACCTGCAAAGCCATGTCATGGGTTACTGGATCCAAAGCAGAATGGAAAGAAGACGTTCATGCTTATGAAGACGGTGCCCTTGAAAAAATCAATAATACGACTGTATACCGGTACAAGTTAAAACATCACGCAAAAGACGACGACGGAAGACATATCGGTTTTGTGATCGGTGACGGTTTCGACTTGACAGGTGATATATTAGACCACGATAAGAGCAACATTGATATGTATAATGCTATTGCAGTGGCTTATAAAGCCATACAGGAGTTAAGTAAAGAAGTGTCAGAACTTAAAGAAAAATTGAAAAAATATGAGTCGGAGGAGTAAGTATGCCGGAATTTAAAAAATATTCAGAAAAATCAGAACTCGAAGACAATGATATTTCGATTTTAAGTGAGTCAAACGGAAAAACAAAAAAATTCAGTTTCGGAAATTTGTGGAATTTCGTTTCTTCTGGTCTTAAAAGCAAAACCGTCGAATCGCTGACTACATCCGCAAAAAGCTTAGTTGACGCAGTTAATGAGGTCGCCACGCTGTCTAAAGCAAACGCATCGCGAATCGACACTTTCACCCAGCTCCCCAGCGGCTCCACCACGGGAGACGCTGAGCTTCAGGACATCCGCGTCGGAGCGGACGGAACAAAATACAGCACAGCTGGTGATGCCGTAAGAAAGCAGATCCAGGCAACAGAAGAAAAAATTGTGCCAGTTGATGATACGCTGAAAGAGTCCGGGCAAGCGGCGGATTCGAAGGTTGTAGGAGAAAACATTGATTCACTAAAGGAAGATTTGAATGGGATTACGGACGAGGTAATCAGTCCCAATCTGCTGAACCCAGCTGACCCAAATATCACCGAAAACGCACAGATTAGACCAGATGGCAGCGTTGCATCGAATGCGGCATGGAGTGGAAAAGTCACCGATTACATAACCATTGATAGGACTAAGAGCAGAACGCTGAGAAGTAGCAGCATATATACAACCAGAATTGGGGAATATAGCGCCGATGGAACGTGGATACGAACAACGGGAATCATAGACACAAGCCCACTTACGTTGGACGATGCAACGGAAAAAATCAGAATCGAATTTTACGGCGATGGTCCTATGATCTATCAATCGGATGAAGTACTTCCATATGAAGATTATTATGCAAGAAAATCAATAAAAGATGAGGTGATACCAGAAAATATACTTAGACAAGAAAGTCTACAAGCGATAGAAGATGAAATTAATAATATTGCAGTGTTAACAACTGGAATTAATCTGCTGAACCCAGCTGACCCAAATATCACCGAAAACGCACAGATTAGACCAGATGGCAGCGTTGCATCGAATGCGGCATGGAGCAGTCGAGTTTCTGATTATATTGAGATAACTGCGGATACAAGTAATAAATTGCGTTGTACGAGCGCTGGTAATCATACTATCGCAGAGTATAACGCAAATAAAATTTACATTTCTCAAACGAAAATCAATAATACGAATGTAGCAGATTTGAGCAATGAAACTAAGTACATTCGAATTATGTTCTGGGGAAGCGCAGAAGGTGTAATGATATATCTGTCTGATACAGTATTACCATATGAGCCATACAAAAAATATTACGAAATTAAGGCAACAACCGTCTGCGATGAAACTTTATCCGCAGGTGGTATACCTGCGGATTCCAAAACGGTCGGAGAAAAAATCAATGAATTATCGGACAGAATCAATTCAGGGCAATCTGAAAAAAAAGAAGAAAATGAATACTGTGTTATTGGGGGACGTGAAAATGCGAACCCATTATATAAAAAAACAATATTTTGCTTTGGAGATAGTCATTCGGCTATTGGAATGCCATTATGGAAGTTATTCTCTGAAAACAGCGGCGCAGATGTATATATTATAAGTGCCAATTCGGAAGGATATTATATTTTGGGGCACTACAACAGTGGTATTAGAAAAGATGATATTGTATTGACTACAAAACAGAATTGTGATCACTATAACTGGTCGCAGTATGTCTATGTGGCAAAAAAATATTGTGACGAAAATAATCTGTCGCTGGACTATATCATTACAGAAAATTGTCACTATGAAAATTGGAGTAATCTGATTAATGATAATCCTATAATTTTTTTGGGTGATACAATCGAATATCCAACAGTGTTTGATTCTGCTGCTGATGCAAGCAAGTATTTCTCAACAAATTTGCCGTCAATCATCAATGAACTTAATCTTACCCATGATAATGCAAGTATATACTTACGATACATTTCAAACGCAAGTCAGAGATTAGACTTTGCATTCACGGATGGGGCAGATACTCTTTCCAATAATACGATTGCGACAATACAATTTGGCGACGACACGAGTCATATAATGTCCACATCGTTAACAACTGGAATGAAAATTACAGAATGTATTGATGCAATCAATCAATGGGAATTTTCAGAAAATAGTGACTGGAAAAATGAAAACAAAAGTACAGTCGGAAATACGAATATTAAAATTTCCTACGTTGGTGGTGTAAATAACGATAAGGCTGCAATGGCAAAAATTACATTTTCGGCTGAGTGTAATCTTTCAATGGAAGCTGTTTCGACGTCGACTGTCAGAAAGTGGGATACAACATTTAAGGGAGCTGTAACTGATAATCTTACTGATGCAAAATTATGGCTTCGTTCTGGCGGGAATAATGGGTGGTCATATCCTAATTATATGCTTGGCGCGATGGAATACCTAAAAAATCATTCGCCATCAACAAAAGTTGTGATTATGGGGATTGAGAATTATTCGTCATCGAATAATGTTGCACAATTTGATGCGACAGGAAAATGCATAAATGCAGGTGCCTATTTTGCAGACGGAACAATTAATGCTCGTGCAGTGTTACACTCTACCAGTGCTGTCAACGGTAGGGTGTCAGCAGAATCATCAAAATTGATTGCCCAAAAATATGGGCATCAATATATTGATATGGCCTTGTACGATGGGATGACTCCCTATAATATATATGCAGACAGCTATTATAATTATAATGACGTACACATGACCTCGAAAGGTTATAATCAATGGGTGCATTGTTTGTGCAATAGGATTGAGTAACTAAACGCAAATTGAGGAATACAATAAATATTTTGTTACGCTTCCATGTAATTGTGGAGAAGATACATGCAAAGGATGGGCGTGTGTGACAAAAAAAGAATCTTCAATAAAAGCGCACAAAGAATTATATATAATGCCGCTGAGGAAAGAAAGCTACAAATAAGATGATAAGAATTGGAATTTTTCTCGTTTTGCCGTATAATGACGGTGAAAGGAGTGATTGTATGCCTGAAGATAAAGATTATAATGATAAAAACAGAATGTATGATATTATGAATACAACTCAAAGCAATTATTCGAATATGTTAAAAAGATTGCAAAGGAGGAAATCATTTTCCAATTTTGTAATTACATATTATAGTATTGCATTGATTGTATACACACTCACAGCTGAATTTTTTCCAAAGGCATTTGATGTAGGATTATCCAGTTATTTTAATATTATATTGTCAATTGTTGTTTTGACATATTCATTAATTATAACGAATGCAAAATATTCAGAGAGAATACAAGCAGCAGAAAGGGTATTAAATGAAGTTAAATCGAAGAAAAGAGAATTAGAAGAAAAAAATGTTGCCGAAAAGCGAAAAGAGTATGAAAACATTATGTCAAAAGCGGAATATCGTTCCGAAATTGATTTTTTTCGTACATTAAAGGTATCGAACGCATGGCAGAAGCAAGAAGCAAAGCTATTCATGGAAAAGAAACAATAAAGAAACACAGCTCATCAGACTTAGATTAGGAGGGATAGTATGCTTAGTAATTTGGCATGGGTGTTAATTATATTAGTGGCAATTATTAGTTATTATGCTTTTGTGCTACCTCCAAAGGATAAGTTAGTATTTAAACTATATCAAAAAAGAGATGAGTTGACTCTTTATGTAATGAACACGCCTGGAAAGCAAGATACAGAGGAATACGGGTACTTAGTTCAAATGATCAATGTTGAGATATATTTGATAAAAAATAATATATCGTTTATGGATTATTATAGATCCGTTATAGAGACGACTGTCGAAAACCAAAAAGAGGTTGAAAGCATTCTTGAAAGAATAAAACAAGATGAATTTATGAAAAATATATTTGATGATACATTTTCTATATTTGAGGGATATTTTAAACGTAAACTTTCCTATGTATTGTATCACGCTATAAACTTGAATGCAATATGAAATCTGTGTCCAGAAAGGCAAAAAAATACAGACTTTTTCTAAAAATGTGATGATATATAGTAACTATTAACACAGTTTTAGAAAGGGGCATTACGCTAACTATAAAATATGGGGAAAAAATAAACAAAGAAAAAATTAATGTATATACAGAATATGGTTATCCTATGCTTGGAGATAAGATCGCTGAATTTGTTTTAGTGAACTAGATTTTTGAAAAATATCGAAAATATATTCGAAATCGCGCATGAAATGTGCTATAATGATAGGGTAGAAAACAAAAAATGGGAGCCGAACTCCCACGACTACCAATCATAAAAGTTCGGCTCCTCCCACCCACAAGGGGGCTGTGCTTATTATAACACATCCGCCTCCTTTTGGGTACCCCATAAGGAGGTTTTTTATGCGCGAACAGTTTGTGAAAGAATTTGTGACGAAGCTTGTGAACCAGATTCCGGATGATGCCCTTAAAATTGTGTATCAGAAATTGACCATTTTTGTGTCAGACTACGAAATAGAGCCGAGAAAAACAGAAATCGTTCCATATGAGGGATATCTCCCGGAATGCTATGAGATTTATTTCGCAACACGGAAAATCGAGGGCCTCAGCATCCGCTCGCTGGAGCTGTACAACATGGTTCTGCGGGATTTCTTTTTCCAGGTCAATAAGCAGCTGCCGGAAATCACGACGAATGATATTCGAATCTATCTGTATCAGACGCAAGAAACAAGAAAAATAAGCAATGCCACGCTGGATAATCGCAGAGTCATTATTCACACATTCCTGGAGTGGGCGGCCAACGAAGGATACATCGGAAGCAACCCATGCCGAAACATCAAGGCGATTAAGCACGAGCGAGCACAGAGAAAGCCACTATCCGGAATGGAACTGGAACGGGTGAGAAATGCGTGCGAGACGCTCAGAGACAAGGCTATGATCGAGATGCTGTACAGTACCGGATGCCGAGTGACGGAGCTGGAGCGGCTGAACATTGCGGACGTGGATTTTGAGCAGAAAGATGTGCATCTTTTTGGAAAAGGGGATAAACACCGCACATCTTGCCTTAACGTACGGGCTGAACTTGCACTGAAAAATTATCTCGCCACAAGAAACGATGAAAACCCAGCCTTATTTGTCTCAGAACGTGCCCCTCACGGACGGCTGAAAAAGCCGGCGATTGAGAAAAGGGTGAGGCAGTTGGGAGAGATGTCTAAGATCGGCCGGAGAGTGTATCCGCATCTGATCAGACACACGACCGCAACGGATGGACTGGATCGAGGAATGCCCATCGAAGAGGTACAGCAGTTCCTTGGACACGTAAATATCAACACCACCATGGTCTATGCCCAGGTATCGAGAGCCAACTTAAAACGGGACCACAGACGGTGCATTGTGTGAGAGCGGAAATCCGCTCTCATTTTTTGAAGGAGAAAACATGACTGAGATTAGAGCAGGACCACGTTTGGAGGTCCTATTTTTTAACATTAAAATAAGAAGAGAAGGAGAAAAAACATGAAAATTATTGACTCTTATAATGCTGTAGTAGGCAGCGTGGTAGCGGTGCTGTCGTATCTGCTGGGGCCGCACTGGATCCTGTTTGCACTTTTCCTCGGACTGAATGTGGCGGACTGGCTCACGGGCTGGATGAAAAGCAGAATCGCCCACAAGGAAAGCTCCAGTGCGGGCTGGAAAGGGGTACTCAAGAAACTTGGGTACTGGATTATGATTGTGGTAGCGTTCGGAGCAAGTACGGCATTTATTGAGATCGGAGATACAATTGGAATTGACCTTGGAATTACAACGCTACTCGGATGGTTCGTGCTTGCATCACTGCTCGTGAATGAAATCCGGTCTATCTTGGAAAATTTTGTCGAGATGGGTTATAAGGTGCCGAAGATTTTGGTGAATGGTTTAGAAGTGGCAGACAAAAAAATCAACCAGAACCAGGACGAAGAAACAGAGTAAAAGAACAGTATAATTTTATTTTTGCGCCGGCGCAATCGCCGGTAGAAGGAGAAAAAAATGAGCTTAATTTCCAACAGCGGACATGACGAAAATGGCAGATATTCCGGCGGCAGAGCTGGAGATCAGACAGGAACCGAATGGGCACTGATCCCGTGGTATTCCCGCCCATGGAAGTGTGTACTGAGATACCCTAATTCCGCAGTTAGCGCGAAAATCGCAGAACTCGGCATCAAGGCGGCGAAAAACGATCTGATTGGTTACGACCAGAGCCAGCGTGTTACCTACTGGCAGCACCTGAAAGCCAGCAACTACGATCCATCACAGATCACAGTTGCTTGTGAAGCTGATTGCTCCGCGGGAGTCATCGCCAATGTCAGAGCGGTCGGCTATCTGCTTGATATTGATGCCCTGAAAAATCTGAAAGCCACCTACACCGGAGACATGCGGAAAGCATTCAAGGCAGCGGGATTTCTGGTCCTGACCGAATCCAAGTACCTGACTGGCCCGGACTACCTGTTAGAGGGTGATATCCTACTGAACGACGGAGCACACACGGCTACCAACATCGAAAATGGCAGATATTCCGGCGGAACATCCGGGACAAATACCGGATCCGGCAGTAATAACGCCAGAAACAACGTCTCTGACGGCCAGAAATGGCTGAATAGCAATTACGGGGACAAGATCCTTAAGTATTGCGAAACCAAACTGAGCGTGGACGGAGACTACGGTACCAAATCCAGATGGGCTGCCCTGGCAGTTTGGAAGGATCTGATGAACCGCAGATATGGCACCGCACTGGATCCGACCAACAAAAACTTTTTCAAATCCTGCAAAAAGGTTGCTTCAAAAGCCACCGTCAGCCATGGAACTCAGGGAACATTCACATTCCTGGTTCAGTTCATCCTTGCGGCAAAAGGCTTCTATTTCGGCAGCATGGACGCGCTCTGCGGCGACGGTTTGACGGCCGCCATCAAATCATACCAGAAATCAAAAGGACTTACTGTAGATGGCTACTGTGGAGCAGATACCTGGTACGCACTGTTTAATTAGGTGATTCAGCGCAGCAGAAATGATGCAACGAACAGAAATGATAAGGAGACGCAGGGAAAACCAATACTCATGAAATTATTTTGAATTTATATGATCGAGGAAAAAATGCAAAAGAAATTTCTGAAATAACTGGTTATGCAGAAACGACAGTTCATGCCTATTTACCGAGGGTAAGACCTGCATATAATGAAAACATTTCTGAAAACGCAAAACGGATAAAGAAATATAGACAAAACAAATAATATACGTACAAAAGACCGTGTCAAAAATTGACGCGGTTTTTTATTTGACAGGATAGACACAATGTGCTAAGATCTGAATGTGTCATTTTCGTGTCATGGGATCGTTGGAAAATGGCGTATTTGCGGGCAGAATAAGATGTATGGATACTTGACTTTTAATCAAGTTGTCCGGGGTTCGAATCCCCGATGCTTCACTAAATGAAAAGGCTGGAAACCCTAGTAAAATCAAGGGTTTTCAGCCTTTTTTCGTTGTCTGGATGAAATTACCGAAAAATCAAAGTAAGGGATTGTAGAGGAATGTAAAGGAATGTAAATGTGTCATTTTCGTGTCACATGGAAAGAGCTGCTTCTACCGCTCCGGCGGTGTCCTCTTTTTCCAACATGATATGGTTGTAAATCCTCAAAACCATTGCTTCGTCATCCCCCAGAAGCGACGCGATGTTCTTGATCGAGATGCGCGGGATCTGGTAGCAGAGCGACGTGCAGTAGTTGTGCCGGAAGATATGGGCTGTAAGTCCGCAGACGGGCTTTTCAGCGACTCTATTCATTTCCTTGATGATTCTTTCCCACTTCCGGCGGTAAGAGGATTTAGATACCATTTTGCCGCCCTGCATGGAGAACAGAAGCGTTCCCTTGATGCAGAACCGCACGTAGCTTTCCAGCGGCGTGCAGAGCTGTGCCGGGATCGGGACTTTCCGGAACCCGTTCTTTGATTTCGGCGCTTTGATGCTCGGCTTTCCGGCATCGTCGAACTCGACCGATTTATTTACGTTGATCATTTTCGCTGTGAAATCAATATCAAATCTGGTAAGAGCAAGTGCTTCTCCACATCTCAACCCCGTGCAATACAAGATATCCACAAAAATCCGATCAGATGGGGATAATTTCGCGCTTTGCATCGCCTTTTTCTCATTTTCGGTCAGCGGCCGCTTCTCGTCTGCCTTATAGTCGATCGGTTTCATCACGTCCTTGAGATCTTCGAGCAGGTTGGCAGGATATAAACGGTCATGCACCGCGGCCTTCATGATCTGCGAGAATGTAAGCTGTAGCTGCTGCTGGATGCGTTTCTTTCCGGCCGCGTCGTTGAGCACCGTCTGATAATGGATCGGCAGGACATCGCAGAGCCGCACGCCGTCCATCTGCCGCAGGTGCTTTTCAATGATATTCAGGTACATCCTCTTTGTGTTGTTCGTTGCTTCGGCTTTGTAGACTGTCAGCCACCGCCCGGCGTAGTCCAGAAACAGAATATTCTTATCCCGGACGGCTTCCAGGTTCTTAATTTTGTCGTTGTAGGCTGCCACCTTTGCTTCCAGATCCTTACTGCTTTTCTTCGATCGGATCGTAATATAGTGCTTTTTCCCATCAACATAACTTCCATCCCACACACGGGCTTGAAAATACCCGTTCTTTTGCTTTGCATACTTCGCCTTTGCCATCTATAGGCTCCTTTCGTTTGGTGGCTGGAAAAGCCACAGAGACGGCGCAAAATGGGTGCAAAAAAGCGGCCGCAAACAGACGGGAAAAAATAATCGAAAAAAATCGAAAATTTTCCCGTTCCACTTGCGAAGCCGCCGGAAGTGTGATAACATAATCATGTTCATTAGATTAGATTATTCCTTCCGGGGAGTAACCTCTTATGAAAGGCCTAACAGATTGCGCCACAGTCTGTTAGGCCATTTTTTATTATCTATACATAATACGGATTCGGTTTTCCGAGAATTGTAAACAGGTCAATGATCCATCCAATTCCGAAAAGACCCAGGGTACAGAGGTACAGAATACCCATTCCGAATTTTCCTTCGTAGAATTTGTGCCCGCATAAAGTAAAAAGGCACAGGAAGAAAGCAACCCATTTATTTTTTGGCTTTCCTGTGACGTATACTCTTGCATTTGCCGCCGCTTCTGCCGATGAAGAAGCAGAAGAGGATGCGCTGTTATTGATAATAACGCTTTTCTGGTCTGACTTTAAGTCCTCGACCTGCTTACCGCATTTCGGACACACAACGCAGTCCGCGTCAATAACCTGTCCGCAATGCTTACAATATTTTGTGTCTGCCATATTGACTCCCCCTATCTGCGCAGAACAGCGATAACTACGCCGAATTTAATCCACTCTCGCATTTCATCCGGGTTGTTGGGATCTATTATAATAACGTCCCCGTACCCATTTATCGGTTCCATTCTGCACGGTTCCGACTGGACGATTTTACGGATGTATGCCCGACCGGTCTTTTTGTTGACCAGGACGCATGTATCTCCGTCCCTGGGCGGCCGCTTTGAGATTCCAATGATGTCACCCTTGATATACACGGGGTGTAGGTGGTTCGATGTGATCCGGATACCGCAGTGTAACCGCTCTCCGTACTTCTCGATGTATTCCGGACAGTACACGCGCTCTTCGTGTGCAGAATCCAGAACCATACCATCTTCCATGTTTCCTGTCAGAAGTAAGACATCCAGCATGTTCTCTGGGTCCTCTTCCTGGGCTTTCATTTCAAGCTCAAATTCGATTTTGGCGTTTATGTAGGCTTTCTGCCGATCTGTTAATTTGCGGAATTTGTTCAGCGCTTCAATCTCGATACTGCGTTGCCCGAACATCTCGTATAAGAATTTTCCTGTCAGCTCATAGAGTTTCGGCGCAAGCATGATACTGAACGTGTCCACGCGGCGGGAAATAATGTTCCGGTAAGAAGATGCCGAAATTCCCAGCTTTTGCGCGAATTCACATTGAGTATACCCGAGTTTTATGCGCTCTTTTTCCAGATTTTCCGCAAAGGTGTCTAACATCTCTTTCTTTGTTGTCACCTTAGATTCCCCCTTTGTATCAAGATTTTGACGAAAATTATTAAGCAAAAGAGCAAGCACACGTGAAATTACGTCAACATCTTGCGCGGTTTTCGGTGTAATATAAGTCTAAAGATGTTATACAGAAAATTTTATCATATTTTTAAAAACTGTCAATAAGGGGGGAGAAAAAAAGTTGAAAAATTAGAGATTCTGTATATCGGAATAGGCAGATACGTGGCGCACGGTTGACATTTTCGAACAAATGTTCTATAATCGTGGTATCACTATTTTGATTGGCACTGTCAGGGAGGTACATAATCATGAGAGATGAACAACCGGAAGACAAAAAGAAAGAAATAAAACAAATGATTGAGCAAATAGAAAGTGAAAAGATGATTGAACTTATCTATTGGTTCGTCAGAAGAGGATACAAAGAAGAAAGAGCGGGGGAGTGATCCCCGCTCTTTTTGTGTCACATAACGAATTTTTCAAAAAAATCACAAAGCAAATCTTTTTTCTCTGGGCTTAGCTTGTCGTAATAAAGAACGATTCTTTTAAATCTGCTATCGTTAAGTCCTATTTTCATTGCCACATCGGCGTATTCAGCATCAATTTCTTTTTCTTCCTTAAGGTCTGTAAGATCAGTCATTCCTATTCTGAAATAATCAGCCAACGCTCGTATTTTTCCAGTCCCAGGCATTGCTTTTCCTGTACACCACATATTGAATGTTGTTACGTTTACGCCAAGGTCTTTGGCAACATCTTTCTGCATTTTTTGAGACAAGGCAATGTAACGATTGAGATTTTTCGCAAAAATTTGTTTCTGCTCTTCATCTGTCAACGGGTTCTCACCTCCTTCTTCTATAGAATACATCACTTTCACAAAAAATTCAATACTAAATCCAATTATTTTGGATTTTAGTGTTGACAATTCAATTAAATTGGATTATGATATAACCAACAAGACAGGAAGGAGGAAAATATATGCCGAAGATTTCACTTGAGGCGGTTCGCGTTAATGCACGCTATACCCAGAAAGATTGGGCAAAAGAGTTTGGCGTTTCCAATTCTACAGTTCTTAATTGGGAGAAAGGAAAAACAGAACCTACTCTTTCTCAGCTTAGAAAAATGAGTGAATTATCTGGTATTCCGATGGATTTTATTTTTGTACCAGATAAATCCAATTAAATTGAATTGGAGGAGCAAATTTGAACAAGGTGGTCTATGTGATGGATTGCGGAGACTTTGTGAAAATTGGTGTTTCATCCAATGTAAAACGAAGATCGCAGGAAATTCCATACGAAGTAAAAAGAACTTTTTCAACGGAGCCTTTAGAAAATGCTTTTTCTCTTGAAAAAGAGATGCATGATTTCTTTGCAGAGAACAGATGTGATGACACAGATGGACGAGAGTATTTTTCGGTTCCGTTTGAAAAAGCCGTAGAGGTTTTAAAAACTAAAGACCCGAGACTCCATCGAAAAGAAAAAGATTTGCACAAAGAGAAAATCATGCTAAATGTAATTTCCAAACTGTATTATATGAACGATTTTGACCTTGGCTATCTTGCTGGACTTGCTGATTTCACAACAATTCCAGAGGAAGATGAGGAAGCAACTTTTTTTGAACATGGAATAAGGGCGCTTACGGAGCTTAGCCATGATGATCTAAAACTGGTTTTGGTTTACGCTACAGCGTTCCGAGACAAAGCCGAAGCCGATAAAGCCCGGTTACAGAAAACATAAGGAGCAAACCATGAAGAAAACGTTTATCTTGGCTCTGAACATATTCTTATTTCTTTTCGCGGCGATGAATGGAATTAATGAGAAGAGAACAGAGCCAAAGATTCTATATTGGTCGGCGGCAGCGTTGACCGCGTTAGCGATCATGGACGGATTCTGAAACAGGAGGTGGATATGCGGAAAAATTTAAAATGGCCAACGTCCTCTCCAAAGACAGGAAAGGAGGTCAGCCATGAGAAATAGAGTTGCGTTTTGGATTCTTTGCAGTGCGCTTTCTATAACCTGCGGAGCATTTGGTTGTTTTCTTGCTCATTGGCTTTTCAGATAATTAATGAACAAGAAGGTCGGTAATCAATCCGGCGATTACGCTTGCGACCACGCTAAAGAGAGTTACAAGAAAATCATGACGACGCTGCTTTTTGCGAAGTTCTCTTTCCTTGGCTTCTCTTAGCTGAACTTCCATAGGAACGAATGTTCCGTTTGCAAGGTTAGGAATATGAAAATCCATTTTCGCACCTCCTTTCAAGCGGAGTATATCACAAAAAAGAGGGAGAAGCGATGGAAAATAGAAAAAAATTGGAAAACTCGACATTAGCAATTATCCTCAGCGTGATTTCGATTTTAATAAATGTTTTCTTTAATGGAGAAAAACTATTAAGAAATTTATGCTGGCTTTTAGAAAAAATCGTGCATTTTTTACCATTTTAATGCACAACAAAATGCAAATAGGGTCATTGCAATTTGCTTAGTAACGTTATTATAACGTTACGCTAACAGAGGTGTAGCGTCACAGTAACGCCCCTAGAATAAGAATAAGAAAGAGAATAAGAAAAAGATATAAAATATATTGAGCATCGCAAGCGTTGCTCGGTAAGCAAAATAGCTTTTTCTTGACCACAGAAAGAAGGTGGAAAGCATGAACGAAATGATTATCACGAATGCAGAATTCGGGAGCATTCGAATCGAGATGCGAAACGGAGAGCCGTGGTTCGTGGGTTCCAGCATCGCAAAGGTCTTGAAGTACCAAAACCAGCAGAAAGCCATTCGGGATCACGTAGACGCTGAGGACAAGCTGACCGAACAAATCGTTCTGGCAGGTCAGCGCCGGGAAGTAACACTGATTAACGAGTCCGGGCTGTATAGCTTGATTCTCTCGAGCAAGATGGAAGAAGCAAAGCGATTCAAACACTGGATAACGTCAGAGGTTCTTCCAGCGATCCGGAAGACCGGCGGCTACCAGCAGACAGCACCGCAGGGCAAAGAGCTGCTTGCACTGGCAGTTCTGGAAGCGCAGAAAACCATTGAGGAGCAAAATCAGACGATTGAGCGGATGCGACCGAAAGAGATATTCGCGGACGCGGTGAGCGCAAGCAAAACGTCAATCTTGATCGGCGACCTTGCAAAGCTGATTAAACAGAACGGGGTTGACATCGGCGAGAAGCGGCTCTTCCAGTGGATGCGGGAAAACGGTTATCTGATCCGGAAGGACGGAGCGAGTTACAACATGCCGACGCAGAAGAGCATGAATCTCAAGCTTATGGAAATCAAAGAGTCCACGATCACCCAGCCGAACGGAAATGTTCGGATCAGCCGCACCCCGAAAGTGACGGGGAAAGGACAGAAGTATTTCGTCAACAAAATTCTAGCCGCAATGGCATAGCTGAGACGGCCACGCTAGGGAAAAGCTCAGCGGAGAATTGAAATGCGAGGGCAAGGCAAAGAATAGACTAGCATAGAGTTGCAAAGGAGGAGCAACGAGCGGGCATGATCAGCGATGAAAAGGAAAAGCGTTGAGTAGAAAGGCTACGGAATAGCGGTGCACCGTCATGAACTGAAAGGCAAAGGACGAGCTACGAAAAGCCATGGAATGGCGCCGAACAGTAGAGCTTAGCGAGGGCATGGTACAGCGAGCCAACGAACCGGAATGCTACGGAAAGGAATCGCAGGTCGGAGCAACGGAAGAGCGTCGAGCAGCTCGGCAAGGGAATGGAATAGCACAGAAAGGAATTTCTGAGCAAAGAAATGAAGTGCGGCGATTTGATACGCGAAGGCGTGGAGAAGAGTATCGGAGCAACGAAAGGATCAAAACTCAAAACGAAAAGGAGAAACAACATGAAGGAAATGAAAGTAAGATTAACATTCATCGAGGAGATTCTTGGAACAGCGGCGGCAGATAAGGAGATCCACAAGACCTATATTGCGTCTCTGGCACCGAACGCGCCGAGCAAGAAGGAAGAGGTCGAAGCAGTAGGCGTGGAAGCAGCCATCGAGAAAGGAATGACCGTATTCCCGAGAAACAAAGAGGGCGTGCCGATCTATTGGGACTATCAGATCAAGGGATTCTTCAAAGATGCGGCCGGAATGCTGAGAAAGGTACCTGGAACAAAAAGTTCGAAGATCAAGGCATACAAGAAAGAAATCGACGGACTGATCTTCGTGAAAGAACGTCAGATTCCGATTCACTTTGACGGAAAGATCGGAAATTGCGAGAGACCGCTCAGAGGACAGACACCACAGGGAGAAAAAACAGCCCTGGCGAACAGCGAGAGCATCCCAGCGGGAGCGTGGATTGAGTTCACGGTACAGTGCTTAACTGACACGATGGCTGGAGCAGTGGCTGAATGGTTCGATTACGGCGCACTCAGAGGTATCGGACAGTGGCGCAACTCAGGGAAGGGCCGCTTCCAGTGGGAACGAATCGAGTAAGGAGGAACATGGAAGAAACGACATGGGAGCAGGCGGAAGGATTCGCAGTCAGCGTGATACGAGAAGCCAGAATAAGAGCAAAATTCTGGTTTACGGCATGGCTGGTAACTTTCGTGGTGCTGATTACGGTTGTGGCGGCCGTGTTAGTGATGTAGTAAGGAGGTTCCCCGGATGGAAGAAATTACGAAAGCAGAAGCAGAAAAAATGATTTTTCTGTTCCTGGGCCGAGAGGTCCGCATCAAAGAAAAAGAAGAAAACCGGATATCATATCCGGCGCGGTACATGCGGAAATCGGAATTGCTCAAAATGAAGAACCCGTTTTTGGGGGAAGCAGTTCTCGAGCGCGCCGAAAAGACCGCACCGGCGGGAGTTGTGCGAAAACTCAACCCGCTGAAAAGGAACAGCCCGCTGGTTTTCGATACCGTTGAGCTGGAGAAATGGAGGGCGAAGCATTGAAGAAAAAAATTATAGCAGCAGAAGTGATTCTGTGGGTTACGGCACTCGTGGCTATCAGCAATATCAATTGGGGCGGGTTCTTCTGGTGCTTTTCGCTGATGATTCTCGGGTATCTTGCTTTTCTGGCGGTTGACACTGAGGAGAAGAGAAAGAAAACAGAAGCCGAAAAGGCGGAAAAGAAGAAAGACAGAGTGTTTCAGATGTGGTTGAAAATGTAAAAATGCCCTCCGGGAAACGAAGGGCATCTGTAAAAAGACAACATCATCATAGCACATGAAAGGAGAAAAGGCAATGGGAATGAAAGGATTTAAAGGATTCGAGAAAGATTTTTCCTGCAGAGGGAAACAGTACGAAGAAAACACGACATATGAGGAGCACGGTGTGGGATGCTGCCATAAAGGCGTGATGCACTTCTGTGAGGACCCGTGGGCGGTGTTAGATTACTATCCTCTCGTAAATGAAAATGGGGATATTTCAGAATTTGCGGAAGTGGAAGCACTGGGGCAGGTGTGGGACGACTGTGATAAGCGTGCAACAAACAAACTGCATATTGGCGCAAAACTTGGGCTTAAAGGATTCTTGAAAGCTTGCATTGATTTCACAATCGAAAAAACAAAAGTTGAGAATTTCAGAAGTGTTTCATCTGAGAATTTTGTGAAGATCGGAACCTCTGGGGATGGAACGAAGATCGGAACCTCTGGGTATAGAACG
>ERZ1034920.240-NODE-240-length-45151-cov-12.307389_pt1 | contig 45151 bp, 31 predicted proteins | sample MGYA00520688_ERZ1034920 | MGnify/ENA primary metagenome ERZ1034920 (study PRJEB33766, sample SAMN09781785) | gut metagenome | biome: gut microbiome | host: Homo sapiens | place: Madagascar | study: EMG produced TPA metagenomics assembly of the PRJNA485056 data... | reverse complement strand
ATTATGGATATCAATTTCCGGGGTTTCACCCTTTTTCTTCTTTTTCTTAGGTTTACCGAGAACCATTTCTTCATATAACTTTCTACGTTTCTCGATTTCCCTCATACGCTTCTTTCGAGATTTTGGAGACATTACTTCATCGTTCCAAGCATCTCGAAAAGATCTTGTTGATCCATCGGTATAAGTTCCACAGAAGAATTGCTTCCCTTCTTCAGTTTTTACCCAATCAAGAGCTTTCTGTCCAACATCCTTACCTGTCTTGATCAGACCAAGTATTATTTCTTCCTTCATTTTTTACCTCCTTTCCATAGAAATAATATATAAGTGTATCAAAAATGCTAGGAAACAATAAGGTAAGACCGTATGTTTAATTTAAAAGGTGGTGATTTTTTGTGATTTGCTATGGAAAAAATAGAGATATTTTTCCACTCTCAATACGAGAAACTGATGATTATATGCATAGAGAAAATTCTCATAAAGTGCCAGACGGGACAGAATTGTACGTGGAGTCTTCTGCGGTTTATACCGATGAAGAGGGAAATCTCTGGATGAAATCTTCAAAATCAAACTCGTATTTTGAGTTATATCGAAGGAAATTAAATAAAGTATTATTTGATTTTTATCCTACGATGTATGCATCTGTTACAACAGATTGCAAGGCAGGCTTAGGAATGTATAAGACACATTCTTTTCAATCGGATGAGATTGATCGTAAGAAGCCTGATGAATTATATGAAATTACTTCGGATTTTTTTGTAGATGAACGTGAAAATATCTGGGTTCGTTGTATTGAAATTACAGAAACGAATCACGGATACCATCGAGTAGAAGGATGGGTTCCATATAAAACAAGGCGGAATAATTTCCTGAATTTACTTATTCATGGAAAATATAATGTCATGACATCCGATGGAGTACTTGATGATGATAAGGTTGAATATTTTAAGGAGTATATCGCCCGTATCAACCTGAAAGATTTTTATAAAGTAATAGAACCTTTACAGTTATTTGCCAAGAAGAAATCTGGAAATAGTGTCAAGGTTGGAAATGGGAAAAAAGCCCTGAAGGTATCATCAAATTCTGGTGATACTCAAATTTATTCGTCGATCAAACCGACGACGAGTAAAGTTGTTTCAGAAGTCAATGATTCAACAAATAACACAAAAAAATATGCTAATGTAATGATGAATAGTCATTATAAAGATCCAAAAATTTCTGGAACTGGGTCCAATCGAAAATCATATCCATACAAAGGACGAAAAAATGCAAATCCTGCAAAAGGAAATATTACCAGAAAAGCTATTGTACAAAATGAAGCACATTTTCCACCGGTTGTTGGTTATGATGGTGATGGAAATAATGTCTATAACTATTTTATGAACTATGTGAAAGATGGTATTAATGATAATAATGCTAGATTTCGTCGTCATTTGAATTATGCGCCAATCTCAAAGGATGTTTTGTTCAAGAGAAACGTTGCACTGTATAACCGGTTTAAGTTGGCTAATCCAGCAGATGTTTTGTCTCGAGGATTTCCACATGTATTTTTCACACGACCAGATTGCAATATCTTTTCAGATATGGCTGGAACAAAAGCAAGAAGTAGAGTTGCTGCGGACCCAACATTTGCTCGTGCATTAGCAAATAAGAAAGAACTCCTTATGTCTTTACAACAAGTTACCAATAGTGCAGTTGGAAATTGCAAATTTTGGAACATGTTTTTGTCAAATAAGGCAGAGAGTTTTTCATTAACAGATGAATCCATTGATAAAGATTCTTACGGAACTACTTATCGAAAGAATAAGGTTAGTTATGGTAAATCGAACGAAGAATCTAAAGGCAGTGGTGAATTTACTGTTGATTTTAGAGATACCAGAGATTTGGATATTTTCCAGATAAATAAGCTTTGGACTGATTATATATCAAATGTGTATGTTGGGAAATGGTACCCAAAGTCTCGATATTTGTGGCAAAAGGCATTAGATTATGCTTGTTCGGTTTATTATATCATTACAGCAGAGGATGGAGAGACAATTATATTCTGGTCAAAGTATTATGGAGTATTTCCATTAAATACACCATCTTCAGCATACAGTTGGACTTCTGGGTCTCCAATCGAAAACCAGAAACTTCAAATCCAATACGCATACTCATGGAAAGAAGATTATAATCCTCAATCTATGGTAGAGTTTAATATAAACAGTGGGGTTAATTCATCTGATAGTGTAACATATATGGAGACATATAATCCACACATTGGAACTGTTGGAAACACTTGGGTTGGAACTCCATTTATTGATACCGTATCATATGATAATAAATCATATGATTTCAAATTAAGATTTATGAAAGGAGTACATGACTGATGCCAGATTATGATGAAGGTCAGGTATATGACAGAGATTATGTCGACAATTTTTCGATTAAAGAATTTGCTGTGAATGACCTTATGCCAAAGTACTTTCCGGATGACGTAAGTCATCTAACGGTTGGTCTTGAAGGAATGATTACTGACTACGTTGGTACTGTGACCGAAGATGCTTTTAATGCAGCAAGTACCTACTTAATGGAAACTTTCCCATCGAGAGCACAGTTTTCTTCAAGTATTTACGCGAATGCAGCAATATTCCAATTATCAAATGCATTTTCAACTCCTGCTCAGTGTGAATTTTTAATTCTTTTGGATACAAAAGATATTAAGAAAAACTTTATCCAGAAGCAGGGAGATAGATATAAATATTTTTACATCGACAAGGACACTACATTTTATGTAGAAGATATTCCTTTTACATTGGATTATGATATTGCTATCAAAGCAAAATATCTAAGAACAAAAAATAATGTCGCTGAATATATCTATTCAGCGAGATATCTTACAACAGGGTATAAAAATTCAACAAGCGAATTGAACGACCCATATATCAAGGCAAGATTATCCAAGAATGGCTATCTTGCTTTACAAGTTACGATGCATCAGGTAGAAAGGTCATATCATTATGAAGAATTAACGGATAATACTGGAATTAGTTATCCGACGATTCAAGTAACGTACACAGATCTTCTGGCGGGTATTGATGTATTGTATAAGGCACCAGGAGATGATGATTTCAATACGCAACTTACATTGAAACCAAAATTCTCTCAGCCTACAAGAGAACCTTTTTGTTATTATAAAAAAATTGATGATGAGAAGATTCTTTTAAGCTTCACTACGAAAGATGGGTATTTTCAACCAAAATACAATTCCGAGATTAAAGTTATTACTTATACAACTCTCGGAGAAGATGGGCAGTTTGACAGTTACAGTGGTGATGATGTAACTATTACAAAGAATGATGATAATTATCAGTATGATTACGCTTGGACTATCACTGCAAAACCAGTAGGCTCTAGTTACGGAGCAAAAAATCAGATTAGTTTGGATGCCCTTAAAGATCTTACAATTGAAGGATTTTCTACAGCAAATGCATTAACAACAAATCACGATCTTGATTTATATTTCAATAACTTCAAAAATAAATACCTGAGTGAGGTATTATTTATGAAGAAACGTGATGATGCGGTTGAGAGGTTATTCTCGGCATTTTTATATGTGAAATTGGATGACTATATTTATCCAACAAACACATTGACGATTGATACAAATCTTTATGATTTCGATTATAAAGAGGGTGGATATTATAATATGGATCCGGGATATCTGTTTGGATATAAAACAGATGATGCATACTTTACACCAATTAAATATTGGGATGCTTTGGATGATAGAGCATACTATATGAAAGGTAGTAATGGTGTTTATTACTATTATATGAATGATGAGAAGACTGACCCTATAGTAAGTCTAAGTGAGGAAGAGATTCAAAAAAGAATTCTTGCAAAAGATTTGATACCGGGTAATCAGGAATGGTATAAGGTAAATGCTCAGAACTATACACTCTATGATGAAAATGGAGTTGTTACTGGTGACTATGCAAGCACGATCACTGAAGAAGAACTTCTTGTGATGTTTAAAAATCGCGAAGTGGCTTATGGTAGAGTTGAGAACTCTGGGAAGCTTATTGAGTTTTTAACCGATACCGATCTCGAAGCTGCTCAACGGAAAAATTACATTGATTACAAACCAAGTTGGGAAAAAAAGAATAATAAAAAGGTAACCTATTCTGAGTATGTCTTTGAGTATTCATATGATGATTATAAAGAAGAGAATAACATCGACAACCGAATTTCTGTGTTTGATGATGATTTTGAAAGCAAAATCGTTGGAAGAAGTTTTGTATTTACAAACCCATTTCTTACATTAATCACAAAAACATCAGGATTAGTTGCTTATTATTTGACACATATCTCGACAGATCATCTCCTTGATTTTATGAAGCAAAATGATGACGACACATTTGTTCAGTTTATCACATATACGCTTCATGTGAATCGAGAAATTGGTACTGAAAAGAAATATCGGTTATCACTTACATTACTTCCAAGTGTAAGTATTGAATCAGAAAGTCCTTTGATTCAAGATAACACGGTTTATGACCCAACTGCAGTAAAAGATACCGATACTCAGATAGATCAGTTTGTTCATCCTACAAATGGTGATGAATTGGTTCCTTCATTGCAGACATACAACAAAGAATTACTTAAGAAAAATGATTTGCGAGTTGTGCTCACGTTCTTTGAAAAGAATAATGAAGCTGAAGCTGGATATATGGAGCTAGTTCCAACAAAGGTGGATAAGCTTACTGATCAGATCACATTTGAGGGTGTGTTTGAAACAGATGATTATATCACAAATGATAATAGATTCCGAGCAGTTCATCGTTGTCCATATTGCGGAAATGTGATTTTAAATTCAGCAAATAAGAATATCGAAAACTTTGATTATTTCTGTGATAAGTGCGGATCGACTTTTAAAGAAGGAATTATCAACATCAGAGAAACTGATGATATTCTTCTTCCTATCACTGAGGCTGATATTAAGATCACTATTTTGTACAGAGATTCTGCAGAGGAAATTACTCCGACTAATAATAACTTTGCACAGTATAACGATACTTACAAAGATTATCAATGGACAAATGAATATGAGACAATATTGAATCCTGTGACATTTATTCAACCATTGAATATGGTTCGTGGTACGATTGACTACCAGGATTATTATATCACAGGAATTAATGCAATGGATTGTTATTTGTATGATGTTCCAATGTTGAAGTACTCCATTCTTGCATATCGTGATGAAGGTATGGAAGTTACAGATCCAATGCTCAGTGATGATATTGGTAAATTTTATCAATTTATCAAGCAATATAAAGAGCATTATGACTTCTTAAATATTGCAAAATTAAAGCTGAGAAATGCAACAAACATTGATATGAAATTCTACAATACATATGGTAGAAGTACGAATTTCAAGATTGGTGATAACAAAATCGCGATTGATACAAATAATATTTCGATCGCATTTGATGTCTGGGTTGTACCAAATACAGATATTTTGGATGCAAGATCTGAGCTTAAAGATTATATCAAGAATTATATTGAATCCATTAATACAGATGGTACGAATGATCTCTACATATCGAATCTCATTCGATCTATTGAAAATGATTTTCCTTATGTACATCATCTGGAGTTTAAAGGGATCAATGATTATGATACGAGTTTCCAATCTATTAAGAATGAGGCAATCTCTCTTACGAATTTATCAAAAGAAGAAAGACGTCATTTTGTACCAGAACTTTTGGTTATTAATAAGAATAACATCATTCTTGATGTACAGGAAGCTGAATAAACCTAATGAAACAGTTAAATAAAAGATTTATGAAAGGACGTGAGAATGTTATGGATAAGTCTATTGAAGAAAGAGAAAAGACCATGAATAAGTTCTTGGAAGAAATAGATAAAAAGCAAAAAGCTACGGAAGCATCTATGACATTGGCAAATTCTCCTCACGCTAAGAGAAGACTTCTGGATCAGAAGAAATCTGAAGCCCAAGGAATTTGCCTTGATCTTATTTTCAACAAGATCTACAAAGATGCTCTTCCGATGGATGATGAGTATAAGATTGCTCATGGTGGAGAACTTGATAATGAGTTTCGTGATTTTATCCAGATGAAAGCTCCAGACGGACTGGAATGTTATGTAAAAGAATCCATTAAGCGTGGAAGTGTTCCAGCAAAGATGCTTATGGAAGAAGTTGAGAAACTCGTGAAAGAGCATTACAAGGAAGCTTCTCTCAATATTGAGGAAACCAATGTTGATGATATGGATTTTGATCCAAATGAAGAAGAGACTCGTGCAAGACTGGAAGATATTACAGACAAAATGAGCACAGAAGAAATTTCTGACATTATCAAAGATAACGTGAAGAAAGCTGCTATTGCCGACATCACAAATGCAAAAGCTCATCAGGATGAAATGAAATCACTCGTTGATGATCTGAAGCAGGATCCATCTCTTACTACAGAGGCTGCAATTGATCGAAAGCTTGGAGTTATGGGATTGAAAACCCCTGAGTTTTATCAGCCAAGTCTGTTCGAGGGAATTATGATCAACAAGACAAACCTGATCAAAGAGTCAGGAGAAGATCTTTCCACTGAGGAGATCGGAAAGAAAGCATATTTTGAGAGCGTGAAAGAGTTAACGAAACTCTCTGTTCTTAATGCTCTCAATATGGAAAATATCAATAGAAACCAGAAGGGGATTGCGAACGAGTATGCAAAAATGAGAGTTCCATCATCCAAGGTTTCATTCTATAAGGAGGGTTACGATATGTTAAGAGAACAAAGATATGAGCTTATGGAAGAGGGTGCGAACCTTGATTCCAGAGCAGTTTTCAAGAATTATCAGAAGATTTACAAAACAGAGCTCAGAGCGGCAAAAGCTGCAATGAAAAAAGAAAAATATGACAAGGCTATTGGGCACCTGAAAAATGCCAAGAATCAGCTTGTATCAGCACAAAAGAAGATCGATTCACTGGAAAGTACCGTCGGATCACATATCTTTGCGTGGCTGTGGACCAGCTGGGCACCTTTCTGGGGAAGAACCCTTCTCAGTTTTATACTTGTGCCATTTTCAGGTATCATTAGTGTAGCAACTCTGATCGAGCGTATTGCAGTTCTTGTGAAAACAGATAGCGAAAGACCGCTTGGACAGGATGATTTTAACCCATACAAGAACGCCCTTAGGGTAAAGCTCATGGAGTATGAGAAAATCATTGACAACACAATTGCAAAAGTAAAAGCTTTGAAATAATAATACGACGAAGAGTAGGATTTCCTACTCTTCGTTTTTATTGGCCCTCAAAACATAAGTATAAGCATAAATATAATTGAAAGGAGGGATTGTCTTGAGTATTTTCAAGGATGTCGTTGACAGTGTAAAACAGGTTTTACGTGGCGTTGCAACTGCAGGAGATGTCATTAGCAAGAGTGAACGGAAGAGTTTTGCTAGTAGAGCAAATGATCAGACTTTTCAGTTTCCTTGCCTTATTTCTTCTTCTGCTCCAGTACCAATGGCAGCAACTATGGTGAGAAACCTGGATCCAGTATATGCATCATTTGTTCAGATTTGTCTGTCTGCAAATGGTGTTATTGATTTGAATTACATCAAGAACCCAAGACAGTTTATTGCCCAGTATCAATCACAATTTAATTTAGAGTCAGCCGATTCTGCTTATGATGAGGAACTGGGAGAGTTTGAGGAGATGTATCATGAGTTTACTGATGCAGGTCATGCATTGTTTGTAAGCCCAGATAACAAGTGTGCCATTCTGTTCACAGAAGGTGAGATGAACCCAACTCTTCGAAAAAACTTCGAACGAGGAATGAGAACGGTTGCTTCGATATACAACACAAAACCAGTTGCGGTATATGAGGCAAATGAGGATTTAAAGAGGGACGTTCTTGACCGATATCTGCAACAACAAGATCAGAAAGCATCCAAGTTCGGATTGGATGCTACAAAGGAAGTAAGTGGGCCTCGGCTGACAGATCGTGATGCGAAAAAGATTAACGATATGAAGCCTTATGTCATGGAGCTCAAACTCCTTGCAACAAAAGGAGATACTGGGTTTTCTCAGTATTTGACATATGATGTTGGAGTAAAGACTTATCTCCATTTAGGAAGATCGGATGTGATGATTCAGAATATCGTCTATGTTCTGAAAAACAAGAATCCTATGTTCAATTTTATTCGTTGGACTACAGGTGAGCTTTCTCTTATGAAAGATATTATTCTGAATATTGATGATATTCATTTCAACATCGCAAATAAGTATGATAAAACTGGAAAGTTTATCACGATGCTGAAGAGAATGAAGAGTCATCCTGTAAAAATCACAACGGCAGGTCTTTCAAAAGTTGTGCCGTTTGCTACAATGGTAATTACTTCATATGAGTATAATACTATTTTGAATGAGCACGGCTTTGACTTAAAGAACATCACATTTGCGAAGAAGTTGATGAACCAGTTATATCTGATGTGCTTTATCATCATGGATGAAGGAACTCAGACCGTTGATATTTTATTTGATGGAAGTACGACTGGTTTCCAAACATATTCTCTTGATATTCTCGAGAGAGAGACGACCATGAACTCAAATAAGCTTGGCAAAGAACTTACGAGAATTCTTGGAGCAAATTAAATAGAAGGGGCGGGTTATTATGCGGAAAATGAATTTACTTGATGAAGATAAACTCGTCGGCATGAAACCGTTCTATTTGGATCAGATTATTACACATGATGATATTCGATCAGATTTCCGTGTTAACTCTGTTGATGAAGCACATGATCTGATCGATGCAACTGATCCTGGGAGCTATATCTCCATTAAAAATATGAATAATCTTGGAGAAGTCCTGATTTATCGGCGAACTGATTTTGATGAAGAAACTACAAATGTGTGGGATGGAAAGAGTTCAGATACTTCTTGGTATCATAAAGACGATGATTTATTCTTTATCTCAAAAGCATCCCAATTAAAAGGATTATGCACACTTGTTTCTAATGGTGTTACTTTTGAAAATAAAGAGGTACGCCTTATGGAAAATATCGATTTGGCATTTCATGATTGGGAACCGATAGGAGCGGTATATACAGTAGATCAAGAAAAAACCGGAGTTAACCGGTATTGTAAGTATGATATAAACATTGATGTTCAACATGTATTTCGTGGAACTTTCAATGGTGGTGGTCATATAATATATGGATTAAAGATTCTAAGCAATCATAAAAAAGGAAATTTTTGTGGGTTTTTTACGGCTGTTGATAATGCGTTTATTAAAAACGTGATATTTGCAGATGTGAATATAAAATCCAGTGATTACCGAGTTAGTTTTTCAGCAGTCGCTGGAGTTGCACGAGAATCTATATTCAGTAATATTTGCACAAGTGGTCTGATCGAATGTCCAAAACCATCTGGAATTTGTGGTGCTGCACTCGATACCGCATTTTATAACTGTAAAAATGGAGTTCATTTGATTGCAAAAACGGATAACAAATGTGGATTGATTGCGGGTGGAATATGCCAGCAATTTTCACTTTCAAAGACTCTGTTAGATCATTTGAACGGAGATACTCCGAAGATTTTTGTGAAATGTTCCAATGAAGGATCTATTGAAATGGATGGAACAAATGCGAAATATCTTTGGGCAGGGCATTTTTTTGGTGGAACCTACTACAAGAGAAATGTCAAAGATTTTTCCTTTATTATGGAAAAATGTAAAATTTATCCGAACACAAATATTTCAGTAATCAATGGTGAGTGCGTGGATCAGGATATGGTATTTTACGGATATCTTGATGGAAGTGCTAAGAAGAGTAATAACATTGCTCCAAGTTGCAAAGCTGATTTATTGTCTGGATTAATTGGTCGAGTTGACCGGTATGTGGATGTTACTGTCATCAAGACAACCTCTTCCACAATTATTGATAATATGGTAATTCCAGGAACGGTAAATACACAACACTCGGATATTGGTGAGGATACTTTTATTACAATTGATGCTACAGCAATTACATCGAGTGATGAAGTGTATGATCTGGAGCCATTTTTCAAATATATAAAGACAGCAAAAATCTAAAGTGAGGTGAGAATGAATGAATGCTCTATTAAGAGACGCAACGAAGATTTTATGTGAAGGAACTGATGATTCGTATGTGAAAGTTCAGACAATCCTTGAGGATGTTGAATCTCCAATTACGAAAACGTATAAGGAGAAGCTTTTTGAAAGCATTATCAGCAGAGCTCATATTGATTTTGGTGATATTCCAAGATCAAAAGGAGACATTACGAAGTATTCCGGTTACCAGTCTATGCTAGACTGCCTTCATTCATTACTGAAAGTTGCAAACGAAGAAAAATCAAAAGAATTAACAAATGCGGTTAATACAGTTTTGGCAGCGATTGAAAATATTCGTGCTTTACGAAATGTGTATGTGAAAGCATATGCAAACAAGACTGACATTGCAATTATTGATTATCAGACGTATGTGCTTACCTGTGTGGAAGCAACAACTACGCTGATTTCAAATTATATTGATTTTATCAAAACTCCGTCATCAAATTATGTTATGGAGTTAAAAAACACGAAGTTCCGGGCAAATGCCTTGTATCTGGATCAGTTGGAGCGATTCAATAAGGTAAACGTAAACGGAAGCTACAATAAGTACATCTCAACAGTGGTACAAAAAGGTCAGGAGAATTTCCTTCTGGATCCGGCAATTATTGCAGGTGCTGCATTTGTGAGTGTAATTGCATTATCTATTATTCCGGTTACACGAGAGCTCATCTATCTGTATAATGAGACGAAAAGGAAGCTTTCCGATCTCTTTGCTCTTCAGGCTTATTACCTGGAGATGAACAAAACTGCATTGGAATACAATACAGAAATCAAAGCAGATAAAAAGAAAGTGATTATCCAGAAGCAGGATAAGATTCGAAAGAAGTTCATTTATCTTTCTGAGAAGTTACGAATTGCTGATATTAAGGCAGAACAGACTTCAAAAAAGAGACTGGAGACCGATAACAGAGGAATGAGCACAGGATCATTAGAGGATGACGTGAATGATTCCGATATGGTTCTCATGTAATTGAAGGAGGGGTAATATGTCAGTTCCTGATTATAAAAATATCATCGATATTGATGTGCTTCAAGCGACCTTCTTCGATTGGCTCGATGACACGATTGATGATATTAGAGATTTTGCAAAAGAAAACAGTTCACAGATTCACACAATCTATCAGGCAATTAGAGATAATTGTAGAAAAACTGTATTTGTGGTGGATACTAATCTGGTATTTCATTCTTATGCAGACTATCTGAAAGATATGGGTGAATACATGGACAAACTCTATGAAAGTGACCCAAGTAAACTTGAGACTCAAGATGTTCGTGAAGTTGTCAATAGATTATTTGACAAAGATGCTCAGTTTTATACTACAGTTTCAGCAAAGCAAGAGGAACGAATTTCAGATGCTATGAAAAGTATTGAGATCGTTATTGAACTTCCTGAATTTGCAGAGAAGATCAAGGAGGATTTTGCTAAGAAATTTAAGGATGGTAAAAAAATTGAGTATGCAAAGCTCTATGCATCTTCTGTTTCAAACTTCTATGATTCCTTATATGAGAGTCTCGTAAATACTTTGGAGATTATGATTGGAACATTGGATGGTACTGTTGCACAGAATGAAGAAATTACAAAAGAGTCTGTTTTTAAGATGTTTTAGTAGAAAGGATACGGGAGAAATCTCGTATCCTCTTCTTTTATTTCTAAGGTATTCAATAAACAAAGCCCAAAACATATTATTAAATGCAAAAAATGATCAGGGAAAGGAGGACATTGTTTTGGAAATGTGTGTACCCTCACGATATTCCGACGATTTGGATGTCGAGCTTTTCATTCGAGAGTCTGTTCTGGAATTCAATCAGGCACGATATGAAATTTTCAGAGATGAAAGTTATTATGTCGAATCTGATGAAAATGCGGATAAACCTGGGCTATTTTCAAGACTTGCTGCAGGTGTGAGAAATCTTATTAGTAAGATTATCTACAGTGTGAAAAGTTTTGTTCGAGCAATTCAGGCTGCGTTTGGAAGTAAACTTACTCCAGAAGCATATGCAAATTCAGAAACCATTGAAGAGCGGTTAAATGAAGACGTTGAAAAGATAACAAAACAGATCGAGGATGAAATATTATCCGAGCGAAAAGGTGTTCAAGTAATTTCAAAAGCGGTGAATAAGATCAGTGATGTGACGAAGCTGCCTCTAAATGAGATTATGGATGAACGGGCTATCGGAAATGTAATTGACAAAGTTCAATCATTTGTTGTTAGCGATGGCGGAACGGTATTGAAAGCCGCTGCAATGACAGTGATTGCAAACAGAATTCATAAGTGCCTAAATGATTCTTTAGGACTTACTGAGAAGTTGGATAAAGTGAATGATCAAATTGAAGAACGGCAGAAACGGCTTACCTCAGATAGAGCTGCTATTTACGAGGAAAACGGAAGACCAGTCCTTGCTCAGATCACTAAGTTAAGTGGTGCGATCAATACCACGGTAAGACGATGTGAAACGTACTATGCGAAACTGGTATCTGCTACTGGAAAATTTAGAGTAAATTATAATACTGCAAAGTATAATAAGGAAGCTAAGTCAAAATGATGAAGCTTTAATATAATTAAGAAAGGAATGAAAACTATGTTAAATGTTTTATATAACGATCTTCCAGCGGATGAGCTGGATTTCGAACTTGCATGTGAGTCAGCAGAACTTCGTGCTGACAGAGCAGTTGCAACATATCGTGCAATTTGCGAAAAAGCTGAACTTGATCTGAGAGAAGCCGAGCTTCTTTGCATTCAGGAATCTGGTGATATGGATTCTCTGGAGGATCTCTACATGGAGGCAGAAGAGAAGACGGATGATAAGAAGCAGGGCGTACTTGCCTCAGTTTGGGCAGCAATTAAGAATTTCTTCCAAAGAATTAAGAATTTCTTTACTGGAAAGAAGAAAGAGATTGATCCAAAGTCTAAGGGTCAGATCAATCAGGGAACAGACAGTTTCTTTAAGACAGGTGTTGCAAAGATCCGTCAGTTTTTATCAAAGGTTAAGACATTGATCGGCGAACATAAAGTCGCTTCTATTGCAATTGCTGCAGCGACAACTCTTGGTGGTGTTGTAGCAGTTCGGGCAATTCTTTCAAAGAATAAGGACACTGAGAAAGAAGCTAATAAGGCAAAGGATCCGAAGGAAACAACTGCATTGGTTACGATCAGTGGTGAAACAGCTCTTCGTTATATCGAGGCAGGTAATTCTCTCTGTGATGAAGGTGAAAAAGTGGCAGATGATGTTGCTGAGATGAAGATTGATGATCCGAGTATTCTTGATCTTGTTAAAGCAATCATTCATAAGATCTGCGAGACTATTAAGGCTCAGATGGGAAAAATCACCGCAGTATTTACTAACCTTAAAAATAAAGGTAAGAAGGGCGGAGATTCTTCTGATGACAACGCTGATGATAACGGTGGTCAGACACCTGATACAAAGGATTCAGGAAATAAGATTGACCAGAAGAAATCAGCAGGAGCATTACCGGATAAGGTTCGTGAAGCAGGTGTTAAAGGTGGTAAGGAAGCTGGAGCTGAGTGGGCTGCTGCAGGCGGAACCGAGTCTGCATTTGAATCCGTTGATGAGTATGATGATGACGACATCATGATCGAGTCCTCTGCAGATTATGAGGATTATGATGATGAGGACGATTCCTACTTAGAATCTGCCGATGAAGAACTGGATGATCTTCTTGGCGATTTACTGTAATAAAAATAAAGAAAAGGAGTGTGAAATATATGTTTAACGACGTAGTACAGGAATATTGTGATCTTTCTGACGAGTTCGATACTCGTAATATGAAGATCAACGTATATCTTGAATCAACTGTTAGATTATCTAACATTCATCGTGAAGAAGCTGAGCTCAAGGTTATGACCGAGGGCGGCACAGAAGACGATCTCGCTTACCTCGTTGAGGAAGCAAACGATGGAGCAATCGCTTCCATCAAGAAAGCTATTCAGGCTACTATCGAGGCATTTAAGCAATTCATTTCTGACCTTAAGTCAAAGGTAGTTCGTATTGTTGTCAACGCTGACACAAAGGCTACCCTGAAGAAGGTAGAGAAGAAAGTTACTATCAACCCATTCCTGAAAAAGAAAAAGATTCAGGTTATTGATAAGAGAAAGCCTCTTAAAGTCATTGCTGCATATAAGGCAAAGGCTGATACTTGTATTGCAAAGGTTAAGTCCGGTGCATTCAAGGAGAAAGATATTCAGGGAATCTATGATCTGAAAGAGAAGTATCAGGCAGATTACAAGAAGGTGATTGCTGGTACGGCTGCTATGATGACAATTTCAGTTGGTAAGCTGGTAAATGAACTGGCTGCAGATTATGGTAAGCTTCCAGCACAGATCGATCATATCGATAAGGAAACTTCTCAGATTATGAAGAATTACCTTTCTACTCTGGACAAGGAAGAGGCGGCTGCAGCAAAGGCTGCATACACAGCAGTTGCAAACTTCCGTACAAAGGTTGCTAAGGATGAAGCTTCTGAGTATGTGGATGGCGTTCTGCATAAGCTCGCTATGCTCAAGAAAGAAGTTCTCAAAGCAAAAGAGATGGACGGAAAGCATGTTGTGAAGCAGGAGTCTGCTGATGACGATTATCTGGATGATCTTTTTGACGGTTATCTTGAGAGCGCAGAAGATGATGAATTTGATATGGACCTGTATTCCGAGTCCGCTGAGGATGCTGATTCTCTGCTGAGTGATCTGGACAGTCTTCTGCTCTAAGATCAAACTATGTGATAAGTTTAGAGAAGTGAGGAATTTCCTCACTTCTCTTTTTTACCCCTTGAAACATTACATTAAGATTATCTTAGAAAGAAAGGAGAGCTCTTATCATGGATACATGTCAGTTATATATTGAAAATGCTCTTATGGCATCTGCTGATATACAGGTTATAGACACCTACTCTATGTTGTTTGAAGCAGAGGATGATCAGGTTGTTAATACAGAAAAAATGAATAATGCTGCTGCAGAGAAGAGTAAAAACTTTTTTCAGAAAGCGATTGAAGCGATTAAACGCGGCATTCAGAGACTTCGTGATATGCTCAGGGATTTCGTAGATCGTCTCAAATTAAAAGGAGACGAGAAAGACGAGTTCGAGAAATTCTGTGAGGAAATGAAGAATAATCCAGAGTTTAAGAATAAAAAAATTACAGTTCGGGATTGGAGAAAAATCGAAAAAGATTATAATTCCATTGTAAAAGACATTGAGCGTGAAATCGAGAACGTTAAGCGGACAAATGAAGCGGCAAAACCAAATATTATGAAACATTTGGAAGAGCGAGTGGAAGGATTTGCTCCTGCAGCAAAAGCGGCGGCTGTTCAAGTTGTACTTGGTCAGTTGGAACAGAGAGCAAAATGGGATCAGGAGTTTGCTAGAAAAATGGATTTCGGATTGAAGAATGATTTGGGGGCATTGAACAGTTTTCTGGAAAGAACTGTCGGTGAAAAAGATGCTCAGGCATTCAAAAAGAAATCAGAGGCATATGCTTCAGAAGTTTCTTTAAGGAGACTTCTTGTAAATCTTCGTCAACACTTCATGAGTGTTGAAAAACAGGCTAGAATTGAAGAAAAAGAACAGAAGAGGGCATTGATGAATTCTCTCCGTAAGTCAACAAAGTATCTTCCAGCAGATGCAAAGAAAGATGCTGTAAAAGCTGGTATGAGTGCAGTTGGTCATGGAGTGGGATCAACAGTAAATGATGCGAAGAGGCTTGCATCACAAAAAGCTCGGATGAGAAGTTTGAATAAACAGGATCGAGCAAATCAGAAACTTGCTGCACGAGAAGAGAGACGCCGTCAGGTGAAGCAAGCAAATCTTGATCGTCGTAGACAAGTAAAAGAAGCTAAGAAAGCGATGAAAAATAATTGATAATTAAATGAGAACCTTGATGATACCAAGGTTCTCATTTTTTACCCCTTGAAACATTACATTAAGATTATTTTAGAAAGAAAGGAGATTCCTTATGATTAGACAAAGTTATATCCATGGAATGGATAATTCTTTTTTAGATCAAGAGCAACGTGAAGCTGATCGTATTTTTTTCAACGAGCAGTTTGAGTTGATTGATTATTATACGATGCAACGAGAGACAATGGAAATGTTCCATGAGTCCGCTGAGGATATTGACCTTGTTACAGAGGGCGTTAATGACGCTCTTCGTTCAATAGGTAATAAAATTATTGAAATTATCAATAGAGTTCGGAAATTTATCAATGATATAATTGATAAAATCAAAGAAGCTTCTTGGAAAAAGAAAGATGATGACAAGAAGTTGGCAGGTCTTATAAAGAAAGACCCCGCTCTTGCAAAGAGAGTTGAGATTGCAGTAAGCGAAGGAAAGTTGGAGTTAAACAGCTTCAAAGATTTGAATACCTTCTATAAGACAATTGATGAGGTGATGGATGAGATCGAACGTGGTGATACTGATCCAAAGACGATTAAAGGAAAAATTACAAAAGCGAGAGGAGTCCTAGAAAAAAATGCCAAGACCTTAAAGGCTGTTGCAGGAGTTGCGGGATCAGTTCTTACAATCTACAACCTTTACAGTGTAGTTAAGAAAGCAAGTGCTGCAAATGATGGAGATATCGAACAGATGCGAAGAGCTGCTGAAGCTAGAGCTGTTAAATATGATAGGATGGCCAGAACTATTGGGACTGATAACAGTGATGAATATCAGAATTTGCGTTCGAGGGCAGCAATGAAAGCATATGCGGTTGGACAATATGAGCAGGTTACTACCGGAGTTATTAGTAATAAGACAAAAGCAAAATTTACTTTGCTGAAAATGGTCGATAGAGGAATCGCTGCGATGAGCCATCAGAATCACGATACCAATGCTGTAAATATGGCTAGGGATTATGCACGTAATCATAACACTGCAGTAGATGCCGTAAATTCATATAATGAGGTAATTAACAGACGCAGACAACATTAAATCGAGAAGTGAGGTGCATGAAATGCAAGAAAATAGTTATTTAAAATTATCAAATTTCTTATCAGAAGCCTCAGCTAATATCTGTGCGTATGAAGAGAGAATTATTGAGGAGAAGAAGCTCGAGGCATCTTCTTCGGTGACCAAACCATATCAATTAAGACAGGTTCCAAACAAAATTGTTCCAGTCAACTATCTTCAGGATCAGTTAGATGTTTGGGGATTCTTTTTAAAGCGTAAATCAGAGATTGATGAATTTTTCACAGATATTTATGTAAACCGAGACTTTCAGAATAAGCCTGGAACAACAATTCCAGTGTATGATGTTGGTGAAGTGCGAGGAGTTCGCCCACAATATCTTTCACAATATGTTACAAAGATGAAGACCTCTATTGCGAAAGTTGTTGCCGGAGATTACTCCCTTTATAACTCTTTTGATGCTGAAAAAGAGTTAGATAGCTTGAAGAAAAATATTGTGATGGGAAAGGTCCCATCCTACACAAACGATACAAGTTTTGTTAAGTTGAACAACAGAGTGATTGTGTCTGTTAACAGTAGTTATGTTACTTCTATATTACTTCCATTCATTCGTTCCGCAGAAAAAACGAGAGAAAGTGTCGCTAAAAATACAGAAGATGCGTTGGGAGTAATCAAAGAATCTCTTTCAATTTGCAATGCAATTATTTCATCATACAATGAAATGGTGGAGAATAGCGAAGTCAAAAATCCAGTAAAAGGAAGTTTAATTATTTCTGCATATCTGAGCGTTGTGTTAAATGCATCAAAATATATGATTGCTTGTTTAATGCGACAAATCTTTATCAATACATCAAACTTCAAAGAGTATTGTGGAGTAAAAGATGAGTTGATGATGCAGTTCAATAACGGAGCAGATGTATTACATGAGTCTGTACTTGACGGAACATATGATTTCCGTGATGAAGACATTGTTGTGAACATGATCAATGGAAGAACAGATATCACAGATTCTATCATTAACAGAATCATTAGAAAGTTCAGGACATACCTTTCTACTTACAATGGAAAAGAGTTTGGTGATGATCTCCATTCTTTGATGGATTTACAGATTGAAAACTCACCATTTGATCTTGCTTTATACAAGGGATTTTTTACCATTGAAAAAGAAATTTGGGATGCTGTTAATAAGATGGAGCGACTGTCAATGGACCCAGATAATTCAATTGAGGATATTCAAATGGATTCAGGTCTTGGAACAAGTTTGATGGAAAAATACTCTGATATTTTCCCAAGGATTCAGGAAACTGATTTGTACTCGCAGAATGCACATGCTTCCAGCAGATATGATGAGTGCATGTCTATCATGAATGAACTTCAATATGCCAAGAAATTCTTCGTTAAATTTAACGAAAATATCAAAAGCATTTTTGATGAATACACAGTATTCCAGAAAAGAGTTCAGATGAATGATAATGATGAGTTCGAGAATCATGAGAGAAATACAGAAGAACTCCTATTCTTAAATCAGTTTGATAAGGATTTCAGGCAATTCCTCCTTGACATCGGAAGGGGATACTTGGATCGGTTAAAGAGTCTGGAAGATGAACTGCTTGAATCTGAAGCATCACTTGGAAATAATATTCCAGAAGATAGTGATATGAAGATTACGGAAGATTTTCTTGGACCAGCGATTGAAACTGTTGCTGAAATGGATACGATTGCATTGGAGGCAAAACTTCAGGCTGCGATCGCAGATCTTAGATATATGGAGGAATCCACATATCTTACAGCAAGCCCAATTATATTCTTTGAAGATGAGAATGCTCAGAATGACAATTCTGAAAATAATGGTAATAACAACCAGCAGAACCAGAATAATCAGCAGAATCAAAACACAAATAATGCTGGAAATGATCAGAATAAGAATTCCAATAAACCTCAGGTTGTTGATAACTCTTCTGAGAATACTCAGAATGGTAACAGTAATGGTGGTTTAAAAGGAATTATTCAGAAGCTGAAAGACTTCATTTCGAATATCATCGAAAAGATTAAGGGTGTATTTGCAAAATTCAAGCCTAACACAAAATGGCTGGCAGATAATAAAGAAGCCTTGACTGGAAGGTCATATAATAATGTGACCATCAATAATCTGACGCCATATAATCAGGATATTTCTTACATGGATCTAATCCGTGATACTTCTGCAACAATTGCAGATTTTAAGAATAATCCAGTTGGTAAGACTGAGGAAGAGATCATTCGGAGAATGTTTAAAAAGCTTCCGAAAGTTGTTCAGAAGGCAAAAGACACAAGTTGGAGCGAAGCTTTGACAAATGTCTTAAAGTATGGTAATGCTACACCACAAAAAGGCATATCAGTTTCTAATGGAGAACTGAAGACGAAGGTCGCTGATATGATTGCCTATTGTGAAGATTACTATGCAAATTTTGCAACCAATATTGAGAATGCAACAAATGATATTAACACATCAATCAGTGGATTAGAGAATAAGCCTCTTGGAAAAGCTAAGAATGGAAATGCAAAAACTCCAGAAGAAACTTTGACATTTATGGCAACTCAGACCACGACATTGATTGGAGTCATCTCAAATGTTGCAAGAGATCGGGCAAATGAGTATATCAATATTCTGCGGCAGTTGGTTCCGAATAAGAAACCGAAGGCTACGGAAAATAATGATAATAACTCAAATGAAAATCAGAATAATAATTCTGAAAACAAATAAGAGGAAGGAGAGTACATCCGTACTCTCCTTCTTTAAAGCTGCTTCTTCTAATTTATTTGTCTTTTATATACCTATCCTAAGGCAGTTGATAGGTGACCTTTGTATTTCGGTCGATCTCGAATGTGATAATAAATTCCCGCTAACCACGGTGAGTTCTGCTGGGTTACTTCATAACTATTGGTGAATAAAAGACATTTGCAGCTATAGCATCTTTTGGGTAATTCAATAAGCAATAAATATAAAATAATGACGCTTATATAGATTTGCGTCAGCAGAATTTGGTGAATACCACGCAAACACATTCTCTCACCTCCTTTCAATATAAAAAAGTTTAAAGAATCCTTAGAATATAAACCCTAATGATTCCTTTAAATATTCACGTACTTTGTCATCAGGAATTGCAATAATCCTATCTTTTATCATAGTTTTATTCGTAAAGTTTCCTGATTTCACTGTACATATTACTTCATCACATAAGTCTTTCCAATCAGGGTCCTCAGAAGTAACATCTTCCAAAATTTCAAGTTCTAACATAATTACAGAATCTTGCATAATTTTATTCTCCTTTCTCATAGACTTAATGAATTGTCTCGATTCAATGTGGAAACTTTGGGTGGACAGTATTTTAAATAAGCGAAAAGTAGGTGAAAATGATGAGTTATTTTGATCATAGAATACAAGAGCACATCGTTGAGAGTGCTGACGGTGAATATGTTCTGGAACGTGAGAAATTATTCACCGAAACAACAAGCGATCGTGTCGTAAAAAAAGAGAATGGTGATAAGTATGTGGACTTAAGCGTCCATAATGAGAAACCATATGGGCTGGATTTATTAAAAGAAGCAGTAACAAAGAATCCTTGGTTAGGATGTGATTACCACATTGAACCGGGGGAATCATTAAAATTTGCAAAAGTTATCAATAAATTTATTGATACTGATGATCATTTTATTTTCTTAGGAGATTTTGATGCCAGACATCATGATCCGGATTTCAATCTCTTAAAGACTTTCTTTGGAGCATTGAAGTGTCGAAACGTGTATCTGATTCTTGGAAACAACGATTCTTTTCCGATTAGAAAATATAAAGAATTAGGAATTAGAGCAGTTACAGATACTTTTGAATTTGAGAATGTGGTGATGACACATTTTCCAGTGGATGTAAAAGCTCCAAAAATCAATATTCATGGGCATTTGCATGGGGCAGGATCCCCAACTCAAAAAGGTCCAAAAGCGTACTGGTATGCAGACCCTAAAAGATGTGTCGATGTTTGGAGAGATGATTTTACTCCATTGAGATTGAATGACGTTTTAACACATTGGAAGAAAATGCAGAAATATGAAAGTCATTATGATGGAAAGCAACGCTTGATTGGGGAGAGTGTTGAAATTGATGATTACGGGATTCCTGAATTAAAGAAGTATCCATTAGATACAAAGCAACATGTTATTTCAGCAATTAAGTTATTCGGGCATGTTGATAAAGAACATGAGCAGGAGTTAGCAGATAATATCATCAAGAAAATTGAGTATTATAACCTGAAGGATGAAATAAGTGTTGGGGATGATAATCGGTTTAAGAAGTATTTCGATGATTACTTCTCAGAAGAAGTTTTAGATGAACTTCGTGGGGAATTATTTGAAGAAAATGTACTTATTAGTCGAGATGACATTTATTATGACTTTGATAAATTTGAGTCTGGAGAAAAAAATGTGCTTTTGATTACTGGATTTTCGGGAAGCGGAAAGAGTACATTGGCTGAGCAATTAGCATCAAAATATAAATGTGATTACTTCATGATAGATTCTCTTGAATATTATGGAGAAAGATATATGACATTGGATAACCTGAAAAAAGGTGAACCGGGATGCTATGAATTTATTATGAAACATCCAAAGATAAAAGAGACTTTAGATGGAGATTACAGTGGAAAAGATTTTTGGGGTATCCTTTGTCAATATATTCCATGGTTAATTTCTTGGTGTAAAAAGAGAAAGAGTGAGAAGTTTATTATTGAAGGACTTCAGTTATATGAAACGATTTCAGGAGGAGATGTTCCTAATACAATTCTGAAGAATCCTTTTATCATTAAAGGAACAAGTGGGTTGAAATCTGCTTGGAGAGCTGGAAAACGTGCTGGTGGTAAAGACTTGCCTGCTGAATTCTTGAAGCATATTAAATGGGCATTTCATGATAATAAAATGATCGAGGGATTGAAGAAAGCTTTGGATGAAGAGTATTCAAAATCAACGGAAGATATCATTACTGAGGAGGCTGATTACAATCAGAAGAATATGTATCCAGTATACATCATTCTTACTGACGCAGATTCTCCAATGGCGAAGATGATTAAACGGTATACTGGGCAACCGTATGCACATGCCCTAATTTCTTTTAATGAAGATTTAGAGCCAGCATATTCCTTTGGTTGCACTTCAATAAAACCACTTAAGTTTGGATTTATCTCAAAAGGAGAGGAAGATCCTTTCCGGAATGAAGAGAAAGCTGCATATGTTGTATATGCAATGTATGTAACAAAATCTCAATACACTAAGATTCAAAAGAGAATCCAATGGTTTATTGATAATAAAGATAAACTTGATTATGCTTGGGGTGGTTTAGCTTTCTTTGGACTTCAGATTCCAAAGCAATTCAAAAACCAATACTTCTGCTCTCAGTTTGTAATGCAGATTATTGGAGAGGCTGTTCCTTTATCAAAAGACCCGTCTTTATGGAGTCCTGGAGATATTGAGTATTTAACAAATATTTCACTGGTTGATAAAGGAGATGATTTGAGAAAGTTTGATAAGAAGAGGTTTAAGAAAAACCTTAATTATCTGAAGCATCATCAATTTGACCGTCTTAAAATGGCATTAGAATCTGGTGATTATTTTATGGAGGCTGAAGAAACATTAAACCCAACTACCTCTCATTTCTTATTACAGAAGATTGGAAAGCGAGTGGATGCTGTTTTAGCAGATCCAAAAAATGTGAGAACATTTGTAAACCTCGTTCAGAATTTTATTAACCGAAATATTACAAAGCTTACAAAATCAGGTCCTTGTGATATGATTCCTTTTACAGACACTGATCATGAAGCTTTTCATAAGCTCTTTGGTTTCTGGTATACCATTGATCCAAGAGCAAATAAAACATCTCCAAATGAGATTCGAGATATTATTGATGAGTATTCCAAGCGAGCGCACATTAAATGTGATTTCTGGAAAAATAACAGCTCTTTGATGTTATTTTACTTTGTAATTCGTTACTTTACGATGAAGAATGATTCCAAAAATCTCAATACCGCGTTGGCGATCTATACTCTTTGTAACTATCCTGTTATGTTTCATAAGTATTTCCCAAATGGTGTAATGGAGCCTTATATGCAGTATACGATTGATAACATGACAGAGAAATTCATTATCAAGAAATCAAAGCATTTATTTGATGCTTTAATGACAAGTATTCAAGCTTCCTATAAGTTCCACAAAGGAAACTTTGCAAGTGCAACTGATAAGAAAGTTGGAGATTGGATTAACAGAATTCGTAATGACCAGAATAGTATGATGAAGAAAATTTCCAATGAATACATGAAAAATTACAAGGCAGGAAATGCTGCTAGAACGAGCAACGAAGAATATGATGGCGACACTCCAATCGTAGATGAGTTGGAAAATGGAACAACCGTCGTTCAGAATTTGGTTCAGCGAGTAACATTACCAATCATTGAGGATGGTGTTGACTTAGTTCGTGCAGAAGCAGCAGCGAAAATGAGTCAGGTAAGTGTGAGCGATTGCAGATACTTCTTAACGCTCATTATCACAGATAGCAATGCAGATACAATTCAGAAATTCATTGAGAGTTTACTTTTCTTGTATATTTATGAGGGAAAGAAAACGGAAAGAGATATTCGAAGTCAATATTTCTTAGCTTGGAGTGCTTCTTTATTTAAGAAGACGAATAGTAAGAATAAAAATATCAATACAATCAATGAGATTTTGAATTTCTGGGCAGAGAGTACTGGACTTTATAAAAAGTTTGCAGGAAAGACATCAAGAATTAACTATAAAAAAGCAATATTTTTCTATCTGGTATTATGTATCCAAAAAAATGTGTAAACGATGGCGAGGCAGAAATTCTGCCTCGCCATTATTAATGTATACATGCAATTTATACATTAAGATTCATCGGTTTATTTTCACTGATAAACCATAATATTAAATCGGATACCAACATTGTTAGATTATTTCCAGTTCTGTCGTTGTATTGAGCCTGAAGTGCCTCAATATTACTGATATTATTATCAATGATTTGGTAATAACGTTGTATAACTTCATCATCACTCAGGGCTTTTATATCATCCTCCGATTTATTTAATAAATATTTCACAATCCCCCTGATTTTACTAATCTCTTCATTCGGCATATTAATTCCTCCTTATATTTTACCAATTCGTGTACATAACAAATATATTTACACTGGACCAGCCTGCTGCTGGTGAATTATGTGCAGCGTCTGTTAAATGACAATACCAATTATTCGTTCCATGTCCTCTATATGGTATCGCGTATCCAGTTAATGACGTTGATGCATTTGATTGGAAGCAAACTACAACATGATGCGAACCACCATTAGTGGAATTTAAGTCACTACATTTTGCACCAAGATCAATTTCACCTAAACTATTCGGTGCGCATTCGGTCAGAACAGTTTCCTTTAATCCTGATCCAAAAATAGCTTTTCTTGTATTGCTATTCAAGTTTGTGCTTGATGTTTTAAATGATAAACTATTCAAGTGTATATTGTTAATATACGCTTGATATAAATATGCACTACTGGTACCAATACTACCATAATTAGTTTTTGACGTAAAGATGCCATATTCATCTTTATAATCAGAATCGCTTCCGAAGGTCACAGCTCCAATCACATTACCGCCTGATAAAGGTAAATAATTATGTGTGTGACTACTTGGAGCTTTACCATTTAAAGCACTTGTAATTGCAGTTTGTGTCATTGTACCATCTGTAGCAGATCCTGTTCCTGTATATAATTTTGTCAACCCTAATGTTGAAGATGTACCAGTGACATAAGTTGTATTGTTATCATTTCCCCAGGCTGCGGTTCCATCCGCAGCCCATCTGAGAATCTGACCGCTTGAACCACCACTAGGAATATGCTTATTACCTGATGATGTAGGATGTGAATACACAGTATCTGTAAATTTTGCATTAGCAGGCACATTACTGTTTACTGTATGGCCATTAACAGTGGATGAGTTGCCACCATTTGCTGGGAGAGATGTTGGAATAGTAGCGGAACTATATGCAAGACTTCCAAGACCAAGCCAAGATTTTAAATTATCTTTTGATATATCTTTAATTTTTGCATCTACAGAACTACCATCGCCTGTTGTATATCCTGCAATATATTTAATTGCATCGCCAGAAATTCCGTCACCACCAAAGCCTATCTGAATAGTTTTACCAGTTGATCCATAATCAACAACGCCAGTTGATTTGGTTGCACTATCCGCACTTGTAGCATGATTAGCATTATTAGCACTACCTGCACTCGTAGCGTACTTTACAGATTTATTTGCGTCTGCTGTGTTATCAACGTTTCCAAGCCCAACTTCTGATTTTGTGTGATTGTGACCGCGAACTGAATAAACAGAATCAGCTTTATTTTTAATATAAGACCATAAAGCACTCACAGGTCTACGATGATAACTTGTTGTAGCTGTACCACCCCCAGCATACTGAGATACATAATAATCTGTATCACTAGGAGTAGCCGTTCCAGTCGATAATTTATTAATAGCTTTACTAACACCATCTTCAGACAGATCCACTTTTCCACTAATATCCTGATGAGAAGTCAGATATTGGCTATGTGTATGATTACTCGTAGCAGCTCCAACATCATTAGCTGACAATGAAATATTTGCAGTTAACGCTTTCCCATTAACTGTTCGTGAGGTTGGAACATATGAACCAAATTTATCATTAAGGACTTTTCCTTGTTTTGCACTTAATGAATCAGTTGGTGAGGTGGACGTAAGATTATCCTGTATCCCACGCCATGTATCAGTTTTTTTATATCCCCAACCCGATACAGTAGCATCTGATACAGCAGTGGCACCTGTAGCAATTCCATTAAGTTTTGTAACCATGTCTTTACTCATTAATCCATTGCTACTTGCAGTTGCAATATCATATGTTGTGTTAGTATCAGGAATAGTAACTGTCATTGCAGTACCAGATGATGGAGTGAGAGTGATCTTGTGACCATCTGTACTATCTTGGGTGAGTGTATAAGTTGTATTATTGTCAGTTGTTTTATAACCAATGTCATTGGTTAATTGACTGGTTTTTGTTGGGATATTTGGTTTATTGGATAAACTATTATAATTTCCATCAAAGCTTGAAGTGCCTGCCCCAATATTAATTCTAGCGTTTAACTTCTCCGTATCTGTTAATCCCTGTGAAGCAACTGTAGACACTGCTTTATAATTTCCAACATCACCAAGACCAACCTCACTTGCTGTATAGTTAGGCTTTGTCTTAGCTTTTGCCCAATCAGATATGTCATTTTTTCCTAATTTATCTTCAATCATTTTTTTGATTTGAGGACCAAGATCCGCTGATAATGATTTTGTATTATCGTCAGTATCAAGGTCATAAGCCATAGGTCTCCAAGTATTTGCTTCTGGAGGCTCATATCCTAAGGCGTTGATAATCTCTTCTGCAGTAACAGTGACAGAAGTATATGAGAGTTCGCTCCACTTTGAAGTTCCGTCTCCAAGTTTATACATATTTTTTTTATCCGAACTAAATGCAAGCTCACCTTTTAATAGGATCGGATCATGCTTCATCCAGTTCGCTTCTGTATCAACACGCTCTTTTTTTCGTGCTGAAAAGATCATATTTGTAGCCATGAAAACTATCCCCTTTCATAGTATTTTCTTTAGTATTTTGTTTTTTGAGGCATGAAATTAGGAGGAATGCTTGACATTCCTCCTAATTAGTTAAAGCGTGTATAAATTATATCCAGCTTTATTTGTAAAATCTTTCAATTTTTCAAGATCTTTTATTGCAACCAAAATCGCAGTATCTCCATGTGAGCCCATACACTTTCCTCCATATATTGCACCATATTTCAATGCAGAAGAAAGGTATTTTTTTGCTAATGGATCTAGGATATATGGTGAGAAGTCTCTAGTAAAATGTCCTAATTCACAATTATACATTTTTTGGAATTCCCACATAAGGATTCCAAGGGTTTCTGGATCGTCATTTTTAATCGCGATCTCACCTAACCTTGAAAAATTGGTTGTAGTTTCCCCAAATAGATTTGCGAGAGTGGCTTTTACATCATATAACAGATCTTTGCGAAATGGTGCCTGCAATTCTTTCAAGATATTACATGTTAGTTCAGCTTTAAACCCGATATCCACGATTGCTAAATGGTTCTTCATGAAATTATTTTCAGAATCTAAAGTATTAACCCCATATCTTAGTTGGTTCGTTGCACCATATTTATATTCAACAAGTCGTATACCAGGTGATTCTGTAACAATCATGTCAAGACCGCCAATTACTGGCATTGCCTTTGATTCCGCTTCATATACAAGCGATGGCAAATCCAATGTATGCATATTATTTACAATCAGTATGGCTTCGATTACTGCTGAAATCAAACAAGTTGATGACGCTAATCCTTTGTTGAATGGTAATGATTTTTTCGTTATTTTCATATCACATCCGACAATTTCTCTTGGAGTTATTCCATTTTTGGAGTTTTCTATATATTCTACCGCTGTACGAATTGCCCAAAATAATAACCTAGAAGTATTTCCACATCCCCAAGGGTCTATTGATTGATACGAAGTTCCAACACAAATCATACCATTACCACACGTCTCAAAAAACTTGAAATAAGGTTCTTTTAGTGGAGAAACATCATATTCCAAACCCAGATCAATAGAACCAGCTAGTCCGATGATTTGATCTGGTATCTTATCGCACTTGTCTTTATATTCAATAAGCCAATCTGAATGCTCTCCAAAAATCGAGATTCTACCACGGCTTTTTTTAATCATTTGACTCACCTGCTTTCTTTTTTATATGTGGTTTAACCAATGGAGGCTCTGTTTCAGTTGTATACTCACAAATGAAATTCATGGTATCCAACCGTTCAACCCCCTCTTTCACATAATTCAAAAAAGAGTATCGTTTGTAAAAATAGTCACGTCCTTCACTACCGTAGACTTTTGGTCCCAATTTATTTGTGAAGTGATAGATAATTGGCTTGTAATTCAATGCCTCGTATTTGTACATGTAACTATATGTTTCAGGTAATACAAACGGTTTCCCTGCCGCAGCGATTGCGTCTTGGTCATACCATTTATACACATTTTTTCTTACATTTTCTCTTGCTTTTTCTAAGAAATGAGTTTTTCTCATTTTTGCAAGATTCATTAACATGACACCTGATACCATTTCGCTTTCCGAAAAATCCTTGCTTACCTTACATTCATACGCACAATAATCCGCATCTTGTTTCAGATACGAGTAGTACATATCAGAAAGGTCACCATCCACTGCAGTATCACAATCAAGATATAAGCAATGATTTAACTCTGGAAGGGCAATGTCTGCCAATAATCTCAATGGAGCGTATGGTGTTAACCAACTAAATTCATTCGGGTTCTTCCAAAACTCCTGTATATAGAGATCATGAGTATCAATAAATGTGATGTCTGATCGTTTGTCGAAATATTTTACAATTTTACGGAGTCGATTCCTTTCCCAAGGACCGATTCCAGTAAAAGCCTCAACCTTTCCACTCTCATCATCTCTTATCTCAATATCCATTGTAAAAATATACCAGTTGATATTTTGATTATGAGCCATCGTTGAATAAACGACTAGCTCCATCCCGGGGTATACTTTATTATTTCCAGCTAATAAGATATTCATGATCAACCCTCCTTATTAACGAAATCACAGATTATTTCAAAAAGATGGTAATATCGATATGGAACCCATTGAGGAGAAAGACAAAATACAACATAATCAAAAGAGATCTCTCCTGTATTGAGTTTCATTTTCAGATCATTTAATGCCGAAGAGTCTTTCACAGAAATTTTTTCTGCTAATTCATCATCCAAATCTCTTGGAATAGGATCAGAGTTCGGAGCCTCAATCCAAGTATAGGATTTTAACTTATCTATGTAATGAATATATCCAAGCCAGTTTGCGCAGTTACAATCTTCAAAATAACTCATTCTGGCAACATCTTCATCATGATAATAAATGTCATGATGAAAGTCCACATTCACCACATTATAATCATTTTCAGAATCTTCGATGTTAAGAATCTTAACCAAATTCTGATGTTCTTCGATAGAATAAAATGTACAGTTTTCATTTTTCATTGCATTCTTTATGATTAATGCAATCATTTTTAACGTTTTTGCATCATATGAAATGTGGTTGTTGATCTTTCTTTCAAACTCAATTCGTTCCCAAGATTCTCCGGGATTTTGATCACCCCCACACAAATCGTTGTATAACTTAATGCAAGGCCACATGATGTAATCAAAATCAATCGTTAAAATATTCTTTGTTTCCCCCATTAGTTTTCACCCCCAACATTAGCAAATCCCAAACAACCTCCCTGACAAATATTCAGTTCATGCTTCTTACATGTTGTGCATCTACCAGTACAATTTGCTTTAGCTCTTGGAATATTCTTATTGATCAAAAGATACCTTTCCAATTCTACGACTGTTGGGAAGTCACGAATGTCAACCGGATCGTATGCACCAAAACAAGCAGTTGCTTTGAAATCCGGTGTGATATCAATAACAGGATTGCAGAAATCTTGATATAATCCATCACAAACTTCTTCGATAATCTGTGTTTCGTCAGAACTAAAATAACACATTGGAACATGTCCACAATCCATGTTTAAACGTATTCCGTGTTTCTTAGCATCCTGACAGAACTTTACAAATATTGGACGCATCTTCTCATAATAAGATTCCTTATCATTTCGCATGCATTCAAAACACCCACCTGGAGAAACGACCGAAGTTCTAAGATGGTCAAGTTTGTATTTATCCACGAGTTTCCATATAAAAGAGTAATCCTCTTTTCCTGGATAGATGTTACAACCGCAATTTGCTCTTCGATCAAACCAAGCATGCTCGTATAAGTTGTCCAGAGTAGACTCTTGCTTCTTACTCGCTTCAGGACCCATTGTTTCAGGGTCATTACAGTTAATCAAAAGTCCAATCCTGTCTCCAATTTCCGGAAGGAATTTTTCTAATTCGATTCCGTTTGTGAACAATGTTGCACCTGTATTCAGTTCCATACAATACTTATTCACTTCTTTGATAATATCTTCAAAATGAGGGTGGAGAGTAGGCTCTCCACCAATAATGCCGATATGATTATTCGGCGTTCTGCTCATGAATTCCAAAATTCTTCTGAAATCATCCATCCCCATTGCTGTAGATTTTTCCTGAATCATATCATCTGCAAAGCAATAAGGGCATTTCAAGTTACAATAATTCAAAATTGCAATATTAGCCATAATAGCTTCCTCCAAATATATTTAAGTTACTTTTCTGTTAAAACAAGGATACATATCAAAACTCTCTAGCAGTAAGATATCTGTAATATTGCTGGTATCTTGTTGGCTTGGATGAGTTATATTGATATGCTCCATATCGGTAAGAGTAGTTTGCAACTGGATTGTTATAATACTTATATGCAGTAGCATCTTTGACATAATATTGAGGTTGTGTATAAAAATAGGTATTATTCCAATAGTAATAATAATTGTACCCAGTTAATTGTCTTAGGTCTTGCCGATATACATCGACACGATGTGTCCGGTCGATTACATATCTTGGGTTTGATCGTTGTCCATTATATGCTGTACTATAACCAACACTCCATGTTTCATTATAATGGTAACTTGAATAATCATATCCATAATTGGTTGTATAATGCACACGATCTGGCAACTGAGTATATCCGCTTACCATAGTCTTATCATATTTAGTACTATAGTCAAGGGCGTAATTAGTTCCTCTATCAGCGGTATATCCGGTAATATATGTATCAGTTGCTTTATAATTATATGCATATCCAGTTCCATATATTGGATAAGAATATGACCTGTTATACCATAATACATTATTGTAATTCGATGAATGTACATAAAACGTACCATTATAAGTGTATACTTGATAAGTTCCACTATATACTCTCAATTGAGGAATTGCATAATTCTGAAATACATATAACGGCCAAGAGTTATAGTACGATATTGCATATGAGTATTGATGCATAGCGTATCTATACTTATAAGTTTTTACTGGGAAGTTACCGATAGTTTCTTTCCTATACTCTGTTCCAGTTGATCTATAATAATAACCTGCCACATATTCATATCGTATATAATGCCAAGCATAATGTGCTTCTTTATTGTAATAAAAATATCCGCTTACATGAGAACCAGAGACATAGTTGTATCTATAATATTTGTAATTTGTGATGGTTTTATATGTATCTACAATCGTGTTATATCCAGTTATTTTATAATGCTTGTCTTCTGTTATTGTATATCGTGATACATATGAATATGCATATTCATATTTTTTATCATATGTGTAATAATAACTTCCAATTTTGTAACTATCTACTACATAGTAGGTATTTGTTAAAGTTGTATAATAATTTCCAGCATATGATTTATCGGTATTATAATACCGATAATCCGAAGTTCCTCGTACATATGTTTTATTACTCACTGTATTATATCCGTAGTAATTGTAACGATATTCCTGCGAAGGTTGGGTGTAATGATAAGTTCCATTCGCGTATGAACTTGGAACAGCCTCCTGATAACTCTGAGTATACTTTCGATACTGCTCACCATAACTTGACCAAGCAATTCCACTGTCTTGAATATAGACATTTGAGGATTGCTTGGCCAAATGTTTTGTTCCAGAATTCGTTTGAATTTTCGTTCTACCCGCAAACACATTCCCAGAACTTACTGTTGGAACATGTACAACTTCATTATTTATATCAAGACTTATTGTCGGATTTTTTCCTACGTCATTTTTTGGTTCGTACTTAAATGCTGGATAAACTTCTGTAGCACTGGAGCTAACTCTACTTCGAAGTGATCCCTTTCGATATGCAGTCGGAGGCGTAAGTGCAAACTTCCTAACATGACTTTTTAATGTGTACTTATACTTACTATTGTCAATTTTTGTGACAATTCCTAAGGTTGTTAATCCATTATTTACTGAATTCTGTTGTTCAGTTGTCGTTGCATCATATGTGAATATATAGTCTGCTTGAATATAGTACTCATACTCTGTGAAAAATTTGTAATTTGGGATATTATTTAATGCGTATACTCCATAATATGACGAGTATACGTCTTTAAATATTTCAGAATCCCATTTGCTTATTGTAGGCGGAGAATATATATCTCCTGATTTTACAAGAGTCCATGTGCTTGTTCCTTTTTCTCTTGAGTATAAACAGACGTTTTTTAATTCTATTTTACAACTACTTACTTCAGAAATATTTATTCCATAAGCTTTGAAGCGTATATAATTATCTTCATCATATAAACCATATGCCCCATCCTTAACTGGATGTGTTACCACCAGATAAGGTCTAGTTGTATTGTCAGCCATTATCAATGACCTCCTTTTACATAATTTTCATTTTTATGACGTTGTATTAATCCAAATCTGTCCGACTGTAGGCGATGATGGATCTGATGATAATACTGGTATAACCATTTTAGAGGATGCTGTTACTTCTGAAGTCGTGACATTTAGAAAACTTACTTGAGTTTTACTAGATGGTAATGATGAACACGCCTCTAAACTCCAAGTAACATTAATACCACTTTCTTCAGTATAATCTCGAATTGTATATCCTCCCCACACATCATTGAATGTTACATAAATAGCCCATGTTGAAGTTGTTACTTTTGAAATATAATAACCATTAAATGACCCAATTACATTAAATGATGCGAGGGATGGATCTGTATTATTTACAGATTGGAATAATACACTAAGTCTATCTATAGTTGCTCTTCCACGACCTTGAAGAGCGATTTCAAATGGAGTATTGACATACTGACTAGCTATCGTGATTGTGCATAATTTAGCATACATACATTTTCCATTGCCACCAACAGTTCCAAAATTCTTTTTTCTAAAAGTTGATAGTCCAGTATATGTTAATTCTGACCATTTCGAACTTCCATTTCCGACTTTATATAAACCATCTTTATCCGAACTAATTGCGAGTTCACCGGCCAATAATACTGGATTTTTTGAAGTCCAGTTTGATTCGGTATCATAACGCTGTTTTAGTTTTGTTGATATTACATTATCAGCCATATTCTTGACCTCACTTTCCATAATACATATTAGGTATTTGTTTTTTGGGTAAAAAAGAGGCATAGGGAATTCCCTATGCCTCAAAATATTTCAAGTTTCTAGTACAAATTACTCAAAACTTGCTGCATTTCCTCCATCCAGAACAAGGACAGTATCGTTTGCCTTAATTGAAGACAGAGCAACAGCACCTACAGTTGCTACACCATCCTCAGCAACAGTAACCTTGTTATCTCCTGTTGCAGACTTAACTCCACCAAGTGCGGCCTCTGTAGCAACCGGGAGTGTATACTTTGTATCTACAAGATTGATTTCGGCTGCGCCTTCCTGATTTACTGTGAAAGAACCAACCTCTTCACCATTCTGCTTAACAGTGATCTTACCATCACCGATCGTAGGCTTATCTGTTACACCAGACCAAGGAACGCTTGTTGCAGTTCCAGCTGTATATACAGAGTAACCATCTTCGCTATTGAGCTTACTCTCATCAATAACGAAGTACATCTTACCAGTTTCCTCAACCTTGACGGTATCACCCTTCTGAATATCGTCTGTTGTTAATGCAAAACGAGCAGCATCGTTAGTGACAGGAACGAGTCTCTCAAGAGCACCTGCTGGAAGATTCTTCAGGTCGATAATACCTGTGATCTTGGAAGCAGCAACATCACTGATGTCTGCATCCCCATGCTTATGCTCTTTCAGAGCCTTGCTATCAAGCTGCTCCTGAATAGCAGATGTAACACCCTTTGTATAATTCAATTCTTCCGCACTAGCAGTAACTCCAAGTGTTGTAAGGGTTGTTTCCTTGATTGCTTCCCAAGTACCATCACCCTTCAGAACCTTGTCCTGATCACCAGCGGCTGGAGCTGGAACAAAACCAGCTTCACCTGCAGTATCAGCGGATGCGCCCTTCATTGTCTTAATATTATCAACGTCTGCTGGGGTATAACCGAGAGCAGCCTTGATATCAGCAGCTTCAATTCTAGCCTTAGCATAAGGCAGATCTGCCCAATTAGAAGCGCCATCACCGACTTTGTGCATACCATCTTTATCAGTGCTGATAGCAACCTCACCAGCCTTAAGCACTGGGTTTTTCTCAGTCCATGTTGCCTCAAGATCTGATCTGAGTTTGATTCTGGTCTTTAATGTTAATTCATTAGCCATATCAATGACCTCCTTTATTTATTTTTATATAGTGAATTCTTCCCCTATAAAATAATGTTTTTATAGGGGAAGACACTGTTTTTTAAGCTCCGCCAGCATCTAAAATAAGAGTTTTTGTTCCATTCTTCAGAATATCTGTTGTAATAGCATTTAACTGCATTACCCCAAGGACATCAACGCTTACCTTATTATCAGCTGTGCTTGTTTTAACACCACCGAGAGCATTTGATGTTGCCATTGGAAGTGTGTACACATCATTTCTTGGTGTAGCCCAAGTTCCATCACCACGAAGATAAAGTCCAACATCTGCTTTATATGGTTTTGGAACAAACCCCATTGCACCATCTGTAGAGCTAGAAGCACCAGTCATCGTCGGGTGAGTGTGAGTGGTTGGAGATTTACTATCCAACTGCGTTTGTATCGGTGATGTAACTCCTTTTGCATAATTCAACTCAGTCGCAGTTGCATTTACTCCAAAACTTTCAAGAGTATAAGTTGTATTTGTATCTTTATAATATGGCACACCTCCAACGATTGGAGTTGGTGTATACCCATTAAGTTCCGATACAGTAGAAGTAGTTCGAACACCACCAAGTGTGGAGCCAGCAGTTGGTAAAATATATTTATTCGCACCGTCTTCAATACCATCGAGTTTGCTTACTTGGTTCGATGTCATAAGACCTTCATTATTACCTGTAGCTAATGGAATATCAACATCAATTGTTGCATTATTATTTTCAACACTAAGCTTCAGATATTTCCCAATAGTATATACACGAGTCGCACTTTCACTACCATTCCAAGAAAGATCCATTGTAATACCTTTACCATTTGTTACTCGCTGAGTTAATGTGCCAATGGTTGGAAGATTTGTTGGTAATTGCGGTAATGTAAATGTCGTTGTCTGATATCCTGTGACATGCTGGAAAGTATCTCGGAATAAACTTGTAATTACATTGAATGATCCACCATCTGGTAAAATTGATGAACTCGAAGAATTATCTGTTGCAGATACCTCCGGATGCACTGTCAGATATTTATTATCATTCTCTAATTGACTTACTTTAGTAGGAACAACAATATTCACATTTCGATTACTATCGATATCTACATTCGAACCATTTCTTGTGATAGATATGATTGTGTTACGTTCAGCATTTGCTGGTGAATGCATCATATTTGAATGCTGGTATGCAGCATTCAGTTGACTCAATCGTTCATCAGTTAAATCATTTGTAGAAAGGGATTTACCATCTTCTTTAGTCACAAATGTAGGTAATGTGTTCGAAGTAAGATTTGTAATCCAAGTTTCAACTGCTCCCAAATTTGTATATGTTTTTGCAGTTCCAATAATTTCGGATTTTTTTTGATCGGCATAATTATGAGCATCTACTTTGTTATCTGCAATTGTCTGAATTAATGCATCATATAAATCTTGATGTTCTTCGACCCAAGATTCAATTTCTTTTAATGTATCAAAGCTGGTCGATGCTCCACCTATCAGCTTTGAAATTTGATTGTCTGTATAAGCAATTGAACTATTGTAGTTAGTTGTAACCGTATTGCTAAGATTTGTGAAGTCTTCTATATGAGTTGCAATCCAATTTTCTATTGAATAAAAAGTTTGATATGTGGCTGCACCTGAAATCAAACTTGATTTCATATTATCAATTTTGTCATGGACTAATTTTGGAGTTGCAGCACTATATTCATCAGAATCGGATGTCTGATTTAATGTTGTCACACCTGATACAGAGCTTGTTGCCGTAGGAAGCTCCGACCAGGTATTCCCATCTTTCAAAAACTTTGTACTTGATCCAGTAGATTTTGGAACATGATTTCCATGATTCTTCAAAGCATATTTTTGAAATTCATTATATAAGCCTTTTGAACTAACAGGATTATTTGCTCCTTCAGCAACGCTGTCTATAATTTCAATTGGTTTATCTGCGTTCTTTTTAATAAACGCAATAAACTCACTTTCTGATGTGAATCCAGTACCACCAAGACCAACAGGAAGTGGTCCTGCTGTACCACTTGTCACATGGCCATTCTCATTTACATTTACTGCGACGTAGTTTCCTTCTGTAACCCCTGACTTTGGGTGTACATATTTATTTGCACCTTCTTCAATTCCTTTTAATTTCACATAATCTGTAGAGTACATCAGACCATCTACAGTTTCACTTACATGAGGAATCTCAGGCGGAATCACAGTGATAATAATTTTATTATTTGACACAGATAAGGAAACATAATTTCCTGGAACCAATTCAAGAGAATCTGTTGGGTTAGATGCGATAATTTCATCTCCGCCTACAACAAGAGAACCAAATGCATCTTGGTTTACTTGCGCACCCGGTTGCACATCTTTTAATTTTTTCATAAAAGCAGCAACATCTGCATTTATTGATTCTTGTGATTTTACCCATGATTCTAAAGTTTTTGTATCTGTGATGAGAACGTCTTTTACCTTGGTAGTAGGATACAGTTGATTTTGATATCCGCCTTGATCTAATTTCATCAAAACGTCAACGTCTCTTATACCTAATGGCATCAGTAATCACCCCTTTTTTTCCTTAATAGTTTACTTGTTAACAGACTGTTTTTTGAACCCTGAAAGCAAGCAACCGCTTTGATTTAATCAATAAAACAAAGATATAACCTAAAATAATACAGAAAGGCGGGAAGATTGATGAATGAAATTGATAAATCAGAAATTTTAGCTGGCTCCGAACAGAAGATTTTCTATATCACATTACGTGAAATGCAAGAGAATTATACAAGAGAAACAGCCGCAAAGTTTTTTGATGTGTATAAAGACTATTCTCTTTCGTTTGTGATCGAGCATGCTTACGATATTATAAAAGAAGCATATTATGGTATCGATTTTATATCAAATATCATCAAAGAAAATATTATTTGGCCTTTAGGATTGACCGACTTATCTCGTGAAATCAAAGTCATTATCAAAAACGCAAAAGAATACCGATCTCCGGAAGAGCAAATTCAAAAATACAAAGAATTGGATAAATTACTTGATGTAAAAAAGACTTTGATGGAAGGCACAATACAAGCGACGAATCTTGGAGATTGCTGCGAACTTTACAATCTTGCTATGGCAATAACAGATTTGTTATATTCAGCTCAAAAAATGTCTAATAAAACATCATTTGCCGTTGGAATTAAATTGTTGGATTCCCTCAATAATCCGACAGTATTTTTCCCATTATCAGCAATGATACTCAGTAAATATGGTGAAGTAGTAGCTTCTGATATTTGTGCTTATACAAAGAAATATTACACACCATACTCAAATGATATGTCAGACGTGGAACTGGCTAATATGTTACGAAGCTTGAAAGTAATGAAACTTATGTCCAGAGATAAGTATGTTTGGGATGCAATCAATACTTGTGGAAATGTAGTATTAAAAAATATCTGGTCTCAACTTATGAGTACAGAAGTAAAAGATATTGATAAGATGAGATGTGATGATTGGAAAGGTGCTGATATGACACTTGCTCCAGCAACTACAGAATCTGCTATTGAATCTCTCATGGGAAGTCGGGACGTATTTGATCTCGATCGAGATGCTCGACAGATTGCCCGGTACAATAACTATTCTCACAAAGCAACTATTCTCAATTATTTAATCGAGTCAGCATTTGAATCAGGATCTCCTGACGAAATAACTGAAGCATATATTCAGGAACTTTGCGATACAGAAGCTGAAATGGTTGCGATGGAATGGGAAGAAGATGGTGAACCAAACGCGGTTATCAAGAAACATATCATGACAAAAAAAGAGAAGGAAAAAGAGGAAGAAGCAAAAAATAAATCAAAAGAGGATGATAAAGATGAGGCAGATGGCGATAATGAAACGGGAGATCATGATTCTGAATCTAAAAATGATGATGATTCATCTGAGGACGAATCTGATGGAACACCAGTTACAGAAGAAAACAAAAAGGCTCGAAAAGAAGTTCTTGAATTATGCAAAAGTACTTTAGAGAAAGAGGGCGAAAAAGCTCATATCTCAAAAGGGGATGATGATAAATTCATCAGTGGTGCAGATAATTCCATTTGTTTGGGTGGATTCGGTTCAAAAGAAAAATGGAACTCTCTGACAAAGGCATTGAAGGAAGCAACGAAAGATAAGGCTGAGTTTTCTATTACAACGGATAACTACTTTACAATTTATCTTTCTGTAAAGAAGTCCAGTGATTTCTTTATTGAGGAAAGCGCTGATGCTATTTTTATTATCCCAAACCGATTCAGCACATTGTATGAAGCAGGTGAAGCTTCAACAACTGGAGATAGTAATAAGGAGACAGTGAATCCTGATAAGCCAAAAGAGGATTTCGCAACAAAAGTCCAGAACAAAGCTCTTGACCATGATGTAAAACGTCGTGAGAAGAAAGCAAAACGTGATGAAAAAAATACAAAGCTTAAGAACGCTGGTAAGACTTTAGCAGCCGGACCAAAAGGATGGGTAAATAGTGTTGATAAGTTTAATCAGGATTTCAATAAAGCTGATGAGAACCGAAGAAAGGCGTTTTTCCTGAAGCCAGGATATCGTCATAGAATTTTCAAGAATATGTCATTAGCACTGATGTATGGTGGTGCCGCCAAAGCAAAACTTACATTAGTTCCAGTCCTCGCATTATTCCGTCATTTCAGTAAAGATAAGGATAGAAGAGTTCGAAATGAGCTGATTCGAGAGCTTGATACTGAGGTGAAGATTTGTGAGGAAAAAATCAATGATGCAAATTCAAATGGTGATCAGCAAGAAAAATACCGTTTGATGCGTATTAAAGCAAAACTTGAATCCGAGAAACAGCGTGTTCAGGTTAATAGCAAATTTATTTAATCGGGGGTGGTATTTTGATTTTGGAAAAAGTCAAAAAAACTTCCGCGTTTCTCGATTTCTTTCAAGAAGCGGATGATGATGAAACACCAAAACGGAATCAAAAAGTGATTAAAGTACGAGCACCAGGTGGTCGTCGAACAGACTTCACACAAGGAGCAGATTTAGCAGATGATGAAGCTGAGGAACCTGCTCCAGAAGAGCCTGCTACAGATGACACAGACTTTACTGATGATAGCGATGGTGAAGATACTGGAGACGTAGGAAATGATGCTGATACAAGCGATGAACCGGTTTCAGATGATACTGATTTCACAGATGATTCTGGAGATGGAGAAAATATAGATGCAGGAGATCCTGCTGGTGATGATGCTGCTACAGACGAACCTGTTAGCGATGATACAGATTTTACGGATGATGGTGCCAGTGATGATATGGGGGATGATTCCGGTGATACTGAAGGAGATAGTTCCGGAGATGAACCTGTAACAGATGATACTGATTTTTCCGATGATTCTGCTGGTGATGACTCCGGTGAAGAAGATTCTTCCACAGATGATGGAACAGATGATTCTGGTGATGGAGAAAAACCATCTGATGAACAGATTCGAAAATATTCTCTTTACAAAAAATTTACTAGATTAAACGAAACTCTTGGCACAATTTGCGATTCATTATCAAGTATGATGTCAGACAATTCAGAAATTAATCAGAAGTATAAGACCATTGCTCAGAAGTTAAAGGAGCTCAACCAGCTCCTTTCTGAGTATATGATTCTTAAATTTACTTCTGCAAGTTATATCCAAAGCATGCTTTTTTATCAAAGATCTTTGGCTATTGTCGACATTAATCTTAACATATTAAAAGATCTCAAAAAAGAGGTTGCAAAAACTAAAAATATGAATAAGTAAACCAAAACATTTGATTAATGAAAGTTAAGTTGAAGAGTTTATCAAGTTATTTATCGCAACAGATAATTAATTCTTAATAAAAGAAAGGAGCGAAAATATATGTTGCCATTTATGACAGAAAGTGGCGCTAATTTCGAAGAGACACCAGTTGTTGGTGGCTTCATTGGTGCTGCTGTTAAAAATGATTTTGATACAGTATATTCTGAAGCAGTTCAGAATCTTGCTGATGATACTCGTGGATCAATCAACCTCAGAAATGACATCAATCAGTTCATCAAGAACCCGGATGCCATTGCTCAATTCAAGGAGAACATGCTTTCTCAGATTATGAATGAGAGTGCTGAGGCAGATAACACATTGATCGGAAACATGTATGATCAGTGTTCTCAGCTGTATGACAATACAATCGAGGAACTTGTTCAGGAGTCTACAAGAGTTGGTACATTGCTGCCAATTAAGGCTATTGATCTGCCACTTGTTATCAAGGGACATATCAAGACTTCTTCCAATGCAATCATCAATTCTGAGGTTACACCAAGTCCTGTAATCAAGAAGCAGATTGAGAGAACATGGATCATCAACAAGGAAACCGGCGATCGTTATCAGTGGCCACAGTGCCTGTTCTCCGATGATTATAAGGAGATTTACAATGCAGGTAAGGGGCTTCCGATCAAGAACGATCCGCAGACACTGCCTCTGTTCAACTTCGATATCATCGATGAGCTGACAGATGCTACAATGCCTGCTCGTGAGAATATCACAATTGATATTCAGATTACAAAAGTTCTTCTTGCAGACGCTACAGAGGTACCTCTGAAGAGACCTATGCGTGTAAACCTTGCTGACGGCAGCTGGATCGGCGGTCAGATCAAGCAGAAGGTAAAGAAGACTGGTGGAGAAGAGGTTGAGGTTAACGACGTTCTTTCCGGATTCGTTGATTTCAACACAAACACATGCTCTCTGACATCTGCTTCAGGCCAGATCACTTCCGTAGTATTCTCCGGATTCCTCTCAAACGAGAAGAACGAGAGAGCGGTTACATTTGATTATGATCGCGAGGATATCGAGTGGCATGTTGAGGATGGCTTCCGTGCAGACATTTCTTACTCTCTTGAGACACTGATGGATGCAAAGGCACTTCTGAACGAGGATCTTTACAAGAAGACCTACAACAACATGAACGATCTGATCTATCATATGGAAGACAACAAGACTCTTGAGTTCTTGGATAAAGAGTTCCAGAAGTATGATGGTATCGAGCTGGATCCACTGGATTTCAACCCAGTTGTTTCTCATACTGATTTCGATTGCGATTCTACAATTCAGACAGTTGCACTGCAGTCTGAGTACATCGCTTCTCAGTTAAAGTTCAAGATCGACCGTTTCCTGATTGCTATGGCTGACAAGTCTAAGCTGGAGGATGTTACTTTCGTAATTTACGGTAACCCACGTTATGTGAGCCTGCTGGACCCTAATGTAAACTGGGTTGTTCGCAACGGTGATCACGTTGGTGGTGTTAAGTTAAACTACAGCTACGGTGTTATGACATCAGGCGATGTTAAGGTGCAGGTTGTATCTGTTATGAAGCTGGATGCTAAGAAGTACAACAAGCTTCGTTTCGTAGCATTCCCAACAAACGATCAGACAATCACATTCAAGCACTACAAGTACGCAACTCATATTGCTACTTCAAACAACAGTGCTTACAGAGACCCAGATCTTCCAGGTGGTGCTCAGACATATCTGATGGGCACAAGCCGTTACAAGAATGCTTCTATTCAGGCTATTCAGGGTGATCTTGGATTCCAGAATGCTGGTTTCGTTAACGCGTAATCTTATACGCCTAACCTTATATAAATTGGAGAGACTGATTTTTTCAGTCTCTCCTTTTTCAACGCTTTTTACAAAAAAAGAAAGTGTAGTGTTCCCCTCCACGGATGCTTCACTTTCTTTTTTTGTAACTAACAGTCCATCACGATGGTTTCATAAACCTCCATCGAATGAACTGTTAGAGTTTTTGTTGATGCGGTGTATGTGACACTAACGTGTCCTTTGTCATACCCTGCACCAAAATTAACTCCGGAGCGGATTGCAAGAACCAGCTCCTTGAAAATTGCATATAGTACTTCGAACTCGCCGAAGCACCAGGGATCTAAATCAATCTCTCCAGCAGGAGAGATTGATTGCCAATATTTGTTGTTAATAACGATGGATGATCCATCGTTACTTTTAATCATGATCTGACCATAAGCCAGATCAATACTTCCTTTTTTCATAATGGTTTCCTTTCTGCCCAGGACTATCTGCCTGGGACTTAAACATTATTTATTTTATCACAAAAATAATGTATAATAATCTTTTTGAAAATTTCAAATTCTCTAATAATATCCTTAAAAAACAAATAGTTAATTGGAAAAGAAAGTTGGTGAATATGATGATTTCAAACAAAGATGAGCTTCAAAGCATTGAAAATGCTATGGCTGTTATTAAGTCTGGAGATCATGAAGGGGGTGCTAAAACACTATCAGCATCAATTTCATCCATTCTTAATAAGCACGTTGAAGTTTCGGTGGTTCCAAATAGTAACAGTAAGCAATTCTTTGCAATGTGTATTATACCAGAAGAATCAACGATCTCGAAGATTATTAGTTCTATCAGTTCAAATAAAGGAAACCTGCAAACAATCCAATCTCTTTGGAAGAAAACTAAGAATTGGAGAATGCAGATAGATGAGGGAATTTTGACTCCAAGATTTTCCCCGCAGGAGTTAACCGCGATTGCTCTTCACGAATGTGGGCATGTCATTCAAACGAATTCTGTACCTAGTCGAATCAATTCGATTATACAGTTTCAGATTGCCACATTCAGCGCAAAAGATCGAACGATGCTCCGAGGAAAATCTTTCTCAAAGTTTCTGGAGCTTCCTATTATACAGGCATGTACTTGTAGTGATCCGACTGGCATTCGAAAAGAAATGAAAGCAGATAAATTCGCTGCTAAATGTGGTTACACAAATGAACTTATGTCTGCTATTACAAAAATGGAAGAAATTGCCGGAAGAAATCTTGCAACTGATTCTTCCGTTAAGAAAGCGACGGATTTCTCTATGAATGCTATGAATTCATTAGAGCAACGAAAAGCTAACCTTGTCAAAGGTCATCTGGGTGCCCTTGCATTGAAGATTCCAAATAACTTCATGAAAGAATCTGTTCTGGATTTAATGGAGCTTATGTCTTCCGATGAACGAGTTATCTATGAGATGGTCGACGGTACGATTGACACATTTTATTATACAGAGTTTTTGAATATTGGAAAGAAAAAATTAACACCAGTTACCCAGGCTCAAATTGACTACATTCGAGCAAGAATGCAGGATATGAAGACAAATGATGACCGAGTGATGCTCATTACTTATGCAAATAGTAAACTTGATCTTTGCAATTATTATCTGGATATTTATAAGAATCCGGAATTATCAAAGAAGTTTATTATTCCAAATACGGAACGTCAATTGTTAAGTTTTCAGCAGCAATTGAATGATATTCGAGAAGCTATTATCAAAAAAGGTTTAGTAAAAGACAATGACTTTGTAGTTTTCTATCCAAGTGGATACGAAGGCTAATAATGAGAAAGGAGAGAGAATATGAAGTATTATTTAATGCCATTAACAAACACAGAGCAGTTGCAACCAAAAAACAAAGGATTTGCATTTGCTTTGAATAACAAAGAGCGTTGGATTGATCTTGGAGATGCTAGGGACGAGGTGAATACATATGATCGTGGTACGACAGTCCTTGTCTACAAAAATATCCCATACAATATTTTCAAGGATTATGTAAGCATTGACGAGCAATATCGTGTTTACATTGGATGCCAGATGAATTATGATTATGACCGATTGACAGAAACTTCCGATGATTATGAATACACATCAAAAAAAGGTGCGGACGGAAAGAAACCAACACCGAAGAAGGTTTCCGCAAATGATTCACTTGCTGAAAAGATCAAATCTAGTGCAACAGACCTGACTCTTCAGGTAGAAGCAGGTAAATTCGAAGAACCACTCGTTTTCGGTGCTGTAGATAACATCGTTGTTAAGGGAGCCAAAGCAGGTATTTCTGCAAACAAGGGGTCTCGAGCAACCGCTGAAATTGGTGAGGATGAGACTGTGATTTCCGGGAATATTTCTGTAAATGGAAGTTCTGATGTTGTATTAGATGGACTGACATTTACTGATGGGGCAAAGATTGCATTTGATCCAGAGTATTCTGGAAAGTTCTCTATCAAGAACTGTAAGTTCGTATCTCTTGCCAAAGGGGGTAGCTCTAAGACTATGGCTATCAATATCAATAGGGGATCACTCTGTACTCTTGATGTTCGGAATAACTATTTCGGATCAAATGATGGATCAGTTTATAACGGTCTTGAACTTACTGGAGAACTTACGGACGGCTCTACTATTGCAAACAACACCTTTGCGAAAGGCTTTACAACACACAACGCAATCAACATCTACAACGTCATGAACGGTGCAACCGTTTATGTAAATAACAACTATTGTGAGACCGTTGATTTTGCAAGAATCGGAATCATTGGCGAGCCGTCATGCAAGATTTCTTTCAATGGAAATAAGTATGTGCAGACTGCTACTGATGAATGGAATTCACCAATTATTGTACAGCCTTATGGAAAGCAGACGACTTCATTCAAGAATTGTAAAATCACAATTTCTGACATGAAGCCTAGTGCGGATGAAGATCTTCTTGTTGTTGCATACGGACCTAATGACACGGATGTGTCTAAGAAGCTTCCAATCGTTCAGATTGATGGCAAATATGTAACACCAACAGTTAAGGCATTCTAATCAAAAAAAAGACATCATACAGAAAATGAGGGAAGAGTTAATCTTCCCTCATTTTTTGCCAAATTGAAACAAATACTTAATGCAAATCAAGGCAGTTTCCGAGATAGTCGG
>ERZ1034920.239-NODE-239-length-45164-cov-1495.607418_pt1 | contig 45164 bp, 45 predicted proteins | sample MGYA00520688_ERZ1034920 | MGnify/ENA primary metagenome ERZ1034920 (study PRJEB33766, sample SAMN09781785) | gut metagenome | biome: gut microbiome | host: Homo sapiens | place: Madagascar | study: EMG produced TPA metagenomics assembly of the PRJNA485056 data... | reverse complement strand
GGTGCAAAGGTATGGCAGCGGGCTTTGGAAATAAAAGGTCGAGCCTTCGGTTTTCGAAAAAATCTCCACACCGTTGGGTAGTATTTTTCCGAAAAACCTTGTATTTCCAGCCTCGCCGCCCTTGAAAGGCACCTGAAACGAAACGACCGATGCGACAGGAAGACGCAAAAAAAATGTCGGAAAAGGGAGCGACAAAAAGGTGAAGAAACGAGAACTTCCCTTCAGCTCCTGGAACCGCAAATAAATTTAATTCAAGGCTATATGACAACAAACATCAACATAACACAGACTTGGTGGAGATTACTCTCCGCAGTCGGCTCAACCCTCATCACTTTGGTGGCTTGGTTGGGATATATGGCTCTCTGCATGGTCGGTGAAGTCATATTGGGAATTGTGAAGTTCATCTTCGGCATCATCATTTCCATTCTTTCTATGGTGGTACTGATTGGAACATTCATTTGGTTATTAACACTTTAAAGTACAAGCGATATGAACAGAAGCATTGAAGCGATACCTACATGGTCACTCTGCTACATCATCAACGGCGATGCAAGCGGACTGACTGACGAGGAAGTCCGTATGGTGGACGAAGCCATGCGCAAGAACAATATTGAGATAGTAAGTCCAAGATACAACGAGGACATGTGCACAGAACCTTACTTCAGCCATTATCCGTTCTTCGGACTGCCTACAGAAGTTGAGGACTGCGACATCATATATCACGAGTAACGAACCCTTTAACAACATCAGATATGAACACTACAGAATATTTCAAGAGAACCATACAAGCCTATTTGGAGGAGCGTGCAATGGAGGACGAACTCTTTGCAGCCAAGTATGACAACCCCGACAAGAACATAGACGATTGCGTCACCTATATCCTTAATTGGGTACAAAAGAGCGGTTGCAACGGCTTTTGCGATGACGAGATATATGGGCAAGCCATCCACTACTACGAGGAGAAGGACATCGAGGTAGGAAAACCATTGAACTGCCAAGTGTCTGTTAACCACCACATCGAACTCACAGAGGAGGAGAAGGCACAGGCAAGACAGGAAGCCATCCGCCAATATCAGCAAGAGCAGATGAACAAGATGCGTAACAGAGATACCGCCAAACGCACCTCACAGAGAACGGAAACAGAAGTACACCAACCATCATTATTCGACACGTTATGAAACCAAGAACGAAATATCAGAAGCAAGTCGTAACCTCAAACAAGGGGTTACGACCTATCAAGGGAGCGCAAATGCAATGGGCATTCCGTGAATGCCTTGACCACTATGCCTTTCAGTTGAAACACGGACAGACAACCTGCATGGACTGCGGACACACTTGGACTACGGACGAGGATGCGGACAAATGTGTCTGCCCGAAGTGTAAGGCAAAGTTGGAAGTGCAGCGCACCAAGCGACAGAAGGCAATGTCTTCTACCTATTTCAGTGTACTCACCGAGCGCAAGGGACTGCAACTTATGCGAGCATTTCAGATGAAAGCCTATTACCGCAAGGGACAAAAGGCAGACATTTATTGTTGGGAGGTGGCACGCTATTGGATGAACGAGAAAGGCAAGGTGGAGGTTATGGCACGCAAGCGCACAATGGGTATCTATATGGACACGTTCTGCTACGACTCCGACATTGAACTGCGCAAGGACAACACCACCTATCAGCATATTGCTTCATTTCCGGTCTGTCCCGACATGAAAGTCATTCCTCAGATATGGCGCAACGGTTTTGACGGAGCGTTTCACGACATCGAACCGCTTACATTGTTCAAGGCGATGCTGACAGACCACCGCATCGAAACGATGATGAAACAATGTCGTTACGGACACGTCCGCCACTTCATAGACCACCCACGGCACTTGGAAACTTGTTGGAATGCCTACAAGATAGCCAACCGCAACCATTACCTTATTACAGACATCGGCAAATGGGCGGACTACATCTGTATGTTGGTAGAAATGGGCAAGGACATCAGAAGTCCACATTACATTTGCCCCGACAACCTTGAAGCCGAGCACGACAGAATATCCGAGAAAATCAGAGCCAAGAAAGAAAAGGAGCGCACCGAGGAGGAGATACGCAAGGCATTGAAGAACGAGGACAAGTTCAAGGAAATGAAGAGCCGTTTCTTCGGTTTGATGTTCACGGACGGCAATATCGTGGTGAGAATGCTTGAAAGCGTCAGGGAGCACGTTCTTGAGGGTAAGGCGATGCACCATTGTGTAGGCAGCGGTACAAACTATTCACTCAATCCCGACTGCATCATCTTCTCTGCAAGAATAGCCGAACAAAGAGTTGAAACAGTGGAGTTTTCACTCGAACAGATGAAAGTCGTACAATGCCACGGACTACAGAACAAGGACACCGAGCACCATGCTGACATCATCAACTTAGTGAACAGCAATGCAAGACTTATAGAGCAGCGTATGGTTGCAACGACATGAAATCCATAAGGGCGGAGCGATGAAAATTCGTTCCGCCACTTTCTTTCTTTTACCTTTGCACCCAGGAATCAAGTTAGGATATTTGGTTAATGGGTGTTAAGGTGAACTATCTTTCTTTCAAGGTATGCCCTTTCTCATGTCATAGTCCTTATATAATCCAGCCAACTTTCTTGATTCCATTTAACTATTAAATGTCAAAATTATGGATAAAGAACTTTACATAGGCGTGGATGTCTCAAAGCAGACTCTCGACCTTGCTTATTATGACGGAGAAAGCATTGATTGGAAGAAAGCCCATATAAAGGTGAGCAACAACAATGCAGGTTTCAAGAAAATTGGTTCATGGGTGGCAAAGGTAAGCAAGGGGTTTGATATAGTCTTGTTCTGTATGGAATATACAGGACTTTACACCCAAAACTTTAGACTGTGGTTGGAAGAGAAACATTATATTTATAGGATGGTGGAACCTCGCAAGATGCATCGCTTTGAGCCAGACTTGGATGATGGACTGCGTTCGCTCGACCGCATCAAGACTGACGAGCTTGATTCTTTCCGTATAGCCATTTACTGTGAGCAGAACCACAGAAAGATTCTTCGCAACCCATCAAAACTTCCTCCTCCTGTATATTTTAAGTTGAAGAGGCTTTTGGCGGAACGCAAGCAGACAGTCAAGCAGTCAGTCCTTTACAAGCAGCAGCTTCATGATATATGTGCGTATGACACAGATTTGTCTGTGGAACGTAAGAATGGGCAACTTAAAACGCTCAATGATGCACTTAAAGGCATAGACAATGAAATTGACATGTACATAAAAGAAGATGCGGACATCAGCAAGAACTTTTCCCTGCTGACATCAATACCTGGTATTGGGCGTGTTGTCGCACTTGAAACCATTGTCTTGACCGAAAACTTCATGGCAATAGATAACCCACGTAAATACGCTTGCTATATTGGTGTCGCTCCTTTCAAGAAAGAATCTGGTACATCTGTGAGAAAAGGCTCGTCAGTCTCTAAGAAAGGTTTTAAACAGGCAAAGGCAGATTTGTCCATTGCCTGTTTGGTTTGCATGCAGCACATTCCGAACATCAGAGATTACTGGGAACGCAAGAGAAAGGAGAAATGCAGTGGAATAGTGTTTAATGCAATCAAGTTTAAGATGATACTCCGTATGTTTGCCGTTATAAAACGAGGTACTCCGTATGTGGAGACGGACAATTATCGAAATGGGAAAAACAAGCAACCAGGAGTGAACTAACAGTGTTTTAAGACCATCACTATACCATGATAGAGTCTCTTGGTTGCTTTTGGCACTACCTTTGCGAGGAATCCTCAAAAGGAAGGAACTCCAGACAGAGGTAGTGAACTTTTTAATCTTAGGCAAAGCCCTTTCCCTTGATATAGTCTCCTCTGCCCGAAATGTCAGACTCAGTGCCTTTTAGGGAATTAGCTGTCCGTCCCAGCTTTTAAAAGATTTGGCTTATCCTGACATAGAGAGTTCCTTTCGTAAAGCGGTGCAAAGATATGAAAAATAAATCATTTGTAGGCATTGACATCTCTAAAAATGTCATAGATGTATCTATATTTCGTGAGGACACCAACATCAAAATGTTCCCTCATGAGGTGTTCAACAACACTCGCAAGGGATTTGGCGATATGTGCTCATGGCTCAAAAAGAGCCGTGTGGTACTTTCCCAAGCCCTGTTTGGCATGGAATTTACAGGTTGCTACTCCTTGGACTTGGAAAAATTCCTCACGTCCAAGAATTACTCTTTCTGTATGCTTAGTACACGTATAGTAAAACATCATCCTATGGGGACAATAGATAAGCGAGACAAGAATGACTCTGCAAAGATAGCTGACTTCCTCTATCGTTATGATGGCACGGAATGTGCCAAGCCATACAAGTTGCCAAGCAAGGCTATGCAACAATTGAAGCAACTTGTCAATGAGCGTAAGTTCCTTGTGGAGCAACGGACAAACTTTATGAACCGAATGCAGATGTTTGAAACGAAAGAGGATTCTGCCATGTATGAGAGCTACATTAAAAAGCTCAATCATGACATTGAGAAGATAGATCAGGAAGAGTGTGAATTAATGTCCAAGGAGGAAGATGTCTTTGACACTTTTCAGAATCTGTTGACGATACCAGGAATTGGTTTTGTCAATGCAACAAACATAATTGCCATCACACGAAACTTTACCGCTTTTGACACAGCTCGGCAATATGCGAGATATGTTGGCGTAGCTCCATGCAGTCACACTTCTGGTACCAGTGTGAAATGGCGTGCCCGACCTTCCGCACACTGTAACGGTCAAGTGAAAGCTGACCTGTCTATGGCGGCATTGAGAGCTGTTGAGTACGATGTGGAAATGCAAATGTTTTATAATCGAAAGTTAGGAGGCAGAAAAGATTCTGATACTAAGCGTAAGGCATTGAATGCCGTCAAGTTTAAGCTCATTCGCAGAATGTTTGCCATAGGCAAACAAAAGAGAAAATGGGAAGTGTTGAACACCTCTGACGACAGAAAGAACTTACATATTGAAAAGTCCAAAGCAAGTGAACTATGACAATGTACCATTGTCTCTTATAGTCTTGTGAGGACAGATACGGATAACTAATTAGGAATCGAGCAAAAAGCTATTAAAAGAAAGAGTTCCGTATCGTTTTTTTGTAACAGAAAAGTCAAAAAAATGTCTTCTTCTGCTACAGGGGTAGGTATGCCTATATGCTTTCTGTGGGCTATTTTGCTTATTTTAACACAAAAAAGCTCTCAAAAATTTGGTGATGTCTTAGGAATCATGAGCCGAGGAGCGGAAAAGAAAGTGGCAAAGAAACCGTCTTGCCCTTATCTGCGATGCTTGCAAAAAAACAAAGGACAGCCCCCAATCAAAAGGACTGTCCTATTTTATAAAACCTTATACTATGGAGTAAACAAGAGCAGATACTCCATTTTTCTTCTTCGCTCGATGGAAGGCACTATCTTTCCGTTCCACCTTTTGAAGTCCACATAGTCACGATAGATGTTTCTGTTGCCACTTCGCATCTTGGCATACATCCGGCTTTTCATCACCTTTCCACACCCCACATTGTAGGCAAGTGCAGCCAAGAGCAGCGAGTCACGACCGAAACCACGGAACATGGCGCAGAGCTTTCTGAGGTCAGAGCGCAGCAAGGCATCGGCTTGCCGCTCCGTCATTCTTGGAGAGAACTTCTCGCCAGGCAACAGCTTGTGTCCATATCCCACATAAGGATGGTGCTTCGGTCCGTGCAGACCCTCGTACTTCTTGATGCAGGCGACAGCCAACTCAAAACGTGACACATGACAAACTCGCTTTATCGCCCCTTGCGTCTGGGCAGACAAGCTGCCCGACACAAGAAGCAAGGCTAACAATATCATCAACCTCATACGCTACCGAGTTTGTTGGCACTTCTCGCAAACTCTTCCTCCTCATCAGTATCGTTGAAACTGAACTCCATTTCGTATGACTTGCCGAAGTTGTCCTCCACTACCACGGTCAGCGTCTGTGTCTCCGTACTTGCCGAAGTATAGTAAAGACGGAACTTCTCGTTCTCCAACAGATAGCGGTCGTTTGGCTGGAACACCGTTCCGTTCTCCATTCTCAGCGAACCTTTTCCGTCATGCTGAAAATAGCGGATGGTATAGATGGTGCCGTCAAACTTTCCCTCCGCCTTCAACTCGCAGCGGATTTCAACAGTCTGTCCACGCACAATGTCCTTTGGCACAGGCATCGTCTCCACCTTGAACGGATACGACTGCTGAATGTCCAGCTCATCGCTGCACGATGAAAGGATTACCGACACGGCACACACGAAAAGGAATGCCAACACGCTCACTGATTTCTTGATTTTATTGTTCTTCTTCATTGTCTTGATGTTTTTGAATGATTGTTACTTTCTTGTCTTATGACTCATCAGGTACTCGTTCAAGTCCTTGTAACCTGTGTATAGATGCGAATGGTCAATGACTTCTTACCTGTCAACTTGTTGGGTAGCTTGTAGGGTTACTTGTTGGGTGCTTGTAGGGTACTTGTTGGGCAAGGCACAAGGAAAAGTGAGCTGTGGGGTAACTGTATGACAACTATGGGGTAACTGTGGGGTAATTTTGATGCCTATGTAGCAGGAAACGCTAAACAATTTCTTCGTTTGAGTTCCAAAATAGAAAGAAACGCTAAACAAAACCTTCCCTGAAGAAAAAAGTGGGCATTGTTTTGCGTTTCTTGTCATTTAGAGAGCCGTTTGACGAATTGTTTAGCGTTTATTTCGACTTTTGATGGTTGTTGGGGCTTTTGTTTAGCGTTTCTCGCTACTTTTAACCTCAGTTGGAGGTTTCGACGCACGTTTTTTGTCATTTTGGGACTCAACGAAGGTCTTGTTTTGCGTTTCTTTCTACATTCAAATGCTAACGGAGATATTGATGCAAGTTTCTTACCCCAATCAGAACCAACAAGAGCAAGAAACGGCGTTTCTTACAGCATTTGCAATTCCAGTTTTACAATAAACGTGCGCCAATGGTATAACAACCGTTAAAAAATAGGTTTAATTTAGCAATTTTATCCGATTTTTATTCATTTGTTCCAGTTTTAGCGATATTTTTCGTATATTCGCATTCGCAATCGGGAAACCGACAACGCAAAAATCTAAATGTCGAACTTAATTCCAATGATTATGAAGGAAATAAATGACATCAGTTTGCCACGCATGAATAATGGTGCGCATTTCACGTTCGTAAGTAACATTCTTGCACGTGTTGAGTCAGACACTGCCGTAAAGGGCAAGGCTGCTGACCAAGTAAGTAATTTCAAGGCTGCTGTTGCGGCAGAGGACGAAGCCTTGAAAATTTCACAGAAAAGTCTCTTGACTGATGATATTACCAAGGCAGACAGCGACCGTGACGCACTCTATGCTGGCTACAAGAAAGCCGTTGAAGCATTCCTTGCTATGCCTATCGCTGACATGGCACAGGCTGCAAAGGTTCTCGCACAGCACATCAAGGACTACAAGATTAACACCGCCGACCAACTCGACAAGGAGACTGGTCTTTTGGTGAACTTTATCACAGACCTTGAGAACAAATATTCTGCACAGGTCGCCAAGTTGGGCTTGACAGCATTTGTTACCAACATGAAGGAAGCCAACGAGCGTGTAAGAACACTTACTTTGCAACGTACTAACGAGAAGATGGGCGTATCTGTCGGAGCCTTGAAAACTGCTCGCACAGCAAGTGATAACGCTTACCGTGCATTGGTGAAGATGGTGAATGCCCTTGCCCTCGTCTTTGGCGAAAAGGATTATGCTCCGTTCATCGACTACGTGAACACCGAGATTACTCACTATAAGCGTGAGGTGCTTGGTCAGAAGTCTTCCGCTCCTTCTACTTCGGGTAGTTCTTCTGCGGATTCTGGCAGTAGTACCCCAAGTGGCGGTGGTGGTTCTTCATCCGACTCTGGTTCTTCTTCAAGTGGTGGTTCTTCCTCAGGTGGAAGTTCATCATCTGATGGAGATGATAACTTTATCGATCTGTAGTAAATCAGAAAAAGAATGTTCAATGCTGCTCTCTGTAAGTTGGGAGCAGCATTTATTTGAGTAGCATAGAATGAATGCAAAAACAAATTTCTTATGGCAAAGATTATTGTAAGAAACCAAACGATAAAGACTCTAACAAAAGATGGAGTTGACTACATCTGTATTACTGATATAGCAAGGCAGAAGAATCCAGCCGAACCTAAAGATGTGGTAAAGAATTGGTTACGTTCCAAAAACACCTTGGAGTATTTGGGACTTTGGGAACAGTTGAACAACCCTAATTTCAAAGGGGTCGAATTCGACCCCCTTTTGAAAGAAGCAGGTTCAAATGCTTTTACAATGAGTCCAACTCGGTGGGTGGAACTTACCAATGCAGTAGGTATCGTATGCAAGAATGGGGCAAATGGAGGCACTTATGCCCAAAGAGATATTGCCTTTAAGTTTGCCAGTTGGGTTTCTGTGGAATTTGAACTGTATTTGATAAAAGAGTTCCAGCGACTAAAGGAAGAAGAGCAAAAGCAGATAGGATGGTCTGCCAAGCGTGAGTTGTCCAAGATAAACTATCGCATCCACACGGATGCAATCAAGGCGAATCTCATTCCGTCAGAGGTAACTCGTGAGCAAGCAGCCATGAAGTATGCAGATGAAGCGGATGTACTCAACATAGCAATGTTCGGTATGACGGCAAGGCAATGGCGTGAGCAGAATCCCGACAAGAAAGGCAACATCCGTGATTACGCCAGCATCAACGAGCTTATTTGCCTATCGAATATGGAGAACCTCAACGCTGTGTTTATCAATGATGGAATGCCTCAGTCTGAACGACTGATAAAACTCAATCAGATAGCCATCCAACAGATGAGGATTCTTGAGGATACAGGAGGTAGAAACCTGTTGCAATAAACGTTTTTAGTTGTTGTGGGAATGAATATAGGTAGCAATTACCCCATTTATGACCATAAAACAATAATTATACGTTAAAATATCATATCAAATTCTTCATTGCAATTATTTTTTGTTATTTTTGCACTTGCAATTCATTATGTGAAGTATGTCTTTTACATTTTGTTTGCAAGTTCACGGATTGTTAAACTAAAAAATATAGTAAATAAGAAACAGAAATATAATTAAGAAAGAAACGCTAAGGACTTGTATGATTCGGGGAATCATCAACCTAACAGAGACTAAGAACAGAGGCTAATACCTCATATTTTCAACTCGGCGTTTCCGTTCTATACTTTTAAGGATATATTGAGCTTTAGCTCTTGTTCTCTAATTCCGAATACCGCCAATATTCACTCAACGGGAACAAGCAGATTGAAGGTTCACGCTCTATGGGCGTGAGCTGTTCTGTGCTTGTTGTTGAGTTAGGTCACTTGGCGGTAACCTGGAATTAAGCAAGCCACGAACGGTTCCGCCTTTTTTATTTTTTCGCATGAAAAAGAATCTTTTTATTTTTACATGTCTTTCGCTTCTAAGCATCCCTGCGGTTGCTCAGAACAGTGAAGTACAAGGAGCTACTGAAAATGGAGGACATCGTGGACTTGATTTCAGTATCAATCCAAGTTATTACATTCCGACCAAAGATGGAGGCAAAGGAACCATTTCTGCTGAATTGGGACTAGGAAAACGTATCAACAAAAACTTCTATGTGGGAATTGGTACAGGAGCTTTCATCCCAACAAGTGAAAGCGAGAAAGTTCAAATCCCAATAACGGCAGATTTCAAGTTGCTTTTCCCATTGAAGCCTAATGGCATCACCCCAGGTTTTCTTGTACGTACTGGTTATGTGATAAATACAGCCGAAGACCAAAGTATAAAAGTTGGTAAAAAATGGCAAACTATACCATCACCAGACCACATAATGGCACAAATCATGCCAACTATAGACATTCCTTTGTCACATTCTGTGGACTTTACATTAGGATTGGGCTATACTCATTTTTTCCCAACTAAAGGTAGTGGAAGTAGTGGCGACTTTACCATTCGCACAGGCTTCAATTTCCATAAGTCAACATCTGCAAACCGTAAGCCAAGAAAGCCAAAGGTGCCAACACGTGACAACGGTGTTCAGCTCTCTTTTGAAGGTGGTGTCATAAGTCTTTCTGATAATGACAATAAGATAGGAGGATTAGGAAATATAGTTGCTACCTATAAGTGGAATCCTCAATTATCATTTGGCTTGGGTGTCGGAATGGATGCTTTTGGCATTTCAAAAGAAGAGGGAACAGAGTTTGTTGACCGTCGGTATGATGGAAATGAATACCATTATAATAATGGTATAGATGCTAACATTTCTGCTTTAAAGGTCTTTGCAAGGGGTTCTTATCGCTTGACGGACAACAAGCTGTCTCCATTTGTATCTTGCGATGCTGGTTTTAGATTTTATTCTTATGGTGGGGATACAGATGTCTATGGTGACTGGGATGGAGAGCAAGACAAACCTGGTTCTTTCAGCAACAACATCGGTGAACCATCAAAAGTTGCTTTTTATGCAGCTCCAGCAATTGGCTTGTCTCTCCGTACTACAAACAACTCATATATAGAGCTAAAAGCTGGATATTCTATAGCTCCTAACATATCAGAAAAGAGTGGCGAGTATGCGTATAAGTCTAATTCTAACATGGATTTTACAAGAACTTATACTTGTCCTAAGATTAAGATGTCTTATCCATTCCTTACTATTGGCTATACCCATACCTTTAGATGGGGTAAGAATTTGTTTAAGAAGTAAAAAGATATAAATGTCCCTATCAAAAGATTACTATAAAGTTACTCTATAGATAGGGACATATTAGGTTATACAATGCATAACTGCCATGCAAACAAACTTTTAGTTGCGCCCGACACGTACAAGGGATTTAACAATGAAACATTCAACTTTCCTCAAAGTATCTTTAGTGGTGCTATTCGGTTTTGTAAGTTTGTTGATTCCGCAAAAGGTTTCAGCACAAAGCACTGTTTATTTCTTTATGAGAAAAATCTGTAATACAGAACTGGATGTATTTCAAAACAGTAAACCGATTTTTGATATGGTTGGACCTGTTACAAAAACTCAACAGGTAAAGTCTGCAATGGTTCTTCCATTAAACACGCAAGCAGCATGTAAACGCAAGGCTGTATTTGCAGCAACAGGAAAAACAATTTTTAGTATTGACGCAACATATACCAATCCTGTAAATGCAAAAACAGCGAAATACGCAGCAGAAATCCAACTCAACCTAATAGACGGAGCTACTTATTATGTGTTTATCACGCGAAAGGGCTTTAATGATTTGAAAATGGAACTTCTTTCAGACAAAGAAGCCGAGAAAATGCTAAAAGACAAAAAGTTTGTAGCATTGGATGATTATGATGAAGTAAACTAAGATGAGTATGAAAAATATATTAGCTATCATCCTATGGATATTTCCAACTCTACTTTTGGGGCAAAATATTGATGTAAGCAAATATTTTGCTCATACCTTCGCCAATTCCTTTGTCAAGAGTAAATTTGGAAAGTTCAAGGGGCAATTTCTGAAAGGAAAATGCAATGGCATGGGTGTCCTTCAAATGAAAGATAATTCTTTATACGTTGGTGATTTCATGGATAGTGAGATTACTGGATATGGAATGAAGATTGCAACAAATGGCAAGCAAGTACTTACCAACTGTTCTGGAGCAATGGTTTATGTTGGCAGTTGGAACAAAGGACAGAAGAGTGGTGTAGGTACTTGTTATGACAATGAAGGCAAGGTTATTTATCACGGCAATTTCTTGGCAGATAAACCTACGGCAACCTATCCAACTAAAGATGCGCAATCGGCTAAACTCTTTTCTGTTATTGAACTGTCCGATAATGTAACATTCATTGGTGAGACCAACCAAGGTATACCAAATGGATTAGGTCTTGTTTTGATGGAGAATGGCGACTTGTGTCAAAGTGATTATAAAAATGGAGAAAGATGTGGTATTGGTTTGTACCTTATGAGTGATGGGAATTGGGAGACCCTTAGCTTTGAAAATGGGAATTCTTATACCATAACCTCTTCCGATAATTACAATCAAATAGACAGCCAACGCAAACAAATGGTAAGAGAAGCTTGGGCTAAAGCTGGAAGAGAATTAGTAGGGCTATCCACTCAAATGGTAGAAAGCGTCAACAATATCCATGCTATTGCAAGTGGAAAAAGTGTAAGCAGTTCTTCTGCAAATGTTTCTTCTATTGCAACATCAGATGTGCCTGTTTCTACAGGTAACAAGTCTTCAAAAACTTCCAATACAAGAGGAAAATCCCAAATGTCAATGTCAGACCAAATGAATTATAATTCATTGCGCAACACGTATAACAAATGGGCATCAGACCTAATGGAAATGAAGAATGCCAACGGCAAATATCAAAATGGATTTAAGGCTCAAGATAAAAAGCACGCACAAGATGAAATGAAACGAATTCGGAAAAGTGCTATGCAAAAATGGAACAAGGAGATACCTTATAATTCTATAGAGGATTGGTAATGACCTACCCCTAAAAACTAAAAAAAGGGAAGGATGTAAAAGGCACTCGGAGGTTGTCTTGACGAAGATGTTCGAGCCTGCATCCTTCCCCTTTATTATATATGGCGGTCGCGGTGGCTTTGTCTGTCCAACGGTTGGCTGATGTGAACTTCAAGATATTGCCTTTGTCCGCATCAACCACACCGAAGTGTACCTGCCAGAACGGTTTCGACTCGAAACGCTTGTGTTCCCAATAGCGTTCGCACACCATGCCAAGGGTCGGAGTCTGCACACGACCTACGGAATAGGTGCCACGTCCTGCGGCTATAGTAAGGGCTTGTGTGCCGTTGATGCCGACGAGCCAGTCTGCCTCACTTCGTGCCTTGGCTGCATGATAGAGATTGTCATACTCCTTGCCATCCCTGAGGTTCAGAAGTCCCTCACGGATGGCGGTGTCCGTAAGCGAACTGATCCAGAGACGGTCGAAAGGCTTCCTGCAACCGAGATACGCATAAAGGTATCGGAAAATCAACTCTCCCTCACGTCCGGCATCGGTTGCTACGATAATGCGCTCACTGCTGTCAAACAGCTTGCCGATAATTTTAATCTGGGCAAGCACACCTGCATCTGGTTTGTAGCCGTTCTCAGTCTTGACTTGTCGGGGAACAAGAACGAACGGGTCGGGAATCACAGGCAGATTCTCTGCATGGAATCCCTTCATGCCGTAGGTTTCCGGCATGGCTGGCTGCACTAAATGTCCGAATGCCCATGTCACATAATAGCCATTGCCCTGCATATAGCCTTCCTCACGCTTGTCAGCTCCCACAATGTGGGCGATTTCCTTGGCTACGCTTGGTTTCTCTGCGATGATTGTCTTCATTGTCTGTTGTTTTTGTGACATCCGCAACCGTGGGATAGACGGTCGCAGATGTCGGTTGTTATAATGGATGATTAACTCTGTGGATCAAGTGGCGGCAACTACATCTTCACGCTTCTTGCCTTTCTCTTTGGCTTCTGTTCCTCGGCGTTCTGTTCCTTCTGCTGCTTTTCGTTCTTTGGCGCAGACTGTCCCGGACTCAGCGGATCCTTGGTGTGCTTGGTCGCCTCATGGGTCTTGCCCTGCTCGTTGACGGCGACTTGTACCTTGTTCTCATTGGTCGGAATCTGTTCCTTTGCCTGTTTGAGGTCTGGATTGTTGCGGTAGGAACGTGGCTGCATCTTGTCGAAGTCGAACTTCACGTAGGCGGTATAGGTACCGCTGCCGTTCTTGTTGGGCACTTCCTTGATCTCGATGGTCTTGCCTGCCACATAGTCGTCCTTCTGCTGCTCGGTCAGTTCCTTCTTGAAATAGGTGTTGAGTCGGCGGATGGTCCCATCCTCATTGAGCCAGTGGTTGGGATCTTGCTGCTTTTTCTGGCCGCCCGCATCACCTTCTGCCTTCTGCTCCTGCTTGTCAGCGGTCTGCTTCTTGTCGCCATTCTGTTTCTGACCTTGCGCCTGTCTTGTGCTGCCAGGCACGAACTCCACGCCACGCTGTTCCACATTCACCTGCAGCAGCGGTGTGAACTTGCGCCCGTTGGCAAGCTCAATCTCCTTGCGAAGCGGAATACCTGAGTAGAGCACTCTCTTGTCGTCCCTGGTAATAGGTGTCTTGCCGATGGTATCGGGTATGCGCACCTTGTTGGTAGGGATGTCAACAATCTCATTGGTGAGACGGTCGATACTGATGAAATGAGGACGCAGCTCACCTGTATTCTTGTCGGGGAAATCCACAACCTTTCCGAGGTTGCCGTTCTGCAACAGGTTCTTCTTGTCCTCTGGAGTGAAGGTATAGCCTTTGTAAGCTACATCGAGTTTTGGCTCGTTGCGCACGAAATGCGGCACGAGTTGCAACTGGTCGTTATCGTCCTTGCGGAATGACAGACGGGACTGTATCTCTATCTGTTCACCGCCGAAGGTCGGCTTCACAATCACAAGCCCCGTCTTGCCGTAGTTGAGCAGGGCTTTCATATCCTTCTCATTCATACTGTTGAAGTCTATGCCATATTTGGCACCAAGTTCCTGCAGGTTCACATCGTTACCACTGATGAGGTTCTGCTTTACACCCGGAGCGGTCTGTGCCTGCTGTTCGGTTGCGGTCTGTTCTGGTTTCTGTTCCATGTCGTTCTCTTTTTCGTTGGTTTGTTCAGATGATACATTCTCTTTTTCTGTGTTAGCTTGCGTCTTGGACGCATCGTCCGATGATGCGGTTTCTTTCGCCTGACCTTCCGATTGCTTTGCCTCTTTCTCATAATTGGAGGTATCAACCTTGTGGGCGGAAAGAATCTCCTTGTTAGCCTCCGGATCTTTCAGCAACTCCTTCATCACGCCAAGCAGGTTTTCCACCTGGTCTGCCGCTATGCGGTAGAATCCGAATCGGCTTGGCTCCTTGCACTGGCGGAAGAAGTTTCTAAAGAAACTGTCCATCAAGTCACTGTTGCGGTCAAAACGCAGGAAGTCGGACGTGTTCTCCGCCTTGGCGGGTGCTCGCTTCGGTGTGCCGTCTCTGCTGAGTCCGGCGACGACGCTGATCTCGCCCGTCTTCTCGTCACGGACTACCAGCACGTCCTGTTCATCACTCTTTTTCTTTTGTACCATAATTGTAAATTTTTAATTGTTATACATAAATGCGGGCTTTTCTGTTCCCGTCGTTTTCTTTCTTTATTTCCCTTGCATACGTTCTGATAAAATCCTCCACATCGGAGCGTTTGTAGTACGGCTTACGCTTCAATAGTCGATAAGGGATCATTCCGCTACTACGGTATCGCTGCAATGTACGCTTGCTCACATGGAGCATGAGACACAGGTCTTGGTTGTCAAGCAGTTCATCTTCAAGTTTAGGGATGGTCTGCATCATATCCCTTCCTGACTCGTTGATGACATTGAGAACTGCCTCATGCTTGTCAAGTCTCTGCATAAGCTGTCTCATACCATTCTCAAATGTTGTTCTGTCAAGTGTATCCATATTTCTCCATTTTTTATGTTGTTCCTCTTTCCTTGAGGTATTTCTCTATATCTGACCGTCTGAAACGGCACGCATTGCCTACGAAAGTAAAGCTTATAACTTTGGCATCCCTCATGCGCTGTAGGGTGCGGCTGCTGATATGAAGCATCTCGCAGACCTCTGCACTGGTAAGGTACTCCTTTCCTGAGTTGTCCTCTTCTTTGATTGCTGTACCATATTTTCTTACATACGTAGCAATCTCTCTTATTTGCCCAGTCAGTTCCTTGAACGCCAAGCTGTCTATTGTTATGATTTCCATACGCTTTTTGTATTTGTTCGCTGCAAAAGTACGGCAAAGGAATTTATCGGGCACGGTACTTACGCGTTACTACCGTGAGATTTTTATTGAATTTGTCTCTGAGTGTCCTTCTAAGGCGACACAAGCAACACGATTGCCGTGTTTTTATCCATATCACAAGATTCTGATTTACCTTTGCGCTCGTTAATCAACAAGTATACGAATATGGATATAGTAATCATTGAAAGAAAGACCTTCGATTTGCTTCTGGAGAGTGTGAAGGCATTGACGAGAAAGGTGGACTTCCTAATGGAGAAATCTAAAGACAGAAGTCTGGCAAAGTGGATGGATTCTGAAGACGTCTGTAAGGCTCTGAACCTTAGCAAACGATCCCTACAGAGTCTGCGTGACAAGGATTTGCTTCCATGCACTCAGATTGGAAGAAAGTTCTATTACAAGCCTGCTGATGTGGAGGACTTCATATTGCATGGTGCAGGCACAATAGAGGGGGACTGCGTATGATACAGACAGTATTGAATGAAGACCACGAGATTATTGTCGAACTATTGAAAACAATTCGACAAAGCATGAGAAAGGCTGACAAGCTAGCTGAATGCAGTCATTTCCCGTTGAAGGGCGAGATGTATCTGACAGACAGGGAAGTTGCAGCCCGTCTGCACATCAGCAAGCGGACCTTGCAGGAATACCGACATGCTGCTATCTTGCCTTATTTTATCATTGGGGGTAAAGTACTGTATCGGGAATCCGACATTCAGGCTCTGTTGGAAAGCAATTACAGAAACCACCATTATCCCAAGCTGGTTTAGCCATATAGAAAGCTATCAAACGGAATGGGGTAAAGCTAATTTATTTATAATTTGCAATGCAATATTTTTGCATTTTCGGTGTTTATTATTATGTAGAATACAATTAAAATTTTAAAAAATGATGAATATAAATTTTTTCAGAATGCTGCTCATGACATTCCTCGCCGTGGCAGGACTGGCTGCTTGTAGCGATGATGATGAGCCTAAAGATTCAGTCAAAGAAATCAGGATGCTGGTGTCGGCAGAAACAGGCGTGACGTATGCGTGGGGCGATGATATGAAGGAAAACCCCATAGAGTGCTTGCTCGTCAAGACGGAAGGTGATTCCGAAGAATGGCAAGACCTTGGATTTGAACAGATAAAAGGCTTTACCTATGAACGCGGGCACGAATATTATCTCTCGGTAAAGCGCACAATCCTCGCCAATCCACCTGCGGATGCTTCCGACCGCAGATATGAACTTATCCGTGTTCTTCAAGACAGGCTTGTAGCAGACCCTGAAATTCCGATTGACAAAGAGATAAAAACAGAAGCAGACATAGAATACTATGACTTGTGTCCTTTCGAAAAGTATGGCGTAGCTAGCACTATTGTAGTTGATGATGAAGGTAAAATAAATGGTAAAGTTGAATATGACAATGTTTCGCCGCTACCATCTTACGATAAGGCGCGTATATGGCTGGTAAATATCCTTGATCATAAAGACCCGAACTGGGTGAAATTCCATAGTGTGCCTTATCAAGCAACTTACTCGTATGTCATTTCACCCTTTACCGACAAAATTCGTCTGGTGTGTAACGAGTCATCCGGCCCGATGTTCAAGAATGTCGTTCCTGAAGACGAGTTTACACGTATCCGCTCCATGAACTCCGGCGAGGAGGTCAGATATGCGCTTATTCTTGCCAACGTCCATAAAAAGGGGCTTCAAAAGGTGGAATTTATCATAATAAAGAAATAATCATTACAGACTGATTCCCCCTCGCCCCCTATCAATCTTCTAATCATACCGACTTTCTGCAACATCGCCAACCTCATTGAGTGTGTGGCGATGTTTTATTTCATCAAATTGTTGTTGGCGTTCTGCATAATCACAGAGCCATGCGCCGATTGCTTTCTGCTGTTCGGTGGTTTCTCTAACCACCAGTAACCACCAAAATGGACTATAACCGAGAAAAGCGGACTGCTTCCTTATTTAACGTGAGTTCGACGAATTAGAATAACGTTAATTGTCTATCTACTGTCCTTTGAACTGCAATTGTTGGTTTCTTAGGAAAGAAACAATAAGCAGCCAAAGATCCAAGAGTGTTGACAATGAAGTTATCGAATGATCTGTGTCTGGAATGTTCCACTTGTGCTATATTCTTAAGTTCGTCGTTAATGGTCTCTATGATCGCCCTCTTTCTAAGCAAGAGCCTGTCTGATATTTTCATGATAGAACCCTTCATGTTGCTTTTTAGTTTCGTGATGAGTTGTATTCCATCAACGAAAAGTCGATTGAACAGGTTCTTGCTTATATATCCTTTATCTCCTACAAGCTTGCCGTATATGAAATCCACAAACGCTTTGTATTCTAATGGTTTACGGTCGTCAATATCTCCAGGAGTTATCATGAAGTTAAGCAATTCTCCCTTTTCGTTACATATAAGGTGGAGCTTAAAGCCGAAAAACCATCCCATAGAACATTTGCCTTTTTGTGCGATGCCTTTAAATGTCTTGTGAATATGGATTCTTTGGGTTCTACATACACGAAGAGGTGTGCTGTCTACGAAACTTATGCCGGTACATTTTCCCAAAAGAACCTTCTTTATAAAGATAGCCAACGGAATGGCAATGGTCTTCTGAAGTTCCACAAAACGGTTATATGATACTACATTTGGAAATAAATGTCGAAGATGAACACATACATATTCCTTATAGAAATGTTTCAGGCAACGAAAGCCTGAACTGTGGAAAAGTATAACGATAACCATTATTTCTGCCTTTGACATGGTGAATTCACGATGATATCTACGTTTGGTGTTGCTTTTTATGGTGTATTTTTCCATTTGGGCATCAAAAACTTTGCAGAAGTCATTCGCAATACAGAAAATTTCAGTAACTTTGTCCTCGGTGATCATAGCGATTATTGTTTGTAAACTTTTGATTTTTAGCACATTAAAGTTACAACAATTTTCGCTAATCACCAAATTTTTAGACACTTATATTTCGTCGAACTCACGTTATTTAGGAAGACAATCCGCTTTTCTATATTATACTATTGTCAGTATACAATCAGCAACCATACAGATCTTTTGTCTGAAAACTGATGAATACTGGAGGATGCTGCTCCTTTACTTTGTCTGTCAGCCATTTTCTGAACACATCGGTATAATGGGTTCTGTATTTGAAAGAAATGGCTATCACTACATCAAGACTGTAAACATAGGCATGGTTGCCGTTTGACAATCGGATATATTTACTATGTTCACACTCTGAAAAGACATTTTCCTTGAACATTCTTTTTATTGTCCTGTTCACCGAAGCAGGGATGACATTGAATGCTTCTGCTATCTCCCAATAGGTCATCCAGATATTATTGCCAGTGATCGTAACGGAGTAGTCGCTCACCTTTATAATGTTTCTTTTCATACTGCTGATTAAATTAGATGGTTTGACAAATGATATTTTCGACAGATTGTATGCGCTGTGATAATTTTTCCATATCGTCACTCAACTTCTGAGCGGTTATCTTGGCATAGATTTGCGTACTTCTGATGCTTGTGTGTCCCATCATCATGGAGAGTGTCTCAATAGGCACGCCATTGGAGAGACAGACCGAGGTAGCAAAGCTATGACGAGCCACGTGCCAGGACACATTCTTCTCTATACCACATTGTTTGGCAACTTGCTTTATATCATATTTGCATACGCTATAAGCAGGAACCGGCAATAAACGGTCATCTTTTGCTAATCCTTCATATTTATCAATGATATGCTTGGCTACTTCAAGTAACCGAATATCACTTTCCACGCCTGTCTTTTGTCGCGATGTCTTAATCCACACATGTCCATCAAAAGAGGTCTGAATATTGCTCTTGGTCAGATTGCGCATGTCTGTCCAGCTCAGTCCGGTGAAGCAACAGAAAACGAATAGGTCACGGACAAGTTCGTATTTCTTTTTGGTAAACTGTCCGTTGATCAACTTTGTTATTTCCTCCATTGTAAGGAAACCTCGCTTTGTTTCCTCCTTACTGATGTGATAGGTATAGAATGGATCACGTGCAAGCCAACCGTTGTTGATAGCCATAAATATGATGCTTCTGAAAGGCATCATATACGACCATACTGTATTGGTGCAGTGACCTTTCTCTATTCGCAAGAAAACTTCGAAATCGGTGATGAATGCAGGGGTGAGTTCTTTAAGCGCAATGTCTTCCATCTTATAACGCTGTTTGATAAACTCCTCCAGATGCTTGTAAACCACTCTGTATTTCCAATAGCTACGCTGGCTTTTCATCTTGCCAACAAGCTTGGCATAGTCTTCGTTGTGCTTACGGAATACTGCAAGAAGGGTCTTGTGGTTCATCCCCATACCAAGATAGGAATTACGCACTTTCTCTGCTGTGACATAGCTATCCTTATCACATACATCTTGATAAGCCTTATTGATGCCGACAAGAATCTTGTCCAGCTTTCGGTTGGTCTCTTGCGCAACGATGCTTCGTCCACTCATGCGACCAAGTTCCACGCTCCACATTTTCTCATCCACGTCCAACTTACAGCTGAACTGTGAAATCTTGCCGTTTACCGTAATACGGCACATGACTGGAATCAGTCCGTTCTTCTTTGGCGCATTACGCTTCAGATAGAATAATACTCTGAATGTTGATCTGCTCATAACTTTCTACTTTTTTAACTGTTTGCAAAAATACTATGTACAGAGTCATTATCCCATTTGCAAATCCAAGCGAATCAAAGCATTAGAATCATGCATAAAAGAATCTTCCGAGTTTTCTTGGCAATCTTCTAATTATTAGATACTTTTGCCTCTTAATTCTGTGATTTTCGCCCATTCATTATCATCAAAAAACAGTAACGTTATAGTAACGAAAGTCTGTCTTAGACTGGCATTTTTCTGTCTTCTGATGTCTTTATGGAAAGCCCCATCCTCCGACATAATTCAGTCATTTTCAACTATTTTGCTTTAATTATTACTGATTTTCAACTTTTTGTTGTATCTTTGCATAAGATAAGCTGCATCTCTGCAAAACAATTTTAGAATTTAGGAAATATGAATCAAGAAAATCAAATATTGTCTCCTGAACTGGAGGCTCGTGTGCATCAGGCAGTGGAGAATTTCATGCAGGGCTATGGCTGCTGCCAATCTGTGGTGGCTGCTTTTGCTGACCTGTATGGTCTCGATGAAACAATGGCTAAACGTATCGGTGCAGGCTTCGGCGGCGGAGTGGGTAGAATGCGCATGATGTGTGGCGCAGTATCAGGTATTGTTGTGCTGGTGGGACTGGACTGCGGTCAGACCGAGGGCGACGACCGCGAGGGCAAGTCTGCCTGCTACAAGGTAGTGCAGGATTTGTTAGCTAAGTCAAAGCAGCAGAATGGCAGTATCATCTGTGCTGAAATCCTCGGTCTGAAAGGATATGAGAAGGCACAGTCCAGTTATGTGGCTTCAGCCCGTATGGCAGAATACTACAAATCTCGCCCTTGTGCTGCAAAGGTGGAGAGTGCTGCCCGCATCTTTGCTGAATATCTGATGGAAAAATGAAATATCAGACCAATAAGGACTTGGTAGAATCCCAGTTCTACCTGAAAATGCTGGATGATTTCTGCAAGTCGGGACAGGTGAAAATTCCTGATCCGGCAAGTACTGTCATGCCTTGGGATTTGAAGGAAGATCCGCTCAAGGATTATCTGATTCACCTCTTTACCTTGAAAGTTACTATTGCAGAGACAGGTGAAGAGGTGCAGAAATTCCAGCGCCAGGTGGTTAACAGCAGAATCAAGAGCAAGATTTTCTATGAGACTGTAGGAAAATTCATCGTGGAATGTGTTCACCACATGAGATTCCAGCGACAGAGAGCCTGGACGGAAAGTCATCGGGCTGATGATGTGCTCGACTGGACTCCCTTCCGTAGGATGAACGAAGAGGTTTGGAGACCCTTGCTTGACCAGATTGATGAGGAGCATCGGAATGATGGATTCGACAAAACTTTCTTCCTCCGGCTTTTCGGGGAGGAGTCTATTCAAGCTAGTCATAATGGAGAAATTCATGATGGAGATACTGACAGGTTGCATTCCTCTATCGGCGCTTCCAAAGCTGAGAACTGGGAACGGCTGGTGAGAGATTGGAAGGCTTGTATAGAGCAGCAGGTGATTTCTAAATTGAAGGACTTCATAGCGCTCAGACAGACTCATTTCGAGACAGGATTGGTCCGTATGATGGATCAGATAACCCGCAATATGAAGTTGAAGGGTATTTCAGAACAGCGGGCGGTTCAGGCATGGGAAATGATGAAGAACGCCTGGACAGAGACGGAATTTGAGCGTCGACTGAACGAGATGAAGATACAAGACCAATATCCTGAAATCAAGGAGATTGTAGCGAAGATGGGACGTGTGGCAGACGCCAATGGTAAGGACCGGCTGACCATCGCTTCGGGTGTCGATATGAAGATGGAACATTCCTCAGGAAGTGATATTGAGGGCATTACCGTGGGCGATGATCTCAACTCGCTTCTTCCGCTCGAACTTGCACAATACAGTGATGAGGACATGGAGGGACTCTTTATATATAAGTATCGCACGCGTAGGTTGCAGACTTTCCGCTACAAGAGTGAGATGGCTAAGCCTTCCCGCAAACTCGGTTTTACACATGCCTCCCGCAAGGGTCCTATGATTGTCTGCCTCGATACTTCTGCGAGTATGTATGGCACTCCAGAAAGAATTTCTTCCACGCTCATTTCTCTGATAGAAGAAACGGCAGAAGAATTGGAGCGCGACTGTTTTCTGATAGATTTCTCGGTGAGTACACGTGCCATCGATCTCATGGCTAAGAGAAAGGTGGAACGGCTGAAGAAGATTGGAATCAATATTGTGGAAGGGAAGGAAGATACGGCATCAGCCAGTCATCTCCCTTTTATCGGAGGAGGAACATCTGCGAAGAAAATGATGAGCCAGATGTTCGAGTTGCTCGATCATGATGGATTGCATTATGTGAATGCAGACGTACTTTGGATAACCGACTTTCTGATTCCGAATCCCTCGCAGGCTATGCTGTCGAGATTCAAGGAATACAAGGAGACGGGCACCCGGTTTTATGGCATCCGTATTGTCAGAAGCGACGATAAGGAGCCGAATGAATGGAAGGCTTACTTCAACCAGATTTATACCGTCAGATATCGTCCTTTGAGACGATACTGACGGTTGAAGTCTGTGGGCTTATTTCTTCTTGGTCAGCACATAGTGCTTGGCCATTGCGCCCTCCGGTTCTGTGCCGAGAGAATCGGTCATGATGAGGCTCTGGGCATCCTTTACCTTGTAGTATGACTTCTCGCCACTTGAAGGGCGGGTGATTTCTACTACGCCATTAGCCAGCATCTTGAAGATGCCACTTGCTTCGTCGTGACCATCCTTGCGCTCGAGATAGTCGGCTGAGTACTGGTATGTACTGTCGGCATTGAGTGTGAGCACGGTCTTGATACCTGGGCAATCGGCTGCAGGGAGTGTTCCTTCGTAAGTACCAGCGATGGAATCGAGGACGAAGGCATTGGATTCGAGAGAATCCTTCTCTGTATAGCTGAGACTATCCTGGTCAGCTTCCTGGTTGTTGGTCTTCTTGCTATCGCAGGAACCAACTGACAGAGCTGCAATAACAGCTGCGGTCAAAACTAATTTCTTTTTCATAATGAATTCCTTTACTATTCTTACGGCAAATATACGCTTTTCTTCACTATCTGCAAACTTTTGGCAAAGAATTTATGTAATATTTAACATTCGCCGTTCTATCAGTAAAAGTTGTTAAAGATGTAATTTGGGGCTTAATCGTCGCCCCAAATTTGGTGGAGTCGTAAATAATGACTATCTTTGCAAGCGTAAAGAAAACGATGGAAAAATATCTTTATAATAATAGATTTTTAAACAGTTAATAGAAGAAACATGAAATATATTATCTTTGATTTTGACGGAACTATCGGAGATTCTCAAAGTCTGATAGTCAGGACATTGCAGGATACGATGCGTGCAAGAAAACTGGATGTGAAATCGGATGAGGAATGTGCCAAGACTATCGGTTTACGACTGGATGAGGCTTTCGTCTCGCTCTTTGATATGAGTGATGAAGAGGGGATGGAGTGTGCAGCTACCTATCGCGAAATCTTTCTTGATAACAAGAAGACGATGGTCGTGCAGCCCTTCCCTCATGTGATAGAAACCTTGAGAGCGTTGCACCATCAGGGCTATGTTTTGGGAATGGCAAGCAGCAGAAACCATTGCTCGTTGGATGGATATGTGAAGCAGATGCAGCTGGAGGATATATTCTCCTCTATCGTGGCGGGTGATGATGTGGAGCATGTAAAACCGGCTCCCGATATGGTTTTCAAGGCTTTGGGAGAGATGAGAGGAATGAAAAATCCTGTAACTTCGCCTGATGACGTGAAGGATATGCTTGAAGAAACCTTAGTGGTTGGTGATATGAATTTCGATGTGGATATGGCGCATCATGCCGGTTGCAGGGCTTGTGCCGTAACTTATGGTAACGGACCCCGTGAGCAACTTGCCGCTGCAGAATGGATCATTGATGATTTCGCCGAACTTCAGGAAATCCTAAAAGGATAAATGTTTCAGAAAACATAAAATGCTCAAGGAGTAAAAAGATAAAATCAAGAAGTAAAAGAATAAAACAGGAAAAGAATGAAAGATTATTTTATCGCTTGTAGAATAAAAAAGCAGGTAAAATAATCTTTTATTCATTTTTTTATTGTACCTTTGCAAGCGCAATTGGTTCGCTGCCACTTCCTGCCGCCGCAGGCATGGTTTGTGCGTAGTGATTAAAAGGGAATCGGGTGAGAAGCCCGGACAGTCCCGCTGCTGTAAGCGCCTTATTGCGGTAAGCACCATGGTCACTGACATTTTTTCGGGAAGACCGCTTGCCATGAGTTTTGCTTCTTCTGCTGGATATCATCAAAGAATGATGATTTCAAGTAATGATATCTTCCAAGAAGATGCTGGGAGGACGCAAGTCAGAAGACCTGCCGTTGCCATCGGAAACGACATCATTGAAGCTTGTCTTAAGGATAAGAAATTCCGATGATTCTATCCAACCCCGTGGGATGGGTTCGTGATGGAGACATATTTAAGGTATTAAACATATATAATAAGGTATATGAGTATGAAACGATTACCATTGTGCATCTTGTGCATGATGGCAAGTGTGGTGTTATATGCCCAAAAGCATGTAGGCAGCTTGGATAGTATCCATTCCATCAAAGAGGTTGTTGTGGTAGGCAATAACCAGCCTGGCGTTATTCCTGCCCAGATTATGGGGGGAGAGGAACTGCAACGCCTGAATAGTTTGAGCGTGGCTGATGCCTTGAGGTTCTTTTCGGGTGTTCAACTGAAGGACTATGGCGGTGTGGGTGGCATCAAGACTATCAACATTCGTTCAATGGGCACGAATCATGTGGGAGTGTTCTATGACGGCATCGAACTCGCTAATGCCCAGAACGGACAAGTGGACTTGGGTATGTATTCGCTTGACAATATGCAGACCATCAGTCTATATAATGGACAGAAAAGTCAGATATTCCAAACTGCCAAGGAATTTGCCTCGGCAGGTTCGGTATATCTGCAAAGTCGTGTGCCTGAGTTTGAAGAGGGAAAGACTTACAATATGAAAGCAAAACTGAAGCTGGGGTCCTTCGACTTGGTGAATCCTTCCTTGCTCATGGAGTTGAAAGTTTCTGACCATGTGAGTGCTTCCTTCAGTGGAGAGTGGTTGAGTAGTAGTGGCAAGTATAAGTTTCGTTATCGTCGCAAGGCGGTGAGAGGCGATGAGCTGATGTATGATACCACGGCAGTTCGCCAAAATGGAGATATCCGAGCCACAAGGATGGAGGGTGCACTCTTCGGGCAAATCAAAGGAGGCGACTGGATGCTCAAGGCTTACAACTATACCTCGGAGCGTGGTGTGCCAGGAGCTATCGTCAATAATGTATGGCGTAGGGGTGAGCGCATCAGCGACAACAACTCCTTCTTCCAAGGATATATCCAGAAACGTCTTACGCCTAAATATCAAACCAAGTTGTCTGCCAAGTATTCCTATTTTCTCACTAAGTATGTGAATAAGGACACTACGGTCATGATGATAGACAATGTGTATCGCCAAAAGGAGTTTTATCTCTCCACACAGCATCAATACGACATCACCAACTTCTGGAAAGTATCGGGTGCCTATGATTTTCAATGGAACAACATGGATGCCGATATGTACGGATTTGTGCATCCTACACGTTGGAATCATATGCTTTCCCTGGCAACTTCTCTTGCCTGGGGAGGTTTCAAGATGCAGGGAAGCGTGGTGTATAACTATGTACACGATGTGACTCGCGACGTAGAGTCGCCAGCCGACAAGAATACTTGGACGCCAGCGGTATTCCTCTACTATAAGCCTTTTGCTGAGGTGGGCTTCTCTTTGCGTGCTTTCTACAAGAAGAGCTTTCGTATGCCGACATTCAACGACTTGTATTATGCCGAGATGGGGAACTCCAAACTCAATCCTGAATATACTACCCAATATGACATTGGCTTCGCATATTACAGCAAGCGCATGAAGGGCTTGCTCTATGAGTGGGCGGTACAGGTAGATGGTTATCGCAACTTTGTGAGTGATAAGATTGTAGCTTATCCTAAGGGGGCACAATTCAGATGGACGATGCTCAATCTGGGCAAGGTACACATCAATGGTCTTGATGCCAAGATGAGTGCTACGTTCCGTCCGGTGCGTAAGCTCTATTTTACCACCCGTTTGCAGTATACCTATCAGCAGGCTATCGATGTGACCAATCCTGCCGACACTTATTATCGAGACCAGATACCATATATCCCTTGGCAAAGTGGTTCGGCAGTCGTGCAGATGGACTATGGTACATGGGGGTTGAACTATAGTTTTATCTATACCGGCGAACGATACAATCAGCAAGAGAATATTATCTACAACCATACCCAGCCTTGGTATACCCACGACCTTTCCGTGCAGAAGAGTTTCTGTTGGCGTAACTATCAGGCAAAGGTGGCTTTGGAGGTGAACAATCTCTTGAGTCAAGACTATGACGTAATACTCAATTATCCGATGCCTAAGCGCAATTATCGTGTAACCCTAACATTTGAGTTATGATGAAAAAACTATTGTTAGTTTTGATGTTGGGCATCTGCTTGGTGGGGTGTCGTGAAGATGAGGTGGTAGTGCCTACCGAGTACGACATTATCCCCGAAGAGGTGCAGCCTGGTCGGAAATGTGTAGGTATGTACTTGCTCAATGAGGGAAACATGGGCAGCAATAAAAGTACGCTCGATTATGTGGACTTCGAGCAAGGCTATTATGTGCGCAATCTCTATGCAGAGCGCAATCCGCAGGTAGTCAAGGAACTGGGCGATGTGGGCAATGATATACAGATTTATGGTTCACGCATCTATGCCGTCATTAACTGTTCCAATAAGATAGAGGTGCTCGATGCCCGTACGGCTCGCCGAATCGGGCAGATAGACATTCCTAATGTGCGCTATGTACGGTTTCATAAAGGATATGCCTATGCCACGTCATATGTAGGTCCTGTGCAACTCAATAATCCCAATGCGGTGCAAGGGGCTGTCTATAAGATTGACACCCTTTCACTCAAGACTGTAGGCAGATGTGCCGTGGGATACCAACCCGATGAACTATGCGTACTGGGACAGTATATCTATGTGGCAAACTCAGGGGGATATATGGCACCCAACTATGATAAGACGGTATCGGTGATAGAGATAGAGGGCTTTAAGCAGGTGGAGAAGATACCTGTTGGCATCAACCTCCATCACATCAAGGCAGATGCCTATGGTAAGCTATGGGTTACCTCTCGTGGCGACTACGAGGGCATTAGCTCCAAACTCTTTGTACTGGACAAGAAGTTTGGACGCAATGAGATGCAGGTTACAGATACGCTCAACATATCTTGCTCTGACTTTTGTATCAGTGGTGACTCGCTGTATTATTATGCCACGGAGTGGAATAATAAGACGCAGCAAAATACCATCAGCTATGGCATTATCAATGTGAAGACCAAGCAGAAACTGAGTGATTTGTTTATCACAGATGGCACAGAACGCGACATTACCATACCTTATGGTATTGCCGTTCATCCAGAGACTCATGACATCTATGTCACGGATGCCAAGAATTATGTGTCGAGTGGTGTGTTGCATTGCTACAATAGATATGGAGTGCATAAATGGAGTGTACGAACGGGAGATATTCCTGCGCACATGTGTTTTTTGGTGAGAAAATAAGGTGTAATGAAAGAGAAAATAACTGATATGAAATATCGCATCTTCTCGCTGTTGATGGGGTGGGTGATGCTCATAGGATTGTCGAGTTGTCACAATGAAATAGAAAATGTGTCGTCTGGACTGAATGGCTATTATTATGTGGAGCGTATGCACAAGCTCCTCTTGTCGCCAGGCTACGAGGGCAAGAGCTATCAGTGGCTCTTGCGACTCCCAGATGGCAGAGACTCTTTGTTGGCTACTTCCCATGACTATGTGTTCTTGGCAGAAAAGGAGGGTACCTATTCCCTATCGTTTCGTCTCGATGACGGAGAACGTGGTTTCCGCCATGATTTCCCCGTAACGGTGGTGCATGAGGATACGGAGTACAGTCCATATACTGCCAAGGTGTATGAGTATCGACCAGCACCAGGACAGTTTGTAAATACGATGCCCCTTTATGAAAATGGTGACAATGAGGAAACCATGCGACAGAAAGCTGAGGACGACTTGGTGAACGATGTCATGATAACCTTGGGAGCATACGGCGGATATGTAACCTTTGGTTTCGACCATACTGTGGTGAATGTGCCTGGACAGAAAGACTTTTTCATCAAGGGCAATGCCTTTTATAGCGACATACCCGATTACGCTAGTCGTAAGGGTGGCTCTGCGGAGCCAGGTATCGTGATGGTGGCATTTGACAGAAACTGCAATGGTGTGCCTGATGAGGATGAGTGGTACGAGTTGGCTGGCAGTGAGTATCACAATCCCAAGACGGTGAAGAATTATGAGATAACCTATACTCGTCCATCTGTTCATGCTCCTGTACCTAATCCCCAGGGTACGCTGACGGATACCCTTTATATTCCTTGGACGGATAACCAAGGAACTCAGGGGTATTTCCCCAAAAATAGGTTCCACACGCAGAGTTACTATCCTGAGTGGCTCCATGATGATAAATTGACATTTCGGGGTTCTCTGTTACCACCAAATGGGGTGGACGAGAGTCATGTGGAATCCTATTATGTGCTCTATGCTTATCCTTGGGGGTATGTAGACAATCATCCTAATGAAGAGAAAAACCTCTGCTCCTTTGATATTTCATGGGCGGTGGACAAGGAAGGGAATCCTATTCATTTGCCAGGAGTTGACTTTGTAAGGGTATATACAGGTGTCAGACAAAACTGCGGCTGGATAGGCGAGACCTCTACGGAGGTGGCGAGGGCGCAAGATCTGCATATAGAAAATGAGAAATAATCATGATATGATTCAATTAAGTTTAATTTAAAGTAAAAAAGGTAACATGAAGAAGAAACTTTACTTTCTTTTTGTTTTGCTTTTATGTGCCACCAGTTTGTTGGCGCAGGTAAAAGTACAAGGAGTACCGCGCAACTTGAAGCATAACTATGGAGTTATGGCAAGAAGTGCGACATCTACAGTGGATTTCAGTAAAATCAACTACTGGGTTGGCGAGGGCGATAAAGAAGCAGCTCTTGTCATCAGTTGGGGCGATGGCAAAGACGGTAACAAGAATCTCGTTTGGGGCTATCGTTGGAGTGATACTGCGACAGGTGCTGATTTATTGATGGCTGTTGCCGCTGCCGATTCTCGATTTTATCTGTTGGTGAACAGTGGCACACAGTATGGTTCTGCCTTTGGTGGCTTTGGCTACGACTTGAATGGTAATGGTAACATCCAACTCGTGAGTGGTGACAATACTTACGACCTAACCAATGGTGCCTATTGTTGTGATGACTACTCTTTTGATGACTTTGCTTCTAATGACCCGGAGGATCACTGGCGTGCAGGTTGGTATAAGGGCTATTGGAGTTACTATGTGGCAGAGAAGAATAATCCGGAGTTTGGTTATTCTAACTATGGAGCTTCCAGGCGTAACCTGTCTGATGGCAGTGTGGATGGCTGGTGTTTTTCTAGTTTTAGTGGAACTTCAGGTTCTGGAGATTTGTCGGGCGAACTGGTGTATGTTGCTCCACCAACCACTGCGTCTCATTACGCTCAGGGGGTATTCTTCGTCAATGAAGACTGGTATGGGCATCAGAACTCTACCGTCAACTACCTCTCTGAGGATGGTGAGTGGACTTATCGTGTAGTACAGAAAGAAAATCCTGGCGTAGAACTCGGTTGTACTGCCCAGTATGGTCAGATTTATGGTGACAAATTCTACATCATGTCTAAGCAGGAGAAAGACCCTGGCGCATCTGTTATTGGTGGACGTGTAAACATCCTCGATGCCAAGACCATGAAGATGGAGAAGCAGATTCAAAACGTCTCTGTTGATGAGAAAGGCAATAGTAATGCCGATGGTCGTGGCTTCCTTGGTGTGGATGAGCACAAGGGATATGTGGGTACCAGCAATGGTATCTTTGTTCTCGATCTCGATAAACAGGAAATCGTGGGCAGTGTAAAGGGCACCGGCAATGGTGGTGGTTCGGCTTACGACCAATTGTATAGTGGTCAGGTAGGAAGTATGATTCGTGTGAACGACCGTGTCTTTGCCGTACATCAGAAGGCTGGTCTCCTCGTTATAGATGCCAATACCGATCAGGTGGAACAGACCATTGCTGCTCCTGAAGGTTGGGGCTTTGGCTCTGTGGTTCTCTCTAAGGATGGCAACTTGTGGTTGAGTTTGGCGGCTACCGATGGTTCTGGTTCGGCTGACAATCGTATTGTGAAGATCAATCCTAATACATTGGAGGAAAGTATCATCGATTTGCCAAATAATATCTATGGACCTGCCAACTCTTGGTATGCTTGGACTCCAGATGCTTTCTGTGCCAGCAAGCAGCAGAATGTGCTCTATTGGAACGGAGGTGCCAGCTCTTGGTTCTGCGGTTATACTATCTATAAGTATGACATCGATGCCAATAAGTTCTCTACCTATCTTGATTTCACGGGTGCCAAGGATGGTTTCTATCTCTATGGTTGTTCTTTCCGTGTGGACCCTGTGAGCGACGATGCTTACGTCAGCTTGTTCAAGGGCTTTAGCGATAATACTTATGTGGTTCGCAAGTATGATGCCCAAGGTAAACAGTTGGCGGAATATCAAATGATTGCCAACTACTGGTTTCCATCACTTCCTGTGTTCCCTGATAATGAGGCTCCTGTGGTAGGTAGCATCGACGACTTGACATTGCCTGTAGGAGGTAATACAGTAACAATGGATTTGTCTCAGTTGGCTACCGATGCCGACAATTTCGATGCGGCTATCGTGAAGACCGTGAAGAATGTGAGCGATGAGGCTGTTGTTGAGGCTAAGATGAAGAATGGTTCTCTCCTTGTCACTCCAAAGAAGCAAGGTAAGGCTACCATTACCATTCAGGCTAATTCCAATGGTAAGTTGGCAACTACCTCTTTTGTGGTTAATGTAACTACTGCCGATGGCATCCAGGGCGTAGTTTCTGATGGTGCTGTGGAGGTGGCTCGCTTCTCTGCTGACGGCAAGCGCATTTCTGCTCCTCAGAAGGGTCTCAACATCATCCGCATGAGCGATGGTACCATTCGCAAGGTTATCGTTAAGTGATAGTTGGCAGCCGTGAGGTTGACGATTATATATCCAATCCAATAAAAAGCGGGATGTCATCCGAAATGGATGGCACCCCGTTCTTTTTTATTGTTATTGTCTTTTCTTTATTCTTCCATCAACTTGCGGTAGCGACCCTTCTTGATTTCTGTATCGCCCAGGCGGCGTGCCTTGTTGATTTCATACTCAGAATAGCTGCCCTCGAAGAAGAATACCTCACCGTTGCCCTCGAAGGCAAGGATGTGGGTACAGATACGATCAAGGAACCAGCGGTCGTGGCTGATAATCACCGCACAACCGGCAAATGCCTCCAAACCTTCCTCCAATGCACGCAGCGTGTTCACGTCGATATCGTTGGTAGGCTCATCGAGGAGCAAAACGTTGCCTTCCTGCTTCAATGCCAACGCCAACTGCAGACGGTTGCGCTCACCACCCGAGAGAACACTGCAGAGCTTGCTTTGGTCGGTGCCCGAGAAGTTGAAACGGCTGATGTAAGCACGTGCATTCACATCTCTGCCACCCAGACGCAAGGTCTCATTGCCCTGAGAAATCACCTCGTAAACGGTCTTCTGCGGGTCGATGTCCTTGTGCTGCTGGTCAACATAAGCTAACTTCACGGTCTCACCCACCTCGAATGTACCGCCGTCAGCCTGCTCCAATCCCATGATGAGACGGAAGAGGGTAGTCTTACCGGCTCCGTTAGGACCGATAACACCTACGATGCCGTTAGGAGGAAGCATGAAGTTGAGGTCGTTGAAGAGAACCTTTTCGCCGAACGCCTTCTTTACATGCTGCGCCTCAATCACCTTGTTGCCTAAGCGAGGACCGTTAGGGATGAAGATTTCCAGCTTCTCCTCACGCTCCTTCTGCTCCTGGTTGAGCATCTGCTCGTAAGAGTTCAGACGAGCCTTACCCTTAGCCTGACGGGCCTTAGGCGCCATGCGAACCCATTCCAACTCACGCTCCAAGGTCTTGCGGCGCTTAGAGGCGGTCTTCTCCTCCTGAATCATTCGCTTGGTCTTCTGGTCGAGCCATGAAGAGTAGTTGCCCTTCCATGGAATACCTTCGCCACGGTCCAACTCCAGAATCCACTCGCTCACGTCGTCGAGGAAGTAGCGGTCGTGGGTAACGGCGATGACGGTTCCCTCATACTGCTGTAGGTGCTGCTCCAACCAGTCGATGCTCTCAGCATCCAGGTGGTTGGTAGGCTCATCGAGTAGGAGTACATCCGGTTTCTGCAAGAGCAGGCGGCAGAGAGCCACACGGCGGCGCTCACCACCAGAGAGGTTGGTTACCGGCCAATCGCCAGGAGGACAGTGGAGAGCATCCATCGCACGCTCCAGTTTGGAGTCGATGTTCCAGGCATCGGTAGCATCAATGATGTCCTGCACCTCAGCCTGTCGCTGCATCAGCTTGTCCATTTTATCTGGGTCTCCGTAATATTCTTCGAGACCGAACTTATTGTTGATATCCTCGTACTCAGCGAGTGCATCATAAATCTTCTGTACACCCTCCATCACGTTCTCCTTCACGGTCTTGTTTTCGTCGAGCGGAGGGTCCTGTGGCAAGTAGCCCACAGAGTAACCTGGGCTCCATACCACCTCGCCTTGTGTAGGCTGTTCCAATCCAGCGATGATTTTCATCAAGGTAGATTTACCTGCACCGTTCAGACCGATGATGCCTATTTTTGCTCCGTAGAAGAACGATAGGTAGATGTTCTTCAGAATCTGTTTCTGGTTTTGTGGGATAATCTTAGATACGCCCACCATTGAGAAGATGATCTTCTTGTCGTCAACTGTTGCCATATAATAATTAAAAAAATGTGTTATGCCAATCTGATGCTCATCGGGCTCACGGTGATGAGTCGCTTCTTGTAGAGATCTCCGATGGCACGCTTAAATACTTTCTTGCTTACGTGGAATCGCTCGTAGATGTCGTCTGCCTCGCTCTTGTCGCCCAGATTGCATTCCCCGTCATTGTCGAGCAGGTACTGGTAGAGGGTTTCAGCGAAATCGGCAGTCTGTTCCATGCCTGTCTTCTGCAGGGTGACGTCTATCTTGCCGTCTGGGCGTACTCGTCCGATGTAGCCCTTTAGTTTGTCGCCTGTATGGATATACTGGAATATCTGGCTCTTGTAGAGCAGACCGGAGTACTGGTTATCGATGATGACCTTGAATCCGAGGTCGGTTTTCTGCCAGATGAGCAGATCCACTTCCTCTCCGTGCTTGTAGTGAGGATGGTCTTCCTTCAGGTATCTTTCTACCTTGGCTGAGGCTACGATGCGGTAACTCTCCTCATCGATATGGATATGAACGATGTAAGAATTGCCCAATACCATGCGCTTCTTCTGTTCGCGGAATGGGCAGAAGATGTCCTTCATCAGTCCCCAACCGAGGAAAGCACCATATTCGTTGACCCATTTCACTTCGAGATAGGCGAAGTCGCCCACTTTGGCAAGAGGGGTTTCGGTGGTGGCGATGATACGCTCTTCCTGGTCGAGATAGATGAAAACGTCAATCTCGTCGCCAATGGAAAGTCCCTCCGGTACGTAGCGGGTAGGAAGGAGGATTTCTCCCTCATCGCCTCCGTCGAGGTACATGCCGAAATCTACTTTCTTTACAACTCTGAGGCGGTTGTAATCGCCGAGCTTTATCTTGTTTGCCATGTTTTCTTGTTTACTTCTTTTCTTGGATTCTTATTCCTTTTTGTGAATTCTGATCTTCTTTCTGTGAATGCGAATTCTATGATCTTAGATTATATCCTCCTGTTCACTCTTTTTCTGAACAATATTTTCCTGAACTTTTTCTTCCTGAATGTCCTTTGCAGGAGTCTCGTCTTCAGCAGAATTAGCCTCTACGGTTTTCTCGATCATTCCGTCTTTCAGGTGAATGGTGCGGTCGGTGATGGCAGCAAGCCCCTCATCGTGGGTTACGATAACGAAGGTCTGTCCGAACTTGTCACGCAGATCGAAGAACAGTTGGTGCAGTTCTGCCTTGTTTTTGGTATCGAGGCTTCCTGATGGTTCATCGGCCAGGATGACGGCAGGATTGTTGACCAATGCTCGGGCCACAGCCACACGCTGTTTCTCGCCACCGGAGAGTTCGGCAGGCTTGTGGTTGGCTCTATCGCTCAGACCCATGAACGCCAGCAGTTCCTCAGCGCGTTCCTTTGCCTGTTTGCGACTCTTGCCGGCAATGAAGGCAGGAATCATGATGTTCTCCAATGCGGTGAACTCAGGCAGGAGCTGGTGAAACTGGAACACAAAGCCCAGATGCTGGTTGCGGAAATCGCTCAGTTTCTTGGTGGAGAGCATGCTCACATCAATGCCGTCGATGATGATATTTCCTGCGTCAGGCTTATCGAGGGTTCCGATGATCTGGAGCAGCGTGGTTTTGCCGGCTCCGCTGGGACCGACAATGCTTACCACCTCGCCCTTGTCGATGTGCAGGTCGATGCCCTTAAGTACCTGCAGCGAGCCGAAACTTTTGGTTATGCCTTTGATATCTATCATTTTTTCTTTTCTTTTCGTTTGTATCAGTAGGCAAAGTTAAGCAAAATAATTGGAAATGCCTAATAGTTGAAGACAAAATAACTAAGTTTTTCTTAAAAATGTTTGGAATGTAGGGTTTCGGGAGAAATGTTTACATTATTTAGTGCGGAAAATGTGCTCATTTCGAATAAAAGTAGTAACTTTGCATTTAAATAGTTTCTGATTTTGATATTTTTCAAATATGATAGATAGACCGACGATAGAAAGAATTATGGATTCCACCAAAATAGAAGAGGTGGTAGGAGAATTCGTGACCCTTAAGAAACGAGGGGTCAACTACATCGGCTTGTGCCCTTTCCACAACGACTCCCATCCGTCTTTCTCCGTATCACCGACCCGTGGCATCTGTCATTGTTTCACCTGTGGCAAGGGTGGTAATGCCATCAACTTCCTCATGGAACTGGAACAGATGACCTATCCCGATGCCTTGCGCTGGCTTGCCAAGAAATATCATATCGAAATCAAGGAACGCGAACTGACCAACGAGGAAAAGCAGCGGGAGAGTGAAAGGGAATCTATGTTCATCGTCAATGAGTGGGCTGCCAAGTATTTCCAGGATATCCTTCAGAATGATGTGGACGGTCGTGCCATCGGTATGCAGTATTTCAGAAGCCGCGGTTTCAGAGATGACATCATCCGAAAATTCCAGCTCGGCTTTTCGCTCAACAGTCGTACTGCTCTCGGCGAGGCGGCTGTGAAACAGGGTTATAATCCGAAGTATCTGGTCAAGACGGGTGTGCTCATTGCCTCTGATAATGAACCGGGAAAGTATTTCGACCGATTCTCAGGCCGTGCCATCTTCCCATGGTTTAGTGTGAGTGGCAAGGTGGTGGCTTTCGGCGGACGTGTGCTCGATAGCCGTACCAAGGGTGTGAGCCAGAAATATGTCAACTCGCCCGACAGTGAAATTTATCACAAGGAACGAGAACTCTACGGCCTTTTCCAGGCGAAGAAGGCGATTGCCAAGGAAGATTGCGTGTTTATGGTGGAGGGCTATACTGACGTGATTTCCATGCACCAGTGTGGCATTGAAAACGTGGTGGCCAATTCGGGTACGGCACTCAGCATCTATCAGATCCGACTCTTGCATCGCTTTACCAATAATATCGTATTGCTCTATGATGGTGATAAGGCGGGTGTGCATGCTGCCCTGAGAGGAACCGACATGCTGCTGGAGGAGGAGATGAACGTCAAGGTGCTTTTCCTGCCTGACGGCAACGACCCTGACAGTTTTGCACGCAATCATACTGCCGAGCAGTTCAGACAATATATTGCAGACCATCAGACAGACTTTATCCAGTTTAAGACCGACGTGATGCTCAAAGGCGTTACCGATCCCGTGAAGCGAAGTGAGGCCATCAATTCCATCGTGGAGAGCATCTCGAAGATCAAGAATCAGATTACCCGAGCGGCTTATATCACCGACTGTTCTCATCGTCTGGGAGTCAACGAGGCGGTTATCATCAATGCCCTCAATTCCTTTATCCGCAACGGAATGAGCGAGCAGGTGAAGGAAGAACGCCGGGCTGCAGGACTCAGAGATGCCGGCTATCCGGTAAAGCCGCAGGCGCTGAGACAGGCGGCTGTCACTCCGCTCGACAAACTCATGGAGGTGGAAGACCTGCTCATCAAACTGGTAATCCATCATGGCGATGAAATCATCAAGGTGCAGGATGCTGACGGCAATGATGTGGAACTGCCAGCCGCCCAGTATATCTATCTGGACATGGAGGGCGATGACTTCAAGTTCCACCATTCCATCTACAATCAGATTATGACTGAGGCTATGGAGCATATTGAGGAGGAAGGATTCAGATGTGAAACCTATTTCGCTTCTCATCCCAACCCGGAAATCAGTAGGATAGCTGGTATTCCGACGGGTGAGCAGGAGATAACGACGGCAAGTCTGCAGATGAAGATGAATGAGGAGAAACTGCGTCAGCAGATATTCAAGGACATGCTTTCCTTCCGTACCCACTATATTGCGCAGCGTATTATCGAGGTGCAGCAGGAGTTCAAGCAGAATCCTGGCAACAGGGAACTTTTGGAGGAATTCGTGAAACTGAAGAAGATGAACATGCTCGTGGCGTCACAGTCGAATAATGTCTTCAACTAAAATATAATATAAAGAGGTAAGAAAATGCTGTATATCCATTGGTTTTTGCTGGTAGTATATCTGGCGATAACAATAAGTGGAATCGTGGCTGTTCTCATGGACAACAAGCAACCGGAGAAAGCCATGGCATGGATTCTTGTGCTCTGTTTCATGCCGGTAGTCGGCATCATCTTCTATCTTTTCTTCGGCAAGAATACCCGTAAGGAAAAGGTAATCAGCAAGCGCAGTATGGACTTGCTCACCAAGCGCAGCATGCTCGAATTTGCCGAGCAGGAAGACCTGCACATCCCTCGCCGCAACAGACCGCTGATGAAACTGTTTACCAACCAGAACTGGGCGCTCCCTTTCAAGGATAATGAGGTGGATATTCTCATGAACGGCTATGAGTTTGCATTCTCACTCCTGAATGCCATCGGACAGGCGAAGGACCATATTCATCTGGATACTTATATCATCGAAGACGATGCTTTAGGAAATCTGGTGGCTGATGCGCTGATAGACAAGGTGCGTGAGGGCGTGGAGGTACGACTGATATACGACGATGTGGGGTGCTGGAAGGTGAAAAATCGCTTCTTCGAAAGGATGATTAAGGCAGGAGTGCGTGTACAGGCTTTCATGCCAGTTAAATTTCCTGCATTTACGGGTAAGGTGAACTATCGCAACCATCGCAAACTCTGTGTCATCGATGGAAAGGTAGGATTTATCGGGGGCATGAATATTGCCATGAGATATGTGAAGGGAACGGCAAAGCAGGCTTGGAGAGATACGCATCTCCGTATCCGTGGCGGTGCTGTCTATGCCATCCAGCGAGCATTCCTTGTGGACTGGTATTTCGTGTGCCGGGAACTCATCAACGACCGCCGCTATTATCCGTCTGTAGATAAGAGTATTTCCAATAATTGTCTTACGCAGATCGTGACAAGCAGCCCTGTTTCACCTTGGCCTGACATCATGCAGGGCTATGTACGCATCATCCTGCAGGCTCACAGATATGTGTATATGGAGAGTCCTTATTTCTTGCCTACGGAGCCCGTGCTCTTTGCCATGCGAACCGCAGCTTTGGCGGGAGTAGATGTCAGACTCATGGTGCCTCGCCGGGGCGATGCCAAACTGGTGGAATGGGCTTCGCGTTCTTATCTGATGGAGGTGATAGAGGCTGGTGTAAAAGTCTATCTTTATGAGGATGGATTCAACCATAGCAAACTCCTGGTAAGCGATGATAATCTGAGTTCCTGCGGCAGTACCAATATCGATTTCCGCAGTTTTGAGAATAATTTCGAGGCTAATGCTTTCTTCTTTGGTGAGGGAATGGCTTTGCGTATCAAGCGGATATTCCTGGCAGATCAGGAACGCTCCATGCTGGTAGATGATGTGGCTTATTTCATCAAGCGCCCGTTCTTCCAGCGATTGTTTGAATCGCTTGTGAGACTGCTCTCTCCATTGTTGTAGAGTGATTTCTTGATTTAAAAACTTAAAACTATAGAATATGGATGCAACTTATATGGAATTGACTATTCGTCTTATGCTGGCGCTCTTGTTGGGTGGAGCTATAGGTATCGAACGTGAATATCGTGCCAAGGAAGCTGGTTTCCGTACTCATTTCCTTGTTGCTTTGGGTAGTGCTCTTTTCTGTCTCGTGTCCCAGTTTGGCTTTGGAGTAGATCTAAAGGATTCCTCCCGAGTGGCAGCGCAGGTAGTTTCGGGTATCGGATTTTTAGGTGCCGGTACGATTATCTTTCAGAAGAATGTGGTGCGCGGCTTGACTACGGCAGCTGGTCTTTGGGTCACGGCAGCCATCGGCTTAGCTTGCGGTACGGGCATGTATTTGGCAGCGGTGCTTACTACGGCTATGGTGTTGTTAGGACTGGAGGTCTTGAACTATTGGATTCCTCAGTTGGGATTATCCACCATCGAGTTGTCCTTTTCAGCTCCATCCCGTGAGAGTGTGAAGGAATTTATCACGCGCATCAAGCAGGACGGGATGGAAGTACATTCTTATGAGTTGAAGGAACGTCGCTTGTCGAAGGAAGAATTTCTGGAAGCAAGCATAGAAATCAGAGCGAAACGCGACTTTCATACATTGGAGATACTGGATTATATGAATGATTTTTCGGATGTCACGATTTCTACGATTAAGTAGGAGATGGTGTGTCAATAAGTCCACTCTGTATGCTCGACTATGTGTTTTAGACATTCCGTTTTATTAGAAAAATCTTGCCAGATAATCGTAGTGCTCGCCTTCAGTAATCAGTTCGCCATGTAATCCACAACTCTCTGCGATGGATTTGAGCAGTGGAAAATCAACATAGAGCCAGTCGAAAGAGTCTCCTTTTACGTCTTTGTAAACCATCTGATAATCCACTTCGCCATAGTAGGCTGCATTGAGATTGATGTCGAAGCTTCCGTCCTCGTTCTCGTAGATGTATTTGATGTCAGAAGAATCGATAAGAATCTGTCCGCCTTTATTGAGCAAAGCCTTGAGACGGTTGAAGAGGGCAGGGAGGTTTTCTATTTTCCCGGCAATGCCAGTGCCGTTCATCAGGAGAAGGATGGTATCGAAGCCACTCTCCAGATGTTCATCGAAAAGATTGATGCATTCCGCATCCATCACTCCTCTCAGTTCCATCGCTTCGCAGCTCAGAGGAGAAATATCAATGGCTTTTACCTCCAAGCCCTTCTCCTGTAAGGCGAGCGTATGGCAGCCGCTGCCAGCTCCGATATCCAGTACACGCCCTTTTGTGAGTTGCAAGGCCTTCTGCTCCAGCATCGGCATCTCCTCAACTTTTCTGAAGAGATGTTTCACCGGCATTTCGTCCTCTTCGAACATAGAAGAGAGCACACGTAATCTTCCTACTTTTTCCGATTCCTGATAATCAAGGATGGCGGCACCCATCGGGTCTTTGTCTTTTGATAGTATCTTTATATTCATTTATTTTGCAATTTTTGAGTGCAAAATTAATGCTTTTTCATTGAATATGCAAGTGTTAGGGAGATTATCTGCTGCTTCTTAATATTTCTCCTACCTTTTGCTTTTCGCTTTCAAAATTGAATTGTTGATAGATGATAATGGCATTCTGCAAATCTACTATGCGGGGAGCCATCATGCTGAGGACTTTTATCTTGCTGTCGTCAAAAGAGAAAATCTTCATGATGCGAACGACCTGGGCACAGGAATAATAGCATCCGAGACTTGCTACTTCTATCAAGTCGAACTTGTTGTCATCAAAGTTAGTCTTCTTTATCTTGTTGTATAGTTTTGAAAAAGAAGCATCGTCCAGACAATAATCATAGTTCATTCCGCCGTTAGGATAATAACCTCCGTCGTATGGGGGAAGTGATGGCTGCTGAGGCTGCTGGGGTTGCTGTGGTTGCTGACCATTCGGCTGCTGGCTGTTGGATTCTATGATTCTCGTGTTGTATTCCACTACTTTTCCAGATCTGTCGAAGAAGACCGTGATGTACTTGGAGTCTCCAAACAGATTGGTGTTTTTGGCGTATTCCCATTTGTCTCCATAGATATTGAAACTGGTGAGTTTCGGCTCTCCCAAGATGGCAATCACTTCTTGTTTGGTCATTCCGCGCTCTACGTTTCTCTTTCCTTTAGCCGATGCTGACATACATACGGCAAACATCAATATTGTTGTGGCAATCAGTGCCATCAGTTCATTTCTTTTCATAATCGTTACTGTTTTTGAGGGTTCCTAATCATTTACTGAAACATTCTTGTTGTTTTGTTTCGCTTGCAAAAATATGCTTTTCTTGTGAGATGGTGTGGAATAAATCCCTAAAGTTGAAAGGAAAATCCCTATCGTGTAGGATTCATACACTTGGGAGTTGCTAAATCCTTCGGGGGATGCCATGTTCCTTCAGATTTTGCGAGTTTCAACATAAAATAATAATCAAAAAAAGCCCATGAACAGGAGTGAATGCTCATGGACTTTATTCCTTAAATGAATGGTATCATGTAAAAAGGAAGCAACAATGTGTTGCCGTCTTTTTGTAAATCCTTGGTGTAAATCAAATAGCGTTGCGCAACAATCTTCGAGTATTTCTCGTAGAAGTTATCAAGTGAGACATGGGTTTTGTAGCCAGAAGATTTTACTTCAATTGGACACAGTTTGGTGCCGTTCGAGATAAGGAAGTCAATTTCGTAGTAATGCTTTTCGTCTTTTTTCCATGTGTGGTAAAATAGTCTGTTTCCAGAGGCGGTAAGCATTTGTGCTGCAAGATTCTCATATACGTATCCTAAGTTAGCTGCAAGTTTGTCACTTAGCAGCTTAGAATAGATAATATTTTCAGTGAAAGATTTGTCCCAGAAAGCTAAGGTTACAAACAAACCTGTATCTGCAACAAACATCTTGAATTTTTCGAAATTGGTGCTCAGTGGCATTCCTACATTGGGGTCATCAACGTGGTAAGCCATATTGGTAATCTTGCTATCTTCCAATGTCTTGAGAAGTTCCAGCATTTTATCCTTATTTGTTTCTCCTATTATTGATGATGGAACATAACGTGAAGCGTTACGCGAAAGGGCTGCTGGTATGGATAGAAACATTTTAGATGCACGTCCAGAGGTGTCTATCTTTAGCAAATCATCTTCATAGAGCTTAATGATTTTACGTTTAGTCTCATCTACCTTGCTCAGATTATTGGTTTCAATATAGGTGTTGATTGCTTGTGGCATACCTCCAACCAACATATAGAGGCGTAAGTTTCTTATTGCTTCTCGATGAGCTGCTCCCAAAGGGAGTTTCTTCTCCCAGAACTTGGCGAGAATGTTGATGGATGTTTGGTCACCTATAGCCCATCTGAATTCCTCGTAATCCAAAGGGTACATTTCTATTCTGTCTTCTTCGCTTGGAATGGTAATGTCTTTGGTGTTCTTTTTCACGCTAATCAGTGAACCTGTCTCAATATAGTCGTAACGACCATCTTGTACAAGGTATTTGATGGCTTGGCGAGCAAGTGGGCATTGCTGCACTTCATCGAAAACAATGACTGAATTTCGGTCAACCAGTTCTACGTGATAAGTTTGCTGTAATTTGAGGAATAGCAAGTCCATGTCCATCAAGTCTTCAAAAAGATCTTTTACTTCTTTTCTTGCTTTATTGAAGTCGATGATGATACATGATTGATATTCCTTTCGAGCAAATTCTTCCACGACAGTTGATTTCCCTACACGTCGAGCTCCTTCTATCAAGAGTGCTGTTTTCCCTTGATTCTCTTCTTTCCATTTGAGAATCTTATCGTATATTTTGCGTCTGAATATTCTTTGTATCATATTATTTTTTCTTTATTCTGCTGCAAAGATACGGAAAATATCTGAAAATGAACAAGATAAGTGAAGAAAATCCTATTCCCCCGAATTTTTTTATCGCGAAATATCCTATTCCCCCGAAATTTTTTATCGCGAAATATCCTATTCCCCCGAAATTTGATGTGCGTTGGGAGGTGTCTTTAATAAGAAAAGTCCGTGGAAATTTGTTTCCCCACGGACTTTCTTATTATATAGTTATTGAAGCTTATGCCTTGAAACTCTCCAAGTCTTCTGCCTTGAAGTTCTGGATGTATGCTGAATGGCCGAGAACTTCCTCCTCTGCCATGCGAACATATACGTTTGCACTCTTCTGGAACATCTCTGGAGCCTTGGTTGCATCGTCGAGGATGAGGAGAGACATTACGATGTCGCCAGTCATGTTGTAGAGACGGCGAGCCAGGAAGTCGTGAACTGCCTGATCGTTGGCTTCCTTCACCTTGTTGATGGCTGCCTCGTAAAGATCTACGAGCTTGGCAACACGCTCCTTCAATGCCTTCAAATCATCTGAGACCTCGCTCTCCAACATCTCCTTGATGATGCTGAGATAAGTGCCGTTGGTGATGTAGCGGATAGCTGCTACTACCTGAAGCTGGGTGGTACCCTCGTAGATAGAGAAGATGCGGGCATCACGGAACAGGCGCTGGCACTTGTACTCCATGATGAAACCAGAACCACCGTGGATGCTGATTGCATCGTATGCATTCTGGTTAGCATACTCTGAGTTCATACCCTTTGCCAATGGAGTGAACGCATCAGCAAGGCGGGTGTATTTCTTCATCTCCTGACGCTCCTCTGGAGTGAGCTTAGTGTCGCGGGCGATGTCTTCCAAAGCCTTGTAGATATCTACGTAGCGAGCGCAGCAGTAGAGGAGTGAACGGCCTGCATCCGACTTAGCCTTCATTCTTGAAAGCATGTCGTAAACGGCTGGGAAGTTGATGATCTTCTCACCAAACTGAGCACGCTCCTTGGCATAGGCCAAGCCCTCGTTGTAAGCCTCCTGCTCAACACCTACACTCTGAGCTGCAATACCCAGACGGGCACCATTCATCAGAGCCATCACGTACTTAATCAAACCGAGACGGGTGTTACCGCAAAGCTCTGCCTTGGCATTCTTGTAAACCAACTCGCAGGTAGGAGAACCGTGAATACCCAACTTGTGCTCGATGTGACGAACGGTTACGCCACCATCACGCTTGTCGTAGATGAACATAGAAAGACCACGACCATCCTTGGTGCCTTCCTCTGAACGAGCCAGAACCAGGTGGATGTCTGAGTCACCATTGGTGATGAAACGCTTCACACCATTCAGACGCCATGTGCCGTCCTCATCCTGTGTAGCCTTCAGCATTACGCGCTGCAAGTCAGAACCTGCATCAGGCTCAGTCAAGTCCATACTCATGGTCTCACCAGCGCAGATGCGAGGGATGTACTTCTGGCGCTGCTCCTCAGAACCGAACTCATAGAGTGTATCAATACAGCTCTGGAGCGACCAGATGTTCTGGAAACCGGCATCGGCAGCAGCTATGATTTCTGAAGCCATAGAGAAGATGGCGTTAGGCAAGTTCAAACCGCCGTAACGGCGAGGCATTGACAAGCCCCAGAGGCCAGCCTTGCGGGTAGCATCGAGGTTCTCGAATGTCTTGCTGGCATAAATCATGCGACCGTTTTCCAAGTGTGGACCTTCGAGGTCAACATCCTCAGAGTTTGGTTCGATGATGTTAGCAGCTACATCGCCGGTAATATCCAGCAATCGCTTGTAGTTCTCGATGGCATCCTCGTAGTTTACTGGAGCATCTTCAAACTGGTCTTTTTCTACATAATTTCTTTCCTTCAAGTCCACAACACGCTTCATGAGCGGATGATTCAAGTGGAACTCTATTTCAGGATGGTCTGTATAATAATTAGCCATTTTTACTTTTCTTATTTAAATAAAATATGTAATGCGCTACGAAGTTTTATGAAATAGGCTTCAAAGGCAACTGAAGCCTGTTTCAAATGCTATCGAAGCCTGTTTCATTTGCCTGTGAAGCTTACTTAGAATTCTGCTTGTAGTACTTGATGAGCTTAGGAACTACATCCTCAACATTACCGTTGATAACGTAGTCGGCAATCTTGTTGATTGGAGCATCTGGGTCGTTGTTCACAGAGATGATGATGCCTGAATCCTGCATACCGGCGATGTGCTGGATCTGACCAGAGATTCCGCAAGCAATATAAACCTTTGGATGAACAGTAACACCTGTCTGACCAATCTGACGGTCGTGATCTACCCAACCTGCATCTACGGCAGCACGGGAAGCACCAACCTCACCATGCAAGAGATGAGCCAACTCGAAGAGCTGGTCGAAACCTTCCTTACTTCCTACGCCATAACCACCAGCTACAACGATGGCAGACCCCTTCAGGTTGTGCTTGGCAGCCTCTACGTGGTGGTCGAGTACCTTCACTACGAAGTCCTCAGCAGGAACATACTTGCTTACCTCTGGGTAAACCACTTCCTTCTTGCACTCACCCTCGTAGATGCTCTTCTGCATCACGCCAG
>ERZ1034920.234-NODE-234-length-45541-cov-54.114871_pt1 | contig 45541 bp, 76 predicted proteins | sample MGYA00520688_ERZ1034920 | MGnify/ENA primary metagenome ERZ1034920 (study PRJEB33766, sample SAMN09781785) | gut metagenome | biome: gut microbiome | host: Homo sapiens | place: Madagascar | study: EMG produced TPA metagenomics assembly of the PRJNA485056 data... | reverse complement strand
GCGGAGCAGCCACGGCAGGATATCACGGAGCAGCCACGGCAGGAGATAGCGGAGCAGCCACGGCAGGATATCACGGAGCAGCCACGGCAGGAGATCACGGAGCAGCCACGGCAGGAGATTACGGAGCAGCCACAAGTAGAGGAAAATCGGCCAGTGGAAAAGGCGGATTGTCAGTAGCTCGCGGAAATGGATGTATGGTAAAGGGAGGACTTGGAGCAATCCTTGTGATTGCTGAAGAAGAAAAAGATTCTTACGATATTGCAGAATGGAAAGCTGTGGTCGTAGACGGCGAGAAGATCAAGGCTGATACCTGGTATAAATTGGACGATGGAGAACTGGTGGAGGTAAAAGGATGACAATATACATCAGCGGCCCCATGGAGGGGATAGAAGGATATGAAAAGAATTTTAAAGTCGCAGAAGAGAAAATGAAGGAAGCCGGACATGAAGTCGTGAATCCAGCAGAGATTGACGGGGAAGGGATGACAAGGGAAGAGCTTCTCGCACTTGACCTGTGGATGCTGGAAGAGTGCAATGCGATCTACATGTTAAAAGGATGGCAGCAGTCGCGCGGAGCAAACCGGGAATATGGTTTCGCCCTGGGACAGCACATGGCAATCATGTACGAGGATGCATTAGAATGAAAATATTAATAGCTTGCGAAGAAAGTCAGACGGTGTGCAAGGCATTCAGGGAGAAAGGACACGAAGCCTACTCGTGCGATGTTCAGGAGCCGTCAGGTGGGCATCCGGAATGGCACATTATGGGAGATGCACTGAAAGCCATCCAGGGGGGGATCATAGAAACCATGGATGGAGAGACGCATGAGATTGGACAGTGGGACATGCTGATAGCGCATCCGCCGTGCACATACCTGTCAAATGCTGGAGCGAGACATCTGTGGAAAAATCATCAGTTACAGGCTGACAGGGTTACTCTGGGAATTAAAGGACGAGATTTATTTATGAGGTTTTGGTGGTCAGATATACAAAAAATCTGCGTAGAAAATCCAATCCCGTCAAGAGTGTTCGGAATGCCGGAGAGGACACAAACCATCGAACCGTGGCAATATGGACATCCGTACAAAAAGAAAACCTGCCTTTGGCTGAAAGGACTGCCAAAATTGGAGCCGACCAACATTGTTGATCCGGTTGCTACATGGTGCCCAAGCGGGAGCTATAGCGGAAAACACGGAGAAGAGCACAGAGGGATGTTTACAAAGGATAGGGCAAAGAACAGGTCAAAGACATTTCCCGGGATTGCACGGGCAATGGCAGACCAGTGGGGAGGAACAAAAGATGACGAACAGAGAAATGCTTCGCCGGGCAAAAGTGGAGAAGCTAACAAAAGAAATACTGAATAGCCCGGAGTATAAAAAGCGCCGAGCTCAGGATGACGAACAATACCTCATGAGGGCGTTTGCCTGCTTTGCATTAATAAGCTGCGATTATCTTTATCGGCAATTTAACTGCAAGGCAGCAGGAATCAGAAAATTTATTGAATTCGTGAAGCCGAGCATGGAATATGTCAAGGACGATCCAGATTATTTCAGACTGATGAATGAGGCATTTGTGGATGAGATCGGATTGGACGTCATGAAAGAGTTGGGAATGGAGTTTGAAAACTAAAAGAAAGGGAGAGATTATGAAAGATTATTTTGAGGTAAACAATAAAAAATGTGACGAAGTGGATAATTGCATGTGCGTAAAAACTGAAAACGGAAAAAAATATTGTGCGGGTTGCGGAAATGTAATCAAGAAAGGGGAAGGAAAAATGAAGAAGTTATTTATTTCACAGCCAATGAAAGGAAAAACAGACGAGGAAATCCTTGCAACGAGAGAAAAAGCAATAAAAAGAGCAGAGAAACAGGTTGGTGAACCTGTAGAGGTGATCGATTCTTTCTTCCAGCAAGCACTAGTTGACGCAAATCCACTCTGGTGTCTGGGCGAATCCATTAAACTTTTGGGAGAGGCTGATGTGGCGTATTTTGCGAAGGGATGGGATGAGGCCAGAGGGTGCAAGATTGAGAACGTTTGCGCGATAGAATACGGGATAGAAACCGTAATTGAAGATTACGAGGAGGAAAGAAATGAACAATAACGAATGTTGCAAAGTGGAAGCGGAGCCAATGAAGAGTATTGCAGGATACGAGCAGGAAATAATGGACTGCTTGGTGGAAACAAGAGACACATTGAGGTCTATCCACATGACAATAACAGGAAATGGAAATGGAGAAGATAAGCATAGAGAAGCGCCTGGAAACTTGTTACAAAATGTATCATTAAACTGGGAACTGGCTATGCAAATAAAGGGGATGTCAAAAATAATCAACGAAGAGCTATTCGGGGAGTGAAAAGATGGATATCGAAAAAGAAAAACGGGCAATACAATACCTTCGGTCATTTGAGCCGGAGGAAGAACCTTACTATTTGTGCTATTCCGGCGGAAAGGACAGTGACGCCATCAGGATCCTTGCACAGCTGGCGGGTGTAAAACACGAATGCAAGCACAATCTGACGACCGTGGATGCACCAGAGACCGTGCGATACGTCCGGGAGACGATCGGAAAGGAAAACATCAACTACCCGAAAGAATCTATGTGGCAGCTGATTGTGAAAAAGAGGATGCCGCCAACCAGAATAGCAAGATACTGTTGCGAAACGCTCAAAGAACACGGCGGAGAAGGAAGGCTTAAGATCACGGGCGTTCGATGGGATGAAAGCAGAAAAAGAAAAGAGAATGCCGGAATCGTAAGAGTTATCGGCAAAGAAAAGACGACGCAAAAGAAACTAAAGGATGACGAGGTAAATTTTCGGTCAACGCCTATGGGTGGGGTGGTATTAAGTACAGACAACGCAAAAGAGAGGAGATTTGTGGAGTATTGCTACCGGACAACAAACACAACCATAAATCCGATCGTGGATTGGACAAACGAAGATGTGTGGGAATTTTTACACCATTATGGATGTGAATCAAATCCGCTTTATCAATGCGGAAATGACAGGATCGGCTGCATCGGCTGCCCGTTAGCTGGCGGGAAACAAATGAAAGCCGAGCTTGCAAGGTATCCAAAGTATAAAGAAGCTTACATAAGAGCCTTTGACCGGATGCTGGAGAAGAGAAAAGCGGACGGATTATCGACAAAGTGGATCAGCGGCGAACAAGTCATGCGCTGGTGGGTAGGAGATGATCCGAACCAGATCACAATAGACGATTATCTAAAAACGACAGGAGGGATATGATGACTGACACCGGCTTTGGCGAAGGAGTAACAGGAAAACCGCTTCCGGCAGATTCCGTTTTGAGAGCGATGAGAAAATCGGAACTTGACATTATTTATGAGATTGTAAGTTAAACTGAAATTTGGAGGTCATAGATAAAATGGGAATTAATTTGAGAACAAAACCGGTATCAGAAATGAACATGTGCGAACTGGCATATAACGATTGCTATGTGAAAGACCGGCAGGCGATGTACAGAGACTACGATACGGACACGTCAGCCAGAGACCTGATCAGAGCGGCTTATAAGACTAGAGGCGAGTGTATGCCGCCAGAATTCTACACGGATGATGAGGCTTTTGATGAGATTATTTACGATAACCTGCAGTTTGGAATTGATACATTTGACGGCCTTATGGCTGTGTTTTATCGGCAGCTTTGGTCTAAGGCAGAGATGCGAGAGGTGTTGCTTGACATATCAAAAATCTATGATATTACGGCGTTTATTTAGGATTTTGAGGTAGTTATGGAAGTAAATTTAAAGAAGGACAAGCAGGGCCATGAATGGAATCACAAAGTACCTTGGCAGCAAATGCAACAGGTGTCCGCTGATGCAAATAACAGGAGGGATATGATGGCGACAAAAAAGATCGTAGACTACATAGGTTATCCTGCCATGCTGGAGCAGATGGCAGAGGAATGTGCAGAACTTGGAAAAGCCGCGCTGAAAATGGCCCGGATATTCCGGAGAGAAAATCCGACGCCGGTAACGGAAGAAGATGCGGAGATAGCGCTTATAGAAGAGTATACGGATGTTATACAGTGTGCGCAGGAGCTGGGCCTGGAACCGGATCTGGTAGAAATGCAGGAGAAAAAAGAACGATTTTTTGAAAGGTGGAAGCAACATGCGGCTGAAAAATAGGGCAATTCAAATAGTGGAAGGGGGAGCGGCGGGGATGGCAATCAAGCCTATTTTGTTTAATGGAGAGATGGTACGGGCAATTCTGGACGGACGGAAGAGTTGCACCCGGCGGGTGGTGAAAACCAGAAGGAAAGATGCTTGCGGGTTCTATGTCACGAAAAATGCTGATGGATCATGTGCTGGGGTATATGAACACGACGATGAAGGGCGAATGTTCGAAAGCCCGATGAAGCTGCCATACCTGCCCGGGGATCTGATGTATGTAAGAGAAACTTGGGGAGAAGGGTATTCAGAAGGAACGTATATCTACAAGGCCGACGATAAGCTTGCAGAGATTCCGACATTCAAAGAATCATCAAAGATATTGTATCACCCATCAATCCGCATGCCGAAAGAAGCGGCGAGAATCTGGCTGAAGGTTACGGATGTACGGGTCGAGCGGTTGCAGAATATCACCGATGACGGGGCTAAGGCAGAGGGAGCGAACTGGAAAAACGGTAAAAACGTTGGCTGGGAAGAAAAAATGAAGAGGACGGCGACAGAACGATTTGCAGAGATCTGGAACAGTACCATCAAGAAATCCGACCTCAACCGCTATGGGTGGGCCGCGAATCCATGGGTATGGGTTATCCAATTTGATCGTTGTGAAAAGCCGAAGGAGGCGTAGTGTGAGAAAAACAATATCAAAAAAGACACGCCAAGAGGTCTATAAAAAATACGGCGGGTTATGCGCTTACTGCGGATGCACATTGCCAGAAAATGGTTTTCGTAAGACCTTTGGAAAGAGTTATGTTTTTGGATAAAGAAAACAAGGAGTGTTTTTCTGTTTATGGTTTGGTGGGAAGGAGCTGAAAAAATGACAGAGAAAGAGGCAATTCGAGAGGTGGTTCACGATTACAGAGAGCTTAGAAAAGTGACAGATTCTGATTCGGCGCGTGGCATCGTGATTAATGAAGCTTATGCGATGGCAATCCGGGCTCTTGACAAGCAAAAATCCAGGCAGATCATCACACGGGACACACGTTGCCCTTGGCATTGCCCGGTTTGCGATGCAGACCAGTCGCCTGCAGAGTTTATCGGGGGAAAGCTTAGAAATGCTGAAAAAATTACATATTGCTGGAATTGTGGTCAGAAATTAAGTTGGGGAAATTTCGAGGAGGTAGGCAGAATGCTTGAAAGGGAAATACGCTTTCGAGGGAAAACAGATGATGACGGGAAATGGGCGGAAGGAAGCAGCATTATACAATACCCGACCAAAGGCATGTATATCGGAGAGATAAATCCTGAAGCGATTGACGGAGAAGCCACGATGTACAGAGTGCTTCCAGAAACAATCTGTGAGTATACAGGGCTCAAAGACAGAGACGGAACGGACATTTATGAAAACGATATAGTTGTCATGCCTGGATGCGAGGAAAATGCAGTAATCGAATGGGATCGGGATTCTGCACAATGGATCATGAATAATCGCGTTGATGGGATTATTCACAGCTTTGATGATGTTTGGTACTACACGCTGCAGGTTGTTGGAAATAAATTTGACGATCCAGAGTTGCTACCCACCAGAAAGGGATAGGCTATGATTATATTGGAACCGAAAGAAGAAACCATAGAAGAAGCAAAACACCGGCTTCTATTGGCAATGGTAGATGCAGGAAAAAATAGGGAATTCATGGCTGATGTGATGCATATGAGGCTGGAAGAACTGGACGAAATTCTGAAAGCGGAGAACCGGAAAAAAGAAAAGATGAAATATAACTTCGGTGATTCTTTGCTGGGAGAATGGGATAAATTACATGAAGAATACGTCAAATAAAGAAAAGAACATCCTTTGCGGGATGAATAAGAGGTGAGGAAAATGGAGATTGTGATCGCGTTTATCGTAGGCGCTGCTATTGGTGCGGCTGCGGGGGCTTTTGGAGTGTGCGTGGCAGCATTATACGTGGCGTGTAAAAATGACAACGGGTATCTGGATCATCTGCCGGAGTAGGAGGTGCAGCGTGAGAACTAGAAGGATGAAATATAGTGATTATGGTGTCACGATACAAGAAAGAGAACGCATGTTCGAATATTGTAGAAACATGACAGCAGAGGAACGAGGAAAACTGGAAGAGATAACCAGAGAAATTGTTCCGGGCATGGAAGAGTATATTTGTCGTAGCCTTTGTGAGGGTGACGGGTATGTGAGACAGGAAAGTATGGGAATAAACATACCGTCTACACCGGAAGATTTTTACGCATACAGAAGGAAGGTGTTGGCTGTACTTCGGAATAATTACGAGAAAACAGGGAAATGCCTGTAAATGTGCGCATAGGAAGGGGAACCGGCATGTGGTACGCTTTTAATAAAGTGATATCATATGCCGGTTTTTGTATAAAGGAGTGCAAGAAGTGGAGATCGTAAATGTAAAAATAAACGAACTGAAAGAATATGAGAAAAACCCAAGAAAAAATGATGGCGCGGTCGAGTATGTTGCGGAAAGCATACGGCAATTTGGGTTCAAGGTTCCGAGTGTCTGCGACAAGGAAAAAGTTATCGTTGCAGGACATACAAGGTACAAAGCAGCAAAAAAATTGAAGATGGCTACAGTTCCGTGCATTATAGCGGATGACCTTACAGATGAGCAAATTAGAGCGTTCAGGCTGGCAGATAACAAAGTGGCAGAGTATGCCGAATGGGATCTTTCACTATTGGCGGAAGAGCTTGATCAGATATTGGACATCAATATGAAGGACTTCGGATTCCCGGACATGGATCCGCCAGAGGAAGAAGAACCGGACTATTACGGTGCGGAACGCGAACGAACATTCGATGCCTACAATCTGCATGACGTGGACGAAGAGAGGTTGACAGAAAAGTGGCAGATGCCAATCCTCAAAAAGTGTACTCATGTCCCGGAAGACTTAATTTCATTCAATTATGCCAAAACCTCCAAAGAGTATGGAAAAGGTGTACATTTCTATATTGATGATTATCAATTTGAGAGGATATGGAATGCTCCTCATGATTATGTGGACATACTGCGGCAGTTCGACTGCATCTTGACGCCTGACTTTTCACTTTACACAGAAATGCCGCTTCCTATGCAGATCTGGAACGTGTACCGCTCCAAGATGGTAGGACAGATCATGCAGGATTATGGCCTGATGGTAATACCAACATTGCAATGGTGCCGGGAAGATTCCTTCGAATTCGCATTTGACGGCATAGAGCCGGAAGGCGTGGTGTCGGTATCCACGATAGGCGTTAAGCAACAGCCGGACGCCAAGAAGATATGGACAGCCGGGATGGACGAAGCCATGCGAAAGCTTAAGCCGAAAGCTGTGGTAGTGTATGGAGGGGATATCGGGTATGATTTTGGAAAAGCGAAAGCGGTTTACATAAGCAATCACAATGCGGAAAGGATAGGACGTGGAAAAACTTAATCTTCAGCTTTTCGGTGGCCGGGGAGCAGGCGGGATGATGAAAAGTGGGAAATTTCCAGTCAAGGATGATTTCTTTGGCAATACCAGAAAGGTAAGCAATCAGTATATCAAGGTTGAGAAGCAGATACTTGATGATGATACGGTCATCGTGTATACAAGCAATGTCACATCCGTGAAAGGAAGACCGGTACTGATTGTTGGAGATAGGGAAGCGGTGTATCTGAAGAATAATGATTATCGTCTTGTGACCCGTGATTCTGGAAGCATGATGACCGATACCTTTGCGGTCAAGGTTCATAAGGGATTCAAGAAGTATACATTCAAGAACAACATAAGCGACCAGATAAGCATTGATAAGACTATGACCTTTGCAGGCTTCCGAAAACTGGCAGGAGAACAACAGAAAGCAGGCGGAAGAGTTGCGAAGAGGTCAGCATACATATACAGAAACTACATTACTGACAAAAAGGGTAGGAAAGTAGGAGTATAGCAGCAAAGAGATGATAGGATGGCGAACGAAAAGAACTTAAAGCCTTTTACAGACAATCAAAGCCGTGAGAAAGCCGTGAGAAATGGAAGAAAAGGCGGCATTGCGTCAGGTGTGGCGAAGCGGCAAAAAAAGACGCTTTCCGACCTCGCAAAAATGATAGCAGAAACCCCGGCCCCGGATGCCGCCAGACGAAAGCTGGAGCTGATGGGCATAGAAGCCGAGGATGCCAGCAACAATGCCCTAATCGCGGCTTCTGTGTACTCTAAGGCTGTAAAAGGCAACATGCAGGCCGTAGAGAAATGGGAGCAGCTTGTGGCAGATACCAAGGCAGACGATGGGGTGTATGAGCTGCCCGCCCGGGTGATCGGAAAGGCATTCGTGGATATCAACCGGCAAATACATCCGAATATGGAATATGTGTTTGAGGGTGGCCGAGGTGGGTTGAAATCCTCTTTCATATCATTGAAAATCATAGAGCTGATTAAGAATAACCCGCAGATGCATGCCTGCGTCACTCGGCAGGTGGCCGGTACATTGAAAGATTCGGTATATGCACAGATGAAATGGGCTATACATGAACTGGGTTTGGACGAAGAATTCAATTGTAAGGTATCACCATTGGAAATTATTTACACCAAGACCGGACAGGTAATCTACTTTCGTGGCCTGGACGATGAAACAAAGCTGAAATCCATCAAGCCACCGTTCGGTTATATCGGAATCCTCTGGAAAGAGGAGAAAGACCAGATGAAAGGCGACGCGCAGGAGCGATCCGTCAACCAGTCAGTGCTACGTGGTGGTGACGAATCCTACGATTTCTCATCGTATAACCCGCCGAAAAGTAAAAGCAACTGGGTACACAGGATCAAGCTGCTGCCGAACCCGAAACGGGTGATACATCATTCGTGCTATACAGATGCCCCGCCGGAGTGGCTGGGACAGAAGTTTATTGACGACGCGGAGCATCTGAAAGAGGTAAACCCGGATGCCTATGAACATGAATACCTGGGCGTACCAAACGGAGACGGCGGCAATGTGTTTGAATTTTTGGAGATCAGAGATATTACAGATGAGGAAATTAGTCACATGGACAAAGTGTTTCAGGGGTGTGACTGGGGATTCTTCCCAGATCCGTATGCTTTTATCCGCTTGTATTACAACCATAACACTGAAAAGATATATCTCATTGATGAAATCTACGAAAATAAATGGAGCAATAGAAAATCAGCAGATGAGATTCTAAATAGGAAATATGATGATTATACTATTACTTGCGATTCTGCTGAACCTAAATCAATCAATGATTATAGAGACTTTGGGCTTCCGGCAAGGGGTGCGATAAAAGGACCTGGAAGCGTGGAGTATTCTATGAAATGGCTTCAGACAAGAACTATTGTTATTGATCCTAAGAGAACGCCTAATGCTTATAAAGAGTTTTCTGAGTATGAATATGAAAGAGATAAGGACGGAAACGTTATAAGTGGGTATCCTGATGAGAATAACCATTTAGTCGATGCCTGTAGATATGCAACAGAATCACTATGGAGGAGAAGAGGAAACAATGCGTAATTGGATAGTATATAAACATACCAATAAAATAAATGGAAAAATGTACATAGGGATAACCGGGCAGACAGCGGAGCGTAGGTGGAGAAATCAAGGCAAAGGATATAAAAAGTGTGTTGCTTTTTATCGGGCTATAGAAAAGTATGGTTGGGATAACTTTGCGCATGAGATATTGTTTGAGGGATTAACAAAAGAAGAAGCGGAAGAGTTAGAAAAGAAATTAATAAAAGAAAATAAATCAAATAATTATGAGTACGGATATAATATAGCGAATGGTGGAAATGTTTCTGCTATTTCTGATGAGACAAAAGAAAAAATAAGAAAAACTCTTAAAAAGAACTATAAAAAGGAAAACCATCATAATTATGGAAAACATTATGATGAAGAATTTAAGAAAAAACTCAGTGAAGCCCATAAAGGAATCCAAGCAGGCAAGTTGCATCCTAATTACGGAAAACCAATGACGGAAATCCAAAAAGAAAAAATAAGAAGAACCATGATAGAAAGAGGAATAGTACCAAGTCGAAAAGCAATAGAAAAAGGAGCCGAAGCAAGAAGAGGTAGCAGAAATTCAGAATATTGGCGTAAAAGAATAAAAGAAGTTAGGAGCTTACCTGTATTTAAAATTTCATTATCAGGGGAAATCCTGAAGAAATATTCGAGCATAACAGAAGCAATACAAGACTTAGGCAAAACGAGGTCTTGCGGTAGTAATATAACTGCTGCATGCAAGGGCAGGAAGAAAACAGCGTATGGATATATTTGGAAGTATGCAGGTGACTAAATGGGACTTATAACAACACTAAAAAGGTGGATAGGGATGTTTTTTAAGAATCAAGCAGAACAGGACTTCCGAACAGAGGTAATAGAATCTCCCGTCATGGAAGCAATGATACAAAAATGTGCGAATATTTACAGGGGCACGCCGTACTGGGTGGACGAGGATGGTAGGATTAAGACTATCAATTTTGCGAAATCTGTATGCTCGGAGACCGCCCGGCTTACTACTCTCGCTATCGGGATCCAGATTGACGGATCCGAAAGGGCGAAATGGCTCCAGGAGCAGATTGACAAGATATATTTCCAGATCCGTCACTGGGTAGAATATGGATGTGCTTATGGTACAGTGTTCATTAAGCCAAACGGCGAGGGATTCGATGTATTCACGCCGCTTGATGTACTTCTGACAGATTGCGATAATCAGGAGGTCAGGGGAATCATCTTCAAGGATCAGTACGCAGATGGTGATAAGTACTATACGCGACTTGAGTATCACCGGTTTGTGGATAGTGTGGTTGACGGGGTTAAGGTATCGCCGTATTACATCAGCAATCGTACCTATGTATCATCCAGTTCTGATAGTATTGGGAATCCTGTAGAGATGAGCAAGACGAAATGGGCTGGTTTAATGGAAAATACACCGCCGATTATGAAAGCGAATAACGAGAGTCTTGACGGCCCGATGTTCGGAATATTCCGCACACCACAGGCGAATAATGTTGACTTAAATACCGTTCTGGGGCTTCCTGTATTTGCCGAAGCTATCGAGGAACTGAAAGACCTCGATATTGCATACAGCAGGAACGCCAGTGAGATATTCGATTCAGAGAAGATTATTCTTGCGGATGATAGACTGCTGATACCTGACGGAATGCCGGTGAAATTAAAAACGCCGGACGGACTTGAACGAAAGCGGAGAGAGATGAAGTTGCCGCACTATGTCAAGAATGTGTTCGGTAATGACCAGAAAGAATTCTATCAGGAAATCAACCCGCAGCTTAACACAGATACCCGTATAAGCGGCATAAACGCCATTTTAAGCCAGTTAGGATATAAGGTTGGATTCTCCAACGGGTATTTCGTTTTTAACGAATCCAGCGGCATTCAGACGGCTACAGGGGTAGAAGCAGAACAGCAGAGGACGGTACAGTTCATCAAGGACGTGAGGGACAAGTTAGAATCCTGTCTTGACGGTGCTATCTATGCAATGAACGTGTATGCTGATCTGTACGGGCTTGCACCTGTCGGAGCTTACGAAGTCAACTATGATTTCGGAGATATTTTGTATTCTTATCAGGAAGATAAGGCTCGGTGGTGGCAGTATGTTTCTACCGGAAAAATACCTTTCTGGTATTACCTTGTTAAATTCGAGGGAATGAGTGACGAAGCAGCCCACGCCCTTGCAGACGAAGCGGCGCAGACGAACAAAGACAGCGGATTGTTTGGAGAGGAGTGATAAATTGAATTATTTACCGGAACCTATAACAAGAGTAGAAAGATACCTTGCAAGAATCGCGGGAAATACTGATGTTTCTATTCCGGAAAAACCGATAACCAGAAAAGAACATTATCTTGCGGCATGGGCGGAAAAGAGTACATTTCAGGACATCACCGTCACAGGAAACCCAGCTGTGCTGGATAATGCAACGGGAAAGCCGTTCCGGGATTTACACATCTACGGCCGGAGCGAGCAGGTGACAACCACAGGGGCGCAGCTGCTTGATTTGACCGATTTGATTGGCAAGACAGAAACAAAAAATGGTGCGACATATAAGATTAATGAAGACCAAAGCATATCTGTATCGGGCACTCCGACAGAATATACTTCCTTTTATTTGAAAAGAATGCAGTTAAAAGCTGGTTCTTATTATTTCGAAAGCAATCAAAACAATAATAATGTGTTTATTCAGATGCTTGGCAATCAGGTAAATATGAATAATGGATTCACCTTAGACGAAGATGCGGATACGATTGATGTATATATGGTATTTAGTGTTTTACCCAATAATAAGCAAGAATTTAACTTAACGTTTACTTCAATGCTTAACGCCGGAGAAACTCCGCTCCCTTGGGAACCATACACAGGCGGCAAGCCATCCCCATCACCAGATTACCCGCAGGAGATTGTGAGTGCCGGAGATAGCGGAAATGTGAATGTAACGGTGCGGGGAAAGAATTTAATTCCTCCAAATATTGAATGGAAGAATACTGGATGGGGTGGAAGCATCAAAAATACAGAAGGAGTTGTTACGGCAACCGCATTGAATGGATGGGGCGTATTTGTTTTTCGTAGCCCGGCCAAAGGGAAAATAGTCACATTGTCTTTCGCATATAGACAAATAGAAACGACTTCGGATGCCACAACAGATGCTTTTGCTGTTGTGACACTTCCTTTGATAACTTATCCCAAAGGTACTATGCTATATACTACAAGGTCTCCAAAAACAGAAGAGTCAAAGATTAATGTTACTTTTACGTCTGACGAATATATTGGAGTGTTTATGCGTGTATCAAAGGAAGGCGAAGGGCTTATGCGGAAGGTAGAATTAAAGAATATTCAGTTGGAAGAAGCCTCTGCGCCTACCACATATGAACCCTACCATGAGCCGCAGTCCATTTCCGTCAACACACCAAATGGTCTTCCCGGTATCCCTGTCACTTCCGGTGGCAACTATACCGATGAGAACGGCCAGCAGTGGATATGTGATGAGGTGGATCTCGGACGGGGTGTGTATGTGCAGAGGGTATGCACCGTTGACATTGCTGAATTAGAATATTCTGCTAGTACAATTTTGCAAACAGTAAAAAGGATTTTTTACAAAATACAGGTGCCGTCCACAGGAATAGCCAACAAAGGATATTGTAATCGCCTTACTTATTCGGCGAATTACACGGCTGATAATCCGCATTTTTATGTTAATGAGGAAAGAGCAGTTGTGTTTGTGCCGGCGGATGCAATCATTAAACCAAAAGAGTATTTAGTCCAATATGTCATGGCCAACCCCATCGAAACCCCTCTCACCGCCTCTGAGATTGCGGCCTACAAGTCCTTGCGAACATATAAAGGAACCACGATTGTAGAGGCTGGGGATAAGGCAGGGATATCTGTAACTTATACAAAATTCAAAGAAAGGAGCATGTGATATATGTCATATTTACCTGATCCGGTAAACCGAGAGGATTACTATTTGTATGCAATCGCAAAGAATGAAGAAGAAATTCAAAAACAAGCACTATTAACACAATATGTTGCTTCTATGGCAGGGGTTTATATCCCGGAGGAGGACGAAAATGTATGAGATTCTGTTACAGTTGAGACAATTTTACAAGAAAGAAGCGTGGATAAAGATGGTGGAACAAGCGAAGAAGAAAAAGAAACTGACAGATGATGAATATAAGCTTCTTATGGAGTAAATGATGAGGATCAATAAACATGTTGGAAATGTACATATCTCGATCAATACTGATCGGTTAGACGATGGAATACGAGAGGCCCAGAGGAAACTTAACGAGCAGATAGTAAGAGATTCTGAGCCGTATGTGCCTCTCCAACAGGGTGCGCTCAGAAACAGTGTGGGATATCCAGACGGGATATATGGAGGGCAGATTGAGTATGATACACAGTATGCACATTATATGTACCACGGAGAAGTGTATGGGCCGAACATCCCACAAAAAGATGCTGCCGGAAATATCATTGGTTGGAGATCGCCGCCGGTTAAATACCCGACCGGACGCCCTCTGCAATATCATCACCCGGGAACCGGATCGCAATGGTTTGAAAAGGCCAAGCAGAAACATTTGCCAGATTGGGTGAAACTTGTAAAGGATACAATAAAAAATGCTTAAACCGGATTACTTTGAAGGAAAAGAAGAGCGCCTGCTGGACTTATACAGAAAGCTTGAAGATTATATTCTCCGTGATATCTCCAGAAGAATGTTATCCGCAAAAAAACTCACAGCATCCGCAGATTGGATGATTTACAAGCTGCGCCAAATGGGAGAAAGCAAGGAGAATATAGAGCAGAAATTGGCAAAAATCACGGGGATGAGCCGGGAAGAGCTGAAACGCCTGCTCCGTGATGCTGTCATTTCATCGTGGAATGACGATCAAAGCACATTTTCACAGGTCGGAGTAGATGTGCCGTCTCCACTTGAAAATTCTGCTGTAATCGCTGTAATGGATGCCGAGTATAAAAAAAGCCTGGGCGAATTGGAGAACCTCACTAAGACAACGATGGATCAGTCTCAAAGGGATCTTATAAGATTGCTGGACGAGGCGGAGATTCGCACTGCGTCTGGCGCTCAAACTTATAGCGAAGCTGTTTCGAGCATCTTGGATGAATATGCCGGAAAAGGAATCATGGTGGAGTATCCGTCTGGGACAAAAAGAACACTGGAAGCTGCTGTCCGATGCTGCGTGGTTACGTCAATGAATCAGACATCCGCCCAAGTGACGAACCAATACATCAAAGAAGCAAAGAGTGAATACGTGATCGTTTCCGCGCATCTGGGGGCACGTACACAGCAAAAAGGGCAACCACGGCTCGCAGGACATGATAGCTGGCAGGGGAAAGTATACAAGATAACCGGAAGCGAGCCGGGAATACCGAATTTACTGGAAGCAACAGGTTACAATATAGATCCTATCACAGGTGTAGGAACTGTTGTAAATCCTCTCGGTCTGCATGGATATAACTGCAGGCATAGCCACGGCCCATGGGATAAAGATTTGAAAAATCCGTATACAGATGAGGACGGGAATCTCAAAATCGATACGGAAGAAAACAGGAAAACGTACAACATGAACCAAAAACAAAGGGCGATGGAGAGGGCTATCAGAAAAACAAAGCGGCGGCTAATTGTGAAGCAAGAGATCATAAACGGCTCTTCGGGCGTGGAAAAAGAAATCAGACAGCGCGAATATGATGCGGCGGCTTACCGGCTTACTGAGCAAAACAGCGCATATAACAGCTTCTGTCGAGCTAATAGCCTTGTTCCTCAATATGAGCGGGGAAAAGTCGCAGATTTTGGAACACAGCAGCAGAAAGCTGCGAATAGAGGATATAAAAGATATAAAAATTGGCTGGAGGATAAGCGTTGAATACATTGGAATTTATAAAAACCATTGTCAATATTTGCAGCGGAATTACAGTTATAGGTGCGGCGTGTGGAGTGATATACAATATATACAGTAAAGCGAAGCAGCCGCAGGAGGGGATAGAGAAAAGGATAGGTGTGATTGAGGATAACATAAAAGATATAAAACAGAAACTCGATAATGATTATGCGTCTATCAGGAGCAACAGGGAAGACACTCAGCTGCTTATGAGGAGTATGTTTAATCTGATCGAAAACAAAATAACCGGGAACAATGTAGAAGGACTAAAAAAAACACGGGACGAGCTTATAGAGGCATTGACGAAGAATTAAGAGGTATAGCGTTGAAGGTGTGCAGATTTACAAGGCGGGAAATTGATTTTTTCCTGCAAGAGTGCAATTTTACACCAGATGAAGAAATTCTTTTTAGAATGCGCTGTAAGGATTATAGCCTGGAATTTTGCGCAGAGAAAATGAATATAAGTTTGCCGACAGCAAAGAGGTTGAGCCGCAGAGTTAACAATAAAATAATTAGGGTATGTTGATACTTTTCGGATACTTATAAGAGCCAGAAACGAACTGTTTCCGGTTCTTTTTTTATGAAAAAATATAGTCATAGAAAGTCATTGATTAAGTCATAGGAGGTATACTCATGTACCCATATATGGTAGACCCGCAACAGTTTGCGAATGAGCAGTCAATGTTGCAAGCAAAAATAAATCAATTGGAGCAACAGAGGAATCTGCAGATGGGAATGTACTCTAATCAGAACCAGCAGGTACAGCAGCCACCGGCACCAACTTCTAATGTGAACTGGATACAGGTTGCCGGAATTGAAGGGGCAAGGAATCAGATTGTGCAGCCGGGACATACTGCATGGATGATGGACAACAATAGCCCGGTGTTCTATGTCAAATCTGTTGACGGAATGGGGAGTGCAACGTTTAAGGTGTTTCAGTTTGTGGAGATAGCTCCGGAAACTCTGAATCCTGCCCAGAACCAGAATAATACACCAAACCCCGACTATGTTACACGCGCAGAGTTTGATGCTTTATTAGAACGATTAGGGGATGTGCCGAAAAAGGAGGAAGCTGAATGAATCCATTAATGAATATGATCGGTAACATGGGTGGTAGTAACAATCCAATGTCCGCCATGATGCAGGCAATGCAGGTTGTGAATCAGATCAAGAAATCCGGAAATCCACAGGCGGCGCTTAATCAGATGGCACAGATCAATCCTAATATTAGACAGGCAATGGATATGTGCAAGGGAAAGAATCCACAGCAAGTCTTCGAAAATGCTTGCAGACAGAACGGAATGGATCCGCGACAGTTTACCGGAATGTTTAAATAGCTATCACGGCAAGTGCACGGCCTTGGTAAATACATGTAAAAGGAGACTACTATTATGACAGATGGAGCTATTGGTTTGTCGGCTGCCGATGTAGCAGCAGTGACCAGGAATAATGATGATGACGGATGGGGCGGCGGTTGCTGGTGGATCTGGATTATCATGATCGCTTTCTTATTCCCTATGATGATGGGTGGCTGGAACCGTGGTGGCGTTGAAACAGGCGTACAGGACAATTTCATCAGCGATGAGTTTGTGAAACGTGACATTTTCAACACTAACCAGAATGTATCCAACACAGCCTGCCAGACACAGAGAGATGTGCTGGAGAATCGATACGCAAATCAGCTCGGCTTACAGCAGTTACAGGCAGCACAGCAGAATTGTTGCTGTGAGACACAGAAAGAAATTCTTCAGAGCCGTTATGATGCGGCGCTGATGGCTCAGAATATGCAGGCTCAGATGGCTCAGTGTTGCTGTGACATCAAGGAGAGCATTCTATCAGACGGGAATGCAACCAGGCAGCTCATGCAGGAGAATGCGATTCAGGCACTTAGGGATAAGCTTGCTGACCGTGATCGCGACCTGCAGAACGCTTACAACCAGATTTCTCAGGTATCTCAGACACGTACCATCATTGATGCAGTACGTCCTACACCTGTTCCAAGCTATCTCACCTGCTCCCCGTACTTTGCGTATAATGTAAGCGGTCTCAGCGGGTGCTGCGGCAACGGCGGGAACGTACTGTGAGAAAATACGATGAGCTGTCCGCGCTGGACGTTCTGAACCTGTTCGGAGTGTTTCTGCAGGCAATGAACTATCAGAGTGATCTGTCGCAGGCAAGCAATGCGGACATAGCAAAGCACCTGCAGGAGCAGGACAGGAAGTACCTGGATAAGATACTGGAAAATCAAAACCGTATAATCAGCATGTTGGAAGATTCCATTGCTACAAAGTAGTCTTGCAAATAACAGGGGTAGGCATGGAGCTTACCCCTTATTTTATTAGAAAAGGAGAATTATTATGCTTAATACTATCAACATTCCGGCTCAGACAGTAGCTACTAATCAGAATATTATTTTCAATAGCACCCGTGTAAAATCCCGAAGATGCGGTTGTCAGAGTGGATGGCTCAATCATATCGAGGGGAGCGGGCTTTTTACAATTACAAACAGGGGCAACCAGCCAATGGCAGTTGAGCTCCAGTTCAATGTGAATATTACCGCGGAATCTGCGGGAGCAACAGCACTGGCGCTCAAACTGAACGGAGAATCTATTGGTGGGACAGAGATGGATTACACGGTGGCTACAGCCAATGTGTACCAGAATGTGAGCGCTGATACTCTTATTCCTGTACCCGCAGGAACATCCCTGACCGTATCTGTTGGAAACATTTCCGCTGGAGCTGTTCTGGTTAAGGATGCAAACCTTATCATCAAAAAAGTGGCATGAGGGAGGGGATCTGAATGATTACCTTCAGAAGCAAAAAAGATGTTGACAGTGTGGAAGCTATCTTTTCAGAAATTAACGCTCGGATGATTGCAGCCCTTATGTTTCACGATCAGATGTCAGATTATTTTGATTTTCTTGGGATGAAAGGCTATAAACGATTGCATGAATACCAGTATTTTGCGGAATCTCTGGAGAGGAAGAAGCTGGATCAGTATTACATCAATCATCATAACAAGCTGATACCGGATAGCTATTCTGGACAGGTTTCCATGATCCCGGATGGTTGGCGGACAGCGAACCGGATTAGCGTCGGAAAGTCCACGAAACAGAAAGGTATTGAAGACGGTTTTAACCAATACCATGAGTGGGAAGCTGATACTAAATCCTTATACGAGCATTATTCCTCCCGACTTCGTGAGATGGATGCCGTAGCAGATGCGATCATGGTGGAAAGGCTTGTAGAAGATGTGGACAAGGAGCTGAAAAAACTCGAAGGAATCATTGTTGACTTGATTTCCTCCGGCTATGACATGGTGTATATTACGGAATCCCAGCAAGGAATCCATGATAAATACAAATCTAAATTACATGAGATATTCGGAAAGGAGTGATTGTGCAATGAAAGATATGATTAAGATTCTTGAGAATCAGCTGAAGATCGAAGAAGAGAATGTAAAAAAACAGCTTACGAACAGTAATCTGGACGTAATTTTTAAACTTACCACAACTATCTGCAATCTGAAAAAAATGTGTGGTGAGCGAGGAGCATCTGATACTGTTGTAGAAGTAGCGGAAGATGTTATCAATAAGTACAGCAATGGCCGATATGACCACAATATTGATTCTCTGTACGATTCGTATATCGCCGCGAAAAAAGCGTATCAAGAGAACGGGGATCAGGCACACAAGGACAAGTTAATGGAATCTTTGGGTCGGTTGATGGTCGAGATATACGACATGCTTTCCTCAATGGTGATTGATTCAGACTTTTTGTTGGAGAGAAAAGAAATTCAAAATCAAATCAGAAAACTTGCGGATATGTAAGCAAATGTGCGTATAGAGGTGGGGATACAAATGCGGTATCCTTACACTGTAAGAACCCGTTTTGGTTCCTCCTTTCTTGCGCGTGCCCTTAAAAGAAACAAGAGGATTTCCATGTATAATCACATGATATACTCCTTCCTGAAAGCCAAGTCTCCTCTTGGAGGATAGAGCGGATGCAATTTCCGGCACGCGCATGTAGTGGTTGCTGGTGTCCGGCATTAAATGCGCTGCAAAAGGCGCGGCCACTCCCCCTTGAAATACTCTCCCTTACTCATCGAAATGATGAAAAGAGAAGCGTCACTCCATTGCTTCTCTGTGGATCGTTAGCTCAGCAGCGAGAGCATGCCGGCTCACAACCGGGTTGTCCAGGGTGCAAATCCCTGACGGTCCATTACCCCGCCCGTGGTCTATCGGGCTTAATCCATTACCTGCGGCGGCAGGTCAATAAACACGGCCAGGAGGATATTTATGCAGAAACTTATTGACACATTGAAATCGTTTGGGATCGAAATTCCGGGAGACAAACAAGCAGACGTGAAGAGCGCACTTTCAGAGCACTATAAAAATGCTGGGGAAGTAGCGAAAACTCTTTCTAAAGTCGAAAATGAGCGTGATTCCTGGAAAAGCAGAGCCGAAGCAGCAGAAACTACCTTGAAATCATTTGACGGTGTGGATGTAGATGGAATGAAACAGTCTATTGCTGACTGGAAAGCAAAAGCCGAAAAAGCTGAACAGGACGCAAAAGATCAGCTCTATCAGAGAGATTTTGCGGACGCACTCAAAACAGAACTTGAATCCGTGAAATTTTCCAGTGAAGCGGCTAAAAAGGCTATCATGGCAGATATCAAAGAAGCGGGGCTTACTATGAAGAATGGTAAAATTCTTGGACTGAATGATCTCATTGAGCAGATGAAGAAAGAAGATGCTTCCGCTTTTGTTGATGATTCTCAGCAGAAAGCACAGCAGAACGCGGCTAAGTTTACTACTTCCGTACAGAAAGGTAGCGGAACCGGCGGCACGATCACAAAAGAGGATTTCAAGAAAATGAATCTTGATGAGCGTTTGAAACTCAAACAGTCAGACCCAGACCTCTTTGCAGCACTTAACAAATAATCAGTAACTGGCTATGTATTCGGAACATAGTCATTGACCTGACACCCAAACAATTACAGGTAGATGGGATTTTTTTATTTTAGTTCGCATCTACGGAAAGGATTATATTTATGTCAAGAACAGGAACGTTCGGCGGTTTCTCCTTTGATCCGGAAGTATTCTCTGGTTATATGGCAGAACAGCCAACATGGAATGATGCAATTATCAATTCCGGAATTCTTGTACAGGATTCCACGATCATGGATTTGATCGGAACAAAAGGAAATGTATGTACACTTCCTTTCTACGTGCCGATTGACGAAGCCGATTCTCAGGCACTTAACAACGACGGTGAAACAGACAATACTCCGGTTGAAATCTCTGGCAAGAAGCAGACAGCAATGCTTATTCAGAGGATGAAAGCATGGAAAGCACAGGATTTCACAAAGGAGCTTACTGGAGCCGACCCAATGACTCATGTGGCGAACTCTGTAGCAGGATTCTACAGGCAGACCCGTGTGCGTGATCTCATGTCTATCGTTGATGCAGTATTGTCTTTAACAGGTATGTCTTCACACATTACGGACATTTCCGCAGAAAAACCGTCTGGCGGCGGAACTGCAACTGCGACTGATGCGAACAAGATTGATGAAACCACATTAATCTTTGCGCAGCAGAAAGCGCTTGGCGATTCATCGGAGAAGATGGGACTGCTGTTCCTTAACAGCTACATTTTCGCAAAGTATAAGGCTCTTGGGCTGGTAGATTACAACAAGTACACCGTGACCAATGCGCTCGCTGGTGACGTAAATCTCCCGTCCATCGGCGGATTTATCCCGGTTGTATCTGATAGATACACAGTAGATACTTCCGGCGATATCCCGGTGTATAAGACTTACATGATCGGCGCAGGTTCTATCCTGACCTGTGACAAGAATAATTACGAGGATCCTTATTACGCCGATTATGATCCGGAGACAAAAGCCGGTATCCGTAAGCTGTATACCAAACAGGGATACGTGCTTCATCCGAATGGATTCAGCATTGACACAAGTAAGATCGCAAAAGAGTCTCCGACCAACGCAGAGCTTGGAGCGAAAGCGAACTGGTCTCTCGTTTACAACCACAAGAATATCCGTATGGGTATGATCAAGTCCAACGGCTAAGGAGGATTCCGGCATGGCATACGCAGATTATGAGTTTTACACAAAATCATTTTTCGGCAATGTCGTGCCAGAAACCGACTTTCCACGGCTGGCAGAAAGAGCCAGTGATTTTGTGGATACAATGACGTTTGACAGATTGGTGGACGGACTGCCGACAGACGAACGATCGCAGAAGCGTATCAAGAAAACAGTCTGCTCACTGGCTGAATTACTGTATCAGATTGAGCTTGCTGAAAAGAATGCAATTAATCAGGCATCAGCCAATCTTACCGACACAAATGCCGGGAACATCTCAACAGGCATTGTGACGTCAGTATCATCCGGCAGCGAATCTATTTCGTATGCAACACCTCAGCAGATTGGGGCGAGTGCAAAGGAATGGAGTGCGGTGTATGCCGCCGCCGGAGATACACAGAAAACAAATGACTTACTTTTAAAGACAGCCTTACCGCTTCTGATGGGAGTAAGGACAGATGAAGGGATACCAGTATTATATGCAGGACTTTAAAGTTAATGTCTTAGGCTCTGAATGGAGCGTGGTGTTCGGAACTGAGAAAGAATATCCAAGCTTATCAGAGATGGACGGATACGCCGATTTCTCAATCCATCAGATCGTGATTGACACAATGGAGAAAACCGATGGACAAATCGGGTTTAAGAGAGATATGACCGCATATAAGAAGCAGGTGATTAGACATGAAATCATTCACGCTTTCTTGTATGAATCCGGTTTAGAAGCGTGTTCAACCACTTCTGATAACTGGGCGGTTAACGAAGAAATGGTTGATTGGTTCGCTATCCAGTCTCCAAAGATTTTCAAAGTGTTCAGTGAACTTGAATTGATGTGAGGTGAAAAATAATGAAAAAGTTATTTATCAGTCAGCCTATGAGGGGCAAGACAGACGAGGAAATTCTTGCAGTAAGAGAAAAAGCAATTAAGAGTGCGGAGAAACAGGTCGGCGAGCCTGTAGAAGTAATTGATTCTTTCTTCCAGTCAGCACCAGTGGACGCAAAACCACTCTGGTATCTGGGCGAATCTCTTAAACTTCTGGCAGAAGCTGATGTGGCGTATTTCGCTAAAGGATGGGACGAAGCCAGAGGGTGCAAGATTGAGAATACTTGTGCTATCGAATATGGCATTGAGACCATTATCGAAGATTATACGGAGGGCTAAAGATGGACATTTCAACATTAGGCTCATGCATAGCAATCGTTATGATTTGCTACATCGTAGGAATGGGCTGTAAAGCATCAAAAAGGATCTCCGATGAATGGATTCCGGTAATCATGGCGGTTATTGGTGGGATTCTCGGAGCGGTAGGGATGGGAGTTATACCAGACTTTCCGGCAACGGATTATATCACGGCAGTTGCAGTCGGCATGTTTAATGGATTGTCGGCTACCGGTGTGAATCAGATTATTAAACAGACAGTGCAGAAAGTGTGATCCTATGGGTGGCCGCGGATCATCAAGCGGTATAAGCGGTAAGGGAAGATCCTATGGGAGCCAATACCATACATTGTATGAATACGAGAATATAAAGTTTGTATCCAATACCGGAAAGAACTATGAACCACTTATGGAAACCCAAACGGCAGGGAGGGTATATGTTCAGGTAGGTGGAAAGGATATTGTTCGAATCGTGTTCATGGGCGATGATGCCAAAAGGAATAAAGTTATTGAACAAGACAAGAGATCGAAAGAATGGCACGTTCATCACGGATATTTTCATACAGAGAATTCAGAAAAGGATCATGAGCCATTAACTGTTCAAGACAGGCAATATCTTGAAAAAGTTAAAAGGATATGGCATAATCACATTAAGCAAGCATAGTTTAAGTCGGGGAAAATGTTCATAAAATGAAAGTTCCGCGTTCAAATCGTCGGTGTTTGCATAAGAGATGCCATATCAAAATGATATGTCATCTCTTTTTTAATATCATGGAGGCGTAAACATGGGTGGCAGAGGAGCTGCGAGTGGGGCGGGATTTTCTTCCGTGTTTGAGCGTGGAGCAAAAGAGAGAACCATAGAATCTGTGTTTCGGGAAGCAAGAGGATGGGATAAATCCTACTACAAAGATACCGTCCTGGAAGCTGTCAGCGAAAAGGGTGGAGGCGTGAATTTTATTTATGCCAGCCTTGTGAAACGTGAAAAAACCGCGAAAACCAACAGGACGCAATATTTAACTTACAAAGAAAAGGCCGGGGCCCACAACGGAGAGGTTTTCGGAATTAATTGGAAGAATGTAAAGTATGTGTCCGGGCAAACCTTTGGGATAAAAGACGAAATCAAGAAACAAGGATTCAAATGGAATGGATCATTAAAGAGATGGGAAAGAGGGTAAACATTTCACATTATGTATGATAAAACCATTTCTTTGTTCAATTATTACGAAAGCCCAATGACGGGTGAAGGAATTTGGTATCCGCATGTTCTGATCGGTGTTGATCTGAACACCGACAGGGGCGCGATTATCAAAAAGTACGGTCATGATACAGCGGACAATGCTCAATTACATGTGACGTATTATATGCATGCCACGGATCCGGAGGACGACAGGAAACTGGTGAATACTGCCGATGGTATGCTTCCCTGGATCCCACCGAAGCAATGGAAAAAGCAGATCAATGACAATTTATCAAAAACAGTAACTTTTTCCCCGGAAGCAGATTTCTTTATAGAAGGTATCTGGGACGGTGGAATTGTATCGGATAATGATTATCGTGGCGGGTTCTATCAATATATGAATCACAACAAAGATAATGCCTTCAAGATCACCAGCGTAGGAGGGCCGTATAGCCTGATTCCACACTTTGAGATTTTGGCAAAATAAGGAGGCTGCTGTGCCGGATATCGTAAAACCTATCGGGAAAGATGCGGAAGGATATGAAATCCTTACCGAAGCAATGAAGGGACTGTTAAATCAGTACCCGGGCCTGTATGATGATGAAAAAATAAAATATGAAGAGTTGGAATCAGATAGCGGGATATCCTTTTATGCAGACACAGGCGCCTTGGTTTTTTCTGAAAAAGAAGATATATGTGGAATGATGCATCAGGTATGTCAGTATCCGTTTATTGTGGTATACCGTACCGCATCGGAAAAAGAAAGGCAAAAGTTGTCAGTGCAGGAATTTCTGGACAATCTTGGAAAATGGATTTGCCGAGAGCCGGTAACAGTAAACGGGAAAGAAACACGACTGTCTGCTTTCCCAGCACTTTCCCGCGGTCGGGTAATCAAGCGTATTAGCAGGGACAATTCCTACGGGACAGAGCCGAACGCAAACGGAGTACAAAACTGGTTGCTTCCGATAACGGTCAAATACAATTATGACTGGGAAAAGTGGTAATCGTTAAAAAGTAACAACTAACCTACATGGCCTTTTAAAAGTTATAGGCAGAAAGGATTTTTTATGATTGAAAGAAAGTATCTTGCACACTATCTCGATTCCAGTTTTGGCGGCGTCACGCCTGCCTATGTACGGCTTGGAAAAAATCTTGAAGAATACAACGAAGAATTAAACCCGGATGTGGAGGTTTCAAAAAATATCCTGGGGGAGCAATCTGTAAAGCATTCTGGATATGAAGCTCAGGCAGATGTTGATCCTTTTTACTACGAGGATTATGACGACGCTCTGTCAAATAAGATCATGGAAATTGCAAACAACCGGTCTACTGGCGATAAATGCAAGACCACCATGGTTGATGTGCTTCTGAAGCCTGGCGAAACCGATGCCGCAGCGCCTACTGTCGTTTGGGCATACCGCGAAGATGTCTACGTTATCCCGAACAGTGTAGGCGGAGATACTTCCGGCGTCCAGACCCCGTTTACCGTTTATAAAGCAGGAAACCGGGTAAAGGGCACATGGGACGTAAGCAAAAAGACCTTCACACCACCTTTAAGCGAATAGGAGGCAATCAATGGCCGAACAGATTTTGACCGGTATATTTGCCGGTAAAGAATACGATTTTCTGGACGCGGACAAAAATGTCCTTTTTACACTACGGTTTAACCCGTCGGATATAAATATCGTCCACAGATACAACGAAGCGGTGGAGTATCTGAACACGCTCGATTTGCCTGAAATTTCTGCTGACAATGGTATGAAAGAATTTTCCGCAGCGGTGAAAGATGTGGAAGATCAGCTCACCATCATCCTCGACCGGCTTGTGAATGCAAATATTGCAGAACCGATCTATTCTGTCATGAATCCGTTTTCGGTATTGGAAAACGGAAAATTTTACATTGAAGAAATCATTGATAGCATTGGAAAGATTATAGAGAAGGAAATGGGTGTCAGAACAGCAAAAGTACAGAGCCGAATCAAAAAATATACGGCAAAGTACAATAGATGAGCGCGTGGGATCTCCCCACAACCATCTCTATAAACAATATCGAATATGAAATAAGAACCGATTTTCGGGCTGTTCTGGACGTTTTAACGGCCATGAATGACCCGGATCTTTTTGAACCTGATGCCGATGAACGTGAAAAGAATTATGTTCGAAATATAACGCTTCTGGAGATCATGATAAAAGATTTTGACAGTTTTCCGCCTGAACATTATCAAGAGGCGTGTGAAGGATTGATCTCGTTCATTGACGCTGGATTTGAAAAAGAAGGAAAAAAGAAGCCCAGCCTTATGGATTGGCAGCAGGATGCGCCGATTATTATTCCGGCGATCAACCGGGTACAGGGAACGGAGATTCGGGCCATTCCGTATATGCACTGGTGGACATTCCTTGGTGCCTACATGGAAATCGGGGAATGCTTGTTTTCTCAGGTCATCCATATTCGGCAAAGGAAAGCTATGCATAAGAAATTGGAAAAGTGGGAAAAGGATTTTTACAACGCGAACAAGGACATTATAGATCTGAAAAAGAAGATCAGCGAGGAACAGCAGGCGGAAATGGCCGCTCTTGAAAAATGGCTGTAGGCAGGTGATAAGAATGGCAGATGGCAGTGTCATCATTGATACAAAATTGGATACATCGGGCATGAAGGTGGGTAGCCGGGAGATAGAGGCTGCGGCAAAGCGGATAGCCACAAGCGTAAATGGAATGGGGAAATCAGCAGAGCAGGCATTGCAGAAACAGTTCAACGCTTTTTCGAAGTTGAACGATCAGTATGCAAAGCAAGAGCAGAAGGTTGAATCCTTAAAACGGAAAGTAGCGGAGTACGGCAACCAGAAGATTCCTACGCAGGAATACCAGGAAATTCAAAAGCAGATAGAGAAAGCAGAGGCAAGCCTCGGACGTCTGTCAGACCGGCAGGAAAAGTTCCTCGAAATGGGCGGTAGCCGGAACAGCAAGGCGTATCGGTCTATGCAATATGACATAGAGCAGCTGACGAATACGATTGAATATGCAAAAGGAGAATTGGCTGATCTGGAGGCATCCGGACGTGCTTTTACTCTTGGGACGGATACATCCAAGGCTCAGGAGGATACCCGGCGGCTGGCTGCGGAAACAGAGCGTCTTGCCGGGATGGAATATCAGGCCAGGTCTGCATTGGACAATATGGCGGCATCTGCGCAGAACTATGGAAACGAAGCGGCGGCTGCCGGGCAGAAGACAAGCATTTTAAAAACCATTCTCGGCGGGGTGAAAACCGGCGCTTCAAAATTGGCGTCCGGCATCTTCTCTGCCGCGAAATCCATGCTGAATCTCGGCAAAAGCACTAGAGGAACCGGTATAAGCTTGAAAAACCTGATACGGTACGCTTTCGGCATCCGAAGCATGTTCGCCCTGATGAATAAGCTGCGCAGTGCGGTAGTTAGTGGATTTCAAAATCTGGCGCAGTATTCCGGTACAACCAACAGCAGCATTTCCATGCTGATTTCTGCTCTGGCACAGCTTAAGAATGCCCTTGCAACCGCGTTTGCACCGATTCTTAACGTGGTTGCTCCTATCCTGACGACTTTCATTAATATGCTTTCCCGGGCCGCAAATTATGTAGCACAATTCACGGCGGCGCTTACGGGAAAGAAAACTTATACAAAGGCCGTCGGCGTACAGAAGGATTATGCCGCATCTCTTAAAGATACGGCCAAAAGCGCCAAGGAGGCAAAGAAGGAAGAAGACAACTATCTGTCCTCCCTTGATGAGGTTGCAAGGTTTGAAACAAACAAAAATGATGACAGTTCTGCGGGCGGTGGCGCTGGTGGCGGCGCTGGGGCCGGAGATATGTTCGAAACAGCAAACATTGATTCTGGTCTGGCTGAATGGGCTGACAGAATCAAGGAAATGTGGGCAAATGCTGTTTTTACAGAGCTTGGCAACATTCTTGGTGAAAAACTGCGGGATGCACTGCTGCAAATCCCCTGGGGGCCGATTCAAGCTGTTGCTGGCAAGATAGGGAAAAGTCTTGCCACCCTCCTGAATGGGGTGATAGAGACAGAGAACCTCGGGTATACGATCGGAACGACCATCGGAAACGGGATCACCACGGCAATAGAGCTTGCCTATCAGTTTGTGACAAACTTCCACTGGGATTCTCTCGGCGCGTTTGTTGGGCAGGGGATAAACGGAGCTGTGCAGACGATAGACCTATGGAAAGCCACGTACACCCTGGGCGCGGCCATCACCGGAATGGCGGTTGCGGCCATAGCATTCGCAAAAAATGTTGACTGGACGGCCCTCGGGGACAAAATTGCTGCCGGGATCAATGGATTTTTTGCGGGATTTGATGCCGGGAAACTTGCAAGAGCGGGTTCTGAAATCATAAAAGGGCTACTTGATTCTATATTTAACGCCGTTGCAAACATCGACTCCGAAAAGATATGGGCAGACATCATAGATTTCCTTACAAATGTTGATTGGCTTGGTGTTGTGGTCAAATTAAAGTCGTGTGCTGATGCCATTATAAATGGCCTGACGTGGGGATTGATAATGGCAATAATTAACTATGATTGGATAGACCTCTGGAACCGGATTATCGACAGCTTCAAATCATTGTTCGGAATCAACAGCCCGTCAAAACTGTTCCAGGAGTTCGGTACTTATATCGTTCAGGGTCTGTTTAATGGATTGAAAGAAAAGTTCCCGATCGTTACAGATCTGATGAAGCAGTGGTGCACAGATATAAAGCGTGTTATTGACGACATCAACCTCGTATTTCAGGGAATCGTGGATTTTATCACGGGCGTGTTTACCGGAGACTGGGAGCGGGCTTGGCTCGGAGTAAGGGAGATTTTCTCCGGCATCTTCTCTGGCCTGGCTGATCTCCTTCGAGCTCCCATCAATGCGGTTATTCGTCTGATTAACGGCGCTATAGGTGGCCTGAACGTTCTGGTGAGGGGTGCAAACCGGTTACCGGGTGTGAGTATCCCCACGATTTCAAATGTGCCTTATCTGGCGTCTGGCGCGGTTATACCGCCAAGGTCAGAGTTCCTGGCGGTGCTTGGCGACCAAAAGCATGGAAACAATATCGAAACCCCGGAAGCGCTCCTTCGAAAGATTATAAGAGAAGAGCTTGGAGACATGAAGGGCAACAGCGGCGGCAAATATGAATTTGTTGCGCAGCTCAACCGAAAAACAATTTTTTCACAGCTCATTGAAGAGGCAAAGATGCAGCAAATGCAAACGGGGAAAAATCCTTTTGAATTGGCGTAAGGAGAATGGAATGCAGGATAAAATCAGGATAAACGGGATAGAAATATGGCAGCCGGATGCAGGACAGCTTGCGTACAACTTCGAAACTACATATACCGAGGATTCTACAAGGGTGCAGAGCGGGGTTATCCATTTAACCCCCATGTTCACGGTGGAATCCTTCGGCTATGCGGCATCCAATATACCGATTCTCAAAATGAGGGAAATTCTCGTCAATATCGCGAGGGGAAACCCTTTTACATTGCATTGCTTTTCTCCTTTTTATGGTGCATGGAGAGATGATAAGTTTTATGTCGGAAAAGGTTCTTTGAACATCGGAAGATTAAAAGAAGGAGAAGAGGTGTACGACAGCCTGTCCTTCAATATGATTGGAGTGAATCCAATATGATAAGCGTAAGTACTGAATTCAAAAAAACAATGGCAGATCGTACAAACTTTATGGAATCTGCAAAGATAACGCTGGCCAACGGCGACATTTTAAATCTTACAGAAAAGGATTTTACGGTCACAAACAACAGTGTATCGGACGGCGCAGGCTCATCCGGGTTCCCTTTTGGTGTGGCTGTCGGAAAATCCATCCAGATCGAAATCATGAACGACGAAGATCAGTTTTCGGAGTACGATTTTGCGAATGCGAAAATAGACCTGTTCCTTAAGTTTCAGCTTTCTGCCACTACGGAGACGATAGATTACGGTGTTTACACGGTGGTTTCCCCGGAGACGTATGGGACAACCATTATCATTCAGGCTGTGGATGAGATGTATAAGACCGACAAGGAATATGACACGGGTCTTTCCTACCCGCTGGAGCTGGGCGCGGCTGTTCGCGATAGCTGCGCTACCTGCGGGATCACTCTGCTCACTACGACGTTTCAAAATAGCACCTTTACCATTCAGAAAAAGCCGACAGGGATCACGCATCGGCAGTTTCTTGCCTATGCAGCCATGATTGCTGGTGGGTTTGCCCGAATGGATTACAAGGGACGGCTTTGTATCAAGACATATAATTTTGAGGGCCTGCAAAACCTCAAAGATTTGGACGGCGGAAGATTCGACGATTCAACGCCGTATTCCAGCGGAGATACTGCGGACGGCGGCTCATTCGCCCCATGGTCTATCGGGTATGTGTATGATTCCGGTACTTTTTCCGATCAGAATGCATACCATGTGCTGTTTAATTTTTCTTCATTGAAAGTAGATGTAGACGACGTGGTTGTGACCGGAGTTAAGGTTTCTGCCGACAATAATTCGTATTTAGCCGGAAAAGAGGGATATGTGTTATCAGTCAGCAACCCGTTGCTGGATGGACAAGAGGAGGCAGCGGCGGCGCTTCTGGGAAAAACAGTCATAGGGGCAAAGTTCCGGCCGTTTTCCGGGGATCACATCGCATACCCGCTGGCAGAATTCGGTGATATCGCTTATGTGATCGACCGAAAAGGTAACACTTATAAAACAATCATTACCGATGTGGATTTCAATTTCTTCGGTATTACTACACTAAAATGTTCTGCTGACAGCCCGATTAGGAACAGCAGCAGATACAATTCACAGGCCACGCAAGCGATTGTAAAAGCGCAGAAAAAAACAGAAGAGATTCTTTCTGGTTTTGATAAAGCATCGCAGATGTTGGCTACCTTAATTGCCAGATCCGGCGGATTATACACAACAGAAGACATACAAGCGGATCAGTCAACGATATGGTACATGCACAACAAGCCTACACTAGGGCAAAGCACGACGATCTGGAAAATGACGGCAGATGCATTTGCTGTGTCTACAGACGGTGGGAAAACCTGGAACGCCGGTTTGACGGCGGATGGGAACGCCATTGCTCAGGTGTTGTCCGTCATAGGCATTAACTTTGACTGGGCCAAGGGTCGGACGCTAACGCTTGGCGGATCAGGAAACGAAAATGTCATATTGCGTATCCTTGGAAGCGACAATACCGAAATCGGAAAATGGGATAAGGACGGGCTGGTCGCAACGGCTGGAAAGTTTTCTGGAAGCCTCTCAGGGGCAACAGGTACATTCTCAGGGAAGCTTTCCGGCGCTACCGGAGATTTCACCGGATCGATCACGGCATCATCCGGGTATATCGGTGGAAAAACTGGTTTTGTCATCGAAACCAACAAGATATATAAAAACAAGAATGCGCTGGGGGCGAACTCCAATGGCATCTACATCGGAACTGATGGGTTTGCCTGTGGAAAAACGGTGAATAATGTTTCGATGTTTGAGGTAGACCAGAATGGAACCCTTGTCATGCAGAACGCATTTTTACGTGGGAATGGCATGTTTCTCGGATATGGAACCGGGTTCGGAGCAGATGACGATAATAACCTGCACGCATTGTTTCAGCTCTCCAGCAAAGGGAAAGATGTGTTCGTGAATGCTCACAACGGAACTGATGGAACACTTCATCTTGGTGCTTACGACACGCATGCGGTACACTGTGGCGCACCTCTTTCTGACATGGACGGAAATGGGGTCTGGGGTACAGCGTCAGATCGGCGTCTGAAAAAAAACGTGGCCCCGCTGAATAAAGAAAAATCCTATGAATTTATAAATAGCCTGATCCCATCGGAATACAAGTACCGGAAAGGGGCAATAAGAAGCGATGGGGATTCCGGGCGCTTCCACCATGGATTTATTGCGCAGGAAGTCATGGAATCCATGCATTCCGATTGGGCTGTTGTAGAAGAGTTCGATTACATCAAAAAGGTAGAGGGAAAAAGAGTGAAGCGGTATAGCATGCGTTACGAGGAGCTGATTGCTGATGTAATAGCAGCTTTCCAGTATTTAGCAGAAAGGGTGAATGAGATTGAGGAAAGCGGTAAGTATAGCCATTGAAGAGTTCCGTCTGGCGGTACAAAAGGCTGCTGATGATTCGGAGCTTCCGGCGTGCGTCCTGGAACCCATTGTGTACAGTATGCACCAGAAGTTGGCACAGTTAAGCGCTATGGAGTTACAGAGAGACCTGGAAAAGTCGAAGGGAGGCGAACAGGATGGCGATACAAAATAGAAGGGGAAACGAATCGGATTTTGACCCAAACAAAATGCTCCAAGGAGAATGGGCAACAGCCACCGATACCGAAAAGGTCTGGATGTGCTTTAAACCGGGCAAGGTTCGCAGGATGGCAACATACGAGGACATGGTAGAGAATATCGGAGAAGCCACTGAAGAAATTAAAACAGAATTTACCGCGGGTGTAAAATCTGCAACTGAAGCAGCCACAGGGGCTGCAAACACAGCGAACAAAGCCGCGAAAACTGCATCAGACGCGTCAAACACCGCGAATGCGGCAGCGGAGACCGCAATGAATGCTGCAGAAAAGGCAGAAGCCGCAGCGGGCGGTGATATATCGGAAAAGACGGTATCGTTTGAGGAAGTAGAAACATATAGCAAGCCTACTTCCGGCGCGAAAATATCGTTTATAATTGCGAATCTTGTTAGGGGTATTTCACAACTGTTTGCTGGTCTTGCAAACAAGATAGATTCTTCCAAAATCCTGTCCGCAGAAGAGTGGGGCGCTGCAATATCAGAGAGAGGCTACCTGGCGGATGCTAAGGATGTAAAGGATAGTCTTACGCAGCTAAACACGAAATTCGTGGCAGAAAATGTAGGTATATCAATCGGCTCGCTGGCTCCCGGCGGAACCAACGGGACAAAAAGCATAGAAAAAGATGGATACTCTGCATTTGCTGTCGCGGGGTTTAAAACAGGCAATAATACGATAGGTGTGTGCGACATGATTTTAAAAAGCGCGACTGAGCTTGACTACAGAGTTCGAAACATGGGAACAGCAACAGCCACCAATGTATTTGTTACCGTTTCTATTCTGTACAAAAAGAATTAGGTGTCAAAGTTGATCGTCTTTGTGTAAATTCGGCCATCAATATAGACATCTACGGAAAGTTTCCAAGGCGTGCCGCTGTAATCCACTTTAAGGTTTGTGATTTTGTTATTTGTACTGCTGTCCGCATTATTAGGCACCAGATCAAACATAGTAGTATCTGCTACGCGCATCCGAGCGATGTTCCGCCCGAATGCTTTAAAATCAAAATCTATTTTCTGGCCACTTGAAAATCCTCTAAGTGATGTTTTGTTTGCAATATTCGTGTTTAGCTGCGAAAAGAAAGGAGAAAAAATGCATATAGAATTAAGATCTGGCACACCGATAGCCGGAACGTGTAAAAGAATAAATGAAAATCTGATAAAAATAGAACTGCCGGACATCGTGCCGACAGAAGAAGAAATAAAAGAATTGAAAGTAGTAAGAGAAAGCGGAGAGCTACTTTTTGACGGAACGGGATACGATACCATTTACCAAACGATTGAAAATGGATACATCTTGTCAAATGACGGCAGTGTGTATGTGCCGCCTGCAGAACCAGATCCCGAGCCGGTCTATGAGCCTACCATCGATGAGCTTAAAACAGCAAAGAAGCAGGAAGTGAGTGCTGCCTGTGAGCAGACCATTGCAAGGGGGATTGATGTGCAGCTTCCGGGCGGCGTGGAGCATTTTTCCTTGACCGCCAATGACCAAATCAACCTGATCGGGAGCCAGGCCGCGGTCACTGCAGGAGAACAGCAGATTGCGTATCATGAGGATGGTCAGCCGTGCCGGTATTACACACCAACAGAGATCGGTCTTATCGTGCAGCAGACCATGTTTTGGATTGGGTATCATCGGACGTATTGCAACAGTATCAACATGTGGATCCAGGCGGTGACTGACAAAGAGGATCTACAGGAGATTTATTACGGCGCAGATGTACCGGAGGTTTATCAATCTGATGTTTTGAAAGATTACATAATGGAAATTTCAAAGAGCGCAGAAAAGGGGAAAAATGAAAAAATATCTTAAAGTTATTCTTCTTTGTTTGATAGGAGGTTTTTTATATATATGCACAGAATTAGCGTGGAGGGGGCACACACACTGGACGATGTTTTTTCTTGGAGGGGTCTGTGCATATCTAGTTGGACTGATTAACCAGAACAGAAGAAAATGCGTTCCATTGGTAAGGCAGGGGATCATAGGGAGCATCATCATCACTACACTGGAATTCTTCACCGGATTAATTGTCAACCTATGGCTTGAATGGGATGTATGGGATTACTCAAACCTGCCGTTCAATTTGTGCGGACAGATATGTTTGCTGTATTCGATTCTATGGTTTTTTTTCTCGATTATTATTGTTTTATATGATGATGAATTGAGAAATATTATATATAAAGAAGAGATTCCGCATTACTGTTTAATCAAACATAGAAGAAAAGGAGAATAATGGCATGGAAAAAATCATCGATGTATCAGACAATCAAGGCGTGATCGACTGGCAGCAGGTGTCCAAACATATCGGCTTTGCGATCCTCCGGTCCGTCCGTGGATCCGGAAAGCTGGATTATCGGTTTAAGGCTAATGTGGAGGGCTGCCGGAAATACGGCGTCAGATTTGACGTTTACAAGTACAGCTATGGCCTCACCGAAGCCGACAGCATCAGAGAAGCACGGCAGGTAGTAGCTGCGCTGCAGAGCGTTGGCTGCGGCCCGGAAGTGACCGTCTGGTGGGATATGGAAGATAAGAGCCTGCGGAAGCTTGGCAAGCGCCAGCTGACGAAGAACATTCTGGCTGCCCGGAAAATCATCGAGGCAGCAGGGTATACCTTTGATCTGTATTGTAACAAAGACTGGTATCTCAATGTGTTAGATGTGGCGCAGTTGGACTGCCGGTTCTGGATTGCCCGATACCCGTACAACAAAGTGATGCAGCTCAACCAGGATCCAGAAAAGAGATATGCGCCAACCTTTGCCAAGAATCTCTTGGCTTGGCAGTATACCAGCCAAGGACGGGTGCCTGGAATCAAGGGTAACGTGGATCTGTCCGTCCTGTACATATGATTCACAAAAAGAAGGAGGAGGCTTTGCCCCTCCTTCTTAATATCTTCTACAACCCTTTTCTCTCGTTTTTCCTCTTATTATGCTCCATACGCCATCTTCTGATAAATAATTTTTTCTTGCAATGATCTGTGAAGCGTCCGTGCACATGTTGAACCACCGTTCTAGCATTTCTCTTGTTTCGTCACATGATTCGATTTCTATTTTACAGTCCAGGTGCCCTTCATCATCCGCTTTTTTGAACCATGTGCGCTTCCTTTCTATGGCGTTGAGCGCTCTTTTTCTTATATCCTCTGCCCATTTTATTTGTTTTTCTGATCCTTTGATATTCATTTTATTTACTCCTCTATTTTGGTCTCAATCAAATTTTCCACCCTTGAATCAGGCTCCCAAGCTAAGAAAAACTCGAGATTTTCCAGGCTTACATCGTCATCTACTTTGATTGAACAGCGCTCTCTCACTTCCTCCCCGTTTTCTCCCTCATGTACATAATCATAATCAACTCTTTTCATTATCTTTTCCTCCTGATTTTAATTTTTCTCCTTGCAATTTTATAATAACATACTTGTGTAAGTATATCTATTGACAGAATATACAATCTTGTGCAAGTATATTTGTGCAAATTATATACTTGCACAAGTATATAATTTAAGATATAATAAAAGAAAAACAAGGAGGAAATAAAATGGAAGAAAAAAAAGAAGGAAACTCTGAAACAAGGGCAAAGAACAAGTATAATGCAAAAAACTATGACAGAGTAACTTTGTCGGTTCCGAAGGGGAAAAAAGAAGAATATAAAGAGGCCGCAATGGCTGAAGGAAAAAGCCTGAACCAGTTTGCCGTCGATAAAATAGAAGGGAAGGACAGTTCCCCGACAGCGTATACCCGTGAAATCGCAGAACGGCTTGGCGGTGCTTATCAAGGAATTCTCGAAGTTATGAGCAAAAAAAGAAAAATCGTTCATGATCCCTACCCGGATTCTTCTTATATATTTCCGATGCGCTGCCTTATGATGTTGCTTCCACGTGCTATGTCTTTGGGCGTGCCGGATGAGCTTAACGATAAAATCATGGTGCTTATGAATTCGATAACACTGGAAGACATGGACAGACTTATGCGGCAACCTATGCCGCAGGAATTTGTATTGAATTTTGAAAGAGGGAAAATGAAGAGAACACTGAAAATGGAATAAATAGGTGAGGGGTAAGAGAAAGGGCCGGGAAGATTCCGGCTCTTTCTTTGTCTGCTGGACGTTTTCATACTATGCCAGTTTATATAAATGGTTAAAGCCATTTGTATAAACTGGTATAGTGTGTGCTTTAGAATTAAAATGCCCAGTGTATGTGCACTTCTTCGCCGTCGATGCCGATGTGTTCGATGATCTCGGCAATGGTGTCGTGTAACTTGCCGGACGTCCGGTCATTCGCCGCCAGCTCCGTCTCAAACATGTTTACCAGCTCTAAGACCCGCTCTAATGACATCTTCGGTGCGGCATCTTTCAGGTTCTCGATCTGGGCCAGCAGCGCGTTTTTCTCATTGTTCAGCGGTGTAGTCTTACTCTGGATGGCCTGCACGTCGATGGTGCCCAGCATGTACAGATCCATGAGCCGGGATATCTGGCCGTCGATCTGGGCCACCCGTTTTTCTAACATTTTCCGCTGCGGGGCGTTGTCACGGCTCTGGGTGATGGTCGGGTAGTAGGACGGATCGGTTTTCAGCTTTCGGATTTCCTCATAAACAATCTTTTCCAGATCTCTGTCCCGGTATGTCTTATTCTTGCAGTTGGGATCCTTGACCATCTTCGGGTCGGATTTTGCCCGGCTATAACACATGTAGTACGCCCTCATAGCCCCGTCTTTGTTGTGCCCGTTGTTTCGCAGCTGGTATTTAGCCATGCAACGCTCGCACCAGATCAGGCCGCCTAACGGGGAACGGTAGCGCTTCCCGGGACGGTATCTCTCCCAGGTCTTTTCTCTCTCTTTCAACACCTGCTGCGCGTGATCGAATACGGCCCGCTCAATGATGGGCTTGTGTAATCCCGCATACCATTCCCCCTTGTGGGAAATCTCCCCAAGGTATACTCGGTTGCTTACCATGTACCGTATCGTCCCTTCTCCCCATTCGCCGTATTTCGTCCTGTATCCCTTTTTATTCATCTGCACCATTATTGTATGTATCGCCGTCCGGCTGTTGAACAGGTCGAATATTTCCCGCACCTGCGCTGCTTCGTATTCGTTCGGCACCAGGGCGCCGCTTTCCTGGTCGTAGTCGTACCCGATCGGTATGTGACCGCCGCCTTTGTACTTCCCTTCCTTTGCCCTTCCTGTCTTTCCGTCTGCCATCCGTTCCTTGATCCGTGTCCGCTCCATTTCGGCAAACATGGCCAGAATGTAAAGGCAGAACTTTCCGATCTGCGAAGAACTGTCGAATGCCTCTGCGCGGCTCACAAATGCCACACCGTGAGGATTCAGCACGTTTTCCAATATATTCACAGTATCAACCAGATTCCTTGCGAATCGGTCAATCTTGTCTACCAGAATAATGTCTGTGTTTCCTCTTTCTACCTCCCGGAGCATATCCTGTAATGCAGGGCGATCCGTATTCCCGCCGCTGTATCCTCCGTCAATGTAAGTGTGCATGATCTTCCAGTCCATGGCATCCGCGTATTTTTCCAGCCGTTCCTTCTGCTCCGGAATGGAATACCCCTCTTCGGCCTGCCGCTGGGTGGATACCCGGATGTAAATAAAACATCTTTTTTGCATGGTGATTCCTCCTTTTTGGTACAAAAATACAGCCCTGCTATTGCAAGGCTGTCTCCGAAGTGGTATAGTATGTATGTAGGTAGTCACTTCAGAGACTGCTTCGTCCCCGGTGCCCGCCGGGGATTTTTATTTAAGTATAGACTGATTATAAATAAACCGCAATGCATTTCGTATAAAAGTTCATAAAAAAACAAAGGACAGGATTATCCCGCCTTTGTTTTTCTGTTTTATTCCTCAATTCTTTTTACACTTTTTTTGGTTCTCTTCTTTTTCTTCTTGGTTTTCAGTGCAATAAATGCGATAACTGCGTTTATCAGACACCAAGCAGACCAGATCTTAAGATCGGCATAGCTTCCGGCTAATAAGAATCCCACCAGAGCAGCAAGCCCGAAAAGAACAATCAGAGCGATGTTTCCACCTTTTCCACCTTTCCGTGTAGCAATAGAAACAATTCCGCCCGCCAGCATAAAGATGGCCACAAGAATTCCGGCACTTCCTCCGATTTCTCCGTTATCTTCCAGAGTATTCCCGATCCCAACCGCACAGGACTGCAAGGAAATAACTACAAATAAGATGATGGACAAAATGCCGGATACGAGTTTCCACACCTTCATACAAAAGCCCTCCTTCCTTTTGTATTGCTTGGACATCCAAAAAGATGCCCTGTTTATGCATTCCAAAACGATAGAAATGCATAAAATTTATACATATTTTATAATATCACGCAATATACTTTAAGTAAAGTCAATGTTGCAAAATAAGGGAGGAGCGCAAAATGAAGGAGAAAGAGTATTACAAGGACAGAATTATTTTCCTATTGGAAAAAGTGCAATCAGCAGACACGCTGAAACGCGTATATAAGCTGCTGGAATTTTTGTATCTGCGAGAATGAGAAAGGGCCGGGGTTCTCCCGGCTCTTTCATTAGGTTTTTTCCAGTTCTGACAAGATTTCCTGAATCTGTCTCCAGCGGTCTTCGCTCAATCGGGCAAATTTCACCAGAGTTTTCTTCGCAAAGTCATTATCTCCGGTCATCACGGAATCCACGATAGCCTGCGCATCGCTATCGTCATCCTGGAACATGTCCCCGGTTCCGTTTACGAGCCAGTCGTAGTTGACTTTGAAAGTATTGCATATAAGTTTTAAAAATGTTTCATCTGGAGTTGTTCTGCCAAGTTCCAGATTCTCGATCTTGCCACGACTTTTCAGTCCTAACTTTTCAGCGAATCCTTCTCTTGAAAGCCCCAGATATTTTCGCAGTTCTTTTAAACGCTCACCCATCTGATTCACCTCCTTTAATTGAATTATATCATCAAGAAAATGCGTTGTCAACGTAAAATCTTTAAATAATGCATTGACAATGCATTGTGAATGTGGTATTATACATTCAGAAAGCAAATCAAAGGGAGGTGAAAAAAATGCTTGACTGCTTCGTTACGGAAGATATTCTCGGTCGGGTTTCAATTCGACTCGAAATGACGGACCACGATTGGTCGAGATTAAAAACATCCGGTGTGTGGAATCAGGTGGAACAGATTCTGATGGAATCTGAAACACAAAATAGCCACTGCTTCCACCGTAGCCAGACAAGCAAGCCGGAAGAGGCATATTGTACAGACTGTTTGACGAAACGGTTTTTTGGCCGATTCTCCGGTCGAAATAAGCAACGGTAGTTGGCAATTTATCGCATGGGTACGTGATTCCATTAATAACAATTGAGACATCTGTAATTGATATTGCAGAATTCGAAAGATTGTCAAATTGAATGTAAGCCAAAGCAGATTCCTTTTCTGAATTGTACCCCAGATAAGGCAATCTTACACGGAGCTTGCGCCGTGATTTGAGTATTTGCCAAGCGGTTCCAGCAGTTCCAATCAAACCAAGCGCGAAAGAAATATTTTCAAAAGTAAAAACGGTCTTTACCGAATGTAAAAATGTAATTTGATCCATAAAAGTATACCCTTTCTTTTTTTAGAAAGTATAACACAGAAAAATAAGTACGAGCGTTTACACGGGGAGGTGAGCATCGATGCTGGCTTTTAACATCGCTACAGCAATAATAAGTCTCATAAGCGTAGTTATAAACATCAGATGTCTTTGTCGGATAGAAAAGACATTAAAGTAGAATCCAAATGCTGAATGCTGCGAGAAATACTTGATAATTGAATATTCCTTGCAACATCTGGCTTCTGGGCTTCTTTTAATTGCTTTTCAGAAATGTCATTAGCCCTTTTGGAATGCTTGGCAGTTATCAAAATATTAACCAAAACGCAAATGGCATTAAATACCGAAAGCAAAATATTTAGATTATCCATTCAATCACCTCCCTCTACAGGGAGTATATCACAAGAAAGGAGTGAAATAAATGTTCCATAGAAAACCTTCGAAATATGACGGTATGACAAAATGGGAAATCCTGGACTCTATAAACAGCGACCCCTATTATTCACACGGGAAAATGGCCAGGGAAGCTCATAGAGCGTTACGTAAATTTGGCGATGGTTTGCCAATCATTTACAGATACCCGGATTTCCCCTATTTGTTATCTGCATTTGCTGGAGGATTCTCAGCTGTGACCGTATTCATTTTGTTTTTGTCAATATAAACATTGATTACCTGCCCGGATTTGTACAGTGCAAATAGACTGATTACGATGGCAATAACAGACAGAACAACGGGGATATACCACCGTCTACGGATTCTGATATAAGAATCATAAAAAGCCTGCCCAGAGGGCTGAATGCAGACAATAGTTGGAGAAAACCTTGCATTTTCGTCTTCTTGCCGATAACGTACAAGGCCTGATTCCCCAAGGAACGAAATATTTTCCTTATCAGCAACAGAGAAATCAGATAACGGCATATCGGTTTTATAAAGGCGTTTTAATAATTTGATTTGAGCATCAGAAATATCCATAATATCTCTCCTTCCATGGGAGAGTATATCACAAGAAAGAGGTGAAATAAATGTCGGAAGAAAAGAAGAATCTCATCAGAGACGTGACAACACGGATTGATAAGCTTCCAGAAGATAAGAAGCATTACATCCTGGGCTATATGGATGGAGTGATCGATTGCAGCGCCGATTTTGGGCAGGAGAAAGCGGCCCAGAAGCAGGCATGACATTACAAGAGTAGAAAGGAGTGATCCAATGATGAGGGTAGGAGAGGCATATGTCCCCGAAGAATTGTTGAAGGCGGAGGGCAGGCGGCAGGCAGCTGTTGCTTACATAAAAACCACCACATCAACTTATCTGGGCAAGGAAGAGATGCTTGCGCTCCTTACAGGAGAGCCGCAGAAGGAAGGGGGAGAGGAATAATGGCTATAAAGGTCATTAACCATCTGAAAGATGGCACCATCGTGGAGGATATGTCTACTGTAACGGTTCCGAAAGAGATTGTGGAAAGGGTTGCCATGATCGTGTATGGGACACCGTACCCGACGCAGCCAGAACGCAAGAAGTGAAATGGAGGTACAAAAGATGGAAGAAGGAATCGCTTCCGAAGTGATCAGACGGGCGAATGCCCTGAAACGGCGCTGGATGTTGGCCTGGTGCATTACATTTGCCGCGCTGATCGTAAGCAACGCATGGAGGGTGAACGGATGAAGAAAAAGAGAATGAGCATCCAGCAGCGCATTGGCGTGGCGCTGATGCTGGCGGCGGCGATGCTGGTAGTGTTTTCGGAAGATCCGTACCTGTACGGGGTAATCACCACCGGGAGCCTGCTGGTTCGGCTTGGCTGGGCTGCGATCCTGTGGTTCGCCGGTATGAACCTGTACCGGTGGGAGGGGAGGTGATGAAGTGGGAAGGTTTGCTGTAAGAATCCCCATTGTAGCCTCGGCCATTACAAAGGATCAGCAGTACATGGTGTGCGATTTGCTATGCCGGGCCGGGTACAAGACCTGGGTCAGCAAGGGGAAAGTCAGAAATGGCCGGGGAACCTCATACATCCATGTGGAAGCGGTGGAAGATGCAGAGAACGCAGCAGAAGATGATTATTAAAAACGCCCCCGGGGAACGGCAATTCCAGTCGGGGGCACAAGAAAACTATCAAAATGATTATAACAAAAAGCGAGGAGGAACGCAAATGGAATATAGAGAACGGCCGTTGGAAAACAGAATGGTTCTGGATTCCGAATGGCCCGAGCGGGAAGAGCTGCATTCCGTCCGGTGCTCCAGGTGCGGAGAGGAGCTGCGGATTTGTGACGATCCCTATGATTCTGATGATGTTTTTTACATGGATGGGCTTTTTTATTGCGAAGATTGCCTTACAGATACCGCAAAGGAGCTCTTCCGATTCGAACCGGAGTAGGAAGGAGGGCAAGCAATGGGAGAGGTATTTAAAATCCTGAATACGGTCAATGTGAATGACTACACCGAAATGAAGAACAACCTCACGTATTTATCTTGGAGTAAAGCGTGGGGAGAGGTGAAAGAAAGATACCCGGATGCATCGTACCGGGTGGAAAAAAATGCCTTGGGGTTACCGTATTTTTATGACCCGCAGACCGGGTATATGTGCATGACCACTGTGACCATCGAGGATGAGACGCTGGAAATGTGGCTTCCGGTCATGGATTTCAAGAACAAGGCAATCATGGAGCCGACCATGGTGGACATTAACAAAACGTTGATGCGCTGTCTCACAAAGAACTTGGCAATGTTCGGCCTTGGCCTGTACATATATTCGGGGGAGGATTTGCCGAATCAGGAAAAAACAGAGGCAGACACAAAGCCCATTGACCAGGCACATATAAACACTCTTAAAGGGCAGATGGAGAGAACCGGCGTATCTGAGAAAAAGCTTTTTTATAACATCGGGGTTTCCTCATGGGAAAAAATCACGATAAAAGATTTCATGAGGGCGATGGAACTGTTTAGACGAACCCCGGATAAAGGGTGATTGAATGTACACCATTGCAGAGCTGCAAAGGTACAGAGAGACGCCAGACGGCACAGACCTGATCGTGCACATCCCGGGCCTGCAGCTGGGGAACCTCTTCCAGGAGAAAACCATCAAGCAGGCGGAAATGAGATTTGATGATGGCCGCCATATCTCCGTGGATCAGCGAAAGAAAGCTTATGCAACAATCCGGGACATATCCGATTATACCGGCTTCCTGCCGGAGGAATGCAAAGAACAGATGAAATATTACCATATCGCAAAAACAGGATGTGAGTATTTCAGCCTTTCGGATTGCTCTATGGACATGGCCCGGGAGTTCATCAATACGCTGATCGAATTTGCTCTGGAATGGGGAGTGCCGCTGTCAGATCTGGGAACGAATCGAACGGATGACATCGGGAGATACCTCTATTATTGCATAAAACACCGAAAATGCTGTGTTTGCGGCGAACCTGGAGAAATTCACCATGTGGATGCGATCGGTATGGGAAATGACCGCGGAAAACTGGATGATAGCGGTCACAGAAAAATGTGTCTTTGCAGGAAGCATCACACGATAGCGCACCAGCGCGGCGTAGATGCATTCGAAAAAATGTATAAGGTATATGGGATCATTATCAAATATGATTCGCCCGCGGATCAGGATCATGACAAAGGTGCAGAGGCAAATGCCTTTACATAGTAACTATCAACCACTTATGTTTCCGGCTGTTTTACCAAAAATATATCACAACAAAATGCCATGATTATTTATTTTCCCGCCGGTTGCCGGACCGGTGGGAAGAATGGGAACTGATTGCGGCGATCACAAATGAGAACAGGGAGAAAGGGGCCTTATGAACGATAGCGTCATATTTTACAGGAGTTTCGCGAAAGCGATCAAGCATCTGCCGGAGGAAGAGCAGTTGAAGGCTTTATGGGCCATCATAGATTATGGGCTTGACGGAGAAGAACCGGAGGATGAAGGACTTTACCTGATCCCGTTCGAGGTTGCAAAGCCGCAGATTGACGCGAATACAAAGCGGAGAACCGATGGCGGCAAAGGTGGAAGGCCTGCAAAAAGCAAAGGTTTTGATGATTTTGAAAAAGAAAAAACCAGTGGTTTCAAAAGAGAAAAACCAGTGGTTATCGAAAAAGCGGAAAAAGAAAAACCTAATGTAAATGTTAATGTAAATGAAAATGTTAATGTAAATGTAAAAGAAAAGAATGTTAGCACGGAGCCGGAAATTCCGTCTGCCGTGCCAGCACACACATTGCCCTTGAATACAGGGGAGGAATATCCGGTGCCTGATTCCGATCTTGCGGAATACAAAGATCTGTTTCCTACTGTTGATGTGCAGCTGGAATTAAAACGCATGCGCCGGTGGCTGAACGATAATCCCAGCAGGCGAAAGACCCGGAACGGGATAAAACGGTTCATCACGAAGTGGCTGTCTGCGGAGCAGGATAAGGCGAAGCCGCCAGATAAAATAAAACCCAGGAGCAATGGATTTAACAACTTCGATCAGCGCAGCTATGATTTTGACAATCTGGAGCGGCAACTGCTTGGGATACAGGAGGAGGGGGAAAGTAAATGCTGTACGTGAGATTTATGGGCCGACGGGAATATGAGCTGTATATGGCCGGGGAGACTCTGAAAAACAAGACCAGGTGGGGCACATTACACAAATCCAACTCGGTAGGGTTCTGCTTTTTTGACGCCGAAGACCCGCCGGAGAAACGAATGGAATATCTGACGGGCGTGGTTGATATGGATGTGGTTGCGGTTTTTCGGGCTGAATCCCGGAAAATGTTCAGGAGGGGAACCGGGAGATACAGAGATCCTGACAAGGATATGCCGGAAACCTTACACGAAATGCTGTTTGGACGGCCAATCATGATGGACGTGCCAGAGTACAGCACGGAGGAATATAGTCGGCATGACATGCGTCTGGTTAAGGTTGGACGGCCGATGATAGGCGAAGACGGGAGGAAGTATATCATCTGGGATGAAGAGCTTAAAGAGAGATAAAAACAAGGCGCCGGAGGGATGCGCGCATCCTGATTGCTTTGCCTGCAGGCTTCCGGATTGTACCTGGAACGGCAGGCTCGGGTATGATCCGGTGCGGCAGCAGGCGCAGCTAGGACGAAAATCAAAAAAAGCATGAGATAAATGGTGGAAAGGATGGAAACATGAAAAGCTATAAGGGATTCAACAAGGACATGACCTGTAGAGGGAAACAATACGAAGAGGGCAAGACCTACACAGAGACGGAGGCAGATTGCTGCCACAAGGGTATGCATGCTTGCGAATATCCACTGGATTGTTTCGGATATTACGCCCCGGGAAGCTCGGTATACCATGAGGTAGAGCAGGATGGAGAGATTTCCAGAGATTCGGACGATAGTAAAGCGGCATCGTCAGTGCTGAAAGTTGGAGCGAAATTAGATATTTGTGGCCTGGTGCACGCAGCGATTGAATACACCAAGAGCAGATGCACAACAGAATTCACAGATCCTAAATTAGCCACGGCAGGAGATAGCGGAGCAGCCACGGCAGGAAATTACGGAGCAGCCACGGCAGGAAATTACGGAGCAGCCACGGCAGGAGATCACGGAGCAGCCACGGCAGGAGATCGCGGAGCAGCCACGGCAGGATATCACGGAGCAGCCACGGCAGGAGATAGCGGAGCAGCCACGGCAGGATATCACGGAGCAGCCACGGCAGGAGATCACGGAGCAGCCACGGCAGGAGATTACGGAGCAGCCAC
>ERZ1034920.232-NODE-232-length-45576-cov-6.437798_pt1 | contig 45576 bp, 46 predicted proteins | sample MGYA00520688_ERZ1034920 | MGnify/ENA primary metagenome ERZ1034920 (study PRJEB33766, sample SAMN09781785) | gut metagenome | biome: gut microbiome | host: Homo sapiens | place: Madagascar | study: EMG produced TPA metagenomics assembly of the PRJNA485056 data set... | reverse complement strand
ATGATGACTACCTCTTTTATTTTTCTAAAATACTTTTGTGCAATAATTGGCATTCAACTATCTTTGAAGTTCATTCGTTGAGCGGTGGGGATGAATTCCTTTTTTCTTCTCATTCAACTTTTCAGGGTACCTTTTTCCACAAAGTTCAATGGCCTCGCACACATCTTTATGCATGTGCTTAGCATTGGGCTTGGTGGTGCTTGGCATTTCTCCGATAAGGTAACGGTTCTTTTTTCCAAGCTCATACACTCTGGTAACAAAATCATGGCCTTTGCGTTTCCATGTTTCTACTTCAAACTCGGTAATTTTTATATGTCCGGCCAGACCATTATCCTGAGCAATATTGTCGTACATAAATACGTTCCTTACCTTTTGGGCCGTTTCCCTGATAGAATTTTTGGGATTTTTAACTTTTTGAAGGTCAGTAAGGAATCTTTCCCGGATGCCTCTATGAAGGATGAAATCTTCATTCTTACTGTTTTTCTTTAGATAGTCTATGATTTGATGTACATATTCCGGTTTGCTGTTGAGTTCCTCCGGCGTGGCTCCTCTCTTTAAGAGGCTGGAAACAATTTTGTGAAAGGCTACGGCTTGTGCCTTGTTTTGTGCGGAAAAGCTTAACACAGCGCCTTCTTTCGGTGGCGTCTTTTCCAGAATATTCTGCTTGAATTCCCTTTCAAAAAGCCTTGCATCGTAAATAGTGGTAACAGCCCAGACTCGTTCGGCTTTCCCCTGTACCATAATCAGGGTAACGTCCGGCTGTATGACGGTATCTACGATATACCTTGGGTCTTCCTTTGGCTGATAGACCTGGTATTCTGCAACGTCTTTACAAATGAGTTCCTCTTTCATCGGTATCATCTTTCCATCTGCTGACTGCTTTCCCTGCGGTGAATGCCACGGACTTTGTGTTCCTGCATTTCGGGCTGGATATATCCTTTTTCTTCAAGCTTCATAATCTGGCTGTATGGAAGTTCGGTCTGCCTGATCAGTTCGCCGCTTTCCCGGTTGTACCAGTTCACCTTGTACATATTCTGGGTGCCTTCTTTTTTTTCATACCGCTTTACTGAATGTTTCCATTCATCCCGTTTTTTTTCCAGCTCCTCGTCATTCAGAGCATTGCCATCCAGCATTTTTTCAATATCCTGTCTTGAATATTTATTACCCTTTGTCTGGATTTCTATTTCATTGGCCGGTGCCAGATATTCAGCCTTGTCAGGGATTCTTCTAATAATTTCTTCCTCCGTAAGATCCATTCTCTGCCTGCTGTTCATGGCAACGATCCGCATCCCATCAAGGGTATCCTTGACCACTTCCCGGTACCTGTTTTTTCCTACCTCGTCTTTACCAATGCAGACATAGGTTTCCATCCCGGCTCTTTCGCCTTTGTTGTACTTGTAGCGGATGATTTCATCGCCCCTTTTGGCCATGCGGAGCTGTTTCATGACTTTAACCTTATAATCCTCGACCTGTTTCATTGGCTTGTATGCTTCACAGATTTCCTGGTAATTATTAAGGGTGGCTCCATCCTTAAGCTGTTCCACTTCATCCATGGTAAACTTTCGTCTATTCCAGTACACTTTGGCAGAAGGCCCTGCGACGGCGATTTCCTTCATGATTTCCGAACCTTTTACTACATACTGGCCGATTCGGATGCTTTTCTTCTTTTCGTCAACAGGGCTGATGATGCTCTTTTTAAAATCCTCTTCGCCCAGAGCCATGTAGGTTTTAACCTCTCTTCCAGCCTCGTTTTTGCTTTCTATAACTATTTCATCTCCGGGAAGGGAGTTTTTAATTCCCTCTCGAATCAATTCATTATCGTTCATGTCCATGATTTTCCTCCTTGATTTCATGCGACTTGACAGGTATCAGTTCTTTGAGTTTTGGCTCCTGAATTTTCCCTTTTTCGGCATTGATAAGATTCCAGATTCTATGGTCTTTCACCTGTGGGTCGTTCATATGAACCATGCAGTTTTTTATGGTGGCTCCGGCCTCTATGACGGAAGCCAGATCTTTGTCACTTTCAAAGCGGCATTTGTCCCATACGGCATTTTTAAGGTTTGTCTTATCGTCCGTGGTAATATGATCCATATCGCATCTGGTAAAACTGATGCCTTTAAAATCGGCACTGGATAAATTAAGACCGTCTGCTGCACAGTTGATATAATTCTTCCCATCCATTTCTTGGACATCCAGTTTATGGCAGGAAACACCCTGATTCTGCAGCCACCTGAATGAGGCTTTGTATTCCGTACTAATCAGGGCATCCTTCATAATGGGCCGAAAGGATTCATTGGTAATGTTTTTCGCTTCTTCTTTGATTTCCTGGGAGAGGGCCTGCTCTCTTTCTTTTTCGCTTCTTTCAAAGAGAGTGGAAATTTCTCTGGATACCAGAATCCCTTTTACGCCTTCCTCTTTGCTGTAGATTCGCCTGATGCATCTGCCAAGTTCCGGTACACGGCTCATGTCGGCCTTGATTTCATTCCAGATAACTGCAGGTTCTTTATTAAGCTTTTCACCAAGGGTATGTAAATTTACATAATCTTCCTGATTTCCGGAAGCGTAGGAAGTGCTCAGAGTCCCATACAGGGCTTTTGTTGATTCGGTCATAGCTCCCAACTCAGGGACCTTTTCCTGTTTCATTTTTTCTTCTCGGCCCATGGCCCGGATCATTTTGGCATAAAGATATTCCATCTGCTCCCTGGGAGTTTCAGGAATATGGAAACCCACGCCTTCATCTTTGATGATGACCTGCCCTTTTCTGCCATTTCTTTCATAATCTATGAAAAGGTCTTTGGCCTTGACTACCCTTTTGATTTCCGTTTCTTTCAGGATATCTTCGATTTCAGACGCTTTCTTTACAAGAGCTTTTGCATTTTCTGCATTGGATTCATTTAGCTCCGGATATACTTTTCTAGTAAAGGCAATAAGGTTGCTTTCCTCATGAATTTCAGATGTTTTTGTCTGTGCTTCTCTTTTGTTGGCCTTCTGCTCCTGTGGAATGATCTGGTCTTCCAGAGCATCAGCCATAAGCTGAAGGTCATTGATTTCAGTTACGTCTCCCATCTGATGTCCGGTGAATGTGAAATAACGCCCACTGTCATACAGTTCCTTGGCACAGGTCCCTCTTTCTGCATTGCCGTCTACACGATGGGGAGCATCATCCCTCAGTTTTGCCTTGCCGATAATGTGGATCCCGGTACCGGAAGGAGAGATTTCCGTATAAGAGCTACACATTTCATATAAACTTTTGGCATCTCTGGTAAGGAAATCCCCTTTTTCATTCAATACATGGTCAAGGTCTATACCCACATAGGGGTCTTCCTTAGTAAAAACGAATCCGATACCATCGTATCTGGAAGCGTTTTTTACGGCGGTATCAAAATCCGTCCATGTCGTTCTATCGGTGGATTTTGCTTTGTAACCGCTTACGGGATCATAGGGAACCTTTGTAGGTTTTGACCTTCCCGGTATTTGTTCATATTTCCAGCAGATCCATTGTTTCCTTTGCTGCAGTTCTCTTGGAATCATTGTCTGCCTCCTTTATCTGCTCATACCCTGGGAATTTGAATAATCCCGATTATCGGTTTTCTCATTTCCTAAATCGTAGTCAGCTCTTGTTGACATCTTCTGTGAATTCCGGATGTGTTTTTCCATTTCCATTTTTTCTTTAACAGCCAGGTTTTCCTTGTAATCTTTGATGCCCTGCTGTTCTTCTGCCTCATGTTTTGCAAGCTGGTCGCAAAGTTCATTGTATTTGGTGTTGACATGGGCCTTGGTCCATACAAACTCTATGTCCTGCTTTTTACGCAGACCGTCAATATCCTTCAAAAGGTCCTGATTCTTGACTAATTCTCCGGTTCTTTTACGAAGGGTTACTTCATCAAGCACCTGTGTGCTTTTTTTACGCCAGAAGTCCAGCCACCCCTGGTTGATGCTGTTTACGATGTACTCGCTGTCGGATATAAGCTTTACATGGTGCCTCGTTCCATCATCAAGATAATTCAAGGCCTCCTTAACCGCCGTGAGTTCCATGCGGTTATTGGTGGTTTCCTGACTGCCGCCTACAATCCGCATTAATTCTCTGTCTCCTGCTTCATTAAGGAATACAGCGGCATAGCCGCCGGGAGCCATGGTAATGCCGTCTTTATTTTTTAGATTTTGTTTGATAGCTTTGGCATTATAACAGGAGCCATCGGTATAGATAATGACGTTTTCAGGGAGTTTTACAGGCCTGGATACAGGCTTGGTGTATTCCTGATATTCAATAGCCGGTACACTTTTCCCTTCAAAGATATCTTTTGAAATGATATCAGCCACAACTTTCTTGTTGCCGTAACTGATTCCTTCCATGAATTTTTGAGCGTCTGCCAGAAGACCGAATCCCTTGAATACTGCCTTTGGAAAACCTTTAGTTTCAGCCTGGCATTCGGCCCAGCTGGTGTAGATATTGGGATTTCTTCCAACCCGGACTGCATAGTATTTCTTTCCCATATGGATTAGCTCCTTCCTCCACGGCTGAGGCCTTTCCCTTCTGAATGAAAGCGATGAATTCCTCTTTTTCCAAAGAGTTTCTTAGCCTTTTCTCTTTCATCGGCTACCCGTTCCTGCATTTTTTTGATTTCTTCTTTATTTTCCTTGGCCGATTCTTTGGCTTTGGGAGCAGCTTCTTTCACGGGTTCCTTCTTTTCTTCAGGAATAGAATGGGCCTTAATTTTCCCGGCCTTTTCCAGCTTTTCGATTTCGGCTTTGGCAAGTCGCATGAAGGTTTCCTTGTCCATTTTTTTCGGTTTCTTAAGCCGGTTGCGATTTTTGTTTTTGGACATCATTTCCTTCTCAACTTTATAAACCTCTTCATCAACGATACCGGCTTCCTTGAATTCCTTCCCGTAGATTCTGTCCACGTTGTTCCTGCCGTCGTATTCGTCAGCTTCGGCTCTAAGGGACTGCTCTGCATATAATCTGTCTACGATGTCTCCACCTATCATTTCGGGTTCCTCCTTTGTTAATATTCGGGATACTGCTCTCTTGTTCTTTCTCGGCCTCTTCCCCTGCTGCGTTTGGGATGAATGCCTCTTCTTTTCTCTTCGCTTTTCTGAATGTTCTTTTTTTCATCCTTTTCGGATGCTCGCTGGATCCTTACCTTCGGATTTCTTGCATGAAGGTTGATGAGGACTCTCTTGTTTTCCCACTGCTCGGTCAGAAGCCTTACGTTTTCGACATCTCCGTTCTGTTCAGCCATGGAAAGTGCGGAATCAATAGTTCGCATATCACTAGCCAGCCGTCTGATTTCATCTCGGCTTTTCTGGGAAATGTGGCCATCAATCTTCATGGTCTCATTGAGGGAGTTGTCACTGTCCCCATCCAGGGAAATATATTCGGAATATTCTTGTTCCTTTTCTGGCGTGAGAAGTATTTTCCCTTTATCATGGCAGCTTTCTTTTATGGTCTTCAGCTCTTTTTCAAGTTGGTTTTCCGGAAGATTCTTGTCTTCCACTTTTTCTAAAAAACCCTTGATCTTTTCAATAATTCCCGTATCCTTTTCAGGGTTTTCCGGTTCGTAATAAATGGCAAGATTTGGAATACGTTTTGTTCGGCAGCTTCCTAAACGTAAACGCATAAAAATTTCCCGTTTTTCTTCCATGTGACCTCCTTTTTACTTTCATGTACTACTTTTGTGGAATAAAATACAAAAAAACAACCGACCCATCACGAAAAAAGCTGACAGGATGCAGTTGTTTTATGGTATATATTCAGTTTTTTTGGTGTTGTGGAGCTTTGTGTCGTTTTCATGGTGGTGTATCTCGTGGTGTTTCTTCATGTCAGTTGACGGTTATCGGTTCTATTTTGATTTGGACTTCAAGTCTTTTAAGTTCAGGATCCTGCTTAAGAATCATGATTGACCTGCCGCCGTCATCATAGAAAACGATTCGACCATCTTCATTGATTGTGCTGTGGTTGAATAGGATCTCTCTATCCTGGTCAGCCCCTTTGACACTCAGGCTGATATTTTCACATTTAAAATCCATTGTGACCCCCTTAGCCTTCAAGGGATGCCAGCCTTCTGGCACTTTCTTCTTCAATACCTCTGGACCAGTCTATTACGCTCATGTCCTCGTAATGAAGTGCGTCTGCAATGGCTCTCGCTTCACTGAAAGTGAATTCTGATGGTTCCTTTTCTTTTTCAAGATATGTGTTAAGCGTCATCCCTGCAGCTTTTGCCAGCGTTTCAGGTGGAATTTGCTCTTTTTTTCTTGCGTCTTTCAATTCAATCATTGGGATCGCCTCCTTTCTCTTTATTTTACTATACTTTTGTACAATTACAATAATATATAATATGATAATTTTACTTTTGTGAACCCAAGGGTGTGAAAACACTCAAAAACTTACAGAAATACACGCATGCCATTGTAAAAAAAATCCATAACATATAAAATATTACCATAAATAGTAATAAAAGAGGTGAACACATTATGAACGAAGACTTTAAGCAAAGATTCTCAACACAGATGAAAATAATTCCTGAAGAAGATACTATCAATAAAATTTTTGCTGAAAATTTGAAAGACATTATGGAATCTTTCAGCATAAGTCCCTATGATTTAGCTGACCTTTGCCACGTTTCCGTTTCTGCTGTCTACAAGTGGCTGAGAGGCGAAAATACACCCAAGATGGTCGTAATTTATCCACTCTGCACTTCTTTGAACGTACCGCTTAAAGCGTTTATGAATTCTCATGGAGTCATCAGGTACATCACAACCCATAAAGAAACTACCGGATTTGAAATAAATGATGAAGAGCGGAAACTTATTCGCATGTACCGTCATATGTCACCATCAAATAAGGAGCTGTATTTCAATCTGGCATCTGCATTGACCGACATGGAAGCTGTGAAAAAGGAAGAGATTGATAGCAGGGATTAATTTTCGGGATTTTCTCTTTCATACATCCAGTGATGGTTGAAATAGGCCTTGGGAAGCCTTCCACAAAACACCACATATCCTTCTTTACGAAGCTCCTCATTGGATTTTCGTATTTTAGGATACAGGGTATTGACAGGAATCCCACATTTCTCTGCCATTTCTGTGGCCGTAATAAAAAGCTTTTCTTCTTTCACGTTTTCTTCCATACTTCCGTAAATCCGGCTGTAGAAGAAAACACGCTGAATCCTACCGTTCTGCACCAGCTTGTGCATCCGGCCAAGGTCCATGTTGAGTCTTTTGATAATCTTGTAGGCAGATGTCTTAGATACGCCGCACTTTTCCGCAACTTCCGAAACACCCATGAATAATGTCTTTTGGTTGTTCATTTTCTTTCTCCTTTCTCATGTCTACATTTCAGGTTTCTATCTAAAAATATAGCCATGATAGAAAAAATCTGCTGAATTTAGCAATTTTTGCTAAATTCTTTGATTCAAGTCAGATTATCTGCTATCTTTTGTGTATAAAACAGAATATGTGAGATAGAGCTTGAGTGTACATTTACCCTTGAGGTGATAATGTGGGGTTTAGAGAAAATTTGAAGAAGCAGCGGCTGGCGGCTGGATTTTCGTCTGCTCGTAAGTTTGCTAAGGCTGTGGGTATTCCCTATGCCAGATATATTAATTATGAAGGTCCTAAAGGGATTGAGCCTTCCTTTGCAGAGTTGAATCACATTGCCCGGTTTCTTCACGTCACGACGGATACTCTTCTGGATGATACAGATAATGAAAATTCCCTGGTGGATTATGCCAGGGCGGCTCTTTTTTCCACGCCATTTGAGATTGTGTCCGTGAATGACGCTAAAGTACGGATCGGCATCCGGCATACTGACACCGCCTTTGATTTCGATAAGGAATCTTTTCTGAAGAGCGTCAAAGACGAAGTGGACTATTCCCGGTCTGCCATGTCCCAGGTACTGGTAACCCGTATGGTTCTTTATCTGAAAATTTATTTTTATAATCACTCGGATCTGACGCTTCCCGAAGTCCGGGATGCCCTGATGGAAACCAACTTTTTTGACATATCCATGTCGGATTTGATTCTTCCTTCACGGAAGCATCGTTAATGACAAGCCTGTCTCATAGGAGACAGGCTTATTTTATTGGAAAGGAGGAAACATATGCCTGCTTATAAAGATAAGGAGAGAAAGACCTGGTATGCTCAATTCCGTGTATCTGACGGAAACGGAAACTACACGACCATCAAAAAACGTGGGTTCAAAACCAAAAAAGAAGCTCTTGCTTATGAATCGGATTTTGGTGACCACTATTCACCTTCTTCATTTCTAAAGATTTCTGAAATGGTGGAAACCTATCTTGCGGACTGTGAAAACCATTTGCGGCCCAAAACCATGTACAACAAGAGAAGATATTTCAGGCTATATATCCTCCCCTACTTTGGAAATTTACGCATGAAGGATATGATTCCTATCCGAGTGCTTAATTGGGAAAACGAGCTTTTGAATAAGAATGTTTCACCCACATTGGTGGAGCTTTCCTTTATCCAGCTTTCTTCCGTATTTAATTTTTATGTTAAATATCACGGGCTGAAATCCAACCCGGCAAAACTGGCCGGATGTATCGTTTCAGCGCCTCAGAGGAAATACAATTTTTGGACGCTGGATGAGTTTCATAAATTTCTTGCCTGGGATCCGGATCATGGCCTTTTGACGCTCTGCATCAAGATTCTCTATTACACCGGCATGCGTATCGGAGAACTGAAAGCCTTAAATCTTTCGGATATAGATTTTACAGAAGGTGCCATATCCATCAGCAAGACTTTTTCCGCTGTAGATGGCCAGGTTTATATCAATCCTCCCAAGACGGATTCAGGGAACCGTACCATTCTTATTCCACCATTTCTTTTGAAGGAAATAAAAAAATATGTGGATTCCGTTTATCTGATGTCAGACACGCTTCTTTTCCCGGTGTATGAATCAAGTATCCGAAGTCTTCTGAATAAGGCCAGCGATTCGCTTGGCCTTCCTCATATCCGTATTCACGACTTGCGTCATTCCAATGCTTCCCTTCTGGTGTATCTGGGATATTCCCCATTGATGATTAAGGAACGGCTGGGGCATAAAAATATAAAGGTCACGCTGGATACTTATGCCCAGATGTACCGGGCCGAAGAAGTGGAAGTGGTGAATGAGCTAGATATTCTGGAAGTCAACATGGAAAAAAACCTGGTCACTTATCCTTTCTATTACACCTTCAAGGATAATTGCGGTATGGTTTCCATTCCGGATTTTCCAGCTATTTCCCCTTTCAAAGCTTCCTCTTTAGAAGAAGCGTGTGAACTGGTATCAATGCTTGTAAAAAAAGAGATGGAATTTTTATTTTCATCCGGTAAGGCTATTCCCGATTCGTCTACCATGTTTCCTGTCCATCCTCCAAAGGACACGGTTACCCTTTACGAAAGCTTTGTTCTTCCTTCTTGAAGAGGTGATACTATGCCTGTTTATAAAGACAGCAATAGAAAATCATGGTTTGTACAGCTTAATATTACGGATTTTACAGGCAGCCACAAATCCATAAAAAAAAGAGGCTTTGCTACGAAGTCGGAAGCGGATGCCTATGAGATGAAACTGAAGAAGCGGTATGGTTCCGTTTCTTCTTTGACCATTTCCGAGTTTTATCCTATCTTTATAGAAGATTTGTCTCACGGCCTTCGTTCCAGCAGCCTGCGTACACGGAAGTACTGCTTTGAAAAATTTATTCTCCCTTCTCTGGGGGCCTATTTTCTTCGTGAGATGACGCCGGATATTATTCATGAATGGCAGAAAAAACTTTCTTCTACCGGTCTTGCGGCTTCTACCCTTCAGCAAATCAATACATCCCTTTCTTCCCTGTTCCGACATGCTATGAGGTACTATGGTTTCTCTTTTAATCCGGTACAGGAAGCCGGGACACACATTAGAAGGCCCCGTCATCATTTCAATATCTGGTCTGTCTCAGACCTTGGCAAGGTTCTTTTAGCCCTTCGACAGGGGAATTTTGAGACGGAATCTCTATGTCTCAAGATCCTTTTTTTCTGTGGACTTCGTATCGGGGAATTAATGGCCCTTACGGCAGATAATATTCATCCTGACAGGAAGTCCATGGAAATCAGGGGAACGTTTTCCCTCGAAAACAGTCCCGTGATTACGGCTCCTAAAACTAAAAGCAGTGTTCGTGAAATATTGGTCCCTGGCCATTTATTTCAGGAATTACTGCGTTATATTTCCGCTCATCATATTTCAGGCTCTCAGCGTATTTTTGAGTGTACATCTCCTTATAAAATTCGTAATGCCATGAGGCTTGCGGCTGCTGCCTGGCATCTTCCTTTGATTCGCATCCATGATCTTCGTCATTCTAATGCGTCTACATTGATTCATCTGGGGTTTACACCTTTCGTGGTTAAAAACCGCCTGGGACATAAAAGTATCCAGGTTACCATGGATACGTATGCCCAGCTTTTTGACCATGAGGAAGATTCTTTTACTTCCGAGCTTGAGCAGTTGGAAACGAAAGGGAATTCTCTTTCTATTCATTATCCAGTTATCTTTGACAGGAAAGGCTCCTGTTATTTTGTTTCAATTCCGGATTTTAAGCAAATACCGGTTTTTAAAGCTTTGTCTCTTGATGAAGGAATGAAAAAAGCGGTTTTTCTCATAAAGAAGCAGCTTGAAATTTACAACTCGCTTTTTCAAAAGGCCCCTTCGCCTTCTCCTCTTTCTCGTCTTTCTGCAGATACTCGTAGAACGATTATATTTGTGGAAATATAAAAGAAGCAGGCAGCTCTAGTGCTTCCTGCTTCTTTTATTACATTGAATGTGTCATTGATTTTGCTTTTTCTATTAATTACTTGGCTTTATTATCTTTTTCCTCTGCTATTTTTTCGGTTTCTTTTGAACTGCGTCAAAGAAATTTTACTTTCATGAAATACTTTTGTGCATTTCCCTTTGTTTATTGCTATAATAAAATCAGATTCGATTTTATTTTTATAGAAAGGAATGTCTTATATGAGTAATCCAGTGGATCTTTTAAAAAGCAAGGGATACAGCATTTTCAGCGATACTAAAAATGATGACTGCCAGATCACCATTAATGCTAACGGCATTAATTTTTCCGTTAAAACCGTTGAAAACATGAAATGCCCTCCTTTCGTTCTTTGTGGAATCAATCGTGAAACAAAGATGTTCTCCGTAGCTTCCTGCCCGGACGAGTCCGTAGAAGGAGCACTTCCATTTGTTAAGAATGGCAAGCCCACTACAGCCCGTGTGGGTATCTCCTCCGTTATTTTGAAGTCCCTTATGCCTGAATGGGATTTTGATCATTTTTATTACAAAGTCTTGGGCGTTCTTTCCAATGATAACCAGCTGGCAGAATTTGATTTCAACAAGGCGGTTCCTTTTGCCCGTCGTAAATCTAAATCTGTTGAATCGGAAGCTAAAGCTGTTTCTGAAACCTCTGCAGAAGAACCTACAGCTGAACCTGCATCCGAAGGTGTTGCAGACAAAGACGTATCTGCTGCCGATCTTGCTGAAACCCCTGCTGAATTTGCTTCTGAAGTTTCTGAATAGTTTAAATTTTAGTCCAATCACTCCGCAAATAATCCCTCATGGCCATTTAACCATGAGGGATTATTAATTACCGGATTTTTCGGCTCTTCAAATGTTCCTGGCACTGGCGGCATTTATAAAATTCAGGATAATCAACGTTCATGCACTTCCTGTAATATCTTCCGAATACCTTGCCGCATTTGGGACAGTAAATTTCATATTTATACTCACACTTGATTTTCCCGGCAAAGCCTCTTGTAACGATATTGATTTTCAGCTCGTTATTAATTAAACTCATAGATTTTTTAAATAGACTGCCATGATGTTCCGCAAATGGAAGAATGCCATGTAGAACCTCATGTGCCAGTACATCAAGAATATATTTACCATTATCTTCAATGTAGACGTTTTTGCTGAGAGTGATTTCAGCATCAAGCCGGGTACGGTATTCAACACATTTCCCTACGGCGGTCTTTGCCTTATGAAAACCGACATATTCAAGATTCCGGTTCACCGTATCAAGATAATGCTTGTAAAGAATTTTGAGTTCCTTGTATTTCAGCGCCTGTACGATTTCATTGCAGGTCTTTTTAAATGTGTTTTCACTTTTTAATCGAATGGCGATATTAATATTATGAATCATCTCTTCTACTGTCATATCCATGATAGCCGGTTTCTGTACATTCATGGCCGGTGCCATGGCATTATAGTTTTCTTCAGCAAACAGATTCATTTCTTCATATTTCTTAGTACCCATCTCTATAAACTCCGCAAATCTTTTTTTGACGGCATAAAAATACCACGCCCTGGTTTTGGGGCGTGGTACAATGATACGTCAAAAAAATGGAGTTCAATTTTTAGTCCAGTTCCTCAAGGCCAGTTAGTCGGCCTTGAGGAACTTATGGTTTATATATTGTCATACTTCCAACTCACGCTTTAGCTCTTCAATGCTATGACAACCTTTTATATTTTTATTCTCTGCTATTTTTTCACCCTCTCGTATTGCATTGATAGTTGCTTCATTTGGCTCATCCAGCTTTAAAGCAAATGGAATACCATTTTCCCTGACAGTCGCTTTTAAAAACATATTAATTGCTGTAGTCATATTGATTCCAAGTTCATTGAATATCTTTTCTGATTTTAACTTGAGATTTTTATCGGTTCTTACATTCAAATTTGTGGATGTTGTAAGCATGTCATTCCCCTTCCTTTCTGTTGCTATTTATATATTAAAAAATATATGTTAGCAGCATCCTAACACCATAATGTAATGATAGTACATTGCAAGCAATAAGCCTATATGTTTTTGCATTATTTACAGATTATACAAGCTTAATTACCCATATCCTTTTTTTTTCTGTCCATTACATATAGGAGAAACATATCTACCTGCATTGCCAGTTCATCCAAATCGTTATCAGTAAGCCGATCTGCATTTGTCGCTATCAGTCTGCCTATTTTTATGAGAGTATCCCTCTGTTTTGCTGTTGTCAAACTTGGAAACGCTTTGTCTACCAAACTCATATCCTCTGTCATAATTCCAGCCACCTGATAGATTTCATAAAGCGGTACCATTAATGCATTGGCAATAGCCTTCAAATGAGAGCAGGAAGGGCTCTTCCGTTGCCCCTCTTCTATCCTTTTGATTTCCGTGTGACTTATTCCTGTTTTTAGGGCCAGGGCATTCCGGGTAAGCCCGGCTTTTACCCTTTCGTTGTATACATATTTTCCCAGTTTATTTTTATCATCGTTCACATTGGCTTGTTCAAGTTTCTTTAACTCTTCATCGCTTAAGCCATAGTGATTAGCAATTTTGTGAGCCCAATCTTCCGGAATTCTTTCTTTTCCGTTTTCAACTGAGGAAAGGAAAGAGGGGGCAACTCCAAGTACCTTTGCCATATCTTGCATCACTTCCCTGCGCCGGGCTCTTATCTGCCTTAAAATTCTTCCATATCTTGTGCATCCCATAAATGTTCTCCTGACCCCTGACTGGTAATTTGTGTCAATTTGTGCTAGTTTGTTACAAAATGTCACAAATTGTGATAAATTGTAACAAATCAACATAAACAATTTTTAATATTTTAATTTTTGGCCGCATCTGGGACATCGTTCAAAAGGATTTTCATAATACCCATCACCTAGGTTTTCACCGCCTAAATCTCCAAAACACGTAGGACATCTATTGGGTTCCCAATCTTCTCTTACAGGTTCTATGGGTATATTTTTCCCTACAGCGGTAATAGCTTCTTTCATAGCAGTTCTCTGTGAGTCTTTTACCGGGATTGCTTTAAGGGTATTTATCAGATTCTTCCAGTATTTTACATCTTCATATTTATCATACTCTTTTTTCATTTTACGCAGCCTTTTTCATCCTTTTTGGTCAACAAGCTTTCAGTGGCATAATCATACATTTCTTCATGACTTATTTTCTACTTTTTAATACCAAATACTCCTTGTAATTCTGTTAACCGCCCGGTCAACATTCTGACGAATAATACTCTTTCTTTTTTCTTCCCAATAATGGTCATTATCCCGTCTCCTTTCGCTTCTACTCCAGATACGACGATATACCCTCCCTGCTACCGTATCGGGAACGACATTCTTCCAATCTTCATCCACAGGATTTTCAATATTAATGCCATTGACAGAAGTCACCATATCCAATACCTTATATTTTCCTTCTACCGTGAAGGCTTCCAGTTTTTGAACGGTTTTATCTTTTTCTTCATGCTTTGTCCAGACCGTTTTGGTATGACCATCCACTTTCTGGACAGACTCCATATCTAGATATACAACGATACCATTTGGCTCCCTGCTGATTTCACGCCATTCCGATGCATTAACATTCATACTTCCAAAACCACAGAGAAAAATGATTGAGGCAGTAACAACCCATTTCTTATTCATTTAAGTTTTCCTCCTTTTCTTCATAAGGGTCATAATTCTCATTCTGAAGCCAATAAATAGCTTCGTCCTTGGTCCTGAAGCTTTCTGCCCAGCAGTCATTGGTACGGTTATCTATCGCTGTCCATGGATATTCGTCATTCGTATTTCTGGCAATAAGGCAGGTGTGACTTGGTTCAATTTTCCCTTTGCCATACTTGAATTCTTCCCAGTCATCAATAAATTTTCCAATTTCTTCATCCGTTACTTCGTGATAATCTTCCCCTTCTTTAAAGTAGATGTTATATTTTCTTGACCGGGGCTTTTCTTCTTCGTAAATTTTGGAACCGGTGGTAGCTTCTTTGACTGCCCCTTCAAAGTCATCAAGGAAATACTTGGCACTTGACCACTTTTCACCCTCAGGCTTGTCCTCATCATAATCCTTGCATACGGCCCATTCAATATGGTCTGCTTTGTAGATTCTTACCAGCGTCTTTCCAGCTGGCTTGTTGGTATAAATAGCTTCGCTTTTCATGATTGTTCCTCTTTCTCTATTACTTTTACTTTATATTTGTTCTGTTCCCTGGCAGGGATGACTCGATTCAATGCCTCTGATACAGCTTCCTGTGGGTTTGAGGAATAAAGGAATACGTCAATATCATCACCGTCTTGGTCAATAATGATAACTTTGTATTCCTTTTCCTCATACATCATATCCATGATACCTACCTCTCTGCCTTGCAAAGGGCAACCCTCGTATGCCATGTATTTACATTGGTCTTTGTCATAATGTCATAGCCGTCAAAAGTGAAATAATACCCGTATCCTTTGACTTCCGCTTCCCGGCGGTTCTTGAACATCTCTTTGATTTTGAATTTGCCTCTTGGTGTTTTGAAGAATTTCATCTGAATCGTCCTCTCTTTCTCCCAAGCACTATCAATTCTTTTTTTGACGGCCTGTACTTACCACGCCCGTGGTTTTGGGGCGTGGTATAATGGATCGTCAAAAAAGTGGAGTTCATTTTTTAGTCCATTTCCATTTAATCTTCCTGGTTATAATCTGTTCTTTCTACTTTTGTGATGTACTTTTATAAAAAGAAAAGCATGGTTCAAACCTTTCTGCCCCCAAAAATAACCATCATATACCCCATTTTTCCGCTCCCTCCTCCGGTGCTTCCCTCTCCATCCGTCCCGGGGCCGGAAAAGGGGCAAGCGGAAAAATACAAAGCAAGCTTTTAAAATCCGCACACATCCCCCACCATCATACTCTTCCTTTTTACCTCCCTGTTAGTCCGTTTTCGTATTCTTTGATATCTTCATCAAGAAAGTTTTCTTCATAATCTTCTATCATGGCTTTCTTGATTTCCCGTTCGGTTTCTTCACTTAAATTTCCATAATCTTCAGAAGAATTAAGTTTCCAGCCGTGGTTGTATGCCCATTCAGCAATTTCATCACAGCCGGTGCCATCATATTCAATGACTTCTTTCTCATCTTCATCGGTCATAACGTATTCAGACTGGGGATGAGTCATGATTTTATAGCCGCCTGGGATTTTAATGACCATGGCTTTCCATTCCTGGTTCATATCCAGAGTGAAATACTGAAAGCGTCTATCATGGCTTTTCTTAAAGAGTCTGTTTTTTCTTCACAGATAATCATGGTTGGTTCCTCCCGGGCCTATGGCCCGGCCGGTGGAATGTCCCCGGCCCAATTATTCGGGAAATACTGTATCCGGATATTCATTTTCATAATCCCTTAGATTTCCGATAGGTTCCCACATTGCTTTGTCTACTTCCATACATGAATCATAGTCATTGACCATTTCTTCTATGATTTCATCATAGGTATCTTGAGTAAAAAGGTATTTGTATTTCTTGGCATATTCAATTATTTCTGCTTTGGATACCGGCTTGAATGTATAGATGATTTTCCAGTTTTTGGGATCATCTATAACAGGGTATTTCCCATTGGGGTATTCCTTGGCATAGAAATTAAAGTAATTTCCTTCTTTATGGGCCAGTATTTGAACTACAGAATTTTTATCCAGGCCCAGGGACTTTCTATAGCCATAAATCATTTTCTTTCTGAGTTCTTCTTTTTCTGCGTCCGATGCTTTCACGCCATTGGTCACAACTTCAATAGTATCAATTGCGCATTCCAGCTCTGAAATACCTTCCGGGGTTGGAATATACCATGGATATTTGCTGCTTTCATACTGTTCCGGTGCAAAGTAATTCTCACTGTCTTCAGCCAGTTTTTCCGCTTCTGCATCTGTTTCCGGCTGAATTGCTTTGGCGGTATATACGCAACTGAAGAGTATTCTCTTCCTTTCGCTTGGACTCATCTTATCAAAACTGCTTTCAGCTTCCAGGATTGCGCCTTGAATATCGATACCTTCTTTGAAAAAGGTATCCCAGTCACTATTATTGGTAGATTCATAGTAACCGGTGATAATGGATTCTTTCATTTGTCTTCCTCCTTCCTTTGCATTTCTAAACTTTCGTATTCTTCTTTTGTCAGAGTTATTAGCGTAGGGGTACCATAAGACCTAAGTAGTTTTTCCCTTTCCTCTTTGTCTATTTCAAATATGTACTTTCCAAAAATATCCGGTACCATCTTGGAATCATAGGTATACGCAAAGACTTTATAAGCCTTGCCATTAGGTATCATAATTGCCCTAAACCATGACCATTTCTTTTTTACTTCAGGCTTATTTCTGATTTCCGGATTGCTAATATCCGGAAAATCTCCCCATTTTTCTCTTGCAGATTTATAGTAGTACGAGGAATTTAAGCTGATATAAAAACCTACTAACCATTTTCTATCAACACCGTTTATATCTACTAGTTTTGCTCCTTTAGGAATGTCTTTATATCTCATGTTTTTTATCCTTTATTCCTTTCCCGGGCCTATGGCCCGGCCGGTTCAAAAACCGGCCGTAAAATCAATCAAGGACGATATCACCAAAAAGGGCCGTCTGTAAAATTCCATCTTCAATCCATCCGTCCATAACGGTGAGATTCAAATTTGCTTTATCTCCCTTGACCTCTACAAGGTCTTCCGGATACGGCGGCTCAAGATATTTCTTGATTCCTTCGATGAATTTATCAAGGGTGAGAGTATATTTCTCAATCGGTTTCCCGTTTTCATCGTCTTCCATGGGGTCAATCATATAGAAATCAAGTTCGCCGCCATTGGCCAGGTTTTCCGCTTCCCGTTCATATTCGGATGATTCCGGTACCGGTACCGTTTTTCTTGTGGCGCAAAGAGCGCACCAGCTGGCCGAAGCGCCATTAATCACATCGGTGATAATGACTCTTACATCTTCCTTTCTAAGTATTACCGGTATCCCCTCATGACTTCCTACGACTACTTCCCATTCCTTTTTGACTTCTGGGGCAATTACTTTTAGCAATATTTCTGAATAACGTCAATACGGTATTCACTATGAATCCCAGTACCCTCACAATACCTTCTGCCACCAGGAAAGTAGGAAGCACGAATATAGCACCCCATAATAATATAAGAAACTTGAGTATGTCGCAGATAATCTTTTTCATTTTATAATTCCCCCCAGCACCACATGGAGTGCAATATGGCTTTGTCACTTCCTTCCTTGTAATTTTTTCTAACTTCCTTATCACCTTTAAACAAGTAACTGCCTGTATCTTTTCCATAGCTTTCAGAAGCATATCTCCATTTGAACTTCAGATTTTTGAACTTGTGGGACAATGCTTTAAGCACTTTATAGCAAGTGCCGTTTACGGTGTCGAAATTATAAGTCATGGCATAGTAACTTTTAGTTCCTTTTTTCTTTTCTTCTATATCATCACTAATTTCAATGAACTGGGCATTTTCTTCTACTCCCCAGTTATCCATTCTCCAGTCACTTTCAGCAAAGCCTCTGTATTTTTCACCATTATGCAGATACCTTGGGGAATACTTTTCAACATTATACATATCATCTTTGTCTTTAATCCCCTTCGGTACGGGCATAATGTTTTCAAAGTCAAAGGAACCGTTTCGACCGTTTACGAACCTTTTCAGCTTGTCCAGCTCATCATAGGTATTGGCCTCAATCGTTAACAGGTTAATCACTCCAATAGCCATTGTAGCACCTCCGCAAATCTTTTTTTGACGCCATATTCATACCACGCCCGTGGTTTTGGGGCGTGGTATAATGGTGCGTCAAAAAAGAGTAGTTCGTTTTTTAGTCCTTTTCTCAGATTATACACATTCTTATACTTTTTGAGTGGTTCCTTTGATACTTTTCTTAATTGAACTTTTGACTCACGTTCAACTAAAAATGTTTTCCTTTTTCTCTTGACAAAATTGAAAATAGGCAAATAATTTTGTTGCTTTTATTCCTGCAAGGAATATAATTGAAGTAAGAATATATTCCTATCGGAATAAATTATTAAAAGTAGGAGGAGTAAATTTGGAACCCAATCATGTGAATACGCCGAAGGGAAACCCTACGGATGTCCTTCCAAGACCCAAGAAGGCCTACGATCGTTTTGCCTCGGACTTACGGAACTTCGCTTTCGCCAGGGACACGGAGCGTAAGCGGAATAAAATCTATCTCGGTCTGGTTGCACTCTGCGTTGTGGCAACTGTTTTCACCGTAACTACCATGTCCTATAAGACTTATGTCGTAAGGGTGGATAATGCCACCGGCGCCGTCGAAACAGGTGGTGAGCTGAAAGCCACCAACTACACACCGCAGCAGGCTGAAATCAAGCACTTTCTCTCCCAGTTTCTTTTGGAGACCAGAGCTATTCCGCTGGATCCGGTTCAATTCCAGAACAACTGGAAAGATGCTTCTCACTTCATGTCTAAGGAAGCAATGGCCAAATATACTTCCATGGTGAATAAGGAAAAGCCTGCTTCCAAGCTTGGTAAACTTACGATTCAGCCGGTTATCAAGACTATTCAGATTTTCCCAGGCTCTAAGAATACGTATCAGGTCCGCTGGTATGAAGAGGAATATTCCCTGACTTCCGGTTCCACAGGTAAAAGAAAAAACTATGTAGGCCTGTTCCAGATTGCAATTAAGCCCCCGTCAAAGGAAGCTGAAATTCTCATCAACCCTCTGGGCATGCAGATTACAGACCTTAACTACTCGCTTGAAACAAATAATGGTTCCACGGAACCTGAACATTCGGAAACAGCAAGTGAAAGAAACGGAGAGTGATGGGTATGAATAAGAAACTGATAATTTCTTCTGCCATCCTTGCTACTATTCTTTCTACAGGCTTTGCTTTTGCCGAAGATCAGGAGCTTTATAACACCTGGGACGGCAGCAAGAATGCTTCCAAAATTACCTATGAATATAAACCGGATTCCCTTTTTGAAGTTCATACCAAAGTCGGCTATGTAACCGACCTGAAACTCAAACCAGGTGAAAACATTACCTACATGGCTGCCGGTGACACCAGCCGCTGGCTCATTGATAAGTCCACCGTGGCCGGTGTAACCCATGTGTATATCAAGCCTATTGCCAAAGGAATTATGACGAACCTCATCATAAATACTTCTTCCCACAGCTACCGGTTATTGATTGATGAAGGCTCCGGATTCAGTGCCATTATCGAATTTTCCTTTCCGAAGGAAGAAATGCAGAAACAGCTCTTAAAGCCCATGCCTCTTACCAAGGAAGAGAAGACGTTTAATGAAATCTTCACCACAAAAGATAAATACGGACGCCGTTCATTAAAGAAGATCAATCGTCATTATGAGATTAAAAAACACGGAAAATTTGATGATGACATTCTTCCGGAAGAAATCTTTGATGATGGTACCCGTACCTATTTCAAGATGCCTCAGAGTAACAAATATGATCTTCCGACGCTTTACCTGGTGGACGATTCCGGTAAGCTTTCCCTGGTTAACTACAGGACTAGAAGTGATTATTTCGTAGCAGACCGTGTTTTCACTAAGGCTCGCTTAAAATATTCAAATAAAAAATGGATTGATGTCACTCCCGTCAAACCGGAAGAAACGTCTGACAATGATTCCGAAAGGACAAGCAACTGATGAAAATTTCTGAAAAGTTAAAAGAAAAACTTGCCAGGTTGAAGCATCGTAGCCCTGATCAATCCCTAGAGGACGAGAACGGATACAATGAACCAGGGCCCGAAAACGATGAAAATCCGGATACCCAAAATCCTGATGAAGAGACTTCCGAAGACTTTGACGATTCTTCTGATACTTCCATGGAACAGCCTGACGAAATCGCTGATGCAGACAAGGCTTCTTCTGTAAAGAAAAAGCATATTATGGTTGGCGTTGGCTGTGTAGGTGTCTTTCTGGTGGCCATGATTGCCAGCAATGCCTTTTTCAAAGGCCCCAATAAGCAGGCCAAGGATCCTCCCCTTACTACCTCCATGGGAGATATGAAGAATAATCCCAACAACCCTGCCGCAGGCATGCCGGATAAGTACTCAGACATTACTAAGTACCAGAATAAAAGCGATCCGAAGAATGCCAAGAAGACGCCGCCACAGGCTAATAAGATTAATCCGACTTATTCCTCTACCACAAATGCTGCCAGAGATTCAGCTCCCAGAACTGCGCCGACCAGAACAAGGGTAAGCTCTTCCGGCCCGTCTGAGTCTTCCGGTGCTTCTGCACCGGCTCCTCGTTCTTCTAGTAACCCGGCAGCATCCAGAGCTCAGCAGAAAGCGGATCAGGAAGCGGCTAAACGCCAGCAGATTGAAGAAAAAGCGATTGCTTCCGCTATTGCATTTTCCCAGGCAGTTTCCAACAGTGCTTCCGCTAATAACGGGACCGCTTCTGCTGCCAATTCATCTTCCAAAGCATCTGCTTCGGTATCCAGTTCTTCTGATTCCTCCAGTTTCTATGATGATATTGGAGGCGGCGAATATGCTTTGCAAGCAGGAAGTGTTGTACAGGCAACCCTGATTACGGGTATTACCTCCGACGTTCCTAATGGTGACGTTGTTGCTCAGGTCCGTCAGAACATCTACGATTCCGAAACCGGTGAACATCTGCTCATTCCACAGGGCAGCCGCTTGATTGGTAAATCCGGTAGTGCAGGAAGCCGTGGCAATGCCAGAATTAGCGTCGTATTCAGCCGTATCATTCTTCCTAACGGACAATCTATTACCCTTCCGGACCAGCAGGCTATTGACGGTGTGGGTTATCCAGGTCTTAAAGATCAGTACACCCAGCACTCCGGCAAGCTGTATTCTACCGCTTTCATGACAGCCCTCATTTCCGCAGCAGCTCAGTCTGCAACCGGTAACTCTTCCGGAAGCGATGACCGCTCTCCGGGACAGGAAGCTGTCTCCGGCGCCGTGGCTGATGTGCTTGATGCCATGAAGGATGTAATTAACCGTGACAGCTCCGTCAATCCGACGATTACCATTCGCCCAGGTTCCGAGTTCTCCGTATTTATTAACCAGGATCTTTATATCCCTGAATATACTGATGAATAGAGGCGTTTATGAGTCGTTTCCTTCTCTTCTTTATCTGCCTTCTTCCTGCATTGGCAGGAATGTGGGCAGGGACAGAAAAATTCGCCGCCCTGATTCATTTTGACTCGGTTTTCCTTGGAGAACCCATTGTGGGTACCTTATATGCTCCCTGGTCAATATTCAAATGGTATGCCAGATATCGTATCTATGTCCCACGGCTTTTTTCTACGCCTATGGTCTTTACATTTCTTGGCTTTGTCCTTTCTTTCATTTTCTTCTATCTCTGCAAACCTAAGCAGATCCTTACTTCTCATGGTTCCGCTCATTGGGCTTCTTACAGGGATCTTCTCAAGATGGACCTTATCTCAGCTCACGGCTGTGTTATTGGTCTTTACGATTCCCCTTTCAAACGGGCAATAACCTCTTTCGTAAGATCGGTTGAAAATGTTAAAAAAGAAAAAGTCAGCTTTGCTGAAATGCATTATGACCAGAAGCTTCAAAAGAAAATCACCAGGAAGGAAAATGAGCTCATGAAGCTGGAGAGCAGGCTGGAGATGGTTCCCAAAAATCAGGTAAAAAAGAGAAAAGTCCTCCAGAGGCAGATTGCAGGAGTTAAAAGATGGCTTGATTCTCCTCCAAGTTATGACCCCAAGAGAGATGATCCCAAATCCGTTTACCCTTATGTGTGGTTTTATAAAAAACTCCTGTCCTGGTATATTAAGATGCCTCATTTCTATCTTCGGGACAATTCCAACAAACATCTTGCCGTTATTGCTCCTACTCGAAGCGGTAAAGGCGTAGGCCTTATCGTTCCTACTCTCCTCGGTGGATGGACAGAATCCTGCATCATCAACGATATCAAGTCTGAAAACTGGGGTATCACCGCAGGCTTCAGAAAAAAAATGGGCCAGAAGGTTATTAAGTTTGAACCGACTGCAGATGATGGCTCTACCGCCAGGTGGAATCCGCTGGATGAAATTCCTATCGGAGACCCCATGGAAGTGTCCATGGCCCAAAATCTGGCTGCTGTTCTTGCCGACTATGAAGGCAAAGGCAAGCCGGATCACTGGACGGCTAATGCTGCTAACGTCATCATGGCCGTTATCCTTCATTTGAAATATGCCCACTTTGCTGATCCCAAGCAGTATCCTAATCCTCCAAATCTTTACTCTGTGGCCTCTTTTCTGAAGTCCAATTCCATTAAAGATGAGGAGTCCGGCGAGGTAGATGTAAAAGGGTTCGTAGACAGTCTGGAAGCTTTGCAGGCATTTCATCATGTCCCTGATGAAGGTCTCACCATTACGACCTGGGATACCAAAACCGCCCAGTATGTGAAAAGAAAATTTACTACAGAGGACTTGAAAAAGCTCTACCCTGATGCCTCTTCCCTTAATGTTCCTGAGTATAAGAACACACATCCCATTGTTTTCCAGGCTTTTTCTGAAATCATGACCAAGCCTGATAACGAACTGGGTTCCATTGTTTCCACAGCCAACACTGCTTTAAAAGAATACCTTGATCCAGTGCTGGCTTCCAATACGTCGGTCTCGGATTTCTGTGTAGATGATCTTATGAACTACAAGAAGCCGGTAAGTTTGTACCTGGTTACCCCTCCTTCCGATTTGCTTCGCCTGGCCCCAATTTTCAGACTTTTCTTTGAAATGATGGTTCGCCATCATGCAAGGAAAATCGGTACTTATGAGAATGGACAGGCCAAAACACTGTATAAGCATAAATGCCTGTTCCTAATGGATGAATTTTCTTCCCTGGGAAACCTGCAGAGTTTTGCAGCCACTCTTTCCTACATCGCCGGATACGGCATGAAGGTATTTCTCATCAATCAGGGCCTCCCACAGATTAATGGTATCTATGGCAAGGATAACCAGATTCTCATGAACTGTCATTTACAAATCTTCTACGCACCAAACGACAACGACACCGGCAAGTATGCCGAACAGCTTCTTGGGAATAAGACCATCGTTACTGATTCTATCAGTGATTCTGGAGGCTTCTCATTCAGAAAGAACTACTCTCATTCCGAAACAGGAAGAGCCCTTATGACATCCGATGAATTGAAACGTCTGGGAGACCAGGAAATCATCATTGCCTCCGGCTCGCCTCCTGTGCTTACGGATAAAATCAAATACTACGAAAATGATTTCTTTTTAAAAAAGCTTTGTGACGCCCCTGCGGTTTCCGATGTAATCCGTGACCCGGACGTTTATCCTGAATATAACAATTATCCTGCTCGTAAAGCCCTCATTGAAAAGACACGCAAAGAACATAACAAGAAATTTGGTTTGGATAATCCTTTCAAGGCTTACGACTTTAATAAAACCAAAGAAGGTGAATCTAAGTGAGAAAAAAAAGTGCTAAAAACATGGAACTTGAAAATGCCGTTTCCCATGCGGTGACGGTAAAGAAGCTGGAGGCAAAGCTTGATCAGCTGATGAAAAAAGCGGAAACTTACCGACAGTTTCTCAAAACAAGTGACGTGGATTCACGGAATATTTCTTCCAAAATTGAAAGTGAACGGCTTACCTTCCTTTCCCAGATGATTAAGCAGACGGGATATCCTATCGAAGATGCTGCCGTAATCCTTGGAGTTTCCATCAAACTGACCCCTCTCTTTTCTTCTAATAAGCCGGAAGATTTGGCAGTTCTTGATGAGTACAGAAGCATCTTTCATGATTTTGCAGTAAAAAATCATCTTTCCCTTGAAAAGATGGGAATTTCAGAAGGAAAGCCAGACTTTGAAAATGAAGGTCCGGATAACATTTCTGCGGAAGATGATGATGCATGATGGATACATCTCCCAATATTGCCTTTGATGATCAGCTGGGGCCGGGACTCATCAGCCTCATGCATCGTGAAGACATTACCGAAATCTACGTCAATGACGATGGATATGTCTGGTACGATTCCTACAATGAAGGCAAAGTTCATTCCGACCTTTACCTTACTCCTTCCAAGGCCAGGACCATCATTGAGATGGCTGCCGGTCAGAATGGAAAAATCGTAAGTGAAAAGATTCCTTCCGTATCCTGTGAAATTGCCGGTTACGGAGCCCGTTTTCAGGGCGAACTTCCTCCCATCGTAAGAAATCCCCAGTTCAATATCCGTAAAAAAGCCATCAAAATTTTTACGCTTCATGATTATGTGACAAACGGTACCTTGTCTCCAGTCTATGAATCTTATCTTTATACGGCTATCAAAAAGCGAAAAAACATCTTAATTGTGGGTGGTACCGGCACCGGCAAGACTACATTCCTGAATGCGGTTTTGGATTCCATTGCCCGGCTTGCACCCATGCACCGCCTGATAAGCATTGAAGATACAGCGGAACTTCAGTGCAATGCAAAGGATTATTCCGCTATGTACACAATCAGCAACGTGGATTTAAAACCGGGAGAGCCTAAATATGACATGACTAGGCTTCTGGCAGATTGTATGAGGCGATCGCCTGATAGAATTATCGTGGGCGAAGTCAGAGACGGTGCTGCCTATGCCATGTTGAAGGCTTTTAACACCGGTCATGAGGGCGGTGCCGCTACGGTACATGCTAATTCGGCTGTACAGGGCCTCGACCGCATTGAATCCTTGTGTTATGAAAATCCAAGCTGTGCCGGTGATGTCAGAAGACTTATCGGCGAAGCAATAGACGTTGTTGTTTTCCTTTCCTATAAAGTGAACCCGGACGGAACCAGAAGCCGTGTGATTGAAGATGTAGTAGAGGTTGACTCCTATGACCGGAGCAAAAAAGATTACATTCTTCATCACGTCAAGTGTTGATTTCACCCCTTATTTCACTTTTGTAGATTACTTTAATCAACTATTTTCGTTATTGGAGGTTATCCCCATGAAAAAAGTAAAGCAAGTATATCAACGTGCATCCAAAACTATTTTTTACAAGTCCTGCACCCTTTCCGCATTCATTGCTTCCGTTCCTTTTTTCCAGTCCTTCGCACTGGCTGGTCTTTCCGATCCTGCCGGAGATGTTTCTACTGCCAAGGTTGATGTCACTGACTGGCCCTGGACTCGTTTCCTCAATGCCCTGGCTGACCAGCTGACCGGTCCTCTTCCCATGATTCTGGGTGTTCTTGGTCTGGCTGTTGCTGCTATCGGCATGTTCATGGGCAACCACGGCGCAGGCATGCAGAAAGCTCTTGTTTTGATTTTCGCTGTTTCCATCTGCCTTTTCGCTCCGTCCTTTATCACCTATATCGGTCAGGGCGTCGGCACCAGCGGCCTTACCATTTTTGGCTGATAAGAAGGTGTATGTATGAAAAAAGAGGATTACCCGGAAGGATATTTCATTCCTTTCCATCGTTCTTTGACACAGCCTCTTTATTGGATGGGAGTACCCAGAAATTTTCTTCTCTGTGAAATTTTCGGCACGATTCTTGGTGGCGTCTTCCTGAAGACATTCATGGTCCTTGTTGTGGCTGTTGTCTGCCATTTCATTGTACGTTACCTTGGGCAGAAAGACCCGGACTTCTACAAGATTTTCTGGGCCTCCAGGAACTACAAACCTTTCTATCGGGTTTGACGGAGGTGTTATCTTTTGATTAATTTATCCGCACTTTTTAAACGTTTTTCATCCCCTGCATCTCCGAGATCCCATGTCCATAAGGAAGACTACTCAACGGAATATTCCGCTTTCCATGAAAGACCACGCATGGAGTACATGGTCAATTACGCCTTTATTGATGAAGATCATGAAAACGTGGTGTGGTGTGGCGATCACGGGATTTTCAAAGTCTGGGAATTCCGTGGTCCCGACATGGATTCCGCAACTCCCCTGGAAATGATGCAGTATACCGCACTTCTTAACAATGCGCTTAAGATGCTTGGCGATGGGTACATCATTTATCTGGATGCCCAGCGTCATGTGGCTTCTGATTATCAAAAATCCAAGATGCCTACCCCTCTTATCCAGCAGTTTGAAAATGAAAGAGCTGAGTATTACGAAAGCGCTTCCCATTTTGAAACCAACTACTACATTGTTATTTACAAAATGCCTCCAATTGAATTGAAGGAGAAGATTCTCGACTTCTTCATTAAGGACTCCAAGAAAGAACAGGATCAGCCAAAAGAAGATGTGTACGAGAAGATTCTGGAAGACTTTCTGAAACAGACCCACACTTTTACCGAAATCTTGGGTACTCATTGTTTCAAGGAACTGAAACCACTTGATGCGACCGGCACGATTTCTTACCTTCACAATATCGTTTCTGACCATCGCATGACGGTTCGCCCGGATCCTTATCGGTATATCAACAGCTATATCTGTGATACTCCACTCATTACCGGTCGTACTCCGGTTCTCGGCAAAAAACACATGAGGGCCATTACGATTCTTTCCTTCCCGTCTGCTTCCTCTCCCGGCATGTTCAATATTCTGAACAAGTTCGATTTTGAATATCGCTGGGTATCCCGGTGGATTGCATTCTCCAAGGTGCAGGCCGATGAAGAGCTGAAGAATTGTCAGAAACTTTGGGGACAGCAGCAGATTCCACTTACCAGCATGATCAAAAATGCCATTACCCAGACACGTTCAGATAATGAAATTGATGAACATGCCATTGAGAACTCTGATGACGCTGCAGCCGCCAGATCTGAACTCAACGCAGACTATGTTTCCTTCGGTTTCTACACCATGGTCATGCTCGTTTTCGATACTACAAAAAAAGGTGCTGATGATAAGGCTTCTGAAGTGGTATCCACATTGAACAGCCTTGGCTTTACTGCTTCTATTGAAACAGAAAACGCCGTAGAAGCCTACCGTGGAACCCTTCCCTCCTGCTATCGGTGCAATGTTCGCCGTCCGAAAGTATCTTCCTTAAATTTTTGTCACTTAGCCCCGACCACGGCAACGTGGTCCGGTGATAAACGGAATGATGCTTTGAAGGGGCCAGTCCTGCTTTATGTCGATTCATCCGGTTATACGCCTTTCCGATTTTCATTCCATGTGGGTGATGTCGGTCACACCATGATTGTCGGGCCTTCCGGCGCCGGTAAATCCGTACTTCTGAACACCATGGAAGCTCATTTCCTCAAATATCCGGATTCCAACGTCTTCATCTTTGATAAAGGTGCTTCTTCCAGGTGCCTTACCTACGGTGTAGGAGGAAACTTCTACAATCTGGCAGCGGAAGGTTCCAAAGACCTTTCCTTCCAGCCCCTTGCAAAGATTGATGACCCGGATGAAATGAAGTGGGCCAAAGAATGGATTCTTTCCTATCTGGAATCTAAAGGCGTTAAACCTACTCCTGAAGTAGATAACGCCGTATGGAACGGGCTTTTATCCACCAGAAACAGCAGGGTAAGCCTCCGTACCATTTCCCAGTTCTGTGTTCTCACTCAGAATATGGAAGTTCGTGAAGCTCTTCGTCCTCTTACAAAAGAAGGCAGTTATGGAAAGCTTTTCGATAATGACCACGACTTTGCAGGATCCGGACGCTGGCAGGTATTCGAGATGGAAGCTCTTATGAATACGCCTGCTATTGTACCGCCGACGCTTGATTATCTTTTCCATCGTATCGAAACCCAGATCAAGCATGCTACCGGCCCCTCAATCATTGTACTTGACGAGTGTTGGCTCTTCTTCGATAATCCGGCATTCCGCAGAAAGCTTCGTGAGTATTTCAAAGACATGCGTAAGAAAAATACTTCCATTATTTTTGCTACCCAGAACCTTTCGGATATTGCTACGAAATCCGACCTATTTTCCGTGGTGGTGGACAACTGCCCATCCCGTATTTTTCTTCCCAATGTGAATGCCGTTTCGGAAGCTAATACCGAACTGTATCACCAATTTGGATGCAACGAGACGCAGATTAGAATTATTTCTCAAATGGTGCCTAAATCAGACTACTACTATTTTTCTGAAAGAGGCAACCGTATTTTCCGTCTGGCCCTGCAGCCTATTGAAATTCCATTCGTGACAGCCACTTCCAAAGCGGATCAGCTTGCTATTAACAAGATCCGTGAAAACGGCAAGCCCGGCGAATTTGTCCACGACTGGCTGATTCATAAGGGTGCAGTTCATGAATGGAATAAGCTTGTAAAAAGTATGCAGGCTTAGTTTTTAGGAGGTTTTTAGGAGGTTTGTATGAATAAAATTTATAAAGTCATTTGGTCCCGTGCCAAGCACTGCTACGTTGTAGCTTCGGAAATTGCCAAAAGCTCCGGCAAATCTTCCGGCTCCAATAAGGCAAAGAAAACCGCCATGATTGCAGCTGCCGTTTTAAGTCTAGGTATGACCTATTCCGCATCCGCTGCTGATCCCGTAACCTATGATGATTCTTCCAAAGATACCATTACTCTGAATCAAAACCAATCGGATGGCGTTACTCTTGCCAACGTTAAAGGCGGCAATGTCTTTGCAGGAAGCCATTACGCCGTTAACGGCGATGACCTGCAAAATGTAAAGAATCTGGTCAAAGACTATGATGAAACTATTGCCAACCTGAATACCACCATTGCTACCAATAATGCTACCGTTTCCGGAATCCAGACTACCCTGGGAACCACTACCACGACTGCAAATACAGCTCTCAACAAAGTAAACCGTGGGTACCATCTGATGCTGAACGGTATCCGTGCCGCATCCTATGACCCCACCAATAACGATATTGCCGTCCGTGATGGTACCAACTCCACCGTGGTTTATGATTCTACTACCAGCGCTCTCAAGGTCAATGTGGAAGGAAAAGGTAATGTAGCTTCCGGCGACACCGGCCTTGTATCCGGCGATACCGCTTATAAAGCCATCAAAGCGGAAACCGATGCCCGGACTACTGCTGACCAGGCACTGACTGATAAGATTGGTTCCATTGATGCCAACGGCAACTACATCACCAAAGACGGTACAGTATTCTCCAACCTTTCTACCCTTGACACCCAGGTAAAGGCCAATGCGGATGCCGTTGCCAAGGAAACAACTGACCGTGAAGCTGCGGTAACTGCTGAACAGACTGCCCGTGAAAATGCAGATAAAGCTATCAACGATAAGATCGGCACCATTGCAAAAGACGGTTCTTACATCAAGGCTGCCGACCCGATTTCCACTAACCTCTCCACTTTGGACACTCATGTAAAGGCTAATGAAGATGCCATTGCTAAGGAAGCCAAGGATCGTGCAGATGCCGATACGGAAATCAAGAACAGTATTTCCAGCCTGTCCGACAATGCCGTACAGTATACCGACTCCACCAAGGCAAAGGTAGAACTGGGCGGTGGTGCTACCGGCACAACCATTTCCAATGTGAAAGCCGGTGCCCTTGCTGCTGACTCCACCGAGGCAGTGAACGGTGCCCAGCTCTTCAAGACCAACACCGACCTGAATAATGAAGTAACTGCCCGTACCAAGGCAGTAAGTGATGAAGAAACCGCCCGTAAAACAGCTGACCAGGCACTGACCGATAAGATTGGTTCCATTGATGCCAACGGCAACTACATCACCAAAGACGGTACAGTATTCTCCAACCTTTCTACCCTTGACACCCAGGTAAAAGCCAATGCGGATGCCGTTGCCAAAGAAGTAACTGACCGCACCGCTGCGGTAACTGCTGAAAAAACAGCCCGTGAAAATGCAGATAAAGCTATCAACGATAAGATTGGCACCATTGCAAAAGACGGTTCCTACATCAAGGCTGCCGCCCCCATTTCCACCAACCTCTCCACTTTGGACACTCATGTAAAGGCTAATGAAGATGCCATTGCCAAGGAAGCCAAGGATCGTGCCGCTGCCGATACGGAAATCAAGAACAGTATTTCCAGCCTGTCTGACAATGCCGTACAGTACACCGACTCCACCAAGGCAAAGGTAGAACTGGGCGGTGGTGCTACTGGCACAACCATTTCCAATGTGAAAGCCGGTGCCCTTGCTGCTGACTCCACTGAAGCAGTAAACGGAGCCCAGCTCTTCAAGACCAACACCGACCTGACCAATGAAGTAAACGCCCGTACCAAGGCAGTAAGCGATGAAGAAACCGCTCGCAAAACAGCTGACCAGGCACTGACAAACAAGATCGGTTCCATTGATGCCAACGGCAACTACATCACCAAAGACGGCAGCGTATTCTCCAACCTCTCTACCCTTGATACCAAGGTAAAAGCCAATGCGGATGCCGTTGCCAAAGAAGTAACTGACCGCACCGCTGCGGTAACTGCTGAAAAAACAGCCCGTGAAAATGCAGATAAAGCTATCAACGATAAGATTGGCACCATTGCAAAAGACGGTTCCTACATCAAGGCTGCCGCCCCCATTTCCACCAACCTCTCCACTTTGGACACTCATGTAAAGGCTAATGAAGATGCCATTGCCAAGGAAGCCAAGGATCGTGCCGCTGCCGATGCGGAAATCAAGAACAGTATTTCCAGCCTGTCTGACAATGCCGTACAGTACAGTGACTCTACAAAGGCACTGGTGAACCTGGGAGGTTCTTCTGGCACTGCCATTAAAAATCTGATGGATGGCACCATCTCTGAAACCTCAATGGATGCTGTGAATGGAAGGCAGTTATATGCTACCAACAATAACGTAACGAAAAATGCCAATAATATCACCGCTCTGAATGGTAAGTTCAGTACCATGCAGTCTGATATTGATATGGTAAAATCTTCCATCCGTACTGTAAATAGCATGGTTACTTCTGTAAATAGTTCTGTCTCTACAGCTATCAGCAATATGAACACCGCACAGGCCACCCTTGCTGATAATGCCCTCTCCAATCTTTCCGAAGATGGCAGGGTAGTTATCAATGACATTGCAAAGAACGCTGTAGATTCTTATCTCAAAGCCAATGGATTCACTAAAGTCGAAAACGGCGGTACCACTTCCGGTTCTACTACCGGCTCTGATTCCTCTGCAACGACCAATACTGTATCCGTTGCTTCCCTCAAAGCTTCTGCTATGAGAATGCCTGCTAAATTTGCAGCTGTTTCCCTTTTAGCTGCCAATGCAGATACCGATACCGGCGAATCTCTCGGCGATCCCACAGTAAAAGGCGGGGATCCGGTTAAATATGATGCTGCTGATACCGACTCCGTAACACTGGCTGGTACTTCCGGCACGGTAATCCGCAATGTCAAAGAAGGAGCTCTTACCCCCTCCTCCACCGAAGCAGTAAATGGAGCTCAGCTCTATGCAGTTAAAGAAGCAGTCAGCGACCAGGATATCACAATTGCTAATCTGAATACTGCTATTGCTACCAACAACGAAACTGTTTCCGGAATCCAGACAACTTTGGGAAAGACTACCACGACTGCCAATACTGCTCTTAATAAAGTAAATCGTGGATATCATCTGATGCTGAACGGCATTCGGATTGCTTCCTACGATCCTACCAACAACGATATTGCAGTTCGTGATGGCACCAATACCAAAATGGTATTTGATACCAAGACCAATGCTGTAAAGCTTAATGTAGAAGGCAATGGAACCATTGCAGATGGTGATACCGGCCTTGTTTCCGGTGGCACCGCTTACACTGCTTTGGAAGGTAAAGCCAATACTGATCTGGACAATCTCTCTGATGCCGGTAAGAAGGTAATCAAAGACACCATGGCTTCCGATCTCTCCGGCAAAGCTTCTACTGATGCTTCCAACATTGATGCTGGCAAGTATTCTGAAAAACTTGGCATCGGCAAGGTTACCAAAGATGATAAGAATCTGGTGTCCGGCGATACAGTCTACAATGCCATTCAGGAATTGACCAATGTTTCCGGTGATAACCTCTTGAAGAAGGCCAATATCGACCTGGATAACCTTTCCAATACCGGTAAAGCCGAAATCAAGAACCTTTCCAAGGAAGCAGTCAAGCTTTCCAGTGGCACAAATGCTAAGATTACTCCAAATACTGACTCGAACGGAAACACAACATACACCATTGATGTAGAAGCCAACGGCAAAATTGAAGACGGCAACACCGGTCTCATCTCCGGCGATACCGCTAAGAAGGCTCTCGATCAGAAAGCTGATGTAGACCTCTCCAATCTTTCCGAAAATGGCAAGAAAGCCATCCAGGATGCAATGGCCGTTGACCTTGCAGGCAAAGCCAATGCTGACGGTTCCAATGTGGCTGCCCATGCAGAAGAATGGGGAAAGGCCCTCGGCGTAGGCAAAGCGGAGAAAGGCAATAATGGCCTTGTAACCGGAAACACCCTTTACGAAGCTGTATCCACCAAAGCCGACAAATCCTACGTTGACGAAGGCCTTGCCAAGAAAGCTGATATTGACTCCGTTTACACCAAAGATGTTATGGACCAGAAGCTTGCTGACAAGGTTGATAAATCTGAGTTCAATAAGGTTTCTGACCAGGTAAACACTAATACATCTGCTATCAACGACCTGAAGAATACCAAAGCTGACAAATCTTATGTTGACGAAGGCCTTGCCAAGAAAGCAGACGCTGATTCCGTTTACACCAAACAGGAAACCGATAACAAACTCAGTGGAATTAAAAATTCCCTGTCCGGCGATCTTGCTAACAAGGCAGACAAGAATGCATCCAATCTGTCTGAAGCTGATGTATCCGCCTGGCAGAAAGCCCTTTCTAACGGTGCTGTTGAGAAAGGCAACACTGGTCTTATCTCCGGTGGCGCTGTCTACGATGCCGTGCAGGAAATCAAGGACAGCGGCGTAGGTCTTGTCAAAGTCGAAGGTGATACTGTCAAAGTAGCAGGCGAAAGCTCCGTTTCCACTGTAGATATCTCCGGCAAGGACTCTGACGGAAATACTATTGGACGTACTCTTACCGGTGTCATTACCGATTCCAACGATCCATACAGTGCAGCTAATGTGGGTTATGTAAGCGATGTGGCTGATGGCATCTACAAAGATATGAACGACATGAACCATCGCCTCTCCGATGATATCAAGGAAGCTGGTGCCGTTGCTTCCGCTTTGGCCGGTCTCCATCATATCGACTATGATCCTGACAACAAGCTCGACTTTGCCGTAGCTACCGCAGGTTACCGTGGCAAGTCCGCAGCAGCACTCGGTGCTTTCTACCAGCCTAATGAGAACATCATGTTCAGCCTTGGCGGCACCATTGGTTCCAAGCACAACGGCTGGAATATGGGCGTTTCTTTCAAAGTCGGTAAAGGTGGCGAAGGCGTTCTGTCCCGTCGTGTACTCGGCAATCAGGTAAAAGCTCTCGCAGCTCAGAACCAGGCACTGGCTGATCAGAACGTCAAGATGGCTGAAGCTATGCAGGATATGCAGGAAAAGATCCAGCTTCTCCTTGCAAATGCCAAACTTTCTGATACCGTTCAGAAAACAGTTGTTGAAAAATAATTTCTAGTATTTTTCAGCAGAAGGACCTTATGGTCCTTCCGGAAGACCGGAACCTTCCGATCTTCCGGAAGGGTTATAATTTCAGATTTTCTATATTGCCATGAAAGGAGAAAAAATTATGATCTCTTCAACCGCACTCACCGTTCTCACTCAAACCATTGCCGACAACAAAAAGAAAACTATCGTCGCTCTGGTGGCAGGGCTTCTTACCGGTACCATGTTCATCTCAGATGGTGCCTACCTCGTTAAGGATATTCAGAACATTGCGGAAACCGTGAAGGTTTACACTGAGACCACCAAAGTCGTAACTAACACTCTAAAACAACTTGGGCTTTCAGAAATTGATCTTAACAATATCAACAACTATCTCAAAAAATTCAATGATTCTTTTGAAACTCACAGAAAAAATATTGATGAATTGATGATAGCCAACGGTGGTTTTATGGGAACCGGTATTAATGGGTCTGTTTCTTCCGATAATGGTAAATATTCCACTGCCGATAAATATCTGGCTGCCATTATCCCAGCCATGACTGACGATAATGGAAAGATTTCCTGGAATGCAAAGAATGTAGCTAAAATGGCTTACCAGGGCGCCATCATGACAAATAACAAGGATGTTCTTGAGGCTTATAAAAAGATTTCCACCGAACTTGAAGATGCCAATAAGGAACTTCAGGACCTTATGGAAGAAAACGCCAAGTTAGGTACCGACTCCAAAACCGGCACATTAGCTGCCCAGCAGCTTAATAATCAGATTAAAGCAGTTCAGGCCCGTATTCAGACATACGAAACCATGATGAAATCTCTTCAGGGACAGAATGATATTATTCGTTCCCAGGCAGAAGCGCAGGAAAAAACCAATGAAATTCTTGTAAATCGGGCTCAGGTTAACGCTGAAAAAGCCTATATGAAAGACGTTGAAAACCGTCTTAATGCTTCTGATGATTCTACTCCTAATGTTAATGTATTTACCGCTTATTAACCCACATGCAGAGGTTATACTATGGATTTTACTAATCAAGGAATTTTTGAAGGCATCCTCGGCTTTTATCTCAAGGTTGCACATAACGGCGTCATGTCCTGCATTCCGTATGCTGAATATCTCGTAGCAATCTTCGGTATTATTGATCTGGCAACTTCCTGGTGGCTGTATGACGGGGAAATGAAATTCAACATTCTGATTCAGAAGGCCCTCAAAATTTCATTTTTCTATTTCCTTGTCATTAACTGGTATTACCTGATGAAGCTTATTTCCAGCTCTTTTGGTATTATCGGCTACATTGCAGGCGGACATGATATGGCCACTGCAAAACAGCTTATCAACGGCGCTACAGGCGTAGATAAGTTTCTAAACCCGTCCACCCTGATTGATATGGGTGATTCTCAGTGCCAGGCAGTTACCAACTTAATCTTTCATGGCAGTCTTTCCATTGGCGGTATCTTTTTGGCACTTATCTGCTGGATTCTTATTAAGCTTGGATTTCTTTTTATCGCCCTGCAGGTAGTACTTACCAATATTGAATTTGCGGTATTTACTGTTATTGCCGTAATCCTTATGCCATTTGGATGCCTTAAATACACAAACTTTCTTTCTCAAAGATCTATTTCCGGCGTTTTCTCTTTTGGCATTAAACTTATGGTGGTTTACTTCCTGGTAGGTCTTATCGGAAGCCTTGCTGACAGTTTGCAGAGTGCAACTGCCGTCGTTAAGGACGCTAAGGATTTTTCCACTTCTATTTCGCAGATTGCCAAAGTAGCCATGGCCTACTTCTCTGTGGGTTATCTCACTTGGAAGCTTCCCAATATGGTGCAGTCTATGCTCAATGGCACTCCTTCTCTTGGCAATGATATTACTCCTAAGACTGCGGCTTCTTATGCTTTAGGTGCAGCTTCTGCCCCCTATAAAGGAGCATCTAAAGTTGCAAAGGGCTATTCTTCTATGAGAGCCTTCTGGCAGCAGACTTCCCAGAAAGCTTTGGAAGGCGCCACCCTTGGCGGTGCTGTCACTGCCCTTCAGAAGGAAAATGCTTCTAACGATTATTCCAACTTTAGCAAGCGGACCGATGATGAAAAGAAGGAAGCCAAGCAGCAGGAAATTGCTTTGGAAGCATCTCCGAACAGCAATGTCCTTCCCGGTCTTTCTCATTCCGGAGAGTCCGCTCCTCATGGAGAAAGTTCTTCTGCTTCTTCCGGTACAGAAAATGCCCAGACCTCTGGTGCTTCCGTTCCTGTTTATACATCTGCTTCTCAGTCCGCATCTCAGTCTGGGGCTTCCAGTAAGAAGGGAGGAGAAAAGCATAATCCAAATGTTCCGGATAACTATGCTGCGGCAGGAGCTTATGCTGCAGCTTTTACCCAGCGTCATTCCACCCTTCGTCATTTTGGCCGTTTTTCTCGCCGTCTTGCAGCTGCGGCTCTGTCGGATACGCACTTTATTCAGTCCTATATGGAAGGCGCCCGGAATGCCAATATTGCTAAAGCGGATATTGACCGTGTAGAACATACATGGACACATTCCGATTACACCGGTACCAAGGGTGTTGGCAACAAGTACAGGGCTAACCGCCATTTCGATGAAAGTTCACATAACGATCTTTTCTGACTTTTGGAATCTGGCGTGTTCCTGAAAGCACCACGCCAAAAGCGTGGTGCTTTTCATATATTTACTGAAAGGTTTTACGATGAGAAAAATTTCTTTACTTCTGGGAATCCTCTTTCTCGTCATCGCATCATGCTTTGCTCCTGTGTATGCTGCCGATGATGACGGCAGTAATACTGCCGGTGATGAATCAGCTGTTTCGGCTGATGCCCCTGTCCCACCTTTTGCAGGAGGCCCGGTTACCTCTCCCGTTGGCTGGCGTCAATCTCCTACTTCCGGTGAGTGGAGAATCCATTCCGGTTATGATATTGGCATTGATGATGCCTATATTTATGCTCCTGTGGATGGCTACGTCTCTCATGGAAGCGGTAATGGATTTGGTGATGGCTGGTGTTATTTTGAAAGTGATGATGATGCATATCCTGTCAAAATTCGTCTCTTCTTTGGTGATTTAAACTCAGAAACTCTTTCCATGGCTGACGGTCATGTTGCTAAAGGAACACCTATCGGTTATGTTTCCGGTTATGATCCCGATGTTTCCAGCGGTCCTCATATTCATGTTGAATCTCATTATCTGCCTCCTCCATCCTGGGAAACTCCTTTTCGTTATTACCCCGATGATGGTGCTGAAGATCCTTATGATATTTTGACCATGCTCGGCGTAGACCTTTCCGGTGTAGATTACAGTGGCACTGGCGGTTCTCATCATTTTGGATCTGACGATACCTCTGCAGAACATTTCTGGACAGTGGAAACCATGACCAAGATTGGTGAATTTTTTCATGATCTCATCAATTTCTGGTCTGACAAGGCTATTGCGGCAATGAAGGCCGTAACTCCTTATGCTCTCGGGCTTCTGGCGGTTCTCTGCGTCATTGACCTGACGCTTCCAATCCTTTTAGCCGGTTTTTCGGTAAACTTTAATGACCTGTTTATCAAGATCCTTCGTTATTCAGGCATCATGGCCCTGGTTTATCTCTGGCCAAAATTTATTAACAATATTCTTCTTTCCTTTGTCACGTCCTTTGCCGGAATTATTGGCGGTAAAACCTACGAACTGACTACGGATCTCACCCAGCCCCAGCTAATGTTCCAGAAAGCGGTTTCCATCATTGCTCCGGCCATGCAGAAGATTGGTTCTTTCGGCATGCTGGATTATTTGACCAATATGGGCTCTGTTATTATGATTTATGTCTTTACTGCCCTTGTCATTATTGCTTTCCTGGCTGCTACCCTCGTAGTAACCATTACTTACATTGAATTTTACTTTGCAGCCGGACTTTCCATCGTGACCGTTCCCTTTGCCTCCTGGAATCTTTCCAAGTTCATTCCGGAAGGGACGTTAGGACACCTGATTTCTACCGCCCTGAAGCTTCTTCTAGTCTCAATTCTTGTAGGTATGTGTACGATTTGTATCAGAGATGCCCATACGGCAGATATGTTCAAAACTCCCATAACCTCTGCCTCAACTTCAAAGGGATCCTATGACGGTACCTCTCCTACCGCCATTACGGATAATCCCTATGTTCCGATGATTATGCAGGCAGCCCAAGAAGAAGGAATTGACCCCTATGTGGCTCTTGCCATAGCTGCCCGAGAATCGGGTGGTGATGATATCAACGGTATCCAAATGATTGATAACTTTGATGATCCTTCCAATCCTTCTTATGGTATTTTCCAGATTACAGAAGGGCAGTCCGTTTATGACCCGGAAACTGCATCTACCATTTACATTGATGATGCCTATCCCAACTACCGCACGGATCCCATGGATAACATTCACGCTGGCATTGCCATGCTGAAGGATAAAATCAATAGTCAGAACGGCGATATCTGGGAAGGTGTCAGGGCTTATAACGGTGCCGGTCCCATGGCCGAAAAATATAAGGAAATGGTTCAGGCTAACTACGCAAAGATTTCAGGTCTCCCTATTTCCATGATCGGCCATACGCCTATTTCTGAAGACTCTGTATTGAAATACGGACGCCTCTGCATTGCAGTTATTTTCCTGGCCTTGATGATTCTCTTTATTCCGGGCCGTATCATGTCTACCCTTGGTGGTAATCTCGAACTCAATTATGGGAGGAAATAATGAAGTTCTTTACCCTTTTTAATTCTGTTTCATCCCCTTTCTATTTCCATTGGGAAGGAAAGGCTTCCTTCAAAAAAGCCCGGAAATGCAAGTTATTTATGATTATTATATTTGTACTTTTTCTTCTATTTTTCCTTTCCTTTCATGTGTTTCATATCTTTTATTATAACAATACTTCCTCCGCTCCCAGGGGATTCTACATGGTTTCTCCTGTATCTACTCTGGCAACCGGGGACTATGTAATTGTGAAGTGTCCGAAAGATTATCCTCCTATTGCCAATAAAGGTCGGCTCCTTCTGAAGAAAGTAGAAGGATTTCCCGGAGATACCTTTGAAGTAACTTCTGACTTCCTTATTATCCATGACAGGCACTATCCTATTTACCATTTTCCCTCCTACCTTCCGCAGCTTCCACAAGGGACTTTTACTGTTCCTGCCAATATGTATCTGTTTTTGAATCCCATGCCCTATTCCTTCGATTCCAGGTACATGGGACCTATAGCACAAGATATGTTGGTGCGTAAGGTTTTTCTTGTTTTCGACACTGACTATGCATTACATAAACTGGTTGAATTCAGAAAGGAGTTTCTACAATGATGAAGCATTCCAAACTCTTGATTTGCCTGCTAACCGCTGCTCTCGTAATTCCCGGAGGCCTGAGTTATGCGAAATTTCACTTCCGTGGCGGCAATGTTTATGATCCGTGGCGTCATGCCAAGGTCATTACCGATTATGAGCAGAAACTGCAGACGGTCATTAATACAGCCAGGCAGTACGCCAATGCATGGAAACAGTTGACAGCCATGGCCTCCGGCGATAAAGCCAAAGCGAAGGAAGCTCTTTCTTCATCCGCTTTCCCGAAAAATTGGGAGGATTTCGATCCGGAAAAGTACATTTTAGAAAATCACGAAGTCTTCGTCAGAACGGACGGAGATGGCTCTGCTATTCTGACGCCTATCTTCAAATACAATGCCAATCATTTGGAAGCCTATAAATACAACCTGGATGATGCCGACCAGTATTTGAAAGCAATGAAGGAAATCAATGATATTGAAGCACAAGGTAACCTGACGGAATGGCAGAAAGCCAATTACGACGATGCTTTGACAATTATCAGAACATCCAGGGAAATTGACCAGATCGCCAGGGCTTTCAAAGGAAATGTCCTTAAGGATTACCAGAAGATGTATGAAAACGCCCGTGAAGAATCCCAGAACAGGGCTCTCTATGGAATCAACTACTACGATCCCTACAACGAAAAAAAAGAGGACGGTACCACAGTTCCTGTGTCTACCGCCTCTCCGGATTTAGGCCTTAAAAAGTTCTAATGGTCTCCGTACTTCTGCACAAACAGACTGAAAGCCATTCGCCCGGCTGCAGCCGGGGATATGCCGTTATTCCTACAGATTTCATCTACAAGGGCCGCCATATCTTCTGTTAAGTATGTTGTGACTCTTTTATCATAAGTTTCTTTGCGTGGCCTTTTAATAGCCGTATGAGCTGTTTTGGGTAAAGTTTCTTCTTTCCCGGCTTTCTCATCATCAAAGAATGGATCTGCCTGCAGGTCCAAGTGTTCAAGTTGCTCTTCCATTCTTTTCTTTTCTTCATCATTTACCGTTGGCATAGTTCCGTACTTCATGTTTTTGTACCTCACAATCCCAGTTCGTCCAGAATTTCAGAAGCCAGCATTTTTAATTCGGCAGAGCTTCCTTTGGGCTTGAATTCTGTTACCGTCTTTCCCATAGAATAGGCATCAATAAATGCCATGTTACGGCTTATAGTGGATCTGCACACAATGAAATGTGGGTTCTGATTCAAATAATCCCGAAGTTCCTGTGTACGTTTCTTACTTCTGTTGTCATTATTGTTGATGACAATATGAGCCTGAATGCGTCGGGGTGGATTATTCAGTTTTTCTGCCTTACTGATTACATTTCTTTCAAACACGTCAAGTCCGTAAACTTCTACGAGGCTTGGACCCACAGGAGTTAAGATGTAATCGGCAAGCCAGATAGCTGTAATCATGGCATTGGATTCAAACCCTGGGCAGTCTACAATGATGTGTTTTTCATTATTTCCTTTATATTCACGGAGCAGGAGTTTCCAGATATCCTTGATGCTTACCGGCGTCTGATATGGAACCTTGCAGTTCTGCTCCTTAATCGTATATACCCGGATTCCCGGCTTTTCATTTTCAATTCTTAAAGCATTCCATGCGGTACTGGAGAACTGTTTATCCATATCCAAGAGATCCGTTTTGAGATATCCGCAAAGATTTGTAACTAATGTGCTTTTACCTACTCCACCCTTCTGGTGTGCCACTGTAATAATCATAATTCGTTCCCCTTTCTTCTTACTTTTGTAATATACTTTTATGTAAAGGCTGGCGAAGAAAATGCAGACATTTCATCTGCATTTGCACAGACTTACTTTGTAGAAATTTTGTCTGCTTTCTCCATCTGTCTTATCATATCGCTGATAATCTTCAGCTGGTTCGGCTTCAGGCTCTTAATTCTCTTGATAAGCCGGTTATACTTTTCTTCCTTTTCCTGTTCTGCAGGGAGAGGGTTTTGAATAGTCAGGCCTGAATTTTCTCCCAATATCAGCCAGTTCCCGGACCATCCAAGCTTGATCAGTTTACCTATAACTTCGGTAGGAACCGGAATTTTGTTGTTTTCATACTTAGATAAGGCTGCTTGCTTTATTCCAAGTAATTCAGCAAATTCCTGCTGGTTTAATCCTGTCACCTTGCGACAGACTTTCAGCCGCTCCCCCATATTCTGATGTTCAAGTGGATTTGCCATGGTTTCCTCCTTTCGTTTTATTATGTAGAAGTTATTCCTACCAGGAATATTCTACTACTATTATATTCCTATCAGGAATAAAAAGGAAGTGTAAATTTACAAAAATGAAAACTTTGTACATTGCAGAAAAGCCAAGCTTGGCAGCAGTCGTTGCCCATCATTTGTTTGGCGATAAGGTAAAAAAGGGAAAGGTATGTTACGACGGCGGTGACACTATAGTCACCTGGGCTTATGGCCATATTCTTGGCCTGGCTAACCCTGAAGCCTATAATGAAAAATTTAAATACTGGAATAACTATCCGATTTTCCCTGAGAAATGGATACTTCTGTGTGATCCCACAAAACATGACCAGTTTAAGGCCATCGGCAAGATGCTGAAGGAATGCGACACCGTTGTCAATGTGGGTGATCCTGACCGTGAAGGCCAGCTTCTGATTGATGAAATACTTATTTTTCTTAAATACAGAGGAAACGTAAAAAGACTTCTTCTTCCCGGCCTGGATGACACGAACGTCAACCGTGCCTTTAAGCACATGATAGACAACCGTGAAATGCATAACCTTTATCTTGCCGGGCTATGCCGTGAACAGGCTGACTGGCTGGTAGGAATGAATCTGACCCGTGCCTATACGGTTTCAGCCCGTGCCTATGGCCATACAGACACCATGGTTACAGGCCGGGTAAAGATCCCCACATTGGCACTTGTTGTCAGACGAGAACGAGAAATTGCCAATTTCAAGCCTCATGATTTTTATGAACTGACCGGGACTTTTGCCAAGGATCATGTTCCTGATGATTCATACCCTCTGGATTCTGAACGTCGTATCATTGATAAGAATTTTATCCAATCTCTTCTTCCTAAATTGTCAGGCGCTGTGCCTCAAATCATTTCGGCTGAAAAAAAACGGGAGAAAAAAAATCCCCCCCTTCCCCATTCCCTGGACACTCTGCAGATTCAGGCCAATAAGAAATACGGCTACACTCCTTCTCAGGTCCTGGATATGGTGCAGAAGATGTATGAAAGAAAGTTTGTTACTTACCCAAGATCGGACTGCAACTATATCCCGGAGGCTCAGTTTGAAGATGCTCCGTCCATCATGAACACACTAAAGTCCTATGGTTTTAAAGAAGCGGAAAATGCCGATACTTCATTAAAAAGTGCATGCTGGAACGATAAGAAAGTCACGGCTCATAATGCCATCATTCCAACTACGGTGAAGCCTTCCGGGCTCACTGTGGATGAAGAAAAAATCTATCGCATGATTGCCTTGAACTACGTTCTTCAGTTCTATCCTCCCTGCCTTTCTGATAACGTCACTTTTAAAATTAAAGTGGGAAGCTGTACCTTCAAGGGAAGCGGTCATAAGGTTGTTTCTCCAGGCTTTACATCCATCCTTCATACAGATAAACCTGCTGACAAAACCGATGAAGGAGAAAATGTCGTTCTTCCGTCCCTTGCAAGCGGAGATATTCTTGAGGTATCTGACAATGCTTATGAAATTCTTACCAAGCACACCACGCCTCCCAAGAGATTTACAGAAGGCACCCTGCTTAAGGCCATGGCCACCATCTGGCTCTTTATTGATCCAAAGAACCCGAATAGGGAAAAACTGAAAGAGGTCAAAGGCATTGGTACACCGGCCACACGGGATACCATCATTGCCGAACTGCAGGGCTTTAGGAGCAAGAAAAAGACCGGCCCTGTTTTCATGGAAAAGAAAGGTAAATTCCTTGTTCCAACAGAACTTGGTTATTATGTTATTGATAATATTGACCAGTCCCTTACTTATCCCGATACTACTGCTGAAATGGAATTCGCTCTTTCCGAAATTGCAGCCGGTAAATACAGTCCCAAGCAGTATATGGACGATGTTAAGAAGATGATAGAAAAGAACATTGACTTTGCCCATCATCATAAATTCCCCGCTCCCAGCGATGCTATTCCATGTCCGGTATGTCATGACGGGCATCTGGTACGAATCTATGTGAAGTCAACAAAACAGTACATGTTCGTATGTTCTAACCAGTCTTGTGTCCACCCTAAAACAGGTAAAAGGATTTTCTATGGTGCTTCTAAAAATCACAGCAAGCCTTTGGTATTTACCTGCTCAAAATGCGGAAAGGCACCGCTTTCCTTCCACAGTGGTATATACGATGAATTCTTTACCTGCGACTACTGTGGCCAGAAATACCAGTACCACAACGGAAAACCTGATATTGCTCATTCTACTTTCAGTGGTGATGCTACGAATGTCGTTTGTCCCATCTGCAAGAAAGGCCATTTGTTAAAGTTTACCCAGGATAAAGATATCTATTATAGATGTGAAAACAAGTGTACCGATCCGGAAAGGCCTGGTGGTAAAGTCATGTATTACCGGGATTATAATGGCAAGCCTCTTATCCAGACTTGTCCGAAATGTCATAGTCTTCTGTCTGCTTATGTCAATCCTAAAGGGCTTTACTTCAAATGCTATCATTGCAATGAATTTCTTGGTGAGAAAAATGGTACGCCGGTACCCAGAAATAATTCATCCGGCAGCTCCGGTTATAAGAAAGGCAGGTAAACATGGATTATGAAGATTATGGCGATGACGCTTTCGCCGATACAATAATTTACAGACAGCCGGAGTCCGTTCCTCAGTATGAAGAAGGTTCTGATGCTCTTAATATTGATTCAACGGAAAATCTCGTTGTTTCGACATCCGGCGAATCCGATTCAGATGGAAGAGTGCTTGATACCGCCGAACCGCTTAACAGGCAGAAACCGGCTGATATGGAAGAATCCGATGAATCTGGTAAAAAAGACACCGATGCATCCGATGAGAAAACATCTGATGAAGAACCTTCCGGTTCCGAAACCGGTTCCGGCTCCTCTGATGCAAACGTCGGCGATGAAGAAAACAAATCCTCAGAAAATCATACGGAAGCTTCTCAAACTTCAGTTGATGATTCCAATCCAGAAACCACGGATCCTTCCGAAGAAAAGTCCCCTGAAGAAGAAAATATCGTTTGCCCCTTCTGTGGGAGAAAATTAATTCATACCACTCTGATGGATACCCCCTGGCTGGTTCACGAACATGCGTCCACTATTGAATGTAAACATATCTTTGCTGATATTACCCAGGTTAAAGAAGCCTCAAAACTTCTGGCCAAGATGAATGATGCACAGAAGGATATTGACAACATTCAGAAATCCAACACGGATAAGTATGAATCTGACATGAAAAAGCAGGAAGCTTTAGAAAAAACTCAGCAAGATCAAAATCAACCTTCCTCTGCAGCTGTTCCACAAATGCTTACGCTTTTTCCGGAACTCTTGGCGAGCCTCAAGGATGATAAAGGTGTTTCTTCTGTCCTTCTTCTTATGCTTTCTGAAAACATGAAAACCATTAATGCACAGATTTCAAAAATTAACGAGGATATTCTGTTCCTGAAGAAAGAATCCTTAGCCAACCCGGAAGTTTTAAAATCCACGATTCAAAAATCCCTGAAAGAAGATATGACGCTGGATTCCATCAAAAAAGCATCCGATGATACGTCTTCCATGCTGAAGGAATCCAATGAATCCATCAAACATAACATCGAAGCTCTGTCCAAAACAGCAGATACCATTATGAAGCAGTACTCGGTTGCTGCCATGGTATACGAACAGTATATTCATTCCGTCCGTGTTATTGATAAATCCAGGATTCGTTACGCCACCCTGCTTCCAGATATCAAAGATTACCTAAAAACAATAGATACAAGATATCAGTCCATGCTGAAGGATTATGATAAGGAAGTCAAAGCCGTGGGGCAGAATTTTACGAAGCAGATTAATCAGTTCATGCAGGATGCCAGGAAGAAAAATCTTCTTTCACCCAGTGGAAAAAATTCCTCTACGGATGTAATGTCATACATCATTCCCACCATCATTGCTTTTGTACTTATG
>ERZ1034920.231-NODE-231-length-45864-cov-205.476042_pt1 | contig 45864 bp, 81 predicted proteins | sample MGYA00520688_ERZ1034920 | MGnify/ENA primary metagenome ERZ1034920 (study PRJEB33766, sample SAMN09781785) | gut metagenome | biome: gut microbiome | host: Homo sapiens | place: Madagascar | study: EMG produced TPA metagenomics assembly of the PRJNA485056 data... | reverse complement strand
TCCCCTCATCTGCTCCATTGAATTTTAAGCCTTTATTTAAAGGCTTTTTTATTTACCTTGGGGTATATTGGGGTATAATTTGATATTAAAATATTGAATTATACCTCTTTTTTGCATATTATGGACATATAAGAGGGCACAAAAAATGGCAGTGGAATTAGATAAGAAGACAGGAAAATATATGTTTGCCGGAAAAATATATAAAGATGGTAAATGTATAAAGAGATATCGTAAGCGTGGTTTTGATTCTAAATGGGAAGCACAAAAAGCTGAGGTTGAATTCAGAAAAGATTTCTTTATGCTTCCATCAGACATGAATTTTGACAGACTGTATAAAGCTTTTAAAGAATATAATAAAAAGTACGTAAAAGAATCAACACTAAAATCAGATGAATATTTGTACAATGTTCTTTCTAAGGAAATGAAAGATATTGATTTTCTAGATAAAAGGCAAATGCAAAATCTGATCAACAAATTTGATGAGAAATATTCAAAGGCATATGTATCAAGAATATATTTCTTTTTAAATAAGCTATATAAATTTGGTGTTACTTCTGAATACATTCCAACCAATCCAATGACATATGTAAAACGAGATCTCAGATTGAATGAAAGAAAAGAAGAAATGACAATATGGCAGCAATATGATTTTGATTTGTTTATTGAAGAAGTAGATGAACAAATGATGAAATGCTTTTATTCTGTTTTATTCTATATGGGATTACGAAAAGGTGAAGCCATGGCCCTACAATGGAAGGACATTGATTTTAGAAAGCAAACGATAGATATCAACAAAACATATAGATACAAAGAGAAAGATCCTAATAAATGGCTTACACCGCCAAAAACAAACAATAGCTATAGAACTATAACAATGCCTAATGCATTGTCTAAAATGCTTCGAGAATGGTTTTTAGAATGTTCTAAATGGGATGATTTTACAAATGATAAATTTGTGTTTGGATATTACAAACCAATATCACCTCAGACAGTACAAAGAAGATTTGATGATGCATATAATAGGGCAAAAGAAAAAGATGATGGACTGCCTAAAATAAGAATTCATGATTTTAGACATTCACATGCATCATTTCTAATTAATAACATGGCAGGAGCTGGATTCTCAGATTTTGACATAGCCAAACGCTTAGGAGATACAGTTGAAACATTACACAATACATATGCACACTGGTTTGATACAAAAGATAAGAGCATTGTTGATATGATGAATAAGTTGTTGTAAATGAGACATAAATAATGTCGATATGAAAATTAATATAGAGGTGCACGAGGAAATGAAAGAAGAAGAAATCAGAAAATTATTAGATGGATTTAAGGGATTACGAGAAAAACAAATTGAAATTCCAAATCCAGCTGAAGGAAATGAATATGAAGCTTATCTTATAGAAGAATTTAAACATAAATTCAAAATTATTTTGCGTAGAGGTAACAGACAACCTGATAAACTAACATATCTTGCCTTAGATAAAGAAGCAAAATTACCTTTGATGCGATTGGATGTAGTTCCTGATAACCACGCTCATAAAAATCCGGATGGTGAAATTATTTATGGAACTCATCTACATATATTTACCGAACAATACCAAGATAAATATGCAACAAAGTTTGATATCAATGATCCTAACTTGGTAAACTATTGTGTAGAATTTTTAAGAAAATTTAAAGTAATTGAATTAAACAAAAATAGCGTGGTGGAAATGCCTAGATTTTGTTAAAATGTTTTTGTAGGGAGGAATGTTGTTATGGAAAATTTAAAAGACTTTGCAAAGAATTATTTGAATTTTTTAAAATCTAATTTATCTGTAAAAAAAATAGAAACTGCACATGAAATAGTCCTTCCTTTTGAAGATCACATAGGAGATTCAATAGTTTGCTATGTGGATGATAAAAAAGAAAACGGTATGTTTTTGGTTTCCGATGATGGATATATTATAAATAATCTTATTGATACAGGCATTAATATTGATAAGAAATCCAGCAGAAGAAAAACCATTGAACAAATTTGCATGTTGTCAGGGGTTTCCTTAAGTGATGATAATGAAATGACTGTTTTATCATCTGAGAAGGATTTACCGTCTAAAGTGCATCAATTAGCAATGACAATGCTTCAAATTGACGATATGTATTTAACCAATACAGTTCGTACTACATCATATTTCTTGGAAGATGTAACAAACTTTTTTATTAAAAATGATATTTATTTTTCGGATAACGTTTCATTTGTTGGAAGGTCAGGACTAACTCAAAAATTTGATCTATGCTTTCAAAGAAATAAAAATCACAACGAGCGCTTATGCAAGGCAATCAACAATCCTACTAGAGATAGTTTGACTACTACAGTATTTGCGTGGTTGGATATAGAAAAGACTAGAAACGATGCGAAATGTATTGTAATTCTAAACGATGCTCATACAATAAAAAGCGATATCGTGCAAGGTTTTAAACAATATGGAATAATGACAGTTCCATTCAGTGATCTTGAAAAAGAGAAAGGCTTATTTAGCTAATACAAAAAGAAAAACAGATAGTGTATGTTGCTCAACACCACTATCTGTTTTTCATTCTTTGCTCATTCGTTTTTTTCTCTGCTAATCTTTTTTTGAGGAAATAGAAAAAAGCCTAAAATATTTATCATGTACACATGAATAATAACATCACATTTTAAAAAGAGTAATTAAAAATGCAAAATATTAATAAATATTTACAAAACAAAATTAGTTAATAATATAACCAAAAGTACATTAAAAATTCTACCCCCCCCGAAAAAAATTCAATACTGATAATGTGATATATAACCACTTGCACTTTTTAGTATTATATTTGTACAAATTAATACAAAACAGGCATTGACATATAAAATTTAAGACTTATTATATATTATAATAAGGAAAACGTTTTTCTTTTTATTCATAGAAAATGAATGGAAAGGGATGATCTTATGGAAAGGGATTTATGGATAAAAAAATTAATTATCCTGGCAGAAAAACTTAACGTGGATGATCTGCAAATTCTGTATAATCATGCACAAAGACTGCTGTTATCATCTAAAAATGAATAACACTAATACCTATAGGTATTTACGCGCAAATTTAAAATAAGGATACTAAATTTAAGAAAAAAAGAGAATCTCAATTGTGGAAAGATTTGAATGCTATGAAGGCTAAAATTTGGCCTGATAAAGTAGTTGGCAAAGAAGAAATAAAAGCTAGGGAATTTACCCTAGCTTTATTATTATTTAAATTTAACGGCAGTTCCGTACATTTGCATATAAAAATGTTGAAATCCATTAGTATCTAAATTTAGTTCTTCTTTCATGCCAATGACAGCATCTGCACCCATATAATACGCACGCTTTTTTAATTCTTCTACCGAAATAAAAAAAGCTTCATCAAATTGAGTGTGACAATTTCCTAATAAATCTTTTGTAGATGCAGATATATCACCAGTATTAATTAATTCAAAAAAACTTGATATTGTACCTAAAGCTTCAGATATTGATGCTTTTTGATTCACTAATTGATTTTGATCTTTTAAAGAATTTATTACACTACGATATTCTTTTTGCTTTTGAAAAATCATTTTCCCTGATCCTGCATCATTGATTTGATAAAATACGGGGCCAATAATATCATATTCACGTTTTATATCTGTTGTGGTGACAAAAATCTTCTGGATTTGAATTAAGTCATGTCTATGTTTTAAGTCACTTAATGGTTCTCCACTATATTCAGGTACTCCATAAGATGATATTTCTAATTTGATTGATTCTTTTTTATCATCAGTTAAAGCTTTCCATTCTTCCACATCAATTGGTGTTTGAATCATTTTCCCATTGCAGTTAGAACAATTGTCTTTATTTCCTTTTAATCTAGAAACTGTTTTTCCACAATTAGGGCAATAATAAACTACTTTTTCCATTACTGTTCCTCCATAAATAAGTTGTGTACATACCTATTTTATAACAATAAAGAGTAACAAGCTATTTCTTGTTACTCTTTTCTTTTTCTCTTCTTGCTATTTCTCTTTCGACAATTGAATTTAAATAATCGGCAACTTGTTGTCTGACTTCTTCGGGTGCTTCCAAATATCCTCGAACAAGTGGTCGCTCTTTTTCAGTTAAGCCATAATCTTCCATGATTTGATCTATCTTTGACTCAGGGATGGAAATAAAAATATCTTCTCCAACACCTTGAGTTAACCATGCATAGTCAACGTTATATACACTACAAATTAATTTTACAGTTTGTTCTGAAGGCTGGTTAATACCTTTTTCTAATTTATTCACAGAACTTTTAGAAATACCGATTTTATTGCCGAATTTTTCCATGCTTAAGTTCAATTGTGATCTAACTTTATTTATTCTAAAACCGATATTATCATCCATTCAATTCACCTCTTTAAATGTATTATAGCAACGTAAAAATAAAAAGTAAACTTAAGACACAAAAAACTTTACAACGTGGCTATAAGCCACTATAATGTGTATGTAAGACACGAGGAAGGAGGGATGTGATGTCAGCTGATGAAAATGTCAAAGAAGCCTTGGAAAAGCTTGAGAAGATGGGTTATGACATCGAAGAGTATGACCAAGGGTATATCGCGTGTATTTTAGATCGAAGCAAAATTCAAGATTCAGAAGGAAAGGGGAACGAAGAAAAATGAAAGCATATGTGACTGTGAAAGATGTGACGCTTGTTTTACCTGTAAAAGATACACAGGCTAGAAAGATTTTACATAATCTACGCAAGAAAAAAAATAAAAAGGGTGAAATGTTTGAAGGATCATATCGAGACACTATGCTAGGAAAGATTCTTGCAGTTCCCACTCCAATATTTGTTGAGTATTTTCCTGAGACTAAAAGTGCGCTTAATGACATTTGGAAAGAACAAATAAAAAGCACGCTTGACCAAGCGTGCTAGGGTAGTGAGCCCTGCATAAATTAACCACATGATTATTATACCACAGAAAATTAAAGGAGTAATGAAAATGGCAAAAAAAGAAGAAAATTGGGTGATTCCCGATTTCGATAAGTATGAGATCAATAAGTTAGATGACAAGTTTCTCATTAAAGAGAAACCTAAGCCAAAGAATTATGTAGTTGCGTGTACATTCATTAATATCGCTTTACTTGCGCTTAATGTATGTGTGTTCTTATCTACTAAGATCTTGGTTACAACAATTATCCAGGTAGTTAAGTAATATGACTAAGGATGAGTTACAAACAAAAATTGACGGGTTCATAAAAGAAGAAACAGCGGATGAGAAAAGTAAGAATACCATTCGTAAATACAAACATGTAACTATCTTGTTTGTCAACTCATTACCTGATGGTGAAATACAAAAGTCCGATATAGTTGGTGTTAAAGATAAACTGCTGCATGATTATAAAATCAGTACAGTGAACAACTATATCGTGATTATAAATAAATTTATTAAATATAGCGAAATCATTGATTCGGATGATGATTTTAATTTCCTGAAACTTAAAAAATATTATTCAAAGAATTTATTGAAGAACGTAAGAGTCCAGAAAGACGATTCTTTGGATGATATCCTAGAACCTAATGAATTTCAAAGGCTACTGAAAAAAGCCCGTGAAATCAATCGTATGGACTTATACGAGATCATGAAGGTGTTTGGGTATACGGGAATTCGTTTGAGTGAACTACAGTTCTTTACTGTAGAAGCAGTAACGGATGATACTGTATATGTTATGAACAAAGGAAAAGGTAGAGGAATCATTCTGCGTTCTGACTTGCGAAGGGAACTCCTTAAATACTGCAAGGATAACAAAATTGAAGAAGGGTATATATTTACATCTTCTGATAAGAAAAGTCCTGTAAATGCTCGTGTGTTGTCCAGGGATCTAAAAATGATTGCTGGTAAATGTAGAGGGATTAAGCTTGGTAAAGTACATCCTCATGCATTCAGACATTTGTTCGCGATTCAGTATTTGATGCAGAATGGTGAAAATGCGATTGCAGAACTTGCGGATATTCTTGGACATTCTAGTTTAGAAACTACAAGAATCTATGTTCGTACAACAAGGAAAATGAAGAAGCAGAATCTTGAATCATTGAGTTATGCGAAAAGGAAGTAGGTAATATGACAGTAAAAACAACAATGGCGGTAATAATTATTATGGCCCTTATTTTAGCGGTTTTTAATTATTTTGTATGGGATTTTCCAAAAGTAGTTCGTTATTGGATCTACGAAATAGTGATTGTATTACTTTTCAGTCTTTTGCTCGTGTAAAAAGATATCGAATTCAATTAGATTGTGGATTAACAAGACGGGAGAAACAAATGAAAGAAGCTACTAATGTTAATACAGGTGATGTTATTCAGGTTCAAAATGCATCATATGAGGTTCTACAAGTAGTTCCTGATGCAGCTTATATGTTTGAAGAATATGGAATAACAGCTGCTCTTGTACAAAGAAAAAATGTTTCTTGTATGGGTGCAGCATATCGTTTCTATCAGGTGGATGGAAGGCTTTATGAGCTTGTGATTCTACCTAAAAGTAATACAAGGAATAGAAAGAGAATAAAGATGTTGTCTTTATTCTGAGGATAGGAAATGAAACACAGTTTTGATGCAGAAATTGCGAATGAATATGGAGTTGAAATAGCTATCATGTTCGATATGTTTTGTTTTTGGATCAGCAAGAACGAAGCAAATAATTACAATTTCCAGGACGGGAAATATTGGTCGTTCAATACATATGAAGGATTGCATAAAATGTTCCCTTATTGGAATGTTCAAAAGATAAAAAGAATCTTAAATAAAATGGTTGACCTGGACTTGTTAATCAAGGGAAACTATAACGAAAATCCATGGAATCATACAACTTGGTATGCGTTTGGAGAAGTAGGAGAAAAGTTAAAAAGTGCTTTAAGTATAGATTGGTCAAAAGTGACTAATCGAACGGTCGAAAATGGCAATTGTAGAATAGTCAAAAATGACCAATCTAAGACAGTTATATACACAGTTAGTAACACAGTTAATAAAAGAAATATAAAAGAAAGTTCCGACGACACTGATTTATCAGCATCAGAAACAATCCCTTATGTTGAAATTATTGACTACTTGAATTCTAAATGTTCAAAGCATTACAAACACAGTAATCGCATTGCCAGAGAAAAGATTCATGCTAGATGGAATGAAGGATTCAGATTAGAAGACTTTAAGCTTGTGATTGATGTTAAAGCTTATGATTGGTTAAACGATACAAAAATGAACAAGTATCTAAGGCCTGACACGTTGTTTGGTTCTAAGTTTGAAATTTATCTGAACAGTGTAGCACCTAAACAAAAAACAAATGATTTTGTGATCACGAAAGGAGTAAAAATGTAGAAATGCAATCAGTTAGTGAAATAATCCAAAAACAAAATGATGCGAATAATGAGAAATATCTTAAAAGCAAACATTGCCAAAGCAATTGTGATAAATGCATGGCAGCAGGCGCTTGTGGTATTTGGGAAAAGCCAGCTTATTATGACGGGAAATACTTAGTGGCCCCAACAAAGGTGTTCTGTTCAAAAAGAAATGACTGTGAGAAATTATCAAGCTATCGCAGTGAATGGATTGAGAAGAACAAAAAGAACAGTGGTTTAAAAGATTTATTGAATAAACGAATCAATGATTTCGTTGCATCTGATCCGTGGCAGGAAGCAATCAAAAAAATGGCAGTGAATTACATTGCCGATTGTAAAAACAATTTTGCAGAACATATGCCTTGCAATTGGTTAATGTTTCTTGGTCAGAGTGGATGTGGGAAAACACATTTATGTTCAGGAATCAGTAATTGGTTGTTAGAACAAAATAAACGTGTTCTGTACGTCAGATACATTGAGTTGAGCAATTCTATTAGCAACTTTGATTATTCGCTTCTAGAACGTGCTAAACACGCTCAAATCTTGTATCTAGATGATTTGTTTAAATCTAGTGCCAATCGGTTGGATGATAAAGCAATCTTTGATTTGATTGATTATCGCTATAACAACAACATGCAGACAATCATATCTTGCGAAAGAACAAGCCAGGAAATGATTGATATAAATGAAGCAGTTGTTGGAAGAATTGTTGAGAAGTGTAATGGCTTTTTCTTTGAAATCGAGAAAGAGCATGGAAAGAATTACAGGTTGAACTGATGACAAAGAAAAAATATAAAGTTCTTAGAAAAGTAAGAACGAAGGGTGTTGTTTATTTGATGCAAAATCCGGATGATCCATTAGATATCAAGGGTGAGGTAACAGATTTAGAAGTTATGGCAACCCTAAAAATTAAAAAATCTAGATTTGATTCCTATGTATCAGTGCTTGCTCCTTTTTACAGAGGTTGTATCTTGATTGAAAAAGAAACAAAAGACAAGAGATATCTAACAAATGAGCCGGTTTTGATTCATACCACAGAAAGCGGTAGAAAATACTATGCTTATCCAGATTGTACAGTAAGATACGCCAAAAAAAGCGGTGGTATGAAAACACTGTCGATTTACAAACACAAAACAAAATGGAAGGTAAAGATAAATAAAAAAGAAGTGAATGCATCCAGGATATTCGCAAAAGCTTTTATAAAGAGAGATTTAAATTCAGATGATTGCGTTCTTGTTTATGGAAATGAACTCAAGTTAGATGCGATTGATGTTGTTGATAGAAGCAAATGTGCAAGCATAACAGGTTCTTTAGCAAGTTCAAGATATGAAAGAAAAAAAATCGGACTATATAAACATGGTGTATTGGTTAGATCTTGGCCATCGAGCAGGAAAGCGGCTAAAGATTTATTTTGCAGTTATCAAACTGTTTTAGATACATGCCATGGAAAAGTGAAAAAGCCATCGTTTGATGTTCGATTTTTATAAGGTAAATATGGCACGAAAAATATATGGAATATACAAGGATGATCTTCCTGTTTGTATTGGAACAGAATATGAATGTGCATTGTTTTTAGAAACAACAATCAATACATTTAGATCCATGTGTTCCAAACAGAAAAAAGGAAAAATAAAGCGTTCAAGGAATGGATTTATAATCGTAAAAATATGTGAAGAATTGGAATTGGAGGAAATAGAATGATTGAACCAAAAGTGATTGAAAAATTCATGGAAGAAAATGGCTTAGAACCATATGATGCATTTGATGTAGATGGTGAGCTAAAAAAATACAATCCATGTTATTTTACTGAAGAATTAGAATTACGATCAATGGAACTTGATTCTAGAAATCTTGAATTTTTTGGTGGAAAAATTTGTTTATATAGACTATTAACTGGACAATATCATGTAAAGCAAAAAAGAACAGAAGAAAATAATTCGGAAGTTGTTGCTGAAGAAAAGAGAAATGTTCTTTGTAAGGTATCTGTTAAAGGATATGTTATGACAGAAGAAGAATTGGATTATTTAAAAAAAGCATGTTGTATAGCAAGTGATGTTGCGCCTGAAAAAGACGAAAAAAACATTTATAGAAATTTGCAAGAATATTTAGCAACAGGTGAAATAGACTAATGGATTACATGATGTTAGAACCGTGTACAAATGAATGCATAGTAAAGAAACAGTTATTAATAAGAATGTTTTCACATATAACAATAAAAAGTATGAACAAGAAACGTTGTTTTAAATAGGAGTAAAAAAGATGAAAGTACATTGTTTATTTGAACAATCAGGAACATTCAAGAACGAGTTCAGAAAGCTAGGAATTAATGCTTATGACTACGATATTCAAAATGAGTTCAATCAAACTGATTATGTTATTGATTTGTTCAAAGAGATTAGGGGGGGGTATCATAACGAGCCTTCCATATTTGACAGGATAAAAAAAGAGGATTTAATCATTGCTTTCTTTCCTTGTACAAGGTTTGAAGCAAAAGTTCCTCTTTGGTTTAGAGGACAGGCCCAACAACAAAAAAATTGGGATGATATAAAGAAGCTAGAATATAGCATGAAGCTACATGATGAACTACATGAGTTATATGAATTAATCAGTATGTTAGTTGTTGTAGCAGAAAAAAGAGGATTGCAGATGATTATTGAAAATCCATATACGCAACCTCATTATTTAACGAGTTATTGGTGCATAAAGCCTTCTATGATTGATAGAAATAGAAGAATGGATGGAGATTATTTTGAAAAGCCGACTCAATATTGGTTTATTAATTGTAAAGTACAAAACAACTTAGATTTTGATCCTATTGAATTTGTTCCTAAGAAAGTTATTTCTAAGGTCAAAAAAGGTGAATACAGTGTGCAAACACAAAGAAGTATGATTCATCCACAATATGCACGAAGATTTATAAAACAGTATGTTTTGAAAGAAGAATAAATGAAAAAGCATCAGAAGAAATTGCAAAGAAGAAATAAGAAAAGAAGAACAGTGGAGGAAATAAAAAATGCCTAATTGGTGTGCTGGTACTTTAAGAGTGAGGGGTACAAAAGAGAATTTAACAAAATTTATTTTAGAAGGATTACAACCGGTTGATTATATCGGCGAAGATTTAGAAGTGTTGAAGATGGATGGTTATAGTGAAGTTAAATGTAGCAAATGCTGGATTAAAGGAACTAGAAGAGGATTTATTCTTGACTTAGATGTATTTATTTGTGATTGGAACGATGAAGGAAAAATCGCAATTGGACTTGAAGCAGAATTTGCATGGGGTATTAGTTCGGAAGAACTATTAAATTCTTGTAAGCAATATGGAGTTGATATGAGAATTCATGCATTTGAATGTGGAATGTGCTTTAACCAAATCATTGAAATTATTAATGGAGAAATCACCAAGGATGAAGAAGTTAAATTCGATGATTATAACTGGGATTGTATTTGCCCAAATGTAGGAGGATAGAAATGACAAGTAAAGATATTGATTTAATAAAAGAAATGCTTCAAATGCAAGCTAAACTAGATGAAGCAATCATGAAAGAATACGGATTAAAAAAGATCAATGAAAGAAATCTTACATTTGCAATCTTAGATGAAGTTGGAGAACTTACGCACGAATTAAAAGGGGATTGGTGTTGGTGGAAGAAATCTCAAGCACCTGTTGATGAAGAAAAAGTTCTAGGAGAATTAGTTGATATTTGGCATTTTGTGTTAAGCCATCAAAATCATTTCGGTAGTGGTGAAGAGGAATTGAGAGCAGAAGAACAATTGATTGAAAATGCTAAAAGATATTTTCGTGAAATTAAGACTTTTTTAAAAGGAATTATTTATTTACTTGCAGATTTAACGTGCATTACAGAAGGTAAGCTTGAAAGACTAATCGCAATTACAGAATACTTAGGATTCAGTGTTGAAGATGTATACAAAGCTTACTGTAAAAAAAACAAAGTGAATTATCAACGTTTAGAAAGTGGGTATTAAGATGTGGATTAGAAGTCAGAATAGAATGCAATTACACGATGTTAATCGTTTTGTAATTGAGCAATTTGAAACTGGAATATACATTGTAGGGAATGGTTGTACATTAGGAATATATTCAACCAAGGAAAAAGCTTTAGAAGTTTTAGACCAAATCCAAGATAATATGGAATCGTTTGAACACGAACCGACAATGGTATTTCAAATGCCTGAAGATGAGGAGGTTGAAGCATGACAGAAAAAGATTTAGATGAATTTGAAAAAGAATTCGGATTTAAATTGTTGCCTACATCATTCAAAAAGCCTTTATCAGAGATTACAAAAGAAGAATACAGAGAACGTATTGAATACTTATACAACGCAATTATTAATGATGATTCAAATGAGGAAGATTTAATGACATATAAACAAGAAATTAAAACGCTTGAAAAAGCATTAGATAAAGCTTGTAAATATACACATAACAATGGACTCAATGGTTGCCCGGCAAATTTTGATATTGGAGCAGTTGATAAAAAGAAGAAAAAAGAATGTATTTTATGTAAATTTCATTGTGAATCTGAGAAATATTTTTTTAATAAAGAATATGAAAAGAAGTCCAAAGAATGTTGGAAAGAATATTTTTTGAAAGGAAAAAGAAAATGATTGAAGTGGAATATCCAGTTATTGTAACAACCAATACATGTGGGGGAACAAAGTTTTGGATTAAAACAGATAGATTGTTCGATGAAAAATCGAATGATTTATTTATGTACAAATTTATATTTTCGAATATAAATGATGTGAATTGGAAAAGGTATATTTTTGTTATATATAGATTCAGTACTTTAAGTGAATACGAAAAAGAATGCATTATTGAACATATCAAAAGTAATGGTGATATAGATGGATTTGAATTGGAAAAAATCGTGTTGAAAGGATAAAGAAAATGAATAATAAAGAATTGAAAAAAAACTTAGAAAAGGAAAGAAAGAAACAAAGAGAAGATGCGATAAAAATAAATGGTTTTATCAGATTAGATAAAAGCAGTGCTTCTGAAATCGATAAACAAATTGAGCAGACTTATTTATCTTTACAAAAGAATATTAAATTTGTCTGTACGAATAAAGACTTGATGAACAGTATGCTAGATGAATTAGACTATATTGTTTACGCATCAAAGCTATACGGTGGGAAGCACGTTATGGAAGAATTAGATAATCGTTACAGAAATAAATTAATGAGTTAAAAGGAGAATGAAAATGATTAGATTACAAAACAATTATGCAATCACTTCTAGCGGTGGTTCATTCGCCCTTGTAATGTTCGGAAAGGGTAAAGACAAAGAAGGAAATGAGATAGACGTACAAAAGCCTATCTCATACCATACAACGCTAGAATCGGCTTTACAGAGCTATTCTAACAATCGTATGGCAGATTTAGTTAGTGACTTTGACATGGATTTAAAGGATGTTAAGAAAGCTATTGACGATTTAAAAAGGGAGATAAAGACATATGAATAAATATCAAAAAGCATTAAATAGAATTGTGAGCACAATCATAGAAAAAGCAGACGGATATTGGGAGCCAAGAACCGCAGGAGATTTCTGTTGGGAATCAAAAAACATTTTGCAAGAATTAGTTGATAAAGCAGAATCATTTGAGTGGATTCCTGTTTCTGAAAGACTTCCAGATGAGCATGATAGCCTCTTTGCTAAATTTTACGGAACAGATAAATGGAATGATGCACTTTGGAAAACGCAATCAAAAGAGGTGCTTGTGACTGTTGAATTCGAATATGGTATAAGAAGTGTTACATCATCATATACAACTGATGATAAATGGGAAATAGAAAAGAGAGTTAAATTTAGAAAATGTAAGGTTGTTGCTTGGATGCCACTACCCGAACCATACAAGGAGAATGAAGATGATGATATTGGTGATGAATGTACTTACGAATATACACCTAAGTATTGTCCAAATTGTGGTAGAAAGATTGTAGATTGAAAAGGAGATTAACTAATGAGTGGTGGAAGTTACAGCTATGTGTATTGCAAAGTTGAAGAAGAATGTGTTAACAGAATGTTCGATTCTCAATTAAATGAAATGATGAAAGATTTAGTTGATGTGCTGCATGATTTAGAGTGGTGGCAATCGTGTGATAGTAGTGAAGAAAGATATCGCGATACAGTCAGGAAATTCAAAAAGAAATGGTTTAAACAAACTAAGATTGATGTACAGAAACAAATCGAATCAGAGTTTGAAAGAACAAAGGATGAGTTAATGAAAGAGTTTAAATATTTAAATGATGATGAATAAAATTAAAAAATCAATTATTAAGAACCTGGATCTTATTATTCCTTGTACAGTACTTTATGTTGTATATGCAGTTATTGTATATGCAACATTATATGGATTGAACGCACCATCAGGTAATCCGTTGGAGAGTGGTTTCTAATATGTGGTTTACAATAGGATTGATGTTAGGTGCTATATGCGGATTGATTGTATGTAGTTGTGCAATGGTATCACAGATTACAAGTTTAGAAAATATGATTGTAGCACAAAAAATGGAAATTATGGATTTAAAAAATAAGGTGAATAAAGAATATTTGTATGATGGATTTGAGGAAACAAAATGAAATTAATACCAAGAGAAGAATTAGCTTTTATTGTAGATCACTTAGGCGAAGAAGATGTTTACTCTTATACTATGAAACTGATTTTTGACATATATGGAGATGATTGGTTTGTTGAAGGATGTACATGGCTGAAAGTAAGAGAAAATGAAGAAAGAAAAAAAGAATTAGAAAGGTTAGGATATAAAGGTGTTAAAGAAATACAGAATAAAATATATCAAAGACAATAATATTTTCGTGATGGAAGTTCATGAAGAGTCAAAAAGTATGGCAATGTATAAGTTCTATATGAAACATCCATCATGCAGCATTGAGGAAATTGAAGAGATTGCATAGGAGAGAAAATGAGTAAAACGGATTATGAAGAATATGTAGATGTTCAAGTGGATGCATTAATTAAAAAGCTTGAAATGTTCAAAATCTATGAAAGAAAGTTTAAATCGTTGGATGGAATTTTAAAGGATTTGGAGGTTCGAAAAAAAGAATTTTCAGATCCAAAATCTCCATCATTTGAACAAAGGTTGGATTCAAAGAAAAATAAGGACATTACAAATGATGTTCTTGTAAAGTTTATTTCAAAAGAAAAAGTGCTTGAAGATGATAAGAATCTTATCTTAGGAAAGATGAGAGAAGTTGAAACAATTATTGATCTTATTCCAGATGATGATATTCGTTTATATATGAAACGTCATTATATCAACGGAGAATCATTTGAAAAGCTTTCAGGCGAAAAGTTCTGTAGCAGAATGAAAATGTATTACGCGATGAAAAAAGAGCTTAAAAAGCTCATTATGGGAGATTTGAACAAATGAAAAAAATATTATGCGCAATTTTAGGAATGACAATGTGTCTAGGTTTGGTAGGATGCCAAGAATCAGATACAGCTAATCATAATTTAAGAGTGGATGCAAACAACTTTAAAATATCGAGAAAGGTTGTGGCATTAAATACTAGAACAAATGAACCGTTGTTTTCTGTTGAAGGAAAAATATCTATTGAAACAGATAGTGATGGCGATTTGAATGTAACGATTAAAACTGGAAAAGATAAATATAAATTGTTTTATGCACATTTATCAAAAGATGTAACATATACAAGTATTCAGACCGATTCGGTAAAAGAAAATCCGTATGGATATAAAATAACATTTTTTCCTGCTAAAGAAACGATTGAACATGGCTTGATTAACGTAGAAGATACAAATAAATAAACACATTATAGCATGGCTCAAAAATTCATAAAGTTTTTATTTTAGAAAAGTGTTACAAAGTAGCCTATTTACTAGGCTTTTAAAAGGTTTGTAGTTGGTCTGATAATATATAGTTATCGGACATAGTAAGGAGTTCAGATGATAAACAAAATTAAATGGTTTTTTAAAAGATTATTCTGTAAGCATGAATTTACTTGGTGTACAAAGAATGAGATGTTTCATTGTATCAGTGGCGATACTTATTATCTTGTGTGTTTGAAATGCGGGAAAGTGAAAGATACAAGATTTGTTGAATTTGAATAAATGTGTGCTTTATAGGATTGTCAAAGAAAAGAGGAATAAAATGAATAAATTATATAAAATGTTAATGGTTGGAATGATTGGTATTTCCTTATTTGGATGTGCATCTATGGATCGTTGGGGTACTGATATAAAATCAGATTTGAATGGTGGATTGAATAGAATAATCAATGTGTATACAGCAGATGGAAAAATTATAGCTAGCTATGAGGGAAGAATAGATATTGAAACAAATGATGGTGGATATGTAAAATTTGATTATGATGGGAAAAGATATGTTTATTATAATTGTTTTGTAGAAACGATTGCAGATAAATAGGAGCGGTATCATGGAACGTGTTGGATACTTAAAAATCATGCCGTGTTATAACAGATGGTTTATAATTTTGCATAATGATGAAGGATGGGGTTATGAGTATAATCTCACCAAAAAGAAATATAAAAAGCTTGATAAGTTTATTGTCAACGATGGAATAAAGTATAGATATAGACAAGATGCTCATGGACGTGATGGGTTTAAAAAGAATTATAGTGCTTGATCGGCAGAATTTTGAAAAAGTGATGTTTTATTTAAGAACGAATTTCAATAATGGCCGGATGTATTTAGGTAAATGTTATTATGATTTTTATGCGGAAATGACCGCTGGTTGATAGGAGTGATATTGTGAGAAAGTTTTTATCAGAAGTGAAAAAGTTTTTTCTGATTCGTGATATAGAAAGTTTATTTGTGCAATATGGAAATAATGTTGCATGTATTTATATGGCACATTATAATTTTATAAAGTGTCATTATGAGAATGATATACTAGTAGCTGAGCATTATATTTGTGAATCGCAATTCAAAAGTTTATATAGAAAGTTTTTGGATAATGAAATTGAGACTTGCAACTATGAAGATATCATGGATGGATGTAATAAGTTTTATCTGAAATCAGAAAAAGAATATGCAAAGTTTTTAAGAGTGCTGTTTGATTTGTAAAAAGTTTTTTAGGAGTGATGAAATGGATAAAAATAAGTTTTGTTATAAAGAAGTTTTTGTGAAGGCTTTTGTGAAGTATGATAATGTACAGATTTGTGTTGTTTGTTCTGAGCTGGTTGAAAAAGTTTTTGAATACAATGCGCATGATGATGAAGATGTGCCTGTGAATTATGTTTATTATGTGAAGAAAGAAAAGTTTTCTCAGTTGCTGGAAAAGTTTTTTGACGGTTCGATTCTATGCAAGCATGAAAAAGAATCTCAAAAGTTTTTTCCAACGTCTCAAGAACAACTTGAAAAAGTTTTTTTGATCCTAGATAAATAAGTTTTTCAAAATAAAGTTTTTCAGATATAATGGATGCATGAATGATTATGTAAGTTTTCTATGCACACTATTAAATATAAAGATTCCAAAAGTTTACTTTAAAGCAAATGATAAGGTTTATGATCTTAAACATAAACAAGTCAATAAAGAACTTTTTCAAGTAAAAGATACAAGCATATGCACATCATACCCTAAAGAAAATGTAATTTGTGTGAACTTGGATTTATGCAAAGATAGAAGTCTCGTTTATATATATCTAGCTCATGAAATTAGACATTTATATCAATATGCATGTGTATATAAGAAGAATCAAAAAGTGTTTTCTATAGATGAAAGAAGCGTTTCTATATGGAAAAAAGAATTTGAAAGTTATAAGGATTCAAGCAGCAAACACTATGAGAATCAGGAAATAGAAAAAGATGCAAACTTGTTTGCGAATTTTATCGCGATAGTGATATTTAAAAGAGTTTTGGATATAAAAGAAATGGATCAAAAAGAATATGAGTTTAAAACTAAACTTTTCATGAACTTTTTCGCATCTAATCCAGTCAAAAAGCAGCTGATCCAGAAGCAAATAAGCAAAATGAAAGTATAAAAAAAGCAGCCTTTTTATAGGCTGTTATTTTTTTAAGCGCATAGCATCCCCGTTTCTTCATACCAATAGCAACCAGCTACACCAGTGTAACCAGTCACAAAGGTATGCCCTTCTAAGATATATCCGTATCTATACGGATTATTAGGGAAACGATCGTCATATTCAGACCACTCCTCCCCATATTCTTCCAAAATATAAGAAAGAGTGTCATCTACAGAGCTCCATTCCTCTGTATCTAGCATACGTATATCTGTGTATGCTAGAATTTTAATTTCTTCAAGTGTAAGTTTTTCCCCACTCTTGAATTTGTCTACAATAGCCAAAACTTCGTCTAATTCTTTTTGTGTTCTGGCTTCTTCTCTTTTGCTTTCTTGTATTACCCTTCTCATTGCATCTCTGAATACTTCGTTTTCTTCGATGCGTAATTTATCACACGCATCTTCAAATTTTTCAACTAATTCAGGGTTGCATTTAAATGTTATTTCTTTTTCTGATCTTGCCATTATTGTTTCCTCCTTTAAGTATTTTTATATATTTATATATTACAAATTATAGCACGATGAAGCCTTTTATAAGCTTCTATTTTTTAATTCTTTTTTCGATATTTTTAAAGATTTGGGCCGTTCCGCGTGGTGCACGATCAAACTTTTCAACTTTATAAATGTATTTACCATTTAATGCCTTTTTACCAGATTCCATATATATCCAGTTGCCTTTTATTATTCCATAAGATTCACGATCCACAGCTTTTGGATGTTTTCGAGTTCCTTCAAATTCAGTATAAATAAAATGACATTTCTCAAGTTTTTCTTCAACTTTTTGAATCTTTTTTTCTTCTTTTTCTCTTTTTAATTCTTTCACTTTTTTATTTAAAACTTCAAAAATATAATCTTTTTCGTTCTCGATAAAACTTTCATCCAAACTATAAAACTCTGTTTCATTGAAATACGTTCCGGTATGATGCCAGCTTGAATATGTTAGGAAAACTTTTAAAACATCCTTACTATACTTTTTAAGCTCATCATATTTAAAATCATCTCTATAATTTAAAATTGTATTAATTATAGCAACTTTTGACCATTTAGAAAGTGGTTTTTCACCACTTTCATACGCTTCATAAGCGCGCTCACTCATTTTATTACCAATATATCCCATATTTTTTTACCTCCTAAAATGGAAATGCTTCAAGCATTTCATTTAATTTTTGCTGATCTGTAAGCGGCTTTTTTCTCTTCTTTGGTGCTGCTTTTTCAATGCTCATCTTTTCGATTTTACCATTATTATACACATAACTTTCTATAAGCTTGTTTCTATTAAAAACGTCTATAGTTTTTGAATTAGTGTTATAAGTTGCCAGCAAGCTTTTTGAGCCTGTTTTACAGATCTTAAAAAGATCCTTGTTTAGTATGTCAATATAACACTTGTAAATTTTAAAATAATAACAAATATCTTTTATTTCTTGAATATCAGGCGCGAAAAGTTCTTTTTTCGCTTCTGTATTATAAAATAACTGAATATCATAGTTGAAAAGCTTGTCAAGATCATGAGCAACAAAAAGTCTTAATTCATTTGTTTGAATTGCTGCATACATGCATTTATTATGATCAAGCTTAAAACCATGATCATTTAAAATTTTTTCAGTTGAAGCGCTGGGAGTTCCTAACGCTTCAACATAAATGTGTGGTTGTTTTCTTTCATTTGTGATGTAGTAATTAAAGTGGACACGCTCACGCTTCCATATTGTCATTTTTAAGTCCTCCTAAAATGTCTAATATACATAACGTGGTTACAAGTTGCCAAATTTCACGCGGTTTTAGCATCCAAGCCACGACTTCAAGCCCGTAAGATAAATTATACAAACCATTTAAATGTTTATTGATTGAAAAAGGTTTACAGCTAGAAGCGTTTAGCTGATCCAGCTTTTTTTCTACTAGTTCAATGTATTCGTTGTTATTCATTTTTAAAACCTCCATTTTTTCATTTCTAAAGTGAATAGCATATGCACGCATAAATAAATAAGATTAAATTTAATGTGATGAAATAAGATAAATATTTAAATGCTTTCACGGCGGCGAGAGTGAGCACCTCAACGGTGCTCATCTTGTCTAGTTGCTTTCTTTCAATCATCATAAGCAACCCCTTTTTATATTTCCATGTTTGGAAATATATGTTTGTCTTTATATATATTTTTTATATTTCCAACCACTAAATTATTGTACTCGCTGCATATACTACCTAATTCTTGTTGCTTTTCATACGCTTTTTTATAAAGTCTTTTTAGTTCTTTTATTCTTTTTGGTATATTGTCGATATATTCTTTACTAGCATAATAAAGTGTAATATCACTAAATTCTAAAGCTTGTATTTTGTTTTCTTCTAGTAACTTTTTTTGTTTTCCATCTATGCATTTAGTGCCGCACTCAATATTATAAGTATTGCCGCTAAACTCTAATGGCATAATATTATATGTTTGTGATCCATATCTTGTACTTATATAAAAGCTGCAATTTGTTTTTTCTTTTATTTCATCTTTTATTTTTTCTTCTGTTTTCGGGCCGTAAGGCTTGTTTTTATACTTTGCAAGTACTTCTAACACTTCAGGCATTGTCTCGTTATAAAGTGCTATTTTTGCGTTACTGTTTAATATTTTAACGGTAATTTGTAAGTCTTTCTTTTTTTCTTCTAATCTTACGAGGTCATTTTCTACAGCTTTTCTTTTTTCGTGTCTTTCTTTTAAGTCCATGATATTTAAGTATGTGTTTTGAAGTTCTTTTGATTTTTCTTCCACTTCTTTAATTGTTTGATATGTTTTGTTTACTTCTTTTAAAATCTCAGTGAATTTTTTCATGTTATATACCTCCTAAATTACCCGCAGATTTTCATCGTAACTAAATCAACACTAAAACCATTATTGTGATAATCACGTGTAAATTTTTCTATAATATTTAGCACTTTGTGGTCATTGTTCCATGTTTCTGTTTTTCTAATAATGTATGGGTTTTTCATGATATCTTTTTCACGGTAACCACCGCACTTTTTTACAATGTTTTTTATCATATTGTCATACATTTCAAGTTCTTCATTTTTTTCATTTTCTTTTAATACTAACATATCTTTTATACCTCCTTATTTATTAATCATCTTTTTCAATAGATATGCATTTAATGCGATAGATAAACATAAAACTAATTTAATTAGATCCATATAATAAAGCGTGATATAATAGATATATCTAAAAGGCTAGTGCCTTTTAGATAAAATCTTTACTAGAAGCTTAAAGGCTTCAATAACTGAGGATGTATATATTAGTTCAAGTGTCCAGCTCAATACTGTATATATACATTCTTTTCTTTTGGCCTTTCTTTCTTCTTTCTTTCTAGCTACTCTAGAAAATTTCACGCTTGTTACCTCCTTTCTTGCGTGTTGTCTTACTTAAGACACCTTAGTTATAACTCTAGAATTATAAAAAGTCAATAACAAATTATAATTAAATATTAAAAATTTACAATTTAAAAGAAATAATATATAATTAAAGCGTAATAAAGAAGGTGAAAGAATGGAAAAAGACAAGATTAAAAGGGCGCTAGCATATGCAGGTATAAACCAAACAAATGCGGCTGAAGCATTGGGATACAGTCAAGCCAACTTTGCAATGAAAATAAAAAGAGAATCTTTAACAGATAAAGAAAAAGAAAAACTTGCTGAAACGATGGGCGCAAAATACAAATGTTACTTTGAATTTGAAGACGGCACGAAAATATAAACCGTCTTTTTTTCATGCTCATTTTTTTTAAAAAGCTTTTGTCTTTTCAAACGTGCTTGCGAGCGCCTATTTAAAAGGCTTTCTCGAGTGTTTGCCTTTAGTCTTATAAGATATAGTTATCAGACCGGTATTATATACATGTATGGACGTTGTGAGCGTCCTTTTTTTTGTGTGGTTTGCACCAGATTCAGGAAGACAAGCGGCACACTTAAACATATGGAACGGGTGCGCATGATCCAATGCATTGGAGTGATACAAGACTTATTGCATATATAAGAACGTGCGCGCGTGTTCTATTAATGTAGTCATGGCAATGTTATGAAACAACGCTTTCAACAACGCATGTTGAAAGATATTTCAACACGTCAATAAAAATGTGAATATCATATGACTAAAGCCGTTAGCGGTGCGGTGTGATGGTAGCTGCATAGGTTTGATTTTTAACCCTGAAAGCGCCCAGGGTTGGGATCAGATCAGCATAGACCCCCCTATCTTTCAAAAGTTTTTTGGGTTTTGGGGAACGGCGTGGGGAGTTTAAAAAAACTCGGTCATGCGCGCACGAGAGGGGGTAAAATCTGAATTTCTTCATTTTGTACAGTGTACAAAGAAAAACCGTGATATTCTGTAGTTGTGAAGATTGGAAAACATCTTCTAGAACAAACAAGGTAGTTCTTGGATTGTTTCATTATTGTGCCCGTTTGAAAAAGACCTGTGGAAACATGGGTCTTTTTCATATCACTGCATTCAAAGTGTTTACTGTTTAGATTGTCGTCCTTTCCTTTAAATCTGTTAACTAAAACTTTGAATGTAGCGATATGAAAAAATATTATGGTTCAGAAGCAACGAAAACGGGCGCTAGAAATTATGCTAGAAAATTCTACTCAAGCAAGGCTTGGGAAAAGAAAAGTAGAGCGTATAGAAAGGCGCATCCGCTTTGTGAAAGGTGTTTAAAAAAAGGAATCTATACAAGGTCTACTTGTGTGCACCACAAAGTACACATTGACCAGGACAACTATAGAGATATACACATTCTATTTGGTGATTCTAATTTGGAAGCGTTGTGTGATTTATGTCATGCAGAGGAACATTCCAAACGCAAACCATCTTTTGAATTTGATGAAAATGGAATGCTTATAGGATGTGGAAGGGAGGAAGAATGCAAAAAGGAGCATGGAAAAAAAGGATAAATTCTCAACTAGAAAATTTAGGTACATATTCTCCTGAATATTCAGTTGCGATTGATTCACTTGCAGATGCCTTGGCCCAATATGATTCAACAATGAAGCAATGGAGAGATTCAAGTAAAGCAAATGGTTTTAAAACATTACAGATGGTTGTTGAATACACGAACAAGGCTGGCGCAACGAATTTATCACGCTCACCATATTACATTATTACCGTTCAATTACGTGATCAGATCATGAAATACTGCAAAGAACTTGGCTTGTCACCTACTTCACTTTCAAAAACAACAGAAGTATCCGGAAAAAAAGGTGATGAATTGGATGAGTTCATGAGCAGATTTAAATGAAATATCTAGACATTTATAAAGAACGAATTAAATCAGGTGAAGATGTAGTCGGTAAGTGGATAAAGCTTAATCTTCAATATGTTGAAAGATGTTTAGCAAATGGAGATTTCTTCTATGATGAGAAGAAGGCAGAAATGCATATAGCGTTTATTGAAACGTTTTGTCATCACGTAGAAGGAAAAACAACAAAAGTGAAGCTTGAGCCTTGGCAAAAATACTATATTGCGTGCATATTCGGACTTGTTGATAAGAATGGGAAAAGGCAGTTCCGTGAAATCCCTACAGTCATGGGCCGAAAACAAGGAAAATCATTTCTTTGTGCAGGTATTGAACTTGATGTTGGATTTACATCGGATGAAGCAGGTATGCAGATATACAATATAGCGCCAAAGTTAAAACAAGCGCAGATCATTTACAACGTTCTGTATCAAATGATGGAACACTCTAAAGCGTTGAGTCAAAGAGTAAAAAAACGTAGAACAGATATCTACATGAAACAGAACAACTGTAGATGGGAGCCAATTGCCTTTGCATCTAAAAAGTCAGACGGATTCAACCCATATTTGACAATCTTTGATGAGTTTGCAGCCTGGGAAGGTGAAGCGGGTATGAAAATGTACAACGTTATGTTGTCGGCAGGTGGTGCAAGACCTGATCCACTTTATATTCCTGTAAGTACCGCAAACTATATTGATGAAGGATTATATGATGAACTATTTGTTCGTGGAACATCTGTTTTACTTGGTACGTCTGATGAAAAACAAATGTTACCTTTCTTTTATATGATTGATGATATTCAAAAATGGGATGATCCTATTGAATTGAGGAAGGCAATGCCAAACTTGGGAATATCAGTTTCTTATGAGCATTTGCAGAATGAAATTTTAAAAGCACATAGCTCACCTACATACAAGGCGGAGTTTATAACAAAATATGCGAATATCAAACAGAATTCAACAGAAGCATTATTTAGTGCAGAAGATATTAACAAAGTTAAAGGTGAAGAACTTAGATTTGAAGATTTTGCACATACATATGCAGTTGGTGGAATTGACTTGTCACAAACAACCGATTTAACAGCGGCATCTGTAGTTATACGAATTCAAGACCAGGACTACATATTTACTCATTTTTGGCTTCCAACATTAAAAATCAAGGAGCTAGAAGAAAGAGACAAAATACCATATACGAGATTTATTCAATTGGGATATTTAAGTCCAAGCGGTGAAAACTTTGTACGGTATGAAGATGTAACGCAGTGGTTTGAAATGTTGCGTAAGAAATACAAGATCTATTGTGTAGTCGTTGGATATGACCGTTATTCGGCTCAGTATCTTGTGGATGATATGAAGAAATATGGATACAAGATGGATGATGTTATTCAGGGAACTAACCTTACACCGGTTATTAATGAATTTACAGGATATGTAAGAGACGGATTTGTTCATACAGGAACGAATGGACTTTTACAAGCACATATGTCTAGTGTGGCATTAAAGAAAGTTGCAGAAGATAATCGTGTCCGCATGATTAAAACTGATCCAAGAAAACATATTGATGGATATGCATCTGTTATTGATGCATATACAGTAAGACAAAAATGGTGGGATACATTTAAATACCGCCTTGAAAACAAGAAAAGGAAGGTGAATTAGTGGCTAAAAGCAGAAGAAAAAGATTTGGTTTGCTAGGAAGTCTATTAGGACTAAATAAGCCAGCACCTAAACAAAATCAATTACACTCAATGTTTGCAAGCTTAGGTGGATATTCACCAGTGTATTCATCATATGATGGTGGCATCTATGAGATTGGACTATGCAGAGCATGTATCAATCGAATTGCTACATCATGTGGAAAGGCTTCACCTGAACTGACAAATCAAGAATACAAATGCAAGATATATAACTATTTGGTTAAGAAAAAGCCAAATCCTTATATGACAGCTAGTCAATTTTACAAAAGGCTGGCAACCATATATTTTGCAGAAAACAATGCTTTCATTATTCCAATTGAAGATGAATATGGAATGATAAAAGGATTATGGCCTGCTGTTCCAAGTCAGTGTCAGTTAAAAGAAATCAATGGTGTAGTTTATATTTATTTTAATTTCATCTATGGCGAAACAAAATTGATTGAATACAGTAAAGTAGGACATCTAAGACAAATGCAGTATAAAGATGATTACTTTGGTGATACGAATGATGCATTTGATACAACAGCTAAATTGATGCTTGCTCAGGAAGAAGGAGCAATCAATGCGATTAAGTCGAGTTCAATTGTTCGATTCTTAGCTAAAATTTCAACACCGATTGATGATGATGAGGATTACAAAGAGCAACAGAACCAAATATTGAGAAATAACCTGAATAAGAATGAAACAGGTGTATTTCTTATTGATAACCGTTTTGATGAAGTAAAACCGATTGAAAGTAAACCACTATTAGTGGATGCCAAGCAGAAGCAAGCCATTGAAAATAGTGTATACAGCTATTTTGGGATTAGTGAAGCTATTTTACAAAATAAATATAAACCTGATGAATGGAATGCATTTTATGAATCAATTATTGAACCATTCTTTATTGAAGTTGGAGAAGTATTGAGTGGAATGTTATATTCCGTAAATCAGATTATGAATGGTAGTGAAATCATTCTTACAAGCGATCGTTTACAGTATGATTCAACACAGACAAAGCTGAATGTTGCGACTCAAATGTTCGATAGAGGAATGATTGATACGAACGGGGCATTAAATATTATGAACAAAGCGCCTTTACCAGATGATGAAGGTAAGAAACGTTTTATTCGAGGTGAATACATCCAGGTAACTAAATCAAATCAAGGAGGTATTAGTTACAATGGCGAAACCGAACCACAGCAAAATCCAAATGCGCTCAATTCCGTTTCAGATGAATCCGGTGACGGAAAATAAACGGATTGATACTCAGTACTATGTTGAAGGATATGCTACAACATTTGAACCTTATGTTCTTTATCGAGATTACGCAGGTAATGATGTATATGAGTTGATTGAGCGTTCAAGTTTGGACAACGCTGATATGAGTGATATCATCTTCCAATTTGATCATGGAGGAATGGTATATGCACGTACAAGCAATGGTTCATTGATTGTTGAAGTGGATGAACACGGATTGTTTGTTGCAGCCGATTTAGGAAGAACAGAAGCTGCAAAACGTTTGTACGACAGTATTCAGGCAGGAATGGTTACTCAGATGTCATGGAGATACATGGTGGATGAGGAATCATATGATAGAGATACAAAAACGTGGACAACACGTAAAGTATCAAAAATTTACGATGTCTCAGCAGTGTCGATTCCTGCAAATGATCAAACATCTATTGAAGCTAGGGCAAAGTCTTTAATGGATGAAGAACGGGTTAAAAAAGATAATGAAAAGAAACGAGAAAGACTGAGTTTGTTGTTGCAGATTAAGGAGGCTATTAATTAATGTTTACAGAGCAACAACTAGCAGCATTCAATGCAATGAATCACGAACAGATTCAAAAAAGATTTAAAGAAATTCAAGATGAGGTCAACAAAAACGATCCTAATACAGACTTGGAAATGTTACAGGCGGAATTTGATATCTTGCAAAAACGTGACAAAGAGTTACAAGGCAAGGTTGCACAACGTCAAGCGTTCTTAGACACTATGGCAAAATCTATTGTAGATGAAGAAGAAACTTTTGTTACACAACAGGAACAAGCTCGTAGCATGGCAAATCCAACAATGCCAAAAGGATTGTCAGAACGTAAAAAAGGAATGGAAGACGATATGGAGTATCGTAGTGCATTCATGGAATTCGTTCAAAAAGGAAAACAGTCAGAAATCTTAAGACAACGTAGTGCAGAACATGGTGTAGCAGCTGATTTAGGTATCTTAATTCCAGAAACAATTGTTCAGAAAGTAATGACTGAATTAAGTAAATCACGTGGTTACTTATACAATGCAGTATTACATACAAATTTCCGTGGTGGTGTTAAATATCCTATCGGTTCATTCAAGGCAACATTTAAACGTATTACGGAAACAACAGTATCTGATCGTCAAAAGGCTGGTTCTGTTACAGACTTTGTACAATTTGGATATTTGATTGGTGAAATTCGTTTAGCACGTACATTATTACAGACTGTATTGACTGTAAATGCATTCGAAACTAAATTGGCAGAAGTTATTGTAGAAGCTTATTTAGAAGCTATGGATCGTGAAATTTTAACAGGTGAATCTTCAAAAAATGAATGTGAAGGTATCTTAACAGAAGCTAATAAATCATCAGGTAGTCGTATTAAAGCGGATCACATTATTGAATTTACGGAAGCAGAAATGAAAGATTGGAAATCATGGCAAACAAAGTTGTTCGCAAAGATTCCTTTATCAATGCGTAAATTAAAACCAGAGTTTGTTATGACTCCTGCTACATATGAAGCAAATATTAAAACATTGGCCGATGATAATAATCGTCCTGTTTATGCAGAAACATACAATCCTATTGATGGTGCAGAACGTGCTACATTCAAAGCTAGAACAGTTAATTTCGTTGAAAATGATACATTCAAAGATTTTGATGAAGCACAAAACGGTGAATATTTCGGTATGTATTGGGTAGGAAAAGAAGCCTATGCAATCAACTCAAATATGCAGTTTGGTGTGAAGAAGTACTGGGATTATGAAAAGAATGAGGAAGTAACTCAGGCTTTAGTTATCAATGATGGTAAAGTATTAGATCCTCAATACATCTTCTTGTTAAAAAAAAAAGTAGCTTAAGCAATGGAGATGCTTCAACAGACCAAAATCAAGAAGAAACACAATCATTAGCTGATGAAGAACCGACTTTAGTTGATGAAGAACCTGTTGCAACTAATGAAGAACCAATTGTATTGGATGATGAGCCTAAGAAAACCACTCGAAAAAGCAGTGCGAAGAAAGCTTAGGTGATAGATAATGGCATTCAATATTTCTGAAAGCCTTCTAGAACGTGTTAGAACCGCTGCTACAAGAGCTAAATCACGCGCATATGATGATGAAATCAAAACATATATCAATGCATGTTTATACGATTTGGATAGATTAAATATCTTATTTGATGAAGATGAGTTAGAAGATGAAATTGTAGTAGCGGTAATAACATATGTGAAGTCAAAATTTGGTACAACGGATGCTTCATATAAAGAATCAATGGCTAAAACATATGAGGATTTACGTCAGATTCTTATGACAGATAAATCCCATAAGAAGGTGACATAGTATGGCATATGAATATACTCGTGAGAATAATCTTTATTATGATGTGGCATATCTGATTGAAAAAGAAAGATATGTTGATGAAGATGGTGTGGAACATGTTAACGAAACGGAGAAGGAAGTATTTTGCCGAGTTGGTGGAATTTATTCAAAAGAATTCAATGAAGCCTACCAGGCAGGCATACAGTTAGCGTATAAGCTTGTTATTCCTACTATTGATTACAATGATGAGACAACAGTGAAATACAACGACAAAAAATATGCGGTTTATCGTACATTCCCATCCGGAGATACGATTGAACTATATGTTCAACAGGATGCTGGAGAATGGAAACAGTAAGACAACAGATCGTAGCTAAATTCACGGAACTTTTAGGTGAAGGACAATTTGTATATGGTAGTTTCAAGTCAAAGCCCCATACCCCCTATGGGAATTATGCATTGGATTATACAAATAATTACTTTGCAGACAATAGAACGTATTGCAAGATTGGAACTTACATATATAGATTAGTGACTGATCAAAAAGATTTTGAATTAGAAGCTAAAATCGAAGACATGTTCGATGAATTAGAAATACCATACCAAACTATCACAGATGAAGATATAAAAGCTCAAAAAGTACACTGTACAGAATGGACGGTGACATTAGTTGGCCGTCAATGATGTATATTGCGATATGTCGCAGCTTGGGCCAGAAATTAGAAAGATGATTCAAGAATATAAAGAGCATTCTTTGGCGCAGATTGATAGAGCAGTAGAAGAAACTACAAAAGATTCTAAAGATATTATTAAAGCTAAGGCCAATGTAGATCATAGAAACACACGCAGAAAGGGCAAATATAAAAGGTCTATAACATATAAGATTGAGCGTGAGTTAGCTCATACACGCGGTGTTATTTATGCGAGTGGTCATGAATACTCATTAACTCATTTATTAGAAAACGGACATAATTTATGGAATTCTCCTAAACGTACACGTGCATTCAAGCACTGGAAAGATGGAGAAACAAACGCAATCAAAGAACTGCCAAGTTTAATTGAAAAATATTTGAAAGGATAAAAACTATGGCAGATACAAACAAAGTTAAATATGGAATTAAAAATGTACATGTAGTTCCTATTGAGTCTGAAGAAGGTGGAAATATTACGTATGGTACACCTGTAGCATGGAAAGGTGCTAAATCATTAACACTAGATCCGGAAGGAGATACAAATACATATTATGCAGACAACACTGCATATTTTACAACAAACAGTAATAATGGATATTCCGGAAGTATTGAAATGACATACTTGGAAGATGAAATTAAAAAAATGATTTTTAATAATATTGAAACAGAGGAAGGTAACTTGGCTGAAGACGCTAACGTTCTACCAAACAACGTAGGCTTAATGTTCCAATTTGAAGGAGACAAAAATGCGACAAAACATATGTTCTTCAAAGTGGTATTTGCTCGCCCATCTGTTGAAGGTGAAACAAGAGAAGAAAGTATTGATCCAAATACAACAACTATGGATATTACAGCTATTCCTGTAGAAAAAGATGATCATGCATGGGTAAAAATTGACTGCAAAAAAGGTGATACAAACTATACTAGTTTCTTTACGACTGCGCCAAAATTACCTACACCAAAAGCTAGTGAAGTGAGCCAAGTGAGCCATGAAGCCGGTACACCGGTAGAAGTACAAAGTGATGATGGCAAGAAAGTGAGCGCATTATAAGAGGGGCAACCCCCTCTTTGTGAGGTTATATGGAAACTACAGTAAAAATCGAAGGTAAAGAACACGGTGTCCTATATAAAGGGATTACAGCACGTATTTATAGAGAAACATTCAATCGTGATTTATTGATTGATATTCAACAGGCGCAAATGAATTTTGATGAAGGTATTAAAAAAGCGGTAGATGAAGACAGAGGGGATGAAAATGCATATTTCATTCTATTAAAAGAAGTTGGATCGGAATTTTTTGAACGTTTACTATGGGCCTGCATCAAAGCGTACGATGTTAAAAATAACTTGGTTACTGAACCGTTTAATGTAATGGTAGATAATGTTGATGATTATGAATCATTTGTTTTAATTGGTGTTATTTTATTTGAAAAAATCGTTTATTCAAATAAGGCCACAGTTGAAGATGAAACTGAAAAAAAAGATGAAGAAAATAAGAAAAAAAAAGATTAACAAGCTATTCTGAATTAATTTTAGGATGCATAAATCTAGGGCTAAAAATGGATGAAATAGACAATATGGATATTGGAATGATGTTTGATTTAATTGTTGCAAAAAACAACATGACAAATCGAGCTGAAAAAAGCATTAATAAAAAGAAATCCAACGTACGTATGGCAACCCAAGAAGACTTTGACAGATTTTAGGAGGTACTAAAATTGTCAGGCTATAATCAAATAAAAGGTATCTCCGTAAAGATTGATGGAGATACTACAGGATTTCAGAAAGCGATAAATGAAATCAAAAGAGAAACATCGGGATTAGACAAAACAATGTCTAAGCTAAAAGCTTCGATGAAGCTAAATCCGAATGATTTCTCGTCATTTGCAACATACCAAAATCTATTAAAGGATAAGATTCAGAGCACTTCTAAGCAATTGGATGTCTATAACAAAAAGCTTAAAGAATATCCTAAAACACAACAACAATGGACAGATCAAGTTAACAAATCAAAAGCCACGTTATCGCAATATCAGACTAAATTAAACAGCACTGAATCGGCGATGAGTGCCTTACAAAAAGAATATAAGACAAATCAAACTCAAATCCAAGCATGGAAAGATGCGATTGGTGATAGTTATCACACTACAGAACAATGTGAAACCGCAATTTCAACTCTAGCTGCTAGAAATAAAGAACTTACAGTTTCTATGAAGGCAAATAGTGCTTCGCAAAAGGAATACAATGCAAAAATTGCGGAACAAAAGAAAAATCTCGTTGACTTAGGAAGCACGTATGAGGAATCGCAAAGGACGTTTAATGGCCTAAGAGCTGGTGCAGCAACATTAAACAATGAATTAAAGAGTTTGAATAAAAGCTTTATTACAGATAATGAAAATATATTAAAATTATCACATTCATTTGGTGCTGCCAGTCAGAAAGCAAATCAATTTGCAGAAACTATTAAACCATTGTCTGCGTTGTCAGCAGCGGTTATTGTCGGAGCAACAAAAACTGCAATTGATTTTGAAGATGCATGGACTGGTGTTACAAAAACAGTAAATGCAACCCCTCAACAGTTTGAAAAAATCAATGCAGGCTTAAAAGATCTTGCACAAAATACATCGAGTACATATCAAGATATTGCACATTATGCAGAACTTGCAGGACAAATGGGTATCCCTACAGATTCTATTGTTGGCTTTACTAAGACGATTACGCAATTAGGGGATACAACAAATCTTGTTGGTGAAGAAGCAGCACAAAGTATTGCCAAATTCTCTAACGTAATGGTTTCACAGTCTAAAAAGACAAATACATATTATTCTCGATTAGGCTCTACAATCGTAGATTTGGGAAATAAATTCTCTACTACTGAAGCGGATATTATGGATATGGCTACTAGATTAGGCGTTGCAGGTAAGATGGTAGGCTTTAACTCTAACCAAGTATTAGGATTATCAACTGCATTATCTTCATTAGGTATTGAAGCCGCTGCTGGTGGTGGTTCTGTTTCTAAAATGTTAAAGACGATTGATATAGCTGTTTCAACGGGGAATGATTCGTTATCTGATTTTGCGGAAGTGTCTGGTATGACTTCTCAACAATTCCAAAAGGCTTGGGGAGAAGATGCAGCCGGAACATTCTTAAAGTTTGTAGAAGGTATTGGTAAATCAAGTGATGTTACAAAAACTCTTAATGATTTAGGCATTACAGAAATTAGACAATCACAAGCAATGGGTGCTTTGGCACAAAGTTCGGATGTATTGGCTAATGCATTAAATGTTTCTCAAAACGCATGGCAAGCGAATTCAGCCATGGCAACTGAAGCAGAAAAGCGCTATGGAACATTAAAATCTCAAATGTCACAGACATGGGAAGCAGTTAAACAAGCCGCTGATGAATTGGGCCAGGCGTTTACTCCTACTCTTACATCTATTTTAAAAGTTGTAAAGAAAACAGCGAATGCATTCTCTAATCTAGATGATGGAACGCAGGAAACGATTGCTAAACTATTGTTGCTTACCGCAGCATCATATCCTACCGCAAAAGGATTAGGGAAAATATTTAGTGGCGCTCAGAAGTTGACAAATGGATTTGGAATAGTTTCTTCATGGGTTGGCAAAACGGCAGGTGAACTAAACAATTTAAGTGGCCCTGTAGATAAAACTAATGGATTATTGACAAAATTGTTTAAGAAAACTGGAGTTACAACTGAAGCATTAAAAAGTTCAAGTATTGCATTAGGTGGAGTTGGAATAGCTGTTGGATTGGCAGCTGCTGAAATTGCAGTGTTAGTTCCTATGTTTGAAAAGGCAAATAAAAAAGCTTTAGAAAATGCTGTTAAGAATGATGCAGTAGCTCAAAGTTATTTAAAAGTTGTAGACAGTGTTAGTTCGTTCAATAAAAAAATTGATGAATATAAAGAAAAAACAGAAACTATTTTAGCTACAAATGAACAGAATATTAGTCAGTCTAATTCTTTGATGAGAACGATTGAACAATTAAATGGTGTAGAAAACAAAAATACTATACAGAAACAAATGTTGCAAGAAGCTGTTAATCAATTGAATGAAATCTATCCTGATCTCGGTTTAACAATTGATTCAAATACAGGAAAAGTTGCCGACAATACAGGCAAGGTGTTTGAAAACAATCAAGCGTTAGAAGAATACATTCAAAAAGTTCAAGAAGCTGCTAAACAAGAAGCGTATGCAGAAGCGATTAAAGAACAAACAAAATCTTTAATTAAGCAACAGATGAAATATAGTGAAGTAGCAGAGAGTGTTCATGGATTAAATGACAAGATGGATGAATTGAAAGCCAAACAATCACAAGCATTTAAAGATGGGGACACTGAAAAGGCATTAAAGTATCAAACTCAGATTGAGCAGTTGAGAAAGAAAATAGATGAAGCAAACGGTTCTTTAGCAACTATGGCAACTAAAATGCAAGAAACAAATAAGACTTTATTAGATCTCAACAACCAGGCAGAAACGGGTGGCTATACAAAAATTGGAGATTCGTTAAAACAATCATTACAAGGTGCTATAGATAAAGCTGGTGAAGCGGGTATTCAAATTCCTGAAAAGTTAACAAGCGGAATCATGAATGGCACAGAAAGTTATCAAACGGCAAGTGATTTTGTGGCATCTATGATGACATTTCAGCAGTTAGTTGATAATGCAAGCGCAGCAGGGCTTAATATTCCACAAGACATGGCTTACGGTATTATTTCAAATGCAGGAAGTGTATCAGAAGCTAATACTATGCTTAACAATCTAATTGAGTTTGAAGAAGCTTTGACTAAATCCGGATATGATGGCGAACAAATTTCAAAACTTTGTGCAGAAGGCATTGCGAAAGGTGATATCACAGTTTCTGAAGCAATGAAGATTCTTGGAAACGGCGGAGTTGATGCTTTGGAAAAAGCATTAAATAAAGCTGAAGGAAAAGCAGATGATACACAGAAAAAAATTGTGAATGCTTTAAGTAAAGGAAAGTCAGGTGCTGGAACTGCTGCAACAGGCACAGGTGATTATTATACACAACAACTGGGTAAAGCATTATCTCCTGGAATACAAAACGCAAAGAATCAACTTCAATCTCTACAAAGTCAATATGAACAATTATACAATGCAGCAAAGAAAAAAATAACGTTTACGGTAGAAACAGTTAAAGTAAGTAAAGATAGATATGTTAGTAAGCAAAACATTGATGATATGTCTAGACCTGTTCTTACTGATGTTGCTCCAATGAGTGCAGATTCTATTGCAGCGTTGGCTGATACTAGTCAATATGCTTCTGTAGATACAGTGGACACAGCATTTGTAACGGGTGCAGCAATTAAATCTACATCTAAGGCAACAAATATTAATATTAGTGGTATCTCAAAAAAGATAGATAAGCTTATTGATACAGTTATGAATACTAACCTAACAATTAATCTACAACCTATGCAATTGGACGGAAATGTTGTTACAGATACTGTACAAGAAATTGTGTCAATTCGAGATATGCTAAAAAATATAGGGAAAGGAGTAGCTTAGAATATGTATACATTACAATTCACACCTGAAAATCAACCTTATACAATTTACAAAAATATTAGTAATTTGTTGAAGATAACTAGTGCTCCAATTATCCCTTTTTCGGAAGAAATTGTAGAAACATCAGAAATGGGAGACGGTACAACATCGTACCGTCACACTGGTGTTCTTAAAGATAAAACGATTGAGGTTGCTTGTAATTTTGTAGTTCAAAACAAAAAAGAAGCTAATGAAAGATTGTATGATATTAAAAAATATTTTGCAGGTGGGAAAGGATTGTTAAAATTTCCTGATGAAGATCCAGATCATTTTTGGAAAGTTAAAAACATAGAATATAACATTTCAGAAAGATGGCATGGATTTATGTTTTCTTTCACTATCAAATTTACCGTTGATGGATATAGATATATTGATAAATACGCTAGGCCTATGCAGATTTCGGTATTTGACATTACATCAATTGTAAATCTTTACGAACCGTCATATCCTACGTATAAATTCTATAACACATCAGAAAAGACTGGCTGGATTTCTATTACTTCACTTACTCATAACCGCAGTTTTAAAATATATCAACCGTTTGCTAAAAAATACAATTATTATCAACCGGGTAGCATTGATAATGCACTGGCTGTTAAATACATAGAAATAAATTCTGAAAATGCATATATGAAAACTGTTTATGAAAATGGATATTTCGAATATACAACATTAAAAACAGAAGGATCATTTGAAAATTTAAAAATTGAATATGGATCAAATGACATAGTTATCAATACAGAAATTGGTTTGATTCGTACTGAAATATTCAGAAACTTTAAGGAGATTTGATAATGATACATTTATTTTTGTCTAAAAAAAACACAACATATCAACAAATGATTGAGCGAAATGGAAATATTGTTCTTAAGAACTGTAAAAGCGCAAAAGCAACTTTTGAAAGAAACTCAATCTGGTATGTGGAAATTGAATTTCCGAAAAGTGAATTATTGGGAATGAAAATTTCAGAAGAATCTGTTTTTAAAGTAGATTTAAACTTTGAAAAATCGCAATTATTTAGAATAGTTTATTTTAAAGAAAATAGAATTTCTGATACTTATGTATGTTATGCAACGCATATATTCTTTGACTCTCAAAAAGAAATATTTGTATTTGATGATCGTACAGTGAATTCAACGTGGGATGGAGCTATTAAAACTGCCAATGATATTATCGAAAAATCAAAATCTAAATATCCGTATCATGTTTATGGCGATAGGTGGTACGAAGATTACAAAAATATAAAGCCAGAAGATGGTAGAGAAGTACATATTCACAATGCTTATAAAACTGATTTGTGTGTAGATGTTCCATCAGCAAACGAGGATATAGCTACACAATTACAAATGTTTAAAGCTAACAATTCACCTGCTCAAACATTTGTTTTAAAAAAATTTTCGGATGAAATTAATGGAATTCATGAAATCTGGTCTTTTATGTCGATATGCTCATGCAGATGGATATGTGCTGAGAATTATGAAGACAAAAATTATTCTAAAATCGAAACATATTGGCTTAGAAATAATCCATCGAATACAAATATGCATTGGGAAGATTATTGGGGACTTATCTATTTGCCAGAAGCTAATGGATATAAAATCGTTAGACCTACCGACAAAAACTACAATTGGTGGCCAGGCGGTGATGGAAGCGGTTTAACGCAAGGAGTGAAAATACAACTATATTCACACGGAATAGGTAACAAATCACAAAGTCTTTGTTGGCAATTTGAGGATAAGAAATCAACACAGACAGCCTATTGGGTTCGTTATAATTTGATTCAATGTCTTTTTGGAAGTGAAGAAAATTCTATGATGAACAGATGGCCTGAATGTGAAGAACGTAGATATGTTGCGATGTTTGATAATTATGATTGTTATTTTGGCAAGCCTAATGGTTATAAAGCAGCGTTAAAGCCGAAAGAGTTCTATGTTGGTTATAAAGAAATTGTTGACTACACAAAAAAGGTATCTATGGAAAATGTTGTTACTGGAATAATTCCAAAGGCATATAATGGAAGGATTTTGCCAAATAACGAGATAGTTAAATCTAGTAAATGGGATGAGAATGAAATACACCGCATTGAAGTAAAAGAATATTCAGATGTTAAATTAATGGCTGATGATTCGTCGGCTTCAAAACTTACATTTGGTGTGTTTAAAAACGAATCTAATTTACAAGCGTATTTAAGATATATAGCTGGCAAAGATTTAAAAAATGAACTGCAAGATTCAGATACGGAAACGACTATAAAATTTGAAAAATTATTTGGATCAAACATTCCTAATGCAAATCAATTAAAATTGAATGATGTTATTTATGTAGACACAAATAATTCAGGTAAAAGAGAAAGATTTTATTTAAATAAAATGACATATGATTTAATCAAAGAAATGCCAGATGAACTTACTCTTATTTTGGAAACGGAGGTATAACATGGCAATTGTATATTCAAATGTAATTGTAAGCTTAACTAAGCAAACATCTGTACCTATAGTTGAAATGGTACAAGGTGATACAGGACGAGGATTGGATGTATTTGTCAGTGACGATATTATCACTGACCAAGTAGCGTATACTGATGATAGCTTAACCGCTACGTTATGGGCTACTAAGCCTAGTGGATTAATGGTTAGTATGGATGCTACATCTGTATCTAGATTTCAAAATTCGAATGCTTACGAAATTAAATTTTCAGATTCAGAAATATTCCAACAGATTATTGCTGAGGTTGGCATAGTACAATGCCAAATCAATGTTTTGATGAGTGGTGAATTTGTAACGTCTGTTCCTATTAAAATTAATGTAATTGGAAATATGGCAACAGCGTTTGATTTGGAATCTAAAGAAGAATTTAGAAATGCTATTGAATTGATGGCAAAACAAAGAGAATACATCAGAGTTTTAGAAGATTATATTAGTCAATTCCAAGAACAGTTAAAATTGACTGTAAATGTGCGTTATGGAACAAGTGATCCTACTGTTTTATCAACGGACAAGCAAGGTGATATTTATATCAAATATAAGGAGTAGATTATGGGAGTTGTATGTGAATTAGATTACAACGAAACCGATTTTGATCTTGATGTCTTATTAGACAATTCGTCAATTATCGAAGATGGTCAACAAATGCCAGCGATAGATTATGATGTATCTGCATATTCTAATGTAGCGAATTTAGACTATAACCAATACTTGCGCGTTTCGTTTGATGTTTACAATGAACGATATGAAGGTGCTTATCCTAACTTAAGATACAAAGCTAATGTTCGCTTTAAGATTACAGGCCAATTCGCTATACAAGCGTATAATACAGTAAAATTTGGTGGATTAACATGGTCAGGATACATGAATTATGGATATTATACACAAGATACAGGGTGGATAAATATTCCTGGCGAAATAAATGAAGATATGGGTTGTTATAGACAATGGACATTCAAATATAATTGCAGTATAAGTGGATGGCCAAATTTAAGTGGAACAGCCAGTGTAAAAACACCTTTGATTTCAGCGCCTGAATTTGAAACATCCATATCTGATATTGATGTAGAATCTTTAGTTATCAACGGAAAATTAAAAACTAATCCATACAATTTGTATTGTTTGAGAGTGTTCTCGCAAGATAAAAGAGAGTTTATTTCAAATAATTTAAATGGAGCTTTAACTGTTTATGGATTAACACAAAAAACACAGTATGAATATCATGTTGAGGTATGGAAAGCCAATTTAAGTGGATCGTATGTAAGTCAAAAAATATTAACTGCAACCACACTAGAGAATTATCCTGAAATAAGTATCGAAAGTGTTGATTTTGTGATAACAGAAGTTGATTCAAATTATGATAATGTAACACTTACTGTGCATACGTCAGATGATACTCATGTAAAATCTTGTACGTGGGGAACGGGTGGAAATTACAAAGTATCTGAAGGAACGAGTACCACATACAACAATCTGCCTAAAAACTTGGAATTATATTTTGATGTAACGGTAGAAGATACACTTGGACGAACCAGCAAACCGTTTGAATTTAAATTTAACACAACATTCACTTATATGGAAGCGTGGGTATTTGTAGATGGCCAATGGAAGCACGGATATTCTATGGCACTAGGAAGAATGAGTCAGCCGAAACTGGATGGTGAAATAAGCATGTATTCTTCCGGTGTAGGCAGTAGAGATACTTATAGTCTTGTTAGGTTAAGCGCATATGATGGTTTGGAATGGCATCAAGCAATACCTTATAAGGAGGAATAAAGAATGGAAATTAAAAGAGATCATATTTTCATAAATCAAGGAGATACCATCTATACAGACATTTTAATTAAATATAAGAATGGGAAAGTATTCATTCCTGGTAAAAATGATTCTTTAGAATTCATTGTTTATAAAGATGGCAAAGAATATATCAGAATTCCTATTGATGAATCTTTGAAGGTAATTTGTCAAACGGATAATCTTTCTGTTGGTGTTTATAATTGGATGGTTCATATAGATGTGAATGGAATTAAAGAAACCCCATTAAAAGGAGTACTTCAAGTGAAAGGAGATTAAAAAATGGATGGATTAAAAGCTACATTAAGTTTTGATATAGATACGCATGATTATGATGATGAGTATATTTATATTGATTATATAACTAGAGAAATCAAAATCCCAAATCTAAATAAAGTGTTTGGTACTCAATACGATAAAGATTCTATGCTTGTAAAATTTAGGGTTTTAAATGCAGTAAGTGAAGTGTTTAGAATGTCCGATTCTGTAATACGCATAAATTGGAAAGATTCATCTAACAAAACAGGTACTACACTTGCGGTTAACAATAGAATTGTTGGGGATTCATATGAATTTGATTGGATTGTGCCTGGAGAAGCTTTAAAAAATAAAGGACAACTGTTTTTTGTGGTAAAAGCTACAAAAACAAAAGAAGGAACAGATGAGATTGAAAAGGTATGGGGTTCAAAACTAGCTCAAACTTTAGTGCCTGAAAGTATATATGTAAAAATTAGTACATTAACTCAAGCTGAAAAAGATCAAGTGGCAGAGATGTTAATGCTTGTTGATTCTAAGGTGCAACAAGCAAACACAACTTTAGAAAATAAAAAAAACGGGTATTTGAACGAACTGGTTGTTGAAGGAGATAAACAAGTTAAACGTCTTGCTGATTTAGGCTTATACGTAGATGAAAATGGATATATTGTTCAGGAGGTGGAAGAATAATGAGCAGAAAAAGGATTTTAACAGACGATACAGGACAAGAAATTGCAAAAGCCTTATCTGTAATCGCTCAAACAAATATCGCACATTCCAATATGGATTGGAATAGTGTTCAAACAATCGTTGCAAATGGAGCAGGGGAAAAAGCGTTCGCAATTGGTACACAATTAATCGAGAAATGGACAGATACCGCAGAGCAAAAGGAATACGATATGCCTTGGCAAGTTAATCATTTCGAGGATGTAACTTTAGAGGATGGCGAAATTGTATCTGGTATGTGGCTACAAACACATTACACACTACCATTCGGAGTACAGTTCAGTCATCAAAGGGCATTCCTAGCATGCCCACAAGGATTAGTGGCAGGAACATACCATTTTGACTTTGCGCAAAGTTGGGGAAATAATGTTAAGCCAGGAATCAGTTATCAATTTACCTTGACTAAACCAGTTGAAAAAGGTGGTAGATTAGCAGGATGCTACGGAGCACCTGATACCTCACCTTCAACTTGGAAAGTTTATTCATATGGTGCAAACGGAATCACACTAAATGAAACAGTAAATGTTACTATAGGCAGTGGTGGAACAAATATCGGAACGATTCCGAATAAAAAAAGAAGCGGAAACTTAAATTCGATGCAAGAAATGGCTTATGGTTGGAATCGTTGGAAAACATCTGCTTTAAGACAGTATTTAAACTCGAACAAACCGAAAGGACAATGGTGGATGCCACAAGATGTATGGGATATTTGTCCAAACCAACTCGCAAACAAAGACGGCTTCCTTTGTGGTATGCCAGAACAAATGTTGAACAGTTTAAAGAAAGTTAAGGTATCTACTTTCGCAAACACTGTAAATGATGATGGAGTTGAGGATATTACATACGACTATGTAATCATTCCCTCTATGGAACAATTATATTGTCAACCGCAAATTTCAGGTGAAGGGGTAGCACATGACTATTGGAAAAGAAGAAGCGGACGTATCACTCCATGTCAACAAGAACAAACATATCCTAATATGATTAGCTATTCAGTTGCTAACCACACATCACCTCAGACTGTTCGTGTGCGCTCGGCTAGTCGCAACCACGTGCATAATACGTGGTTTATCATTTCTACCGGTCACGTCAACGACTACTACGCTAGCTCAGAGATTACGTTCTCTCCACTTGTATGTATCGCCTAGAAAGGAGCTTTTAGATGAAAGTCAAACAACTTGAAATAACAATTGAAAGACAAGCTCAAGAAGAGTATCAAGCTTGCCAAATTCAAAATAATGCAGATGAATTAGAGAATCAGAAATTCATCACACAGTATGTAGCATGCATGGCAGGAATCGAGCTACCGGAGGAAGAAACGGAGGAAGATAAATATGCACAAAATCTTGAGTAATCAAAAGAAAAGAGTTATCGAAGGCAAGTATGACAAAGACAGTTTCATTTTCTTAGTTAAGCAAGCTTATGAAAAAGGTAAAATCACGGAAGAACAGAAAAACGATCTGATTGAATTTGATGATGAGTGAGGTTAAAAATGAACGGTGAATATCTTAGTGTTATTATTTCTGCATGCATGCTTGTAATTGCATTTATTACGTATAATCGTGGCACACGTAAGATGGATGGGGAGCAAATATCCAATATGGCATTTTTGAAGAATGAATTAGAACATATTAAATCGGATTTAAGTGATATTAAAGATTCAATTTCAGAAATTAAAAAAGGAAGCAATTCAATGGAAGTGGAGCTTTCAGAACTAAAACAACAAATAATTACTTTGTTTAATCGTGTAAAAGCGTTGGAGGATCATAATAAAAATGGATATTAAAGATGCAAACAAGAAACTTCAGAATGTAGAAGAAAAAGTAGATAACATTTATGGTTTTTGCTCAAAATTAATTGATAGAAACTATAAAACAAGTAGAACGATTATTACGGTTTTAATCCTAGTAATTATTGTTCTTTATTCTACTATTGTTTGTCGTGGTTATTGGAAAGATGATCATGTGAATGATTGTTCTTGCGAAGCTAATTCAAACCAACGAATTTAATTAAGGCGGTGGTTTATATTAACAAAGCTAACAGATTAAAAGAGGTACGTCCTAATGATGCATTAATACTTATCAAATCTGTTGGATTAAGAAAGAAATATGAACAGGTTTTGATTATGAGATACGTATATGACATGTCATGTACTGAAATTGCGGATGCATTACATATGGAAGTACAAACCATAAGGAACAGAGTGTGCAAAGCAAGAAAAATGTTCGATAAATATGTGAGCAATCTATAATGGTTGCTCATTTTATTTTGGGTATTTTATGAGTATTATTCGAGTATTAAATTATTTATTACGTAACCATATAATTAAAGCGTAAAGAGGTGGTTGAAATGTATAACAATTATAATCCAGCACAAGCACGAATTGACAGTTTGATGCAACAAAGACAAATGATAGATCAACAAATTCAGCAAGTACAACAGTATGCAAATATTCCACCTATCAATATTAATAATCAGATTACGCCACAACAACAAGGTAATTTTGATTTTAATGGGAAATGGGTGAATGATGAGAATGAAGCTAGAAACTTTGCGAATGCAAATTTACCAACGATTTTATTTGATAACAATAAATCTATTTTTTATATGAAATCTTTAGATGGAACATTTAAAAAATTTAAATTTGAAGAAATCACGGAAGATACTTCTAACAGTATAGAAAATCGTGTGGACGGAATTGAAAAGAAATTAGATGAATTAATAGGCGCATTAAGCAAACCACCAAAACAAGCTAATGAGCAACCAAAGAAAGGAGCACAAACAAAATGAATCCTTTAAAAAGTATTATGGGAAATATGAATCCAATTAACATGATGAATATTGGGAATCCCCAGCAAATGTTAATGAATATGTTATCTCAGAAAAATCCACAAGCATTTCAACAATTTCAAATGCTTATGAACAGTGGTCAAAATCCACAAGCGATTTTAAATCAGATGATGGGTAATTTAAATCCACAACAAAAACAACAACTGCAACAAATGGCAAAACAGTTTGGAATCAGGTAACAACGGCTAAACCGTTATTATAGAAAGAAAGGAGAACATATATGATGGAAAACGGAATGGGAATTCAACCAACTTACAACTTAGCTGAAAGAAATGACGGCTTTGGAGACGGAGGAGGTTGGTGGATTTGGATCTTGCTAATCTTCGTATTATTTGGATATGGAGGATATGGCAACGGAAACCTAACAAATGATTCTTTGTTAAATGAAGAATTCATTAAACGAGACATTTTTAACACAAACACAAATGTATCTCAAACAGGTTGCCAAACTCAACGTGATGTATTAGAAAGTCGCTATACTAATCAGTTAGGACTTCAAAACTTGCAAGCTCAGCAACAAGAATGTTGCTGCAACACTCAACGAGCAATTGACAATGTAAATGCTCAAAGTTTCAAAAATACTTGTGACATTACAACAGCAATTCATTCTGAAGGTGAAGCAACACGTGCGTTGATTAATGCAAACACTATGCAAGAATTACGTGATCGTTTAGCTGATCGTGACCGTGAATTATTGACAGCTAATTTCCAATTAAGTCAACAGGCACAGTCAGCAAACATCATTAATACTTTGCAACCAACACCAAAACCAGCTTACATTACATGTTCACCATATTACGCTTATAACAACGGATGTGGATGTAATGGCTACAACAACTTATAATCTAGCACATATGTGATTAGGCAATTGCCTTTGGATTTAATGGGATAGTCGAAAGGCTATCCCTATTTTAATAGGAGGATAAAAGAAATGATTAATAGTATTGCTACGGCTGTTCAGACAGTCGATAATTCAAATAATGTTTTGTTTCCTACAGATCGTGTAAGATCAAAATCATGTCAGTGTCCATGTAAAGGATGGTTGGCACACGATCTAGGAAGTGGATTGTTTACACTAACAAAACAAGGAATCTATGAAGTAACTTATACTGCGGATATTACGAGTGCAGCGGCAGGACAAGCTTCTCTAGTGCTTGAACTAAATGGAGAAGTAATTGGAGGAACACAATCTATTTATACTGTTGCAACTGCAAACGCATATGGAAATGTGAGTGGAGCGACATTGATTCAAGTACCTTGTGGAGCTTCTTACACAATTACTTTAGGAAATAACAGTGGTTTGGATTTATCTGTTCAAAATGCAAACATCATCATTAAAAAGATTGCGTAGGTGAAAAATATGCACAAAGCAATGGAAGTTAACGAGAAGATAATGCATGAGTCAGCAAATATGTTAGAGAAACATGGTTATTCAGAATCTTATTTTCATGCATTGTCTCAAGCTTTGGATAATATTAAAGACATTGAAACGATAGAAGCAATGAGAAATAAATACCAAATTGAGATAGGAAAAGATGGAGTTTCAACTGTCGCAAGATTAAAAGAAGATAATGATGGATATAATATTCATGATCCAGAAACAGAAGATATTGTTTATAAGCTTGCGGAACATTTGAAAAAATATAAAGCTTTTAAAGAAGAATATGAGCGTACAAAAGGTGATATGGATTTAGAAAAGTCTCATCGTGAATTAGATAAGACTATGAAATGCATGCAACAAATAGTAACTATGATTCATGGATGCGTTGATTCAGACGAAGAAAAAACAATGATTAAGACACATATACGAGACATGTTTAATATGTATCAATAAGGCCGTTAAATACGGTCTTTTATTTTGTACAGTGTACAAACGATTTAAATACTATTATTAGGATAGGAGGTATTTGTAAATGAAAAAATATAGTAAAGAATGGTGGACCCAATATTGCTATTATGCAAGTATTAGAGCATTAAAAACAATTGCTCAGACAGCAGTAGGAGTCATTGGAGCATCTGCATTATTGGAAGCTGTTGATTGGCGAGTTGTAATTTCGTCTGCGGTTTTATCGGGTGTTGTTTCGTTATTAACTAGTATTGGTGGATTGCCTGAAATTAGTGTACCAGAGGAGGAATAATAATGAGTGATAAAGAAAAAGAAGTAAAATTTGAAGATTTACCAGAAGAAGCTCAAACAGAATTGAGCAATGGTAAAGAAGATGGTGAAGAAGAATGTCATACTCAAGCTTAACAAATAAATATATTCCTGCTAGTACAGATAACTATATGCGTGGTAGAGGTGGCTACAAAGTATGTAAAATCACACCGCATCATATGGCTTGCACATGGACCGCAGAGACTTGTGCTAGATCGTTTCAGATAGCCGGAAGGGAAGCTAGTGCAAACTACTGTATTGGTTCAGATGGTACAATTGTTGCGAATGTTGACGAAGAAAACCGTGCATGGACTTCATCAAATTACTACAACGATTGCCAATCAATTACAATTGAAATTGCTAACGATAATACAGATACGTGGACGATCTCATCAAAAGCATGGAATGCATTGGTAAATCTATGTGTGGATGTATGCAAACGATATGGATTTAGATTGAATTACACTGGTAATGCGAATGGCAGCTTAACTGAACATAGAATGTTTACTGCGACCGCTTGTCCGGGCCCTTATTTACATTCGAAAATGCCACAGTTAGCACAAGAAGTAAATGCTAGATTGGATGGTCAAACTGTAGCTCCAACACAACCAAGTACTCCAAGCGCTCCAAGTGGTGAGAAGTACTCTACTGGTACTCCAATTTGCACAAATACATTAAGTGTAAATTGCTATGGTACAGGTAAAGTTTATAAAGGCGATTGGAATGGTACGATTGGTAGAGTGATTAAAGGTGCCAAATATCCGTATCGTGTAGATCGTAATGGGGTAGCGATTGGATGGACAAATGATACAGGTATTGATACAGACCCTCATATTCCTGGAGGTAGTGCTCAATCAACACCGACTGTATTAAACAGTATTCCTTCTGATTTCGCTAAAGAAAATGCGACTTTCTATCCAAACACAACATTAAAGATCAGAAAAGCACCAACTGAAAAAGGTATTGATACAGGTTTATTCTATAAACAAGGAATGTCCGTCCGATATGACGGATATGTCAAACGTGAAGGATTCGTATGGATCTCATGGATTTCTGTTTCAACAGGTGAACGTCGTTGGATGAAAGCTGGTGTGTTAAATCCGAAAGGATACAACACCAATCCATACGGAAGATTTGTTTAAGGATGAAATTTATAAAAAATAAAATTTATAAAAAAAGATTGACATAATATAGTTTATACTGTATTATTTTTCTTGCGTGAAGCAGTGAGGTACATTTTGGTGTACAAAACAACAAAGTGCTATCAAAACACGCAGATAATGATGTAAATAACATCAAATATCAATAGATATGATGTATTTATATAATCCCCTCATCTGCTCCATTGAATTTTAAGCCTTTATTTAAAGGCTTTTTTATTTA
>ERZ1034920.229-NODE-229-length-45936-cov-42.642989_pt1 | contig 45936 bp, 45 predicted proteins | sample MGYA00520688_ERZ1034920 | MGnify/ENA primary metagenome ERZ1034920 (study PRJEB33766, sample SAMN09781785) | gut metagenome | biome: gut microbiome | host: Homo sapiens | place: Madagascar | study: EMG produced TPA metagenomics assembly of the PRJNA485056 data... | reverse complement strand
TTTTTCGCAGTATCTTTGCAGCGCAATTCAGAAATGAAAGCTGAAAGCAGAAGTATTCACAAAAAGAAATAACTGAACTTTTGCATGTGGTTCAAGTACGGGCTTCTGCCCTTTTCGGGCGTGTGGGGCGAAACTTGCAAAAGTTCAGGAAATAACATAAAGTGAAAGAAAAAGAGAAATATGAACATTAAAAAATAACAGACAAGATGAAAGAAACAAAGACTATTGCAAAGGCTGCTAACTTCACAGCCACAGATTTTGGTAAGATGAGTGAAATCAAGGACTACACTTTAGAGCTGGGTCCTGAGATTAAGATTCCCGGAAAGGTATTCGGAGGTCAGAGCGTGAACGCTACTGGTGGCGAGTTCTCATTCCAGAGCTTTGCTCCTGGCACAGAGACAGGCTTTCTCCATATTCACAAGAACCACGAGGAATTGTATTTCTTCCTGAGTGGCAAGGGCGAGTTCCAGGTAGATGGCAAGGTATTCCCGGTTCAGGAGGGCAGCGTGGTGAGAGTAGCACCAGCCGGCAAGCGCTCTGTTCACAACAATGGTACAGAACCACTCGTGATGCTCTGCGTGCAGTATAAGGGCGAAACCTTTACAGCCGAAGATGCAACCGACGGCGTGATTCTGAATGATAAGGTGGAGTGGTAGAAACTACTCCACCACCTCCATGATTTCAGGATGCTCAAGCTTTTCCTGTTTCTTGAGCTTCTTCACCACTTCGGAATAGCTGTGGCGAATCAGGGACTGGATGAAATCATCTTCCAGCGTGCCATAAAGGTTTACCTGATTCCAGTATTTCTTATTCCAATGCCATGCGCCTTCTATTTCGGGATGCACTTCCCGGAGTTCGAGGGCGTAATCGGCATTACATTTCATCGTAACCCACTCGGGGCGCTCCAGGTCAACACAGGCAAAGATCTTGCCCAAGATGCGAAACACCAAGGTCTGCTCATCAAAAGGAAAATCCTCGGTTACGAGGGGAAGCGAGAGGCAATACTCTCTAATTGATTCTATGTTCATAATATCTTCTGATTCATTCAGATTAAGATGATTCTATTTTTCAGATGCATTTTCTAAAGCATCATTTTCTGCAATTTCTTATGCTTAGATCATGCTTTTTCTTATGCTTAGATCATGCAAAGATAATAAATTCTGATGCAAAGATACAGTTTTCTCTTTAAAACACCCCTTTATGAGACACCAAAAAATAACCTTTTTGTAACTTTTTCAAGAAAATATTTGGTAGTTACATCATTTTATTGTAGATTTACTGCAGATTTTTAAAAGAAGGAGTAAGTATGAAGAAGGAAAAGAATGAAAATCTGATGAAAATGGATGTTAAGCCGATGACAACAGATGTAAAGCCGATGAAGCAAGGACTACTATCCCAAATATTCCATCTCTATTATGATGGCTTCAGGACGATGACCCTGGGCAAGACGCTCTGGACCATCATCCTCATCAAGCTTGCCATCATCTTCCTGGTGCTCAAGCTCTTTTTCTTTCCGAATTATATTAACAGTAATGCAAAAAACGGAGACAAGGCTGGCTTCGTATCCAAGGAAATCCTGAACAGATAAGACTCTGAATTTCAATCCCATATTATCAGAAGAAATACAAAAACATGATATAATAACAATTTTAAAACCGTTCAACTATGATGACAAATCTATTATTAGACATTACATCAGCCACCATCGACTGGTCGAGGGCGCAATTCGCACTCACGGCCATCTACCATTGGCTGTTCGTGCCGCTCACCCTGGGACTGGCAGTAATCATGGGCATCGCCGAAACATGTTACTACCGCACCAACAAGCCGTTCTGGAAGCACGTAACCCGTTTCTGGCAAAAACTCTTTGGCGTGAACTTCGCCATGGGTGTTGCCACAGGCATCATCCTGGAATTTGAATTCGGCACCAACTGGAGCAACTACTCCTGGTTCGTGGGCGACGTGTTCGGCGCTCCCCTCGCCATCGAAGGCATCCTGGCATTCTTCATGGAGAGCACCTTCGTGGCCGTGATGTTCTTCGGCTGGGATAAGGTGAGCCGGGGCTTCCACCTTGCCTCCACCTGGCTCACGGGACTTGGAGCCACCATTTCTGCCTGGTGGATTCTCGTAGCCAACGCCTGGATGCAATATCCGGTGGGACAGGAATTCAATCCCGACACCATGCGCTTCGAGATGACCTCGTTCCTGGATGTGGCACTCTCGCCATTCGCCATCAACAAGTTCACCCATACCGTCACCTCATCCTGGATCATCGGAGCCACCTTCGTGGTAGCCGTAAGCTGCTGGTATCTCCTGAAGAAGAGAGAAACCCAACTTGCCAAGGCGAGCATCAAGATGGGTGCCGGAGTAGGACTCATCGCCACTCTGCTGGCTGCGATGACCGGCGACAATTCCGCCTATCGGGTGGCACAGGTGCAGCCAATGAAACTGGCTGCGATGGAAGCATTATATAATGGTGGAAAGGGTGAGAGCCTTACGGCGATAGCAGCCGTTCATCCCTTCCGGCAGCCCGATTACGAAAACGAGCAGGAGCCAGCCATGCGCATCGCCATCCCTAACATGCTCTCGTTTTTAGCCACCCGCACAGCCGACGGCTACGTACCTGGCGTGAACGATATTATCAAGGGTTACACTAACGAGGATGGCACCCGTGAACCATCCGTGCAGGAAAAGATAGCCCGGGGCAAGAAGGCGATAGTTGCCCTGAAAACCTATCGCGAAACCCAGGCGAAAGACCAGCTCCCTATCCTCAGGGAGAATATGAAATACTTCGGATATGGTTACATCAAGGACGCCAAGGAACTGGTGCCGAGCATCCCAATCTGCTTCTACGCCTTCCGCCTGATGGTGGGAGTAGGCTGCCTGCTCATCCTCTTCTTCGCCCTCAGCCTATTCTTGGTTTATAAGAAGGAAATCGCCCAATACCGATGGTTCCTCATTTCCGCCATCATCATGATTCCGCTGGCTTACATCGCCTCAGAATCGGGCTGGATAGTAGCAGAAATCGGTCGCCAGCCTTGGACCATCCAAGACCTGCTGCCAGTAAGCGCCGCCATCTCCGACATCGAGGCAGGCAGCGTGGCCACCACCTTCTTCATCTTCCTGGCACTCTTCACCACCATGCTCGCCGTGGAAATCAGCATTCTGGTGAAGCAGATCAAGAAAGGACCGGAATATGAATAATCTCTCTGATAATCAATGTTTTACAGAAAGATTTCGAAAAGAATCATAGGATAGTTTTTCAGTAAACAACAAAACCCGAAAGTATTATGACATACGAATTTTTGCAATCATACTGGTGGTTCCTCGTATCATTATTAGGAGCCCTGCTGGTGTTTCTCATGTTTGTACAGGGAGCCAACACCTTGATTTTCTGTTTGGGAAAAACAGAAGAAGAGCGTCGCCTCATCATCAACTCCACGGGCAGAAAGTGGGAGTTCACCTTCACCACGCTCGTCACCTTCGGCGGAGCCTTCTTCGCCTCATTCCCGCTGTTCTACAGCACCAGTTTCGGCGGAGCCTACTGGCTGTGGATGATCATCCTGTTCTCGTTTGTGATTCAAGCCGTGAGCTATGAATTCCAGAACAAGATAGGTAATTTTCTTGGACCAAAGACCTTTCAAATCTGCCTCATCATCAACGGCATCGTGGGGCCTCTGCTTCTTGGCGGAGCCGTAGCCACCTTCTTCAACGGCAGCAATTTCCTGATAGACAAGGGCAATATTACCAACAGTCTGCAACCCGTCATCAGCCGTTGGGCAAACGCCAGTCATGGTCTTGATGCCCTGCTCGACCCATGGAACGTGGTGCTGGGACTTGCCGTACTGATGCTAGCCCGCATCCTGGGCATGCTCTACATCAAGAACAACATCGAGCACCAGCAGATTCAGGAGCGCTGCACCCGCCAGTTGCCATGGAATGCCCTGCTCTTCCTATTGTTCTTCCTGCCATTCCTCATCAGATTGATGATAAAGGATGGATTCAGCACTTCTTCCAGCATTACGATAGAGAGCATGAAGTATCTTCACAATCTTCTGGAGATGCCAATCTTGCTTGTAATATTATTAATAGGTGTAGTACTCGTTCTCTTCGGCATTTTCAAGTCATCGAGAAGCGTGCAGTATAGAAAGGGAATCTGGTTTACGGGCATCGGAACCGTGCTCACCGTGCTGGTTCTGCTGCTGATAGCCGGTTGGAACAACACCGCCTACTATCCGTCGAACATCGACCTTCAGAGTTCGCTCACCCTCGCCAACAGTTGCAGCAGCGAGTTCACGCTCCGCACCATGGCGATAGTTTCCCTCCTCATCCCGTTCGTGCTCGCCTACATCGTCTTCGCCTGGCGTGCCATCGACCGCAAGCGCATCACGCAGGAAGAAATAGAGCAGGGAGAAGCGTATTAAAAAAGGCAGAAAAAGTGAGTCTCTTCAAAAGTCCCACAGATTCCACAGATTTACACAGATTCATTCTTGCCATAAACGGGAGGAGAATCCCCCAAATATCCAAACAAAAAAACTGCGTCATCTGCGAAATCTGCGTGTTTTTTTCCAAAGACCGAACAAGTCCAGAATCTGTGTATATCTGTGAAATCTGTGGGACAAAGAAAATCCTACAGCTCTATCACCTCCAAATCATCCGGAACGAAGATTCTACCCTTGAAGTTCTCGGCAGCTTCACGGGTATAATTTTCTTTACGATTAGCGAGCGTTTTCTCCTCCGTATGATACAGGATAAGATTCTTCACGCCCAGTTCCTCCGCCTGTTTTCCGGCATCAAGCGCCGTGCTGTGGCATTTCTCATAAGGCTTGAACGTATCGCGGTCGGCATAGAGGCAGAACGCCTCGCACATCATCCAGTCAGCCCCCACTATGTAGCGTCGGTTCTGCTCGTTATAAGGTTCATCGCCCAGGCACGCCAAGACCAAAGGCTTATCCGATTCATCAGAAGAAGAAGGCAGCTCCGCCCGGAATCCAAACTGCTTCTCCTTAGTAGACTGAATATCAAAGCATTCCAGCTTCATATCCCCCACTTCGAAACAATCGCCATCTTCCAGCTGATGGAACACCACCCTTTCAGCCACCTTAGCCAGTTGCTTCTTGGCAAGAATCATGTCGATGATGGTCTTGATCACCTTCATCACCTTGTCGTTTCCATACACATGCAGCAATCCCTCGTAACCCTTACATTGTGCCACCATTCGGATTACCCAGATTACACCCAGCACATGGTCGGTATGCGCATGGGTAACGAAGAGGTGATGAATATCAGAAATCTGAACATTCACCTTCTTCAGCTGCGCCAGTATTCCGTTTCCTCCGCCCGCATCCACCAGCATTAGGGTGCTGGGAGTCTGGAGCACAAAACAGGTATTATAAATTTGGGAAACCGTAGCATTTCCCGTTCCGAGCATCGTAATTTGAGCCGTAATCTTATCCATTGTCTTATTCGTTATCTATTTGATTCACGCCCACAAAACTACTCATTTTCTGATAAACCACCAAGAAAAAGCCCCGAAAACTTTGCGTATTCCAAATAATAATCTTAACTTTGCGGGAGAAAAAGCAAAAAAGCTTCGAATATGGCAGAAATAGAAAGAAAAAAAAGGATTTATCGCAAGCGCATCCCATACGGAAAGCAAAACTTCGAGGATGTAATAGAAAGAGATTGTTACTATGTTGACAAGACTCCATTCATAGAGAAAATAGAAGAATCTAACATGTATTTCTTCTTCATACGCCCTCGCCGCTTTGGCAAGAGCCTTACCCTCTCCATGCTCGAGAACTATTACGACATCAATAAGAAAGATAAATTCGAGAGCCTCTTCGGCAACCTTTATATAGGAAAGAATCCTACTCCCGAACGCAACAGCTATCTCATCCTACACCTCAATTTTGCCATGATTTCAGCAGGATTGGATAATTATAAAAAGGGACTTGATGCCCATTGCAACAACAAGTTCAATTCCTTCTGCAGCAGATACGCCCACCTTTTGCCACCGGACATAAAGGAAGAGATGAACCAGAAGGAAGATGCCGTTGCCCAATTGGGATTTCTATGCGACAAATGTGCTGAAGCAGGCTTGAAGATTTATCTCTTCATCGACGAATACGACCATTTTACCAATCAGATTCTTGCCCACAAGGAGCATGAATCCCGATACCGCGAACAGACTCACGGCGAGGGGTATCTGCGACATTTCTTCGACACCATCAAGGGAGCCGCTGGAGATTCATTGGGCAGAGTTTTTGTTACAGGAGTTAGTCCTGTAACCATGGACGACCTGACCAGCGGTTTCAATATCGGCACCAATTATTCCCTATCTCCGGAATTCAACGAGATGGTAGGATTTACCGAGGAGGAAGTGCGTGAAATGCTGGGTTATTACGCCAACGTGCTGCCATTCCGCCATAGCGTGGATGAGCTGATAGAAGTGATGAAGCCATGGTATGATAATTATTGCTTCTCAGAAGAAGAGTACGGCAAGACAACCATGTACAACTCTGTAATGGTACTCAATTTTGTGGACAATTATATCCGCAACGATTACGATATTCCTGATAGCATGTTGGAAACCAATATCCGCATAGACTACGACAAGATTATTCGCAAACTTATCCGTTACGACAGAGAATTCTCCCACAATTCCGGTATCATAGAAGATATGTTAGTCAAAGGGTTCGCCTTGGGAGATTTAAAGGACATTTTTCCATTTCCATCCAATTGCACTAATGACCCCGATAGTATTCTTAGTCTGCTCTTCTATTTCGGCATGATTACTATAGATGGTTCTTATCAGGGCTACAACAGATTCGTGATTTCCAACAAAGCAACACGCCAACAGATATACAAATTATTGAGAGAAGAAAATGTACAAATAGGTGAAAATCATTTTTAATTGTACCGAATTCGATACAATAAGGAAAAAAACTTAATAACAGCTTTGTGTGTTTCGCCATGGCAGAAATAAAAGACAGAATATTACCCGTAGGCATTCAATCTTTCGAAGAAATCAGAAAGAAAGGATACCTTTATGTTGACAAGACAGATATCATCTGGCAACTTGCCAACAGGGGCAGAAAATATAATTACCTGAGCCGCCCACGCCGCTTTGGTAAATCCGTTCTCGTGGATACACTCCAGGCATATTTTGAGGGAAGAAAGAAACTCTTCGAGGAACTGAAAATCATGGATTTAGAGACAGAATGGACCAAGCATCCAGTCATTCGCCTCGACATGAGCCGGGCAGGATCCTCGGCTCATGAGCTCAACGCTTATCTGAATCAAGCATTCAAGGAATATGAACAGAAATATAACATAGAGACATCCCCTGCCGACCCCTTGCCCAATCGTTTTGATGCCATCATCCAATCTGCTTATCAGCAGACCGGACAACAGGTAGTCGTTCTCGTCGAAGGATACGACTCTCCCCTTCTGAATTCCTGGAATACGCCTCATCACGAGGAATGTGTTTCCATCTATCTTAACGTATTTACCATTTTGAAGGCAGATGACGAATACGAGGAATTCGTCTTAATAACAGGTACTACCAAATTCACAAAACTATCTCTATTCTCTGGACTCAATAATCTGAGCAACATCAGTTTTGAGCCAGAGTATGCAGCCATCTGCGGAATTACAAAAGAAGAATTGCAGAATGACTTCAAGCCAGAAATAGAGAAGTTAGCAGTTTACGAAAATTGGACATTTGATGAAGCCGTAGCACAACTCCAAGCCCATTATGGCGGTTATCACTTCAGCCGCAAGAACATGGTAGATGTGTTCAATCCGTTCAGCCTCATCAAGGCTTTATCATTAACGAAGATTGACAACTACTGGGATTCATCAGAGACCGCCCCTCTCCTTCCACCCTTAGAAATAAGTTTGGAAAACAGATTGGAAGATTTAGAAAACTGCGCTCTTATGAATACCATTATTGAGACAGCTGATGTTTCAGAAGGAGGAGCAGAATTGTTTTTCTATCAGTCAGGTTATCTTACCATCAAGGGGTACTACGACAGAGTTTATCTTCTCGGTTTTCCAAACCATGAGGTACGCCAAGCGTTATACGAAATGGTATTGCCGGTCCATACCTAAAGCCATTAGTTGATTTAGGGAAAATAGTAAGAAAATCACCACGAGTTAGATGTTTTTTCAGCTGTAGAGTCGCAGATAAGAGCAATTAGCAATTGTAATATAAAATCAAACAAAAATAAAATTGCCTATGCACGGAATTCAGATTGTATAAACGAATGAAAACTATACTACAAAGAGGATATAAAATCGGAAAATCAACTTTGAATCGGCGACAAATGCCAAAATATCATTAATTTATCGCCGATTATAGAATTTCAGATTTTAAAATCGATTTTAGAACTTAACCTTTCTATAACAAGAAATTAAATAAAAACTAATTGAAAAAGACTGATTGAAGTAGTAGAATAGACTATCGTCATGTACAAAAAATAAGCAAAGAAAGGCATAAACAATTTATAGTCGTGCAGATAAAGAAGTTTTTCTTTGTGAATTAGAGAAATTAAACAATCACAATTACAGAAAAACTACTCTCAAAAAATATTTTTCCTAAGATTAGCGTTAAAGAACGTAATCTAATGCAAAGTTTTAAAAGTTTTTTGTACTTTTGCAGATTGTCTAAGGTCAGCGTGCGGATCGGATATAAAGGAAATCTATTTTCAAATACGACTACACACGGTAGATTTTATAAAATAAAAACTAGAAACATGGCAAAAGAATACAATCCCAAAAACGCCAACTCGATTCTAAAACATGGCGAGAAATTACTTGGTCATTCGCTGAGAGAGTTGCATCCTGAAGCAATTGCCCCTCACGGAAAGGGCGGTTTGGGCGAAGCCGTGGAAGAGTTTCATTATGGCTATAAACCAAACTCTGTTGCAGAACCAGACTTTAAAGAGGCTGGTTTGGAACTCAAATGTACGCCATTAAAAGAGCTTAAGAAAGATAAGAGTATGGCTGCCAAAGAGCGACTTGTACTCAATATCATTAATTATATTGAGGAAGCAAAAGAAACTTTTGAAACAAGCAGTTTTTGGAAGAAAAACAAATTACTTCTTCTGATGTTTTATCTTCATGTAGCTAATGTAAATCCCGTGGATTTGGTATTTAAATTAATTCGTAAATGGAAATTTCCCAAAGATGACCTGAAGATTATCAAAGATGATTGGAACTTTATACATTCAAAAATCCTACATGGACAAGCGCAAGAGTTATCGGAAGGCGATACATTCTATCTTGCAGCATGCATGAAAGGCAGTAAAGCAAAGGAAGATATGCGCGACCAACCCGGCACTAACGAGCGGGCACAACAAAGAGCATACTCGCTTAAAACAGGATATATGAACAAGATTATCCTTGACTCTTTTCTTGATGAGGGAATTAATCATCAATTAAATATCACTCCAAAAAGATTAGAAAAGCTTCAGAAGAAATTCGCATCGGACAAGATTGTAAAATCGCTACGCTGTTATAAGCCAAAAGAAACATTTGAGCAACTTGTCATAAGACGTGTAGAACCATTCTATGGTAAGACAGTTGAGAAAATCGGAAAAAAGCGTAAGGTAAAATTAAATGTAAAAGCCAAAGATTTAGCATATAACGTCTGCCGGGCTATATTCAATATAAAGACACGCAAAATACAAGAGTTTGAGAATGCAAACATTTCTTTGAAAACGATAGTGTTAGAAGCAAATCGTGATAAAATAATTGAGTCTATGTCGTTTCCATATATCAGATTTGTGGATATTAAAAATGAAGAATGGGAGAATTCAGAGTGGCACAAGCAACTCTCTGCCAAATTCTTATTTGTCGTATTCCGAAAATCTCCAGATAGAGATAAAAGAAAGATGAAACTCGTTAAAGTCTTCTTTTGGAATATGCCATACAACGATTTAAAAGAGACTGAGAGACTTTGGGAAGATACTAAGCAGAAAGTTTGCAATGGCGACTATGACCATTTCATAACAAGCAAAGCAAATGGAATCTGCCACGTACGCCCTCACGGAACTAAAGGTCAAACCGTGTTAACCTCACAAGGAAACAGGGTGCAGCCCAAATGTTTTTGGCTAAATAATGATTATATACTTAATATCGTATTGAACGAATTAAACTGATGGCAGTAACTGAAGATAGAAGATTTACTAAAGAACAAGTCTATACCCTACTTGAAGGAGCAAAGGGCAAGACTTTAGGTGAGGTTGATAAATCCCACCAGTTTTCTCGTACCTTAGAAAGTAAAAAGATTACAGGTATCGCTGGAGACGTAATAGAACAATCTGTTTTCGGTTACAAAAAAGACAGCAAACAGGAATGTGATATTGAGATTGATGGTGTTCTTACGGAAGTTAAGACCACCGGAGTTCGTGTACCCAAGAGAGACCTGAAGAATGTAAGCGGGAAAAAAGGAGAAGCTTATAATGTTTACCTAGGTGCAAAGGAAGGTATCAGTATTACACATGTTACCTTTGAGCCTCCGATACAGACAGACTTCAACACCTCTCATTTTTGGGAAAAATCAGAACGGCTTTTAATTATATTCTATGAATATAAATCATACGAAGTTGTGCCTGCTTCCGGCTATGCTAAGTTCCCTATTGTTGACTACTGCTACAATTCTTTCTCACAAGAAGAAAAAGACAAATTACGAAACGACTGGGAGATTGTCAGCAATCACCTGCAACAGGTTTATCATGATTATCAGGATGCAGAAAAGCGTAACGAACAACTGGTTGGTTTCACTCACCTTCTTCGTCCAAATCTCTTGCTGATAGAATTAGTACCAGGATTCAAGCGCACAGCAACAGGCTCTTACCAGAAGCCCCGATATAGATTGAAACAGACTTTTGTTGATTACATCGTACGAGGACATTTTGACAAAAGCAGAGCAAAGAACGAAATCGTATTGAAAGAATCTTTTTCAAGTTTCGCCCAGCTGGATGATCGTTGCCATGCACTTACATTAAAGTATAAGGGCAAGACTTTACCAGAGCTAAGAGAAATGCTCGGAATAGATGCTAAGGTCAAGGATATTTCTGCTAAATGCGTTATCCGTATGTTCGGAACCGATTGCAATAGGTTAAATCAGATTTCAGACTTTAACAAAGTTGGTATCATAGCGAAGACCATCACGATTACGCCCCAAGGTGGAAGAACAGAGGATATGAAGCTCAAGCACATCGACTTTGAAGAATGGGCAGATAGAGATGCAGACTTTGAAGATTCCGATGTATACGATTACTTCTGTGAGCACAGTTTCCTCTGCCCAATCTTCTGTGAGCATGATAGTAAAGACCCGAGCAAGACCGTTTTTGAAGGTTTTAAACGCTTTGCATTTGATGAAGAATTCATCGAGAATGAAGTTCGGCGTACCAGGGAGGATTCCAGAAATCTGATTCATAGGAATGAGTTGGAATGGGAATACGTTTATGACAAAAAGGGTAATAAACGTATGAACAATAGCGGTTCCTATATGGGAGCACCAAACTTTCCAAAGAGTTCTGAATACAAAGTGTTCTTCCGCGGAGGTGCAGATGTTTCTACAGAGAAAACAAGAACAGAATGTGTAAACGGCATTAGTATGCTACCACAATTCTTCTGGCTCAAGGGTTCATATATCGCAAATAAATTACAAGAAATTCCATACATATAAATATGTCTAAAAATACAATAAAGGTAGTAGAACTTTTCGCCGGCGTAGGCGGGTTTCGCATAGGTTTGGAAGGCGCATCGGATGCCTACCAAACTATTTGGAACAACCAATGGGAGCCATCAACCAAACATCAGGATGCTTCGCTCGTTTATAGAGCACGTTTTGGGTCCAAAGGTCATAGTAATCAAGACATCAATACTGTTCCTACAAACGATATTCCTGATCATGATTTATTAGTTGGCGGTTTCCCTTGCCAGGATTATTCAGTAGCCTCAACGTTGAGCCGTTCAGGCGGAATTGAGGGCAAAAAAGGTGTGCTTTGGTGGCAGATTTATCGCATATTAAACGAGAAGGGAGATAACCGTCCAAGTTATATTTTCTTTGAAAATGTTGACCGTTTGCTGGGTTCTCCAGCCAAACAGCGAGGACGTGATTTTGCCATTATTCTTGCTTCACTTGCCGATTTAGGCTATACCGTAGAATGGCGAGTAATTAATGCTGCAGATTACGGAATGCCTCAGCGTCGCCGCCGCACTTATATCGTGGGTTACCGCGAGGATTCTCATGTATCTAAGCAAGTACAGGAGTTGAAAGATTGGGTGCTTTATGAAGGAGTCCTGGCAAAGGCATTTCCTTTTAAACCCAAGGAAAAGACACTTTCTGAATTTGAGATAAATGGAACCATAAAGGAAGTCTCCGACAGTTTTAATAAAGGTGAGAAAGACAGTCCGTTTGGTAATGCAGGTATCATGCGCCATCGCCAGGTATATTCCGTAGATGCAGAGGCTATTTATGAAGGACCAATCATGACACTTGGCAGCAATATAGTAGATGAAAAATTTGTACCTGAGGAGTTTTTTATTTCAGAAGAAGAACTGGCAAGATGGGAATACGAGAAAGGTGCAAAGAAAATAGAACGTACCACAAAAGAGGGTTACAAATACCTTTTCTCCGAAGGAGGAATGGCTTTCCCTGATTCGCTGGACAAGCCTTCACGCACGATTATCACGGGAGAAGGCGGTGCATCTGCATCACGCTTCAAGCATGTTATCAAGACTGCTTCTGGCCGTTATCGCCGTTTGATTCCTTTAGAATTAGAGCGTCTGAATATGTTCCCAGACAATCACACCTTACACCCCGATGTGACAGATGGTCGTAGAGCCTTTCTGATGGGTAATGCCCTGGTGTGCGGTATCGTACAGCAGATAGGAAAAAGTCTTTATCGCTTCATCTTTGAGAAAGAACCAGTTTCTTCTCATCCAATAGATACTCAACGTGATGCGCAACCCAAGCTGAATCTTGAATTGTTTTCAGAAATGGATTCTTATTTACTAAAGAACAAGCCTAAGAAGAGCTATACGCTGGATATGAACAAAAACCTGCTGGTAGGTTTTGTGAAGGAAGATAATACAGATTATTTTCTTGATGGTGGTCAGACTAAAATCTACTATACAGGTAAGACGAAGTCTTTCCCTTCTACCATTGCGCTCAATAAGCTCTATTATTTCATGCCTTATATCAAGGGTAAAGGAATAAAAGACTTGTATCTCATCCGCATTGCCCGCATAGGCAGCAAGGCTGAGATTCATCCAGAGTCAGACGACAAAGACCCACGCCTTGTGTTTGAGTTGGAATATCTGGAGAGCTTGCCAAACTACATGATGCTGAAGCCTAATATCTTCAACACCTATAGAAACACAGTTCTAGGAAGAGTGATGGGGGATTTATAAATCCATCCCCCACTCTTTCTATATCAGAGAGATTATTAAAACTCATAAATAAAACAATCAATATAAAACAAAAATAGACAATGGCTAAATTTCAAATTTACCAATTTATGTTTCGTCCTATAAACGAAAATCAGCTTGAATTACCTTTTGAAGACTTTCATGCCATAAATGTTCAAGACTCACTTAAAAGAAAACAGGATTTGTTAGGAAGTGTACTTAATGATTTTGCATACGAGCCTAAAGAACATAAAAGAAACTTTTACACCCATAACTATATATACCAATACCGCTTCTATGTTAACCAAGATAACATCTATATATTGCGCTTGGCCAATAATAAGAAAACAAAGGTTGAATCAGACTTCAACGTTGCAGAACTAGACAATCATCCTTCATGTTTAGTGATTATTGACAATCGTAAAGACAGACAGATTATTGCCATAGAATGCAATTCAGCATTCTCTAATACTGCAATGGTTGCAGACATTTTGCAATATAATTTCCGCCAAAAGTTAAGTTTTCAACGTCTCACTTTAGACATATCTGGCAAATTTCATACCTCAGAGTTTTGGCAGGTTATAAATGATAGTATGAAGTTCAAGGGTATTGAGTTTGTTGATTTTCCATTTGCTTATCCAAATCTTCCAAAGATAAGTGATTATGTGGGCGATTATTTTACGGACTTAGCTCGCCGTACCAATAGTGAACCAACCTTGCATCTTCAGGGACAAAACCATGAGAGCGTAAATATTGATTCTAAAGACATTTGGATATTGAATGCCATAAAAGCTTGTGCTGCAAGCGGAAGACCAATCGTTATCAAGCCTAAAGGAAGTAGATTGAAAAAGATTGGAGTAGAAAGTCCTGTGATTGAAGAAATTTCCGATAAGGCTATAAAGGAGTTAAGCGATAGCGATTTATTTAACTCCAAATTTGAAAAGATTGTAGAATTCCTCAACCAAATAAAACTTGTGTATGAGTAATCTGGAATCAAAAATGTTCGAAATCTTCCTCTCCGACCAGCTGTTCTGCTCGCTCTATTCCGCACTTAACTTTATGGAAGAGAAATATCAAGCTCCATCACCCATAAACATATGGATGGATTCTCTGCAAATAATGCAAGAAATAGGTAATATCAGCAGGGCTGACCTCATCATAGGCCGCATGTTTGCTGAAAAATCGCAGATTGAGGCTTTATGCGAAGAAGCCGTAGTATTCTACATGCACATGGCAGCAGGTCGAGAGGAATCACAAAAGCCTACAGCTTTAAAAGATGCGCTAGCCCGACTACTGATAGCACATGGAGAATTGTGGAAGACCTTGTACATGGAAATCAGAAAGTCAGAACAGGGTGAAGAATCAAAAGGTTACTACATTACCCCTTGTGATTACGGCAGTAAGGTAAACCAGATTGTTTCCCTCGTAAAGGAAGAACTGGATTCTATAAAAGAAAACAATCTTGACTTGGAGCAAGTTAAGAAGGTTGTAAAATCAATCGTAGATAACAGTATGGGCCTTACCAGTAGTGCTATAGAATCTATTCTTCTCCCATTAATGACAACCAACGAGGAATACAATCTTGCATTTAATGAGGATGTGAATCGCTTGAAAGAGAAACTGGAATCTAAGACCAAGACCAATTTCAATTTTGAAAAACTTAATGACATTCACGATAATGATCAAGTTCAAATAGGAAGATAAATTATGGCAGATATCAAAATGGAATTTAATGGTAATGTGAGTATTGGTAAAATGTTTGATATTCACGACAACCAGCAGGTTAAAGTTCATTATAACGGCTATTCGGAGGACAAGGAAAAACAAAGTCAATCTCAGAAAAAAATTTCAGAAGAAGAAAAGGTTACTTTAAAAACGAATCAGGAAGCATTACAAAAAGAAATCTTCCGCTTTGTGCATCCTTCACTAGAAGAAAGTGAAGAACAAATGGTGCATCGTGAGGTAGAAAGATTGGTAAAGCGTTTTGACATGAAAGAGATTTGCATACGGCTGAGTCAATTGAAAAAGGACAAGAAATTGCTCCTGCCGGAAAGCCCCCTAAAAGCATATAATGAATTGGTACGAATGGGATTACCAACGAATAAAGGAGGATTTGAATACAAAACGTTTTGTAAATATTACAATAAGGTATAGGGATTGTTTTTATAGCGACCGACACTTGATATAAAATCAAGTATCGGCCGTTTTTTTTTTGCATTTATACCAAATATGCGATAACACAAAGAGAGACAATCGGAGATAACCAGAGAACTTTAGAGAAATTGAGAGAACATTAGAGATGCGACTTTCTAAAAGTATTGAATCAAGCTTTTTTCTCCCTACTTTTGCACTCGTCGAAGAAACAAGATAAAAATCCGGAATGGTTTCGGATTTCCTTGAATCATCTTCGTTTTTTTCAGAATTATGAATACAAAATTGATGCGAGTGGTGCAGCAGGGCGAAGCCTTCGCTGTGCAGAGTCAGAAGAGTGAGAACGGGCAAATCATGAAATGCAACATCGTGCTGCAGGAAATGGGAGGCAAGTATGAAAACCAGTACGTAGCCACAATGCTGGGCAACCTGGCACAATGCAAGTTCTATCCCGGCGATGTGGTGGCCGTCACGATGAGATTCTCTACACGTGAATATAATGGACAGGTGTATCAGGATATTCTCTTGACAGACTTGTATAAATTTAATTGATTTTTATTTACTAACCCGAGTGGAGTGAGTGAAGAAATCTCCGGAGGTAAGTAGCGCTACGTTTCTCGCTTTCTTTGCTCTCAATTTCACTAAGGTTATGACAGAAAATATCAAAGACATCCATCTGTTGATGGACAGCAGTTCACGGTCAAATCACATCTTGTTCCCTAACACGGAATTGGGAATTGACCTCAAATTGATGACACGCAAGCCGGGACGCTTGGCTGTCGGAGAATACCTGGACGGTACCATCACACGCGATGGCGAAGACCACTTCTCTTTCATCCAAGACGACTCCAACAAGAAGAAAGTGAAGGTGATACAGAGAAATCCGCACGTGTATGAAGGTACGTTTATCAACATCAACCGCAAACCGGACGGAACTCTCTACCCTACCTTCAACCGTCCACGATACACAAAGAAGTTTACCTTCCAGGATTTCTGCTGGGAAGCTGCCAATGAACTTCGCATGGTAGTGGGCGAAATGGCAAAGAAATAAAACGGAGTTTTGGGCTTTATAGAGAAAAGGGAACTGGGGTAAAATCTTCCAATATTCCAGTTCTTCCAATATTCCAAAAAGTGTATAAAAAGACAAATCCCCTTTCTTAAGACTTTATAACTAATTGATATATAGATAGTTATATAAGATATACAGGAAGGACGCACCCTCTAAAAATTAATTGGAAGATTTGGAATTGGAAGATTCTTGCCTATCCCCTTTTCTCTAAAAGGCTTATAATCAATAAATTATATCAAAACAGAAAAGACAAATATGAAATACGATATCACCAAAAGTGCTGCTCCCAAGATGCCAAAACTGGGAAAAGGCACAGAATGTATACAACTTTTGCTCTCGCAAGTATCAAAAGACATGCATGAACCCCTTGTACCGATACTCTTTCCTATTCTCGGAGCGCAGGTCAGCGAGACGGAATTCCAGTATCCCGACCTCAGTTGGAAGGAGTTATGCGGCATGATGGGCAATCTCGTGGCCGATTCGGGATGTAACAAAGGGCAGTTATCTAATTTAGTGGAAGCCATCTGCAGAAACTTCAGAGATCATGACGATAAGGAACTGGAGAAACTCGTGGAGTGGCAGAAGCAGATAAAATCAAAGTCGGCCAACAAGGAAAAACCAGTTCGTCCTGATGTGAGTTTCTGGTTTCCACCTTGTGATGTGACCAATGCTGCTTTCATTCAGAATGCCATGGCATGCGAGAAACTTGGCGAGCGCACACAATATCTCAATATGCCCGAGGTAGAAATGGCCGACAGGATGTGTGGCGGACATAAGCAGATTTCGCAGATGCTGCGCAATATCTACGACCGCCAACGTTCTGGTGCCTTGCGAGCCACAGCCGATGGCGTAACTGGCAACCCTGTGCTCCGTACCAACATCACCATTTCTTCTACTCCTTTCGCCACACGTAAGTTCTATAAGAGCGAGCTTTTCAACGGTACTTTCGGCCGAATGGTTTTCTCCTACAAGGCTCGACAGGGACGCGAGGGAAAGATTCCGAGACAGGGTAAATACGACGATACTTTCTATCAGAAGCTGGACGAGTATCTGGTGAAACTCAGCATCTGCAAAGGGCGATTCATCATCAAGCCGCTGAACAAACTGGCCGACCATCTGGCTGCTGACATGGCTTCGCTGGCCGACCTGACGGATGATGATGTGCTCTGGGACATCTCGAAGCGCTCTATCGTGTCGGCATGGAAGGCTGGCTGCCTGCTCTGGGTTTTGAACAACCAGACGTGGACGAAGTCGATGGGCGAGCTGGTGGAATGGATGGTTTATCACGACCAGTGGAGCAAGATGCAGATATTTGCTGATATGCTGAGCCAGGAAGCCGATTCTGTGAGCGAGGCGCAACGCAGAGGGCCGAAGAATCTGCTCGAGGATTTGCCTGATTCTTTCAACGAGTCTCAACTGGAGGCACTTCGTCTCTCATTAGGTAAATCGAAAGAGGGCACGAAAAATCAGCTCTATAAGTGGGTGTTCCGCAAATTCATCACCTTCTCTAACCAGACGGGACTTTACTCTAAGACACAGGAATACCTGAAGGGGAATGAGAAATGACAAATGACAAATGAGAAATGAAATTTTGGAAAATGGAAAAATATGAAATTGAAAAGCTGCGCAACCTCCCGATAGAAGAGGTTGCCAGCCAACTGGGACTGCAAGTGGCGAGACATAAAAGCCTATGCCCTTTTCATAGCGATCATCATGCAAGCCTGTCGTTCAATACGAGGAAGAACCTGTGCCGCTGCTTTGTCTGCATGGACGAGAGCCTCGACTCCATCGGACTGGTCATGAAATCGCTACACGTGGATTTTCCCAAGGCGTGCTTCTGGCTCGCAGAAAGGAATGACATTCTCCTGGAGAAAGGCAGGGGAAGGAATGGCTGGCGGAGGGATAGCAGCTCATCTCCTGCTGCTTCGGCAGTATCTTCGGCTGCTTCGGCTTTATCTGCTGCTTCAGCTGCACCCCGCTCTTTTGATGCACCCCACGCTTTTGATGCAGCACGATATGCGAGATTCTTCGAACATCCGTGGCTGAACGAGGCTGCCTGCAGATTTCTTTTTGATGAGAGGAAGATTGACGGAAGAGTGGCGAGATGGTGCAGACTGAGTTCGTGGACCGACCGCAAGGGGGTGAACTGGCTGCAGATTCCTTACTTCGACAGGGAGGGACGATTAGTGGGGATTCAAAACCGCAATCTGGATTTTCATCGAAAATCTCGTCCCACAGATTCTATGGATTCTGAAAAGACGGGGAAAAGTTCTTGTCCCACAGATTTCACAGATGGCACAGATTCTAAGGGTTCTGAGGATGGCACAGATTCCGAGGAGGCACCACGATTCCGATTTCCCTACGGCAGCCAATGCGGAATCTACAATCTGCAGGTGCTGAATTTGCTGACGCCGGGAGAAAGGCTTTTCATCACGGAGGGATGTAGCGACTGCTGGGCGATGCTTTCTGCCGGGCATAAGGCGATTGCCATTCCTTCTGCCACGCTTCTCAAACCTGAGGACAGGGATGTGCTCGCCTATATCAGCGAAACGTTCGGAGTGGAATGGCACATGTTTCCCGACAGGGATGCGCCGGGAGAAAGACTCTTCCTGCAACTCAGGGAGATTCTGCCCTCGCTCATCCATCACCAGTTACCCTTAGGATGCAAGGATTTCGGAGAGGCTTATCTGAAGGGATTCAATCCCGCAGATGAAATCAATCCGCAGAAAGGATAATTCTCTCGCTCTGAAGGATTTTTTCTGATGGAATTTCTCGCTGAAGAAATCAATCTTTTATAAAAAATGTCTTATAAAAATTTAGTAATATGGAAGATTTTATCATTCGTTCGTACACCAAGAAGGAACTGGCTCTGATGTATTTTCCCCAGAGCAATCCTCGTACCGCCGTCAATCACCTGATGGTTTGGATTCGCCGCTGCACCCCACTCTGGGATGAGCTCCTGCAGACGGGTTACAAAACTACCAGCAAGGAGTTTACGCCCAAGCAAGTAAGGGCCATTATCGAACAATTGGGGGAACCGTAGAATCGCTGGGGTGACCTGAGAGGAATAGCACAAATAAAATATCTGGAGTGTATGAAGCCTCATCATACACTCCAGATTTTTATATCAAGTTCATTCTAAAAACACCCCGTATAATGGCATGTTGGTAATAGCACCTTTATATTCCGTAAATATTAAGAGTTTTTAACCCTACAACACGAAAATGGTAAAATTTTGCTCTAAAAAAGCGAAAATGGTAAAATTTACACAAATTAACTCTACAAGACGAAACTGGTAAAATTTTACTCTGAAAGAGCGAAAATGGTAAAATTTTAGGGGATTTCAGACTAAATATTCCGCAATCGCACGGCATCGCACGACATCGCACGACTGGGTATGAGGAATGCCGTATCTTTGCATCGTGATTCAGAAAGCGCTGAAAAATCACTTTCCTAACTGGGAAAATATTTTTCTCTAACTGGGAAGCTGAAATTCAAACCAAAATTCGTCAAACCAGACTCCAAGCCCTGTTACGAGTCCTTCGAATCTCTTACCGGAAATCTTCGGAAAAGAAGAAACCCGAGAGGGAACTTTCCCGAAAAGGAGAAGCCCGAAAGGGAACTTTCCCGAAAGCGAGGAAATCTTTTTTGGAAATCCTTCTGCGAGAGACGAAGCTAAAAGGGGGCAAAATGCTTATGAGCCAAAACATGAAAGCATTCATCAGGTATCTCATCGTGGCCGTGTGCTCTGCCGTCGTCACATTCCTCTCCAGCTCGTGTACTGCGGGACTCGTAATCGGAAAGAACCAGCGACAACATCAGGAGAACAACATCTCCACCCGGGCAGATTCTTCCCATTTCGTTCCGACCATTACCATCCGGTAAAGGCTGCGAAGGGAAATCAATCAATTATTTCAATCAATTCAATCCAGACTCCAAACCTCGAAACGAGTCCTTCTCCCTACCCTCTAACCCCCAAGAATCCTGATTTTCCGAGGAAACATAATGCAAGAAAAGTCTTGACAGGCGGAAAGGAAGAAAAACAGATTTTTGGAAAAACGGGGAACCCCGGAAAGATTTCCGAAAGGGAGAAGTTTACAGGAGGTTTTATCATTATGGCTATCAATTTGAAAGCAAAGGAAACCCTCATCCAAGTGGGTGAGCAAAAGGGTAATTACCGTTACGTGCTCGGTACTGACTTGTACAGTAAACTGACTGAGAGCAAGGTGATTCAGGAGGCAGCACTCCGAAGTGGTGTGAGCCGAGGCGTGATGCAGGCTTGTTGGGATGCAGCCGGCAACGTGATCATGGCATGGGCAACTGAAGGACACTCTGTAGCCATCCCCGGTTTGGGAACCATGCGATTTGGCGTTCGTGCCAAGAGCGTAAGTAATGTGGCAGAAGTGGCAAGCAGTCTGATTACCAGCCGTCGTGTTATCTTCACTCCTAACGTGGAGATCAAGAACGAGCTCCAGCGTACCGCCATCCAGATTACCTGTTACGACCGAAACGGCAAACTGGTTAAGAAAGTGACCTCTGGCGACAAGGGCGATGTGGAAGACCCAGACAAAGAGCCTAATGGTTCTGAGGGCGAGAACAGCGGCAGTAAGCCTAATGGCGAAAACAAGGGCGACAGCGGCTCTGAAGGCGGCAACAAGGGCGATACCGGCTCTGAAGACAACGAGCTTTAGCCTTGCCCCTCATTCTGAGGGGGTTCATCTAAGCAAAGTCCCCAATCCTTGACGATTCAGTCTTGGGTTGGGGCTTTTTTACGTCCCGCAGTTTTTATTCTTCATATTTTTAGTCCCACAGATTTCACAGATTTACACAGATTTTTCATCGGACGTTTTTTTTTGTCACGCAGATTTCGCAGATGACGCAGATTTCTCATCGGGGATTTTATTCATCGGACGACACGGAATTTATTCGGAGATTTCCTGCTGAGACGATTACTCACGGATTTTCGCGGAGGCGACCTGTCCGGTCGTTGCAGATACCCCCTGAGACTGAACAAAGAGATTCACCAGAGATTCCATAAAAAATCTGTGTATATCTGTGAAATCTGTGGGACAAAACCCTCCCACGAAGAAAAATCTATAACTCGATTACCTCCAAGTCATCAGGCACCACAATCCTGCCCTTGAAAAACTCTAAAGTATATCCAGTTAATAAGGAAACAGCAGCGGCAGGACGAAAGTCATCACCACGCCGATGATAATCTGCAGAGGCAGCCCCACCTTCACATAGTCCATAAACGAGTAGCCACCCGCCTTCATCACCAGCGCATTAGGCGGCGTGGAGAATGGAGAGGCGAAGCACATGCTGGCTCCCAAGGTGACCGCAAAGAGGAAGGAATAAGGACTCACACCCACCTGCTGGGCTGCCACCAAGGCGATAGGAGCCATCAGCACGGCCGTGGCGGTATTGCTGATAAACATCGTCATCAGAGAGGTGGTGAAATAGATGCCTGCCAAGAGAGCCGTAGGTCCCAGCGCCCCTAAACTGGCCACTAATGTCTGCGAAACCAACGCCGAGGCTCCCGTCTTCTCCAGCGCCGTGGACATCGGCATCATCGCCGCTATCAGCACGATACTCTCCCAGTTGATGGTCTTGTAAGCCGCCTCCACATTACGGAAACAGCCGGCAAAGACCGTGAGCAGACCGGCTATGATGACCGCCGTAACCGGAGCCACAGGGATGAAATCAAACACCATCATCGCCACCATGAGCAGCATGATGGCTGCAGCCACAGGAGCCTTATAGTCGAGCAGCACCTTGTCGGCAGTCTTCTCTGGCTGGTCGAGCACCACCCAGTTGGAAGTATCCGAAGTGAGATGAGCCAGATTGGTCCACTCGCCCTGCACCAGAAGCATATCGCCCACATGCAGTTTGGCAGCTATCAGATTATCCGTGATATATTCCTCTCCTCGCTTCACACCCAGCACGTTGATACCGAAGCGTTTACGCAGATTGGCTTCTCCGATGCGCAGGCCTGCGAAATTGGAGGTAGGCATCACGACGATCTCCGTGAGTCCGAGGTCATAGAAGTCGATTTTCACGTCCTTCATCTTTCTCAATCCATAGTCGTGGGCAAACTTTTCTATCTTCTCCTCATCGCCCAGAATATAGAGGATATCGTGTACGGAAATCGTGCTGCTGCTCTTCGCCATGTTCTGGTTGACATCCTTCACGAGTCCGAGTTTCGACTTCTTCTCGTTTCTGATTTCGATGATGCTCACCCCGTATTTCTTCTGTATGCTGAGGTCCTTGAGCGTCTTGCCCACGATGTCCATCACCCCGCCATTTTCATCTGCCGCCCCATAGCGCTTGCTGGGTACGATGTAGCGATGCAGATTGTCGAGCAGCTGGTATTCGTCCACCAGGTCGTCGAGCGATTTCGCCTTGTCCTTCTTCTTTCCGTTCTGCTTCTTGCTGAGGAAAATCTTGCTCAGGGGCATGAGCACGATGATGCCGATGGCGATGACGATGAGACCCACGGGGAAGAAGGAGAAGAAAGCGAGCGGCTGATATCCGGCTTCCGTGAGCACCTCGTCGATGACCAGGTTGGGCGGCGTACCGATGAGGGTGAGCATTCCTCCGAGACTGCCCGCAAAGGCCAGGGGCATGAGGAAACGGCTCGACTGCATGCCCGATGCTGCCGCTAAGCTCACGATGATAGGCATCATGAGCGCCACGGTTCCGGTATTGCTCACGAAGGCTCCGATGAAGGAGGTGACGAGCATCACGAGCAGGAAGGTAATGGTTTCGTTGCCGCGCGAAAGGGCCATGAGCTTATTGCCCGTGAGCTTGGCAAGTCCCGTCTGCATGATGGCTCCACCCACCACGAAAAGACCTATCATCATGACGACGATGGGCGACGAGAAACCTGCCAGGGCTTCTGAAGGAGTAAGAATTCCGAATACGAGTAGTGCTGCCAAGGCGGTAAGAGCTACGATGTCGGCCCTCACTCTGCCCCAAATAAACATGGCAACCGTAATGATTAAAATGCTAAGCGTTATTGTCATGCTATAAAATTTGAATTAAAATCATGTTTTCGAAACAAAATCATGTTTCGATTGCAAAGATAAGCACTTTTTCAGAAAAAACAAAGAAATTGGTAAAAAAACTTTGCTCATATCAAAGTATTATACTAACTTTGCAGACGGAAAAGAAACATTAAAACTCCAAAATGATAAAGAAAGGTAAACATACAGTATTATTTATTTGCCTCGGCAATATCTGCCGCTCCCCTGCGGGTGAAGGCATCATGAAGAGTCTCGTAGAAAAGGCGGGACTGAGCGACGAGTTTGAAATCGATTCTGCCGGTATCGGCAACTGGCACGTAGGACAATTGCCCGACAGCCGTATGAGAAAATGTGGCGCGGAGCACGGTTATGATTTCAACAGTCACGCCCGCCAGTTTAAGAAATCAGACTTCGACCGCTTCGACACCATCGTGGTGATGGACAACGACAATTACCGTGCCATCACGTCCATGGCTTCCTGTCAGGCGGATAAGGACAAGGTGGTTTGCATGGCTGATTTTCTGACCCATCATCGCCAATATACTACCGTTCCCGATCCATACTATGGCGACTATAGCGACTTTGAACTGGTCATCACTCTCCTGGAGGATGCCTGTCAGGGATTGCTGCAGTCTCTCACGGAATAGGTGCTAAAGAGTTATAGGATTTCTAATTTCTCATTTCTCATTTTCTGTTGACCTACATCAAGCCGAAAAATGATTTGGTTGATATGAGTCAAAAAAAGTCCTCGTTTCATCATTTTGTCATGCCATTGTGACAGATTTTCAAAAAATAGGCATTACCTTTGCACTCGAAAAAGGTAAGATTGTAAAAGGATAATGTTAAACTGGAGCCTCAAATGGAGACTCCGCAAAATGAAAATGATTATGATGACAACAGTAATGATTCTCGCAGTAGTAGCAGTCATGATTGCTAAAGCTGTAAATGTAAACAACAAAATGGAAATGGGTAAGTAATTACCCGCTCCATGAGTGGTAAAAAGATTCAGGCTGAAAGAAGCCTGCAGTATTAATTAATTAAAGGATAACAAGTATGAAGACAATTTTCGAAAACATCAAGAAGGCTTTCAAAGCTTTACTTGAGAACTACATGAACGCCATGGAAATGTATGGCGAGGCATTGAGTAAAGGTCGTGGTTGCTCTTGCGCTTAAGGGGTTTACCTCTGGTGCATCAGAACCTACGGAAAGGATGCTGCTTCGGTAAGCAAATATCCTGAATGAAAAGAATGCTGCTTCTATAAGCTAACTCCAGAAATGAAGTTGCTTCTTCAAGCGGGCATTCATTTGATAAAGAAAGTAATTACGTTTGTAATATATGGAAGAAGCGTGCAAGTCTTTAAAGCTTGTACGCTTCTTTATTTTTTCTCCGCTGAGTTTTTCTTCTCGCAGATTTTTCTTCGTGGGAAGGGTTTTGTCCCACAGATTTCACAGATATACACAGATATTCTTCATCATGATTTTTTTCATCGGATTTCACGGATGAATCGGAAGGCATTCTTGCTTATCGGATTACTCACGGATTTTCGCGGAATTTTGGCCGCTGGCCAATGGCTCGCGCCCTATATATGCTCCTGTTGTTTTGGTCACGCAGATTTCGCTGATGACGCAGATTTTTCTTCGTGGGAGGGTTTTGTCCCACAGATTTCACAGATATACACAGATTTTCTTCATCATGATTTTTCTTCATCGGATTTCACGGATGAATCGGAAGGCATTCTTGCTTGCCGGATTGCTCACGGATTTTCGCGGAATTTTGGCCGCTGGCCAATGGCTCGCGCCCTATATATGCTCCTGTTGTTTTGGTCACGCAGATTTCGCTGATGACGCAGATTTTTCTTCGTGGGAGGGTTTTGTCCCACAGATTTCACAGATATACACAGATTTTTTATGGAATCTCTGGTGAATCGCTTTGTCCAATCCCAGGGGGATATCTGCAACGACCGAACAGGTCGCCTCCGCGAAATTCCGTGTCGTCCGATGATAAAAAAAATCTGCGTCATCTGCGAAATCTGCGTGACAAAAAAACGTCCCAAGAAAAATCTGTGTAAATCTGTGAAATCTGTGGGACAAAAAACTCCGATGAAAAAATCTGTGTAAATCTGTGAAATCTGTGGGACTTTTTCCAACCTCAGGGGGTATCTGCAACGACCGGACAGGTCGCATCTGCGAAATCTGCGTGACTAAAAAACAGATCTACACAGATGATTCTCCCCGATTTTATACTTTTTATTTGGTCATTTCATTATTTAATCATACCTTTGCAAGCAACTTTGAAGTGGTATACTTTTAAAATTAGAATATAAAAGAAAATGGAGCAGCAAGATATTATCAGCAAGTTAGAAGCTAAGGGTATCAAACCTACAGCCAACCGCATCCTCGTTCTCAAGACTTTAGCGAGCGAGCAACACCCCCAGAGCCTCAGCAGTCTGGAACACAAGATGCTGACCATGGACAAATCCAGCATCTTCAGAGTGCTCACCCTCTTCCTCGAACACGACGTGGTGCACGCCTTCGAAGACGGACGAGGTATCCTCAACTACGAACTCTGCGAGGAAGAAGGAAAATGCGACCATCATGACGGTCATATCCACTTCTACTGCGAGGCTTGCCAACGCTCCTTCTGCATGGAAGACATCCACATCCCAAGCTTCGAATTACCAGCAGGATTCTATCCCCACTCCGTTTCCTTTGTCATCAAGGGAGAATGCCCGGAATGTAGAAAAAAGCACAAGTACTTGCCATAATAACGACATTAACCTGCCTGACAACGGCACAAATGTGCCATATAATCAGCAAAAAATTGCCCTAAAATCAACAAAAGAAGCATCCTTAGCTTAACATACATTTAACTATTCATCTTTTTTAGCTGCATATTTACAACTAACTTTTTCTTACAAAGTATATAAGATTTGTAAATTTAGGGCTTTTCAAATTTAAGAGCCGTTAAAGTGTTAAATTCAAATGTTAAAACGGGATAAAAAACAAGACGGAATGATTGCTTTCTCATTTTTTGCTCCTATATTTGCAACCGGTTAGACGAAGCAACCGTTTTTCCAAGACAGTCAAATCTGCCAGGAATCAAGAATCCCCTCACAAGGAGTTCCGGGAATAAGAAAACCAAAGCAGAGATTCTGAAATCAAGAATCCCCTCGCAAGGACTTCTGAAAAAAAACGAGGCTGCCGCAAACCAATTAGAGTAATAAAAAAGAAAAGTAATAATTAAAAGCAATAGACATGAAAAAGGTAACAAATTACGTGATGGCTCTGTTGTGCGTAGGTTCACTCGCATTCTCAGCCGGTGCATTCATGAAAGTAAACGCAGCTCCAGCTACAACTTCAGCTCCAGCTGGACAACCAGTAGATCTCACTTTTGCAGCAGAAAAAGCTCTGCCAGCAGTAGTTCACATCAAATACGTACAGAACTCCAAGACAACAACCGTTGACGTGCAGGACGATCCATTCGGAGGATTCTTCGACCCATTCGGCTTCTTCGGAAACCCTGGCAACGGCGGCACACGCAAGCAGAGAGTGCAGACCCCTAAGAAAGAAGCTACAGGTTCGGGAGTCATCATCAGTAGCGACGGATATATCGTGACCAACAACCACGTGGTGGAAGGTGCTGACGAACTGACCGTCACACTCAACGACAACCGCGAATACTCTGCCCGCATCATCGGTACCGACAAGACTACCGACCTCGCACTCATCAAGGTGGACGGCAAGAACCTGCCTACCCTCCCTATCGCAGACAGCGACAAGGTAAGAGTCGGAGAATGGGTCATCGCAGTAGGCAACCCATTCGGTCTCAATAATACCGTGACTGCCGGTATCATCTCTGCCAAGGCACGTACACTCGGAGCCAACGGCGTAGAGAGCTTCATCCAGACCGATGCAGCCATCAACGCAGGTAACTCTGGTGGCGCACTCGTCAACACCCAGGGCGAACTCGTAGGTATCAACGCCATGCTCTACTCACAGACCGGTTCTTACGCAGGATATGGTTTCGCCATTCCTACATCCATCATGAACAAGGTGGTGGATGACATCAAGAAATATGGAAGCGTACAGCGCGTAATGCTCAGCATACAGGGTTCTGACGTGCTCAACTATATCAACAACCAGAAGGAGAACGGCAAGGATGTAAACCTCGGAACCAACGAAGGTGTTTACATCGCCAAGGTGGATGAAGACGGAAATGGTGCTGCTGCCGACCTGAAGGAAGGTGACGTAATCACCAAGGTGGATGGCAAGAAGGTGACCAAGATGGCTGAACTCCAGGAATTGCTCAACGGCAAGCGTCCTGGCGACAAGATGACCATCACCTATCTGCGCAACAAGAAGGCTATCACCAAGACCATCACGCTGAAGAATGCTCAGGGCACAACCTCTGTCATCAAGTCAGCCGACCTCGATGTACTGGGTGGCAACTTCCGCCAGATTACCGCTTCACAGAAGGAGCAGCTCAACATCAAGTATGGTGTAGAGGTGATGAAGGTGAACAGCGGAGCCTTGAAGGAAGCCGGAATCTCTCGCGGATTCATCATCCAGAAGATCAACGACAACAATATCACTTCTCTCGACGACCTGCAGAAAGCCGTGAAGAGCGCTTCTACCAGCAAGGACCCTGTACTCTACATCCAGGGTATGTGGCCTACAGGCAAAAAGGCTTACTTCGCAGTTCCTCTGCAGAAAGACTAAACCAGTCGCCCAGAAAGGAGAATTAGTAAACTTAAGCTCCAACAAGCATTTAGTCAGAAAAAAATTCTCCAATTAGGCGTCAGAATAAGGTTTTGAAAATATAAAAAACGACAAAATAGCAGGTATTTTTTAAAATATCTGCTATTTTTTTGCTATTTTTTTTGTCAATTCGAACAAAAAGTGTATTTTTGCAGAACTTTAAAAAATTAAGGCTACCATGAGACAACTAAAAATTTCAAAATCAATCACTAATCGTGAAAGTGCGTCACTCGACAAATATCTGCAGGAGATAGGACATGAAGAACTACTCTCGGTAGATGAAGAAGTGGAATTGGCACAGAAAATCAAGAAAGGTGATCGCCGAGCCTTAGAGAGATTAACAAGAGCAAACTTACGCTTCGTTGTCTCCGTGGCAAAGCAATATCAGAATCAGGGACTCAGCCTCCCCGACCTCATTAATGAGGGAAATGTTGGACTCATCAAAGCAGCAGAGAAATTCGATGAAACACGTGGATTCAAATTCATCTCATACGCTGTTTGGTGGATTCGCCAGAGCATTCTGCAAGCCATCGCTGAGCAGAGTAGAATCGTGCGCCTGCCACTCAATCAGGTGGGAAGCGTCAACAAGATAAACCGTGAGCTCAACAAGTTTGAGCAGGAACATGAGCGCCGTCCAAGCGTAGATGAGATTGCCGACCGCATAAACTTGCCTGAAGACAAAATCGAGGAAGCCATGAAGGTCAACAACAGACACGTAAGCATGGATGCTCCTTTCGTAGATGGAGAGGACAACAGCCTGCTGGACGTACTTGCCGACAATGATATGCCGATGGCTGACAAGGCACTCGTACAGGAATCGCTACGCAAAGAAATCGACAGAGCAATCGAACTGCTCAACGATAGAGAGCAAAAGGTGGTAAGGGCCTTCTTCGGCATCGGGTCACCTGAAATGACGCTCGAGGAAATAGGCGAAAAATACAATCTCACCCGTGAGAGAGTGCGCCAGATCAAGGAGAAAGCCATACGCAGACTCCGACACAACACGAAGAATAAACTGCTGAAGACCTATCTGGGGCAGTAGGCTATCAGAAAGATAGTCTGTAGGCTATCCAGAAAGAAGGTCAGTAGGCTATCAAATAACTTAAGAATAGAAATGAAATTATCAAAAATCGGACTCACAGCTATTGCAGCTACACTCCTCATCTCGCTTGCAGCACAGGCTAAAAACGAGATGAGAAAAGCATACGTCTTTGGATTTGCTTCTTCTTTCAACGACTCCACAGTCTATATCACAGACATTCAGGAGTTAGACTCTGTATGGTTTACCAGCAAGCATCATTTCCTGGTAAGCCGAGAGAACTACTCATACCAGTTGCGCGACTATCTGGCAAACATCGGAGAGCAGCACCGCACATGCATGGTGGAATATAATACCGACCCGAAGAAACTGGAGAAAGCGTGGAACAAGCTCTACTCACGCTACGCGCACAACCAGAAGAAGAAAAACAACCAGAAGCAGAAGAGCGAACTTCCTCCTTTCCAGATCAAAAAACTGACCAGGGAACAATTCCAGTTCCAGTCTGTAGCTCCTATGGATGAAGCTATAGAAATAGAGGAACCTGTAAAGAAAGTGAAGGCTAAGAAAGCCCTGAAAAAGCAACGCAAGAACAAATGATAGAATCACATGATTTTAATATCGCAGAGTTGAACGTGAGAATCTGTTTTGCAGAGTCTCCATTCAACAGCATGCGACTCCTGACCTCATTCGAACCCTTCAGAGTCAACACTTTGGAGGGTCATCTTTTTTTTAGCCTGCTTGTAGATGATTCCCTCAAACCCTACCCCAAGGATAAGCGCAAGAGAATCAGGGCTTTCGACACGGGAAACGGAGATACCATCGTGGATAGACTCGACAACGGAGGCTACCAGTATATCATCAAGGACATCAACGGGGCCAGCTGCTGCCTGCTGCAAACCAACAAGGACTTCAGCGACTGCCGATGCGCCCTGAACGGCAACTACAACATGCGTTGCTTCGGACTGAACAACGCCCTGATGCTCATCTTCGCCTTTGCCGGCAGCAGACTGCAGACTCTCCTCATCCACGCATCTCTGGTAAGACAGAACGGATACGGATACGCATTCATCGCCAAAAGCGGAACCGGAAAGAGTACACAGGTAAGCATGTGGCTGAGATATCTGAAGGGATGCGACCTCATGAACGACGACAATCCTATCATAAGATTCATCGACGGAGAGCCTTACATCTACGGCAGTCCGTGGAGCGGCAAAACCCCTTGCTATCGCAACGTGAAAGCCAAGTTGGGAGCCATCACACGCATCGACCGCGACAGTTCCAACTGGGTGGAGCGCCTTTCGCCTATCGAAGCCTTCGCCTCTCTCCTTCCCTCCTGTTCGAGCATGAAATGGGATCAGGATATTTTCAACGACATCTGCAATACGATTACCCGACTGGTGGAGACCTCCAACATCTACACTCTCCATTGCCTGCCCAACCGGGAGGCTGCCGAAGTTTGTAATCAGGCGATTGCCATCAAAGAAGGTGAAGGAAAATCCGCGTGACAAAAAAATAATAAAAAAACGATGCAAGATAATCATTCCATAAAGACTGTAGAAATACAGTTTGCCAACGCCCAACTACTCCCAGAGATCGTGAAACTGCTGGAAGAAGGTCATACCGTAACCCTGCTGCTGCGCGGTTACTCCATGCGCCCGTTCCTGGAAGACAACAGAGACAAGGCCTTGCTGACCAAGGCTAAAGACATCAAAGTAGGCGATGCAGTACTGGCAGAAATCAGCTACAGACATTACGTGCTTCATCGCATCATCAAGATTCAGGACCAGGAAGTAATACTGCGAGGAGATGGAAACTTAGGCATAGAAAAATGCAGAATAGAAGACGTGAAAGCATCCGTAATTGGATTTTACCGCAAGGGCAGAAAGAAGCTGGACAGAACAGACAGCAAAAAGTGGAAAATTTATTCGGCTCTCTGGATGCACCTCTTCCCTATCCGCAGATATCTTCTTGCCGCTTACAGAAGAATCTGGATTCCGATTCTTGGACCGATGTAGGATATAGAGAATACGAAGAATATAGAGAATAGGGAGAATATGAGATATATGCAGAATCTATTATTGAATATGAGATACATATAGAAATATGTGGATACGCAGAATATGTTAGAATAAAAAGCGGGGTTATCTTCAGTTTCCAAAAGATAATCCCGCTTTTTTATTATTTATAATTCTAAGCCTTTATGCTTCAAGACTTGAACTTCTATCAAAGCAAAAGCGCCTGATTTATAATCCAAAACTAAACCGAAGCACAAACGCTTGATTTATGCTTCAATAATTCCAGCCTGCAACCATAATTCGGTAAGAGCCTTCACGTCTTTCATCGCCGTAGCCTCATCCACCTCATACTCCTGAGTCAGCAGACCGACCAAGTCTTCATGAGTAAACTCCTTGCCCTGGATATTCTGCCATAAATAAGCAGAACTCTCATTCATACTAATGATATTGCTGAAATCAATATTCTCCTCTCCCTCTGCCACGATGATGTTCTCACCACAAACCACACGGAGATTGAAACCTGGTTTTGCTTTCATCTTTCCTTATTTTTTTTATTCTTATTCTTTTATATTCTATTCTTCCCTCGAAAGGAACCAATTTCCAACCGAAGATTTCCCCCTCGAAAGGAACCTATTTCCAACCGAAGAATTTCCCCCTCGAAAGGAACCAATTTTTTTCCGAAGAATTTCCCCCGGAGAAACCGATTTTCCCGAGGGAAATTTCCTTTTTATTTCATGTGACTCTTAAACCAATCTGCAATCTGTCTCAACAGATGATTGCGCGTATTGCCACCATAAATACCATGGTTTCTGTTAGTATAAAACAGCTCCTTGAAATCCTTGTCTGCCTGAACCAGCGCCTCTGAATATTCGAAGGTATTCTGAGGATGCACATTATCATCAGCCACACCATGGCAAATCAGCAGGGCACCATGCAAGCGGTCTGCACGCTCGATAGGATTCACCTTGTAACCATCCTCATTCTCCTGAGGAGTACGCATATAGCGCTCGGTATAAACCGTATCATAGAAACGGTAGCAGGTAGGAGGTGCCACAGCCACACCAGCCTTGAACACAGGACGGCCTTCGCTCATACTCATCAACGTATTGAAACCACCATAACTCCAGCCCCAGATGCCGATATTATCCTTATCAACATATGGCAGACTACTCATGTAGAGAGCCGTCTCCACCTGGTCCTTAGACTCCAGATCGCCCAGTCTGAGATAAGTAGATTTCTCAAATTCTGCACCACGGCCACCCGTTCCGCGACCATCTACACAAACCACGATGAAACCCTCCTGAGCCAGATAATAGTCGAAAGCACCACCCTGGCCCATACTGCCCGTATTCCAGGCATTCAGAACCTGCTGGTTGCCCGGACCGGAATACTGGAACAGGATGACAGGATACTTCTTGTTGGCATCAAAGTCAACAGGCTTCACCATCCAACCGTCGAGTTTCACACCCTCAGAAGTAGTAAACGAGAATGTCTCACGCTTGCCCCAGTTGTATTTCTGAGTCTTCTCCAAAAGTTCCTTGTTGTCCTCCAGCATCTTGATAACCTTACCCTTGTTGCTGCGCACGGTAAACACCTGTGGATGGCTGTAAGAGCTCCAGGTATTGACGAAATATCTGAAATCGCCTGAGAAATTGGCAGCATTAGAACCCTCCGCATCTGTGAGTCGCTCCACCTTACCATTCTTGTGAGCCACATATACCTGTCGGTCGTGCGGATTGATCATCGCAGCCTGGAAGTACACGTCCCCGGCCTTCTCGTCCATTCCGTAAATCTCGGTCACATCATAATTTCCCTTCTCTACCTGGCGAATCAGCTTGCCGTTCATATCGTAGAGATAAAGATGCATATAGCCGTCGCGGTCGCTTGGCATGAGGATATATTTCTTGCCCACGATGCTGTTCTCCATCACCTCCTCTTTCACAAACTTAGGCACGCTCTCCTTGATGAGCATCTTGCTGGCACCCGTGAAAGGATTGACCGAATAGAGTCGCATATCGTCCTGATGGCGGTTCATCGTATAGACAATCAGACTGTTACGGTCTGGCGAAGTTTTGATGCGAGGATAATAACCGTCTGCATCTACCGGAACATCAAGGCGGATGGTCTTGCCAGCCTTCAGATCATAACTCCAGAGACTCACCTTGGAATTATCCTGACCCGCCTTCGGATACTTGTAGGAATACTCGCCCGGATAATCGTGGAACTCAGGATGTGCTGGCTTGGCTCCCTCGAAAAGCTGGAGAGAGTAAGTCTTCACATGCGACTCATCGAAGCGGATCCAGCCGATGGAAGTACCGTCAGCATTCCATGCAAACGCCCTATTGAAAGCAAATTCCTCCTCGTAAACCCAGTCAGGAATTCCGTTGATGATTTCATTAAACTTGCCATCGGAAGTAATCTGCGTTTCCTTTTCGCCATCAAAGACAAAGAGATTATTATCCTTTACGAAAGCGATGTGCTTGGAATCAGGCGACCATGTAGCCACCTGCTGGTTTTCGCCTTCAGAAAGTCTGCGGAGCTTCTTGCTGGCGATATTGTAGATGAAATACTCGGCCTTGAAAGATCTGCGGTACACAGCCTTGCTCTTGGTGATTATCAGGAGTTGCTTGCCGTCAGGGCTCATCACATATCCATCAATAGACTCGAAAGGAGCCTGAGCCTCATGAATATCAAAGAGGACAGCCACCTGCTTGCCCGACTTGAAGGAATAGCTGACAATCTGCTTGCCGTCATTACTGATAGAAGCATACAAATCAGTACCTTCGATAGGATTGATTCCCGTCACATAACTGGCAGAGAATTCACCCGAAGTAATGCTCTTCAGATCCAGTTTCTCTGCAGCTTCCATTGCCGTCACCATCATGATAGTTGCAATAAAAATAGAAAATTTCTTCATAGTTTTCTTTATATAAAAAGCTTCAATATTATCTGTTTATTTTTCCTGTTTGAAATCTGCCACCCTTTTTCTTTAGCAGACTTCTCCTTTGTCATTTCTAATTTCTCCCTTCTCATTTGTCATTTCTAATTTCTCATTTGTCATTTCTCATTTAAAACAAATGAAGGACGAATTCATCCCCTATACATCAAGGATAAATTCATCCCAACTCAGAATGTTCCTGCTAATCTTTGTGCAAAGCCTTGATAGCAGAATAGTCTTCATCTTCCAATAATTGCTTGACCGTAATTCTCGGATTTCGCTTCACGAAATCGTTGATAGTCTTTACATATCGGGTATTGAAGACTTCCCTGTTCATCGCTCTATTGACCGTCCACATGATTTTTCCCATGTGCAGGTCGCGGTCCAACTGCTGTCTGTTGTCAAAATCATCCATCGGATAGATACTCAGCAGATAAAAGGTCAGACAGTCTGGCACGATGTAATTTCGGGTCATGGTGCTACGCTGCTGGGCATTATAATATTTCTTGTAGAGCGGATATTTAGACCCCATGTACTTATCGAGTGAAATGCCGACCGAAGACTCGCCTATCACGATACTCTGGTCCAAAGCTCCTATCTGCGCATAGAAAACAGGCTGCTTGATTTCCGGCAGCCAATCCTGCAATCGACCAAACGATTTCTTCAAGTCCTTATTGATATCGTCCATATTGGCATATTCAGCCTCTGCATCTGCTATGAGAGCCTGGAGCGTAGAGTCCTGGAAGAACATCAGGAAGCGATTGCTGATGTTGGCATCGGTAATCGTACCCAGCTGGAGCATTTTCTCTATCAGAGTACGGGTTTCAATAGGATAATCGGTATTCATCTGCTGCAGGGCAGAAAAATCTCCGGTAGTAAGATAGCGGCTTTCCAAACGATCATAACGCTGTACGCAAAGAGGTTCAGCAACAAACTCCTCATTCGGCTTGAATTTAAATTCACAAGCCGAAGAAAGCAAGACAAGTGCCGCAATTATGATAATATGATATAAATTCTTCACGTAATTATAATTTTGTATTAATACGAGTGCAAAAATACTAAAAAATATTTTAAATTCCAAGTTTTTAAGCTAAAAAAGCACAAATTATGTGCAAAAAAGATGAATTTATTCTATAAATATTCACATTTGCAGAGATTTGAGCAACAAAATGAGAAAGACGGGAGAAATGACAAATGAGAAAGGGAGAAGAGAGATGGGAGAAGAGAGATGGGAAAAAGAAAAGACTTCCCGCCTGGAATGACCATAGCGGGAAGCCTCTCTCCTATTGTTGCTAAAATACTTTGACCTGTAATGGCTGAGTCTGAAGTTTCTTCCATTCCGCCAACCACTTATACCACTCCTTTTCTCCGGAAAAGCCATAGGTTTCATTGGCGCTCGTATAAGCCAATTTGTAGGTCAGCTTCTTTCCTACAGGGCGCACCAGCATCGTATATACATCCTTGTTGGCCTCCTCCTGGCTTACGAAATGAGATTGAGGCACATAAATACCTAAGCCAACTGTCTCCAACTTATGTTTGCCATCATCCTTGCCCGTAGGCCAGTCGCTACCATAACAGCCTCTCAATCCCTTGCCGTCAGACATTTCTGTAGAACCCTTCACGTTGATAAGCCCTGTAGAGAACACGTAATCATCCGCATTCTTATTGAAGAATACCTCCACATCAAAATCCCTATGACCCGCATAAATCGTATAGCGGATGGTGGCATTTACTGGCTTTAATCCCGGAGCCGGAACCCAACCGTTGTCCACCACTTCTACCACGGCACGCAAAGGACCTTCGGAAATAACACGCTGCTCCTGATATTTCACATCTGTAAGCAACAGGGATTTCGTGCCGTCCCAACCGCGCAGGGCACCCAAACCATAGGTATTGCCTACCCAAAGACAGTCGTCGCCGGAACCTGCTGCCAGCTGTTCTTCGGAAGGATAAAACTGAGTATCCTCTACCACCAGTCCCTTATTGATTTTTCCATAAAGGTCGATGGTCTGCCGATTGTCGAAATAAACACGCATCGCCACGAGATCGCTCTCGAAACAGACGCCATGAGAATGCACAAAATGATAGACATCCTTGGTCTTCTTGTCGAAGGCAATACTGCGCAAGTAAATATCCTGCTTGTTCTTGGCCAACTTCTTGTTCTTGCTTGGCACAACCAGTTCTGCAAATGTACGGGCAGGATAGGCAGACTGCTCACCCTCGGAGAACAACTGAATCTGATAAGTCTTCGATTCCCTCTTGCCAAGATCGGCCAAAAAACAAAGTTCATCATTCACGCAGTCACGATTCAGATCATCCAACTGGGATGGAATTTCCTTGCCATCTACCGTAACGACGGCCTTGGAAACCTCGCCATACTTGCTCAAATCCAAGACAACCGGTTCGTCGTTTCTCTCTACTTTGGAAGGATTAGTCACCTGCACCTTCACCATCGTTTGCGCTTCCATTCCTAATGCCAGAAAGGAAGCAAAAAATGATAAATAAATACGTCTCATTTTATAGTCAGTTTCTAAGTTATTTCTATTTTTTTTAAGCCTACTCGTTTTCAAAGGAAGCCATCTGGCTTTTATTGAAAGCTTCCATCAGACTTCATTCAAGAAGAATCATCAGACTTCATTCAAGTCGTTTTCAAATCTTTGAAATTCTTCACTCCCTTGGCGTAATATTGCCACAATATGGAAGTCTGGAAAATCTGCGGAATCTCCTCCTCCACTCTTTGTGCCTGAATACGCTTTCTCTCCTCATCAAAAGAGGAACGCCATTCCTTGAATGCCTTGCGAGCTTTGAACACAGCCTTGAAATCACCCCAATTCCGCTGAAGCAGCAACATCTCAAAGGCAGCCAGATAATCGAGGAACCATCTCACTCTCATCACATGCGATAACTCCTTGTCCGACAGATTTTTATAAAGCATCGTTAGATTATTTCTAAAATTCAGGAAAGTCTTCATCGGATTGCTCTTAGGCAAAGTTCCTCCACCCACATGATACACTTCACTCTCAGGAATGCAATAGATTTTTCGCCCCATCAGGCGCAAACGCCAGCAAAGGTCTATCTCCTCATTATGAGCGAAAAAGCGGCCGTCAAGTCCACCTGCCTTCCAATAATCCGCAGAACGGATCATCATGCACGCACCCGTAGCCCACAATATCTCCTGCTGGTAATCATACTGGCCATTATCACGTTCTACCGTACCGAAAATCCTGCCACGACAGAACGGATAACCATATTTATCCAGAAAACCTCCACAGGCGCCGGCATACTCAAAACTGTCCTTGTCATATTCTGCCAACAATTTCGGCTGACAGGCTGCCACCTGAGGATGGGAATCCATAAACTCTATAAGCGGAGTAAGCCAATGATGACTCACCTCTACATCACTATTCAAAAGCACATAGTAGTCGGCCTCTATCTGGCATAACGCCCGATTATACCCTTCGGCAAAGCCAAAATTCTGCTCCAGTACGATAGTCTTAACCTGAGGGAATTGAGTCTCCAGAAGGTGCATGGAACCATCTGACGAACTGTTGTCCGCCACCCAGATTTCAGCATCCTGTCGGGAATACTCTATCACATTCGGAAGAAACTTGGCCAGCATCTTCTGACCATTCCAATTTAGTATTACAATTGCTACTTTTGCCATCTTGTATTGCTACTTTTGCATATTGACTGCAAAAATACAAAGAATAATTCAATTATGCCCCGATTTGAGGCATAATTAAGAATTTATAATGATAAAAAATGCTTTAACGGCTCTTAAGCCTATTGTTCAGCAAATTAGTAAACTCATAATTCTTCAATCCCCATTTCGGAGCCACGAGCAATTCCTTAGGCGATTGGCTTACAAACCTTTCGAGCACCAGATCCGGGCGCAGCAAACGAATAAACCTGACGATGACGTCAATATACTCCTCTACCGAATAGACATGAAAAGGATGCTCAGCATATTCCTGCGCCAAACGGGTTCCCTTGATAATCTGCATCTGATGAATCTTCAGAATATCAAGAGGAAGCGAAGAAATGATAGGAGCCTGACGGAGACTCTCCTCCGCATCTTCTCCTGGCAGCCCGATGATAATATGACCGCCAGTCAGGATGCCGCGAGCATGCGTACGCTCTACCGCATCACGGCTGCAGGCAAAATCATGTCCGCGATTGATGCGACGCAAAGTATCATCATTCGCACTTTCTATTCCATACTCCACCAATAAGAACGTGCGCTTGTTGAGTTTCTCCAGATAATCCAGCAATTCATCGCTCATACAGTCCGGGCGAGTACCAATCACAATGCCCACTACATCTTCCACACGAAGGGCTTCCTCATACATCTCCCGGAGCTGTTCTACCTTAGCATAAGTATTGGTATAAGCCTGGAAATAAGCAAGATACTTCATGTCCGGATACTTACGGGAAAAGAATGCCTTTCCCTCTTCCAACTGTTCGGAGATAGACTTCTTGCGGTCGCAATAGCTGGGATTGAACGTGCGGTTGTCACAATAAGTACAGCCGCCGCTGGAAATTTTCCCATCCCGGTTGGGACAGGAAAATCCTGCATCTATAGAAATCTTCTGAACCCGGAAATCAGGAAACTGTTTCCGGATCCAAGTACCAAAATCATTATAATACATCATAATACATCACCATAAAATAAACACATCACCCGAACCTTACGAGACTTTATTCGAACGATATGATTCGAGCGATATCATCATCACAACGCTTAGAGCAGTTCTGCCTTCAAAGCCGTTTTGTCGTGATTGAAATCGCCCAGGCGAACACGGAGCAACTGATTGTCATATTCTTCCTTGGCAAGCGCAGGAGAAAGTTCTACTCTCACATAGTTCTTGGTAAAACCATGCATGGCCTTGCCGCGAGGCGCCTTCTCAAACAGAACCTCAGCTTCCGTTCCAATATACTGGGCATAAAACTCTTGCGTTTTCTGGTCGCTCAACTCCAGGAGTCGCTTGGAGCGCAACTTCTTCTCCTTGTCACTCACCACATAAGGAATCTTAAGCGCAGCCGTACCCGGGCGTTCAGAATAAGGGAAAACATGAAGTTGGGTAACAGGCAAGGACTTCAGAAACTCATAACATTCCTCAAAGCACTCAGGCGTTTCACCACGACAGCCTACCATCACGTCAACTCCGATGAAAGCATCCGGCATCTTCTCCTTGATCAGTTGAACCTTATGAGCAAACAGAGCCTTATCATAACGACGATGCATCAACTTGAGCACCTCGTCGCTACCGCTTTGCAGAGGTATGTGGAAATGAGGCATGAAAGCCCGGCTCTGGGCACAATATTCTATGAGATCATCATCACAGAGGTCTGGCTCCAGACTGGAAATTCTATATCGCTTGATGCCCTCTACTCCGTCAAGAGCCTTCACCAGATCCAAAAAGCGCTCATGAGTTGTCTGACCGAAATCTCCGATATTCACGCCAGTAATAACGATTTCCTTACCTCCCTCACGGGCTGCCTGCTCAGACTGTGCTACAAGAGAGGCAATACTTGGATTGCGGGAATTGCCACGGGCAAAAGGTATTGTACAATAGGTACAATAATAATTGCAACCATCCTGTACCTTCAGGAAATAACGGGTGCGGTTGCCACGGGAACAAGACGGCTGGAAAGTCTTGATTTCCTTGGTCTTCACACTATGATGCAGATGAAGCGCTTCTGAATACTTCTGCGCCCAAGCATCACTCAGATATTGTATCAGATGAGCTTTCTCATTGGCACCAAGCACCAGGTCAACACCCTCTATCTTGCTCACATTCTCTGATTCCAACTGAGCATAGCAACCAGTAACAATCACAAAGGCTCCAGGATTCTGGCGTACCATACGATGAATGGCCTGACGACATTTGTGATCAGCCACTTCTGTTACAGAACATGTATTTATCAAACAAATATCTGCTTGTTCACCCTTTTGAGCTGTAACAACCCCCATGTCTTCCAGCATCTTTCCGAAAGTGGAAGTTTCTGAGAAATTGAGTTTACAACCCAGAGTATAATAAGCAGCTTTCTTGCCTTGAAAGGCACTTGTATCTATCATAATTATCCTATTTACATTATTAAATTTCAATCGGCCAAAACCGAAAAGGTTCTCCTTTCTGCGTTCAAGAGAAAGCCCCTAAATCTCCAGTTTCAGGAGAAAGGAAGACAAATCTTGATTTTCAAGAAAAAAGTCCCCATCCCTCCAGCATCAGGAGAAAGGAACACAAATCTTGTTTTTTAGCCTTCTGAGCAAAAGCTCGGCAAAGATAAACAATTATTCTGAAATTAGCAAATTACCAAGGCGCTTTTCTAATATAGGCAGTATGAAAAAACTGATTCTATAAAGCATCGGGACTGAAAGAATCAAACCAATCAGACAACCAGACAGGAAAAGCACCAGAGCCTATAAAACAAAAAAAGCCGCCAGACCGAAGTCCAGCGGTTGTTTCTCTCATTTTTCGTTCGTAAAGTAATCCTAGATTACTTAGCAGAATCAGCAGCAGCTGTATCAGCAGCAGCTGTATCAGCAGCAGCTGTATCAACCATTGCAGTATCAGAATCAGCAGAAGCTGTGTTCTGAGCTGTTTTGTTACCACAAGATGCGAAAGAGATAGCTGCGATAGCTACGAACATTAAAACTAATTTCTTCATTTTCTTTGCTTTTTAAATCTGTAAAACAATCATTCGTTTATTAAAACGATGCAAAGGTAAGTATTTTTTCGATAGGTTGTTCTTTTTTTTAGGACTTTTTTTGGGGTACTTTTGTAACATTTTTACAAGTGTCTAATAATCAGACACTTACAAACTGCTAACAAAAGTTAAAGTTTTTGCCGTGCGCGAAGACAGCCGAAAATTAACACTTTTACGTGTTTTTTACTATCAAAGCCATCTACTCCAAAACTATCCTTTTTCGAGACTTCCAATCCCCTTTTTCTCATCTCAAACTCCGTTTTTTCATCTCTACCCCCAGTTTTTCTCATCTCAAAGCTCAGTTTTTCTCATCATAATCATCATTTTTCTCCTTTCTCATTCCTCATTTCACATTCTTCATTTCTCATTTCTAATTTGTCATTTCTCATTTTATCGTCTTTCTCATTTCTAATTTCTAATTTCTCTTACCACAACCGTTTTAAACCAGTCTTTAAGAACGCCTGCATATTGGTCTTGGGAATCAGAAAGTAGAATCACCACCTGATCACCATTCTTTAACTTCGGTCCCAGGCACATTCCTTCATAATTTGCAAACGAGCGGTCAAAAACCGACAAACCGGTCTTCCATTCTAAAAGCAATTGCTTATTAATATAAGGTGTAGCTTCGCAGAAAGGTTGCTCAATAGAATACGGATTCTCCTGCAACGGATTAATCAAATACAACTTGCACTTACAAAATGCTCCCAATTTCATCTTTGGAATAAAAGCTTCACGCTCCAAGACCAACAACTGACCATCCGGCAAGACACACAATTCGCTAACACCCATCACATACGTTTCAGCCTTCTTGTTCGTAGTAGGCTTATCCATCCGGTAGGCATAAGCTTCCATAAAGTGTTTCCCCCCAACATTTACAGAATCTGAATCATCACTATTCTGCCTCAGAACACCTATCCCCTCCAGATGTTGAGCATCTATTCCCTTCAGATCTCCAATATCAATCCTCATCAGGCGTAGTTTATTTGCGCCTCCATTCTGTGGCGTTGCAGGTTCCCCATCCTTCCGGAGCGTACTTTCAGGAATCGTCCAAAGGTAATGACGGACAGAATCGAAAGCCAAAGATTCAAACGCATAGTTAGGAGCAAATGCAGTAGATGGGCATTCTATCTTTCTGAGTCGGGAATTCCATTCCGCATTCCGGGGTGAAGGATTGATAAAAAACTCCCTGATACTGAAAAATCCCTCACTTGCCACCATCAGGGTAGAATCGGAAACCTTTGCAATCGCCTCATGATCAAAGCCCATATCCGTGCCTATCCAAGATTTCCCATCATAGCGGCTTCCATCCACCATCACATCATATCCCAGATTCTCCACATGCCGAAGTTCTCCCGTAAGTTCATCCACCTGGATGCGAAACTTGAAGAACAAGACACTATCAGACTTATCGCTTACCACCGCATAAACATCATCATGCAAATGAGTAATACCACTATAGTTTCCTGCTGGTACGAAACGGGGAAAGGATTTCTGAGGAAACTCTCGAACGACTGTCCATTGACCTTCCTCAACATCACCCCGCACCACCTGTAAAGTATCAGACCAAAGCACCTGATACCCGAAACACAAGAAACAAGTTAGCAAAATATTCCGAAGCATAGTTTACAAAGCTGCATAAGTAAGAACAAACTCCATCGTCAACTCAAAGTCCACATTTACCGATTTATGCGACTTCAGGTTTTCCACTTCGCAATTCCAATCCATCATAGGGTCGAACGGTTTCAGCCGCATCTCTCCATATTGCAAATTCTCTGCCGAAAACAGTTTATAGACAGTTTCTTTAGCGCACCAATGAACCAGCAAAGCATCCAGACCTTCAGCCTTTTCATCCCTTCTCAAAAACTTGGAAACAATACGCTCCACCCTATCATTATAATATTCTATATCCACAGCTACAGAACGGCTTTTAGAAATAATGACGGAAGCAAAGCCCCGGGTATGAGAAATACTGATATTAAACTTGTTGAGCAAAGGTTTGCCGCACTCATCATGTGTGATTTCTCCGATTTTGCCTATCTGCTCCTCAGAATATCCAGCTATCAGAAGCATCTCTCTGAGTAAAGCTCTGACTGCAAGAAACTCCAACTTTCGCCCTTCACTTTTATAGAGTTCCAAATCTTTAATATAAACTTTCATCCAAGGATAGCTCTCCAGAAAGTCGCTTACAGACTCTCCGATTTGCCACAATCCCAAATGTACTCCAGGATAAACTTCTCTTACGTTTATTAATGCCATAACCAATTGATTTTATAGGGGACAAAATTACGAAAAAAAATCGAGAAAAACAAAAGAGAGTCAAGATTATAGCAATCTCGACCCTCTTTCTTATTATAATCAATCTTAAAAAGCCTCAACAAATTATTTACCGGGAAGAACCACCACTTTGATCCTACTGATACGGCGTTCCTCAACCCCCAAAACCTCAAAAGAATAATTCTTATATTCGATTTTCTCATGGATGCTTGGAAAATCACCCTTGATTTCAAGCAGCAATCCGGCCAAAGTATCGGCATCGCCTTCCACTTCCTCAAATTCCTCATCATCAACATTCAGAATCTTGCAGAAATCAGTCAGCAAAGTCTTACCCTCAAAAATAAATGTATTATAATTCAACTTGGAGTAGAACTTTTCCTCCTCATCATACTCATCATTAATTTCGCCTACGATTTCCTCCAGAATATCCTCAAGAGTTACGATGCCGCTTGTGCCGCCAAATTCATCTACCACGATGGCGATATGTACCTTATTCTCCTGAAATTCTCTCAGCAAATCATCAATCTTCTTGGTTTCCGGTACAAAATAAGGCGGACGAATCAGACTCTGCCATCTGAAAGAGGCCGGTTTTCCTAAATGAGGAAGCAAATCCTTGATATACAGAATGCCGCGAATGTTGTCGGTATTGTCCTGATAAACTGGAATACGGCTGTAGTTATTTTCCACGATACATTTCAGAACCTCAGGATAAGTACTGTGAATATCCAGATCTACTACATTCTGACGGCTCGTCATTACCTCCTTGGCAGTCTCATCACCAAAGCGGATAATACCCTTCAGCATACTCTGTTCGTCCTTGATATCATCCTTGTCTGTTAGTTCCAAAGCCTGTTCCAAATCATCAACACTCAAGATGTGATTTTCCTTCTTCACTACCTTTTCGGCCAGCATACCACTTTTCAAGAGCACATTTTCCAAAGGCCAGAAAATCTTACGGGCAATCAAAATGCCTCCTACAAAACGTCTGCAGAAAAGTAACGGATCCTTACGACTATACACTTTTGGCATGATTTCACCAAAAAGTAAAAGAAGAAACGTAAGCAGAACTGTAATAATCAGAAATTGCAGCCAATACGCTTTTGCTCCAAAATGAACTACACCAGCAAAAACATAGTTTAAAAGCATAATGATGGTGACGTTCACAAAATTATTGGCGATGAGAATGGTAGCAAGAGTACGCTCAGAATCCTCACGCAACATCAGAATCTTACGGTCTGTTTCTGTTTTCTCATCTTCCAGTTCATCAACATCTGTAGGTGAAAGACTGAAAAAAGCGATTTCAGAACCACTTGCAAACGCAGACACCAACAGTAATACTGCCGCTAAGACGGCAGCAAAAACACCCCCCAATGAAGGCGATGAAAAAGCAACATCATCAAAGGCCTCAGTTATAGTTGAAATATCCAATTTTATATATTAATTAAAATGGTAAACTATCTTGTTCCTTCTCTTCCTGAGAAGTCTGAGCCTCAGCTTTGGCAGCAGTTTGGGCATTACTTGCTTCATTCGTACGTGAAGCAGCAAACTTGGATACAAGCATTTCCATATTATCCACGTAAATCTCAGTTACATATCTACGTTTCCCCTGCTTGTCATCATAGGTACGGTAACGCACCTTACCCTCGACATAAAGTTTGTCACCCTTACGCACATACTTTTCTACATATTTAGCCAAGGCACGAAAAAAGACAAGGTTATGCCAATCTGTATGATCAGGTACCTGCATACCATTTTCCAATGTATATCCACGTTCTGTTGTCGCAAGAGAAACCTGCGCTACAGCCTGATCAGCATCATAATAATGAACATCAGGATCCTTCCCGACATTACCAATTAACATAACCTTATTCATATCAAAACATTTTTAATGAAATTATTTCCACATTCCCAAATAACGGAACTGGAAATTCTTACCCTTTGCAGAAGGGAACTGGCTTCTGGAATCTACCCTACCACGGAGATGCTCTACGATTCTCTCATAGCAATCTATTCCAGACATAGCTTTAACGTCTGCCACAAAATGAGTGTCACGATACTCAAATTTACCTGTAGCAGGCACCATTACAACTCGCTTGAAATCAAGCGAACCTTCATACCAACCCGGACGCTCTTCAGTCAAACGGTTTACTGGACTTGCAGGATTATCATGACGCTCAGAAGGCACAGTACGCAAAGCCTTCTTATCCTTAAAATCCTGCATACATGCAGCAGCTGTCTTAATGATAATAAAATAAACTCTTGGGCGTACTTTATATCTTTTAGGATAGCATACATCACTTGCAGCATAATCACGGATATCCGCTTCCAAATCAGGATTCATTCCTATTTCTGGAATTTGACTTAAAAAATCTATCGCTTGGTCGACAGAAGAAACAAAGGTTTCCTTATCGAAATATCTAATATATAAATTCATAGTGGGTATGTTTCTCTCTTTTTAAATATTAAAGAAAAAAGAGCGGAAAACGGGACTCGGACCCGCGACCCCAACCTTGGCAAGGTTGTGCTCT